>JAABUK010003576.1_pt1 | contig 26176 bp, 38 predicted proteins | sample 5559141 | NCBI WGS metagenome assembly JAABUK01 (sample SAMN10711869, study PRJNA513367) | rock metagenome | isolation source: Antarctica rocks | place: Antarctica: Victoria Land, Pudding Butte nord | collected 2016-01-03 | reverse complement strand
CGTCTGTCGAGTGGTCGCAGCAAAACGAGACAGCAGCAGCAGAGGTCTGACTGGTGGTCTGACAGAGACCTTGATTAGCGCAGCACATCGGCGGCCAACTCGTGCACACACCCAAGCTGCAGTTGCAGTTTGCTGTAGAATATGTCGGCATGCCATCACGAAGCGATCTTCGATTGTTGATCCACTTGCTGTACTCGGAGGTTTCCTGGGCGTGAACGCCTGCCAGCAGACATAAAAGAAGGATACGACCCAGGTGAAGCATCGCAGGCCTCGACCAGAGGTCGCACCGGATCCTGCGATGGCTTTTATGGTCACCGTTTGTGCTCTGCTCTGCCATCAAGTACATAATCCATAATCATCGTGCCCCCCTTACTATTATCACATGAAAGCGTCACGGAAGCTGCGTGGGATAGATCAGCACCATCAATGGGACTGGTTCATAGCACGTGCTCACGACTGGAAGCACATGACTATACGATTTGACGTGCACTGATGAATGACACGTGTACTGCAGCGCTGCATTATGACATTCTTTACTAATAACACCCTGGACACCCTGCAACATTAAACCGTACCGATGCTCCAAAGCAACAGTGCCGCTTGCTATGCTTAATCCAAGGAATGTGTGACAGGAGGGTAGATTAATTGCCCTGCTGGAACGCAGGGAGATGGGTCTAGCGTGGGTCTTTATAAGGTACAGTTGTAAAATGTTCACAAAAAATTGCCACAGTGGCTGCTACCCTCTTGCCAAAGCAGCCCAGCTGACCAGGAGGGCAAACACAGCAAACAGCACACGGAATGTACAGGATGTGGTCGTCAAAGTCTCGTGCATGATCAAGCTGGTGTAGCCAAAGTATAAAGATATATCTATTCGTTAATCAAGGCAGCAGTACAAAGTACCCTCCCACTACCCGGTGCATACTATGGTAGCATCCAAATCGACTGTTTTACGAAGCTTATACCAGCCTGCGTAGCCTTTACTAGGGTAAGTACATACCAGCCTTCATAATCTTTACTATGGTAGCCAGACTCTACTAAGGCTCTACCAGGGTTGTACCAATCTCCACCATGGTACTCAAATAGCCACGCTTTTACCATGGTACTGCTTGGTACCGGCTGGTATTAGCCTAGTAATAGGCCTTGTAAACCCCCCCCTGTTATTTGTAGTGATAAACAGCATGGACCCAGAACAAGGCAGCAAGGAACAGACTGCAAAACGCCTGCAAGCAAGAAAAGGGCAGAGCACAGGTACAAGCAGAGGTTTCTTCTGGTGTCAACAGCGTCTTCTTCCGTGTAGACCTCTCCGTTTAAACCAGCAAGCTCCTTACTGTCATCACAGCTGGTGCCATGGCAAGATACATGCTGGCGTGCAGCTGCACGAACTGCCCCAAGGCCATCTTTATTGCCCAGTACCAAGGCCATCTTTATTCACCTGTGATCCACGTAGTGGCTGTTCTGCCTCTGTGGGTACCTGGTATTTGCTACTGCAAAACTGAGCAGGTGAAGACGACAAAACTTGACAAGCTGTATGTACACATATGAGCTGCAGATGGTGTGAGCATCATGATGATCAGCAACAAAGTTGATAAGACAAGCACAATCTGTTGAGGACCCTGGAGCAGTGGGTATGCGGGGAAAGCAGCAGATTGCGACGCCAGCCCGTCGACACGCCCCTTCTCGCTTGAGCTGTCAGCTCGACTGCAATCAAGATCAAGCCACACCAGTTGTGGCCCACACACGTGGCCCACACACAGTGATCCGCGCTGAGCGTGGTGCGCCACCAGGTGTTTGCAGTATGCGGCTCGCGCGAGTGTGACAACAACCTTAGTCTGCAGAGCTGCAGTGACCTTTCTGGGCCCCTGTGATTTCCAGAGCAGGGGCGATGGCCAACCGACGCCGGCGTCGATTTTCCCGGCCCCCCGTGTTGCTCAGCCTCTTAGAGGGCAGTGACAAATTAGCGTGCGGTTTAGCCTTAGTAATCTGTGTGAACTGGATTGGAGTACGATTTTAATACCTTATTTAAGTAAATATACCTGTCTCTGGTGGCATGAATGGTGAAGCCAAGGTACTTGTAGCTCTGCACCCGCTCCCCAACTGCACGGTTCAGCACAGTGTCAGGAACATGACCACGTGCACGTCTAGCTTCAGATCATTCTCTTTGTTTTGCTCAAACGTAATGATATTGGCCACAGAAGCTTGCAATTGCCAGAGCAGCCAATTGCTTTTGAAGTCTTGTTGCAGTGGTTGACATCAAGATGAAGCAGTCAGCATACAAGAAAAGTGGCAATAGGAATACCCTAAGGGTATGCGCATCAATCTCAATGGTGTGCAGCAGATGCCTATTTAGCCCATGGCCATCGACATACTGTCCAAATCGAGTACACTAGTGGGACTCAGCAGACACGTTTGACTGACCCCCACCAGGCATCTGAAGATGGCAGATAGTCTTGACAATTCGATTCGATTCGATATGTTTAACGTCCTGGGGGGCACCTGGGACATAACAGACAAAAAATTCAGTTCAATGAATTCTGAGAATGCTGAGTTTGATTGAAAGAAGTCATTCAATGCCGTTCTGGGCCAGCAACACGGTCAATTTCATCTGCATGCATTTCACTGCCAAAGAAGTCCTAGCACAGTACCTCTAGATTTAACAACTTGCAAAGTTTGTTTGACTCCACATGCTTCATGTGCTTAAGTAAAGCGCTCTTGTTCAAGTTTGGTGAAACAGATAAGAAAATGACATTGGTGGGAAAGAGTTGGGTGTACTGTATACTAGTACTGAGAGAAAATTCAATACCTGCAGAAAGCACTTCGAAGGTTGCTGTGAATGCAACAAAATGACAATCAGTGCATTATAAAGCAGGTGGAACAGTGTCTGCTTTGCCCTTCTGACAAACACATGCCTTTTCTTTGCGGTGGTACATCAATACTGAGCCTCTAAAGGAGGGCTTGTAGCCCTTTCCTTTCAACGCCTGGAAGTCAGCGCTGAGAGTGTCCCTCTCTTATTGTTGTCGGTCTGTCAGCAAGTCATCAAGCCTAAGACCGCTTTCATGCAATTGTTTAGACAGCTGCAGAATCTTTTGCTTTCTTCTATTGAGGGAATTCCAATCAGCACAGGCCTTGGTTTCCTGTTGTTTGAAGAAGACCACTCGCTTTCGATGTCATTTATAGGCATAGCATCAAGCAGCTGCTGTGTCACTGGATCGTCCATGATCTTCCAATTTCGTGGTGATTGGACATCTAGACCTTTGAGACCATACAAGACCAGAGCACACTGTCTGTCTTGCCTCTCCCTCTCTCCCGAGATCTCGTCATGTCTCTTGATCCTGCGGTCATGCCTGTCCGGCCTTTGCTTCAGGTGCTTAAGCTCCTGCTCGTTTGGCGAAGATCTGCTTGGTGATTGACACTCTGCTTTCTGCTCTGCAGGTCTCTCGTCCGAGAACGCGTGTGATGACCGATGTGGAAGGTGAGATACTACAGGCTGTGGAGATCTTTGGAGGGAGATCTTGGTCACCTGACTGCTTGGGAAGTGATTCGTTGCTTGACGCTACAGCGTTGCCTTCAGCGTAGAATTCTGAGTGAAGGCAATGTTGAGCAGCGCAATCCGCAGTTCTGGCATGTGTTGAGGCGCAAAGTCTGTTAGGTCTACCTTTTTCAAAATTGCAAGCAGCTCTTTCTTGCTGCCAGTAATCAGTTTCTGTGGCGTAAGCAGTAGGTACTCTGTGTTGTCACTCGTGCCCGATTCTGGCTTCATCGCGCTTCTCATCCATGTGCAATGATCGTACTATTGCACTGTCATGTGCATACACTATCAAATGTGTTCAGGATTCTCCTGCAGACCCAAGCTTCTTGCAGCAGCTGCCACAACACAAGACAAGGTACACTATTAAGTGCCTTTTTGCAGTCAACACAGCAATGATACAATCTGCCAGGTTTCCCTTTCTGTCGCGACTGTTGTTGTTTGTCTATCCGGGAGCTGTAGATGTACTGTCAGTTGTGCAGTAGCCTTTCCCAAAACCTGCCTGCCCCTTGGCTTTGACGGCACGCTCTTCAGCTCATGAGGCTATTCTCTGCTCCAGAAACATTGCAAACCGCTTGGCAATCACAAGACCAAATGTGACACCTCTGTAGCTGCACATATCAAACTTGTCACCAGACTTATAGACCACAGTGATTGCTTGCAGCACCCAAGACTGTGCTGACCAAGCTTACAGGCTGTGTGGGCTCGATTTAAAAGCTGTGTAAAGGCTGCATTGCATGCTTGAGCGATGTGTGGTGGTCACTGGTTAGGCAGTACGCCTGAAAGCAGGAATAAATCACCGCCCAAAGTACCAGATAATGGTAATCTTCGACTTGCGCTGTTCATTGCCATGTTGCATCAATTTTTTGCCCCAGCACACACATTGACTATAAATAAATTGAACTAAATGATAAATGTCAGTACAACAGGATTCATAGGTGTCTCAAGCAGATTTGCACGCAGCTGTGCAGGTTGGATGCTGTGATGCATGTGCATGTCCTCTTGAACAAATAATGTCAACAAGATGCACTGCTATCTTCTTATCACAAGCCACATCCAAAACCATGGGCTGCTGCTGCTGCTGGGCGCTGAATATCCTGTATGTTTCAGCTGCGCGTTGCATCTCGCAGCTGCTGGGCTAATGCTTTCATGGCTTGCAGGCCTGCTTCTGGGGTTGGAGCCTCTCCCAAGGCTTTGACTAAAGCGCTGCCTACAATGACACCTTCTGCTCCCCAAGACATCACCTGTTGGGCCTGCACCAACCCAATAACAGGCAACATCAAAAGCAAGCACAGCTCGCATAGCAAAAAGACTTGCCCTTCATTTCTTTGCTGCAAACTTGGGTTAAAATCATTGCTGTCGTTTCCGTGCACATTGCCTTTGCTGCAAACTTGGCCTAAAATTGTTGCTGTTGTTTCAGTGCACATTGCCTCCATTCACATTTGAAAACATGCAAGGATACAGCTCACAAACAGGAATCCAACCAGGACAAGCAAGCCACTTTTGCAGCATTTTCGCCAGACAGGTCTGACTTTGGGTCTAGTTTCAGGAAAAGGGCAGGTAGAGCTTCAAGAAACACACCGCATCAGGAGCAGATATGCCAAAGCCCACTGCCACAGACTTGTCTGTCACGTCATGGAGCATGCTGATCAGCCCTTCCACTCGACTCTCCATTGACACACGCGAGCCTGTCACACCTGCCCAGACAACGGACCTCAAGTGCGCCTTGCAAATTTGAATCATGAGCATGACTTTGTGTCATTACTTCATGCCCAGCTTACCACAAAGTCCAATGCTCATGCTTTGCTAAGCACTGACGAAGTATGCAACCCAATGTGAGGCGCACCTGTTACAGACACCAGGTACACAAAGCCTTGTGAGGCTTTGGCAATGGCTTGCATGCGATCTCTGGGCGTCGTTGGGGTTGTCAGCAAGATAAGTTCTAGGCCAGCTTTAGTGGCTGCGTCCCTGATCTCACCTGTCTCCTCCAGAGGGATGTCAGGTACCAGCACACCTGCATGACCAAACACACAGGTCACACTGCATAACTGATGTGGAGGATGTGGACCCTGTCATCCATGTTGGAGGACCTCTCGGTAAAGCTGACTTGTCATTCATGTACCTGTGGGCAGCAGATATGCGTGTACACATGGACAACTGCCTGGACATGTGGATGGCACCATAAGCTCTACTGGCTATCAAGTGGCCTCTCTTATTTGGACAAGGCGGCACCTGTGCTTCAAACTTGTGACGCAGCAAGGCATTGCACAACCTGCTGTTGTGTGTTCTTTGTCATGTCCATGTGTACATGCTGATGCAAGGCGATCTGAACAATGGCTCTGAGCCCATGGCTTTCCAAGTGTCCATGCTGACTATGGGTCTGCGATGCGGGCCAGCAATGTGGTGCTCAAGGGCGTGAGGGGCTTACCAGAGACCCCAGCAGCCTTTGCCTGCTGACACAACTTCACAGGAGTACGGGCCTTAATGGGGTTGAAATAAATGAACAAAATGATAGGCGCGGAGATATGCGGGGAGACCTCCTTGACCATGCTCAGCACCTGCATGCTGTGCGGTGGTTGTCAAACTTGATGAGGCAAGCTAGCAAGCATAGTGTGCCAACACATGCATGACAAAAGCTGGCTTAAGACCCCCTCTGCAGACATGCAAGCAGTTGCCCTGTGATGATGTTGCACATACCTGATCAAGAGTGACATGCTGCTCCAGCAATGCCCTTGTTGCAGCAGCTTGTATTGTTGGGCCGTCTGCCAACGGGTCCTGCAAAGTTGATGGCAGTCAAGGGTTGGTACAAATGTGCCACACAGGAAAACAAATGTTTTGGGCAGTGTGTGTCCGACAGTGTCAGCTGTGATGCCATGTTCATCTTTGACTTTCATTTCAAGCCAGCTGAAACACACCAAATAGGCCACACAAGCACAGGGCATTCAATGGAGAAGCGTCTTGACTGTGCACTGAAGGGAAGTTAAAGCAGACTCATGGATATATGTAGATGAGTGTGCTGAGGCCCCAAACTTACAGAGTAAGGTACACCCAGTTCAATAACATCAGCACCTAGCTTGTCCAGTATTTGAATTGCTTTTGCTGTAGTAGCTAAGTCGGGATCTCCTGACATTAGAAATGGAATGAAAGCAGTCCTGCAATACCATGTAGCACAGTATGCATCTTCTGTGCCGCGCGCAGCATCTTTGTGCTCTTCATACGCAAAGTAACAAGCATGCGTACTTCTTCTGCTCTTTCAGTGTCTGCATATGTTTGCTTATCGACACTGTCTCGGCCATAGTTGTGGATGCGAGCGGTGCAATGCAACGCTGAATGACTGGACGATTCAATGGTTGTCTATGTAGACATGCCAGTCCGGAGGCGCTTTGTTGGTTTAGAAGGGCGAAGCTTGGATCTGGATATTTACTACAGCTACACGTGGACAACTCGCTCACCAAGCTCAACATTGAGCCTGCAGGTCGCACGAATGTGCAAGTGGCGCAGGAACTGCCGGCATGGTGGTCAGCACGCAGGTGCGGCCGATGTAACGCCAACATGACGCCGTAACAGTTGTTGGTTACAACAAATTTATGGGTCCTTGATAGATTGGATCTCAGATACACGTTCCCAAGGATGCACTGATTTGCAGAGCTTGGTAAAGTGCCTGGATCACAGGGGTATTGTGTTAGTGTTAGATACAGTATACGTATGCAATCAAATTTATGGGTCATCCTGTCCTAAGTTGGGTTTGCAGTGAGTTATAGTTGTATGTATATTACGTGCTGCGCTAGTGTGCATTTGCATGTGTTGTAACTTCAGACGGCAGTGAGTCTGTGACGAGAAAGGCTCGTCCCGATGATCAACATGCAAGCAGGTAATATGCGTGGGAGCGATGGTTACAATGAGATGTGCACAGTTCAAAGGCGTGCACCTGGCTATGTATGATCCCGAGACTTAGCAACAACCAACTGATGTCAGCGGCTCTACTTGATTGTGAAAAAAGTCTCCGAGATGCATTTCAATGCATTTTAATGCATAGCGCAGCCTAACACAGCCTTGCATGACTGCATACTGTTTCCTGTACAACACCTATGATCCAGGCATTTTACCGGGCTCTTAAATCAGTGTATTCTTGGGGACAGGTATCTGAGATCCAATCTACCAAGGGAAATGACCAGCTGTTTTGTGTCTGTCAAGTCTTGACAAAGGCTGCATAGGTTTGGCCAATGACTAGCTGTGACGAAGCTTTGAGTGTGAAGCAGAGTATGTACATAAACACCAATTAGCTCTGCAGTGATATTGAACAATACGCAGCATTTGCTATGGCACTGCAGCAGTTAGCTCTGCAGGTTAGCCGTACACCTTATTCGTCTCCTGATCAGTAATTGCAGAGTTAGATTAGGCTATATCCTTGCATGTGATCTGCCATCTCAAATGCAGTTCATTGATCTTCTTCAGCCTGATTCAGACTTTGTTTTTCATTCAGCTGACTTTCTATACTTTAGTCCTGTACATAGTACACACTCCTGCACATTCCATCCATTGCTCCTTATAGGAGAGATACGCTAGCTATCAGACAACAGTTGAACGCGACTCGGACACACTCTCCCTTGTAAATACCAACCACGCGCAACAAAAAGCTTTACCAGTCTGTGTGTGCACTCTCGCAGCACACGACTACTAGCGTCACATAGTCACTGCAGGAATCTGGGAGCAATAGCCTATCGCCACATGCAAGATCCATCACATGAGAATGCATACATACACCCTAGGCCTAGACTGCTGAATGCTCACAATGTATCACAGGCTACTCTCTGCTCCGTCACAAGTCTGGCCTCATATGAGCACACGCGCATTGCAAGCAGCGAATGAAGTGCCACCCACATACTTCATAATTACAAGACTGGCTCCAGCCGCCACTGTGCACAGTCGCGGGGCATCCGTGTCGGCATACCTGTGACAGTCGACTAAAAAGTCACTAAAAAGCGCAAAGCAATTATACTCACGGGTGATGTCGCGTGCGCTCCGTGCATGTTAAGCTGAATGACATTAGTCATCAAGTCATACTCAGTGCGAATGCCCTTTACTATGAAACATCGACCAAGCAACCGCCTGCCACAGCGTTGACTGCCTGCAGTGCGTACAGCTTCAGAGGTTCTAGGCGTGATGCCGTGGGAGGCTGGGTTGCAGCGCCAGTTGAGAACTGTGCTATGCGACTTAGACGACTGTTTGTACAGGTCTCCGGAGGTGCCGGAGCTGGTCCGGGAGAACATCCAGAGTAAGCCTCTTCACGTCCCGACATTGCTTGATAAGTTCAGTTGAGAGGACCCTATCCATCACGGCGCGCACTGGTCAAGACTACTCAGTGTCTTGGTGAAGGGTATATGCGAGAAAAGCTGGGGGTGCCGAAGGATGAAGTCACCTCCTTGTGTTTGTCAGCCTACACTAACTTCGGTACCACAATGGCAGGCTTGGTGGTGAGCTCTGTTCTCGCTACTGCGTTGCAAGGCTACTATTTACTGACATCCTGCTAGATTTCAGGACCTGCACTGCTGTACAGGCTACTGGGTATCAGATAGATGTAGATGACTGGCATGCACATGTTCACCATACACTACCATACGAAAAATACTTGAAGAAAGATGATGCACTGCGAAATTTGCTGCAGAGAATAAAGCTCCCTCTGTATGTATTTACAAATGGAGACAGAAAGCATGCAGAGATATGCTTGCGCCTCATGGGTATTACTGACTGCTTCAAGGTACGTAATCCAGCCTTTTCTGATGCAATGTATGCACCTGCACAGAAGTATGCCAGCCTGACTGCTCTGCAGACAGAAGCACCAGCACCCATTTCCTGTGCGACATGTGTTCTGGCAGAGTCAGTCATGACAATTGATCTTTGTCTTCAATGCTGCATCGTAACAGGGCGCAGTCTGCTACGAGAGCATCATGGATGCAGCTGAAGACAAGGGCTATGTACATCATGGAGTGCCTGTAGTGTGCAAACCAAGCGTAAAGGTATGACCATCACCACCATGATGCCAAGTTGCTGCTGTCTCTTGTTTTGTAGGAGTCTAAAGGCTGATCACGTCACATGTGCACACAGGCAATTGAGTTGGCTTTGGAGCAGGCCAACAATGCATCAGCAGAAACCACCATTTTCTTGGATGACAGCACGCGCAATATTGTTGCTGGACACCAGAAGGGTCTAACAACTGTGCTGGTGAGGCCAACAAGCACAGCATGTCTACATGTTCACTTGTCCACCTGTACAGTGGCTTGTTCACTTGTTTGACTTGCAGCACCTGTCCTGAAAAGTGCCTACCTTGTGGATTTCAATAAGCACCGTTCAGGTGCATCAGAGCAAGGCCCCAGTGCTGCAGCAAGCTTCATGCTGAGCCAATGCATGGCACCTGCTTCCATCAAGCTGCAAGCTCTGCAAGGCAAAGCGTTCACTACAGGGTTGGGCATATGCATGCTGCTGGCAGGCAAGTATGGTGTACAGAGTGTTGCTGTCTTGTGTGTAATTCACGGCAGTGTGAGCGCAGGTAGGGCGCACAGGCATGGACACTGGAGCAGACGCTGAGATCCTCAATCTGTTGGATTTGCCGACTGTTGCTCCAGACATCTGGAAGATGCTGACTACATCTAACGGCATTGACTCAGAAAGGAACAATGTTTCACACACAACATTAGAGAACAGATCGGGTGACACAATTGCTGCAGATGCTCGGGTCCCTGTACTTAGCGGCTGAGAGTCCTTCAAAGTATGGTTGTGACCATTTAGTATACAATTTTGGCATGCTCCACAGCATCTTGTGGAAATCTCACCCTCTGAGTACATGATGTGTAGTTCTTCACCAGTACATGGGATGCGTGTTGCCTCATTGAATTGTTTTGCATTTGTTACAGTGCTTTGCTGTCATTGGTGCTTTCACAAGTCAATTTGCCCCAGTAGGTCACACTTGCTAGGTAAAACCAGAATTGTATCGTTTTAGAAGCATGACCTAGGTCTGTCAGGCCTGAATGTCAAATTTTCTAGCCAGACTGCGTTTGTGCAATCTTCTCTCGTAGCAGCTAGCATGCAGGCAATTTGCAGCTTACCTGACGTGCGTGTGTTGAAGGACAATCTATTTGACCATGCTTGCAGAACCATTCTACAGGTACAGAACCCTTCCAGCACTCGAAGGGTTTCACCGGTATGCTTTGGGTGCGTCGCCAATCTAGGGTACGCATACACACACAGACAGAATCAGAATCGTGCCCCGCTTATCCTAGACTGACTTGACTTCCTGTAGTCTGTCTAGACTGCCTGGCTAACATTTCCAGCCACTGTCGCTTGTCGCGGAGCAGTGAAAGTGCAGATCTGCCGCTTGTGACCCTGTGATCTTGACATATATCAAGATGACTGCTCCCCAACTCCTGACCAGCAAGTCAAGCACTGCGCATTTGCTCGCGATACAATCGCGATCTAGCCACAGAGCGGCTCGTAGGTTCGGCGGTGCTGTATGCAGCTTTCACAAATCTTCTCGGCAGAAAGCAGGTCTGAGCAAGGCCATCCCTTTCCATCTGTGATATCGTACGGATTAGCTCCTACGAATTTAGCCTTGTGCCGTAACGCAAGCTACGCAAACATCGCCATCATTTGTACAGATCAAATGCCATCCAGCAGCACTATCTGTTCAACGACTGCGTTGTTAGTTGTTGTCCCTGGTGGTGCAGCCTCTGCTCCGGCTGTTCCTGCTGCCTTCGTGTCGCTCGTGGCTGCAATGCCGGCACATGCTGCCGGAGCGGGCGCAGAACTCGTCAGGCCCTCCACTTCAGCGGTACAGTCGGCTGTTGAAAAGGCACCAACCTTTTTGGAATCAACTTCCATCGACCAAGCTGTAAACTCTGTGGTCGATGTAGTCAAGGTAGTTGAGTTGCAAAACAAAAGGTCTTTGCATTGCCACAATGTAACAGCATGTACTTGTCAGATGGTGTTGACCTGACCACCCAGCAGTTGCCGTGCACAAAACGCTCACACAAACTAAAGCTTCTGTTGCCTGCAGGCAGGAGGTGGTGCTGTCAAAAGCCTAGCAGCTGCTGCTGGCAGTGGGCTTCAATATGCCCAACAGGTTCACTTGCTTTGTGTACTTCTTCCTGCTGTTCTGCCTACTTTCTTGCTGGCCTGCTTTACCTCTATAATTGACATGTTCATGTTGAGCGCACAGCTGAACACCACTGCATGAGCCCTGAATGGTCCCTGGATGATGTGTCAACACCAACAGTGCCTTCAAGGCAGCTCACTTTCAAGCTATCTCGGAATCTGCTGCCAATGTTCAGCATGGTCACTCCAATCTGATTGCATATTGTGTGCATGTAGTTAGACATAGCTGTGGGAAACCCAGGACCGTAAAAAGAAAGTTGTGTTGTCTGATGTTCAAAAGTTGCAGTTAATGAATGATGTGATGCCTGTTGGCTAAGCCCGTGCTGACGTCATTCTTGTTACTATTGTTGTCTGCAGGCATACGACAGAGTTGCCCCAGTTGTGCAAGATGCAGCTACCACTGCTTCCCCATATGTCAAGTCTGCCCTCACCACAGCACAAGACGCCGCTGCCCCTGCATTGCGCGCTGTGGAGCCAAGTGTCAAGGTGCTTCTCTCTTCCATTCCTTATTGATGCAGTCGGTGTTGGGGTTGTGTCCAAGGTTGGATAGACCAGCATGTCATTACCAAGACAGTGCTGTATTACAATGCTGCTTGGAAGCAAGTTTGGATGACTTGCATGGCTCACATGCTTATGAGGTCATTCATGCATCATGCACATCCCTGTACAGCACATGCTTTAGACAGCTGTGTCCTGCCCTGCTCTGTCAGCTTGCTGATCATGTGCCAACAAAGCAGGCCCCGGTGTCGTGGTGTACAGGCCAGCTTTGGAGAGGCTCAGCGGTTCCTGACTGCGCAAGGCATCAACCCTCCAGTGCTGGCAGACAAGGCAGGCAAAGCTGGCTCAGCAGCAGAGGGTGTCTTCAACCAAGCCAAGCCTTCCCTGACCAGCTCCCTCACGTCTCTCGCCTCCCGAGACCCCACTACCCTTGCTGAGTACGCGCTGGGCGCGGTCGCTGTCTACTATCTTGTGAGTGTCTCGCGTTTGCTTTGGTTCTGCCCAGCTTGCTCATCTCTGACCAGCCACCTGTCTGGTGTGCTCAAAAGGGTGTGCCATATGCGCTGCCTCAGCTTAATTTCACAATCTTGCTCTCACATCACACTGCAGTCTGTCATTTGTGTCTCTGACCTGTAGCCTGCTCTTTGTGCTACCTGATACACATCTACATGGCCAGGGATCCGATGGATGTTGCTGGTCTCAAAGTTTATGGCTGATTTGCCAGCATGCCCAGACTTGACGCTGACGTCAAATTGCAACACTGCTGTTCCAAAACGGCGCTGTTGCTAAGCTCGATAGGGATTTGCCCCTTCAAAATGCTGCTTTGCATTTGAGCAATGCTTGGCTTCTGTTCCTTTTTGGCATCAGGGGCATGAGTCGCTGGTTCGTGTGCAGGCACCTCCTGTGCTGAAGCTTCTGTTTGGGTCACTTAGGGGGTATGCTGGCGAGATCAACCCTGCAGCAGCTTTGGACGCCGTTGCCACAGGTGGCAATGTTGTCATAGTGGACATTAGGACTTCCAGGGAGAAAGAGAATGGTGGTGTGCCAGATCTGCCTTTTGGCAACAGGTAGGAAGTGCTTCAGGCCAGCAGCAAGCTACAGCGATTACTGCAAGTGCCCCACAGCGTACCTGCAACAGCGCTCTGTACTTTCTATGCAAGCATGTGCATGTGGTAGTGAATGCTACCCTACATTGGACAGGCACACAGTGGAATGATGACCTCCCTGTGCTATTGCCTGCACACCCTGGTTGCCTTGTCAAGCATGGAACGACAGTGTGTATGAACTGCCGTGGCTGCACTAGAGAACCTGTGCATCTGCAGCGCATGCTTTGTATCATGCCTGCTGGCATGCTTCCTGTACAAGCCTCAGCTGAGATGCTCCCACTTGTGATACGCTGATTGCAACTCGGGTTTGATGGCTTGGTTCATACATGAATGATGTTGGACAAGACATGCCAGCTGGTGCTGGCTCTGCAGGGCTGAAGATACATTGCACACCATCATGCAGTGTCCCTTGATGAAGCTTGTCATCTTCCTCAACAGTGCTTTGCCATGACTTGATTGTCATTGTTACAGGCTGATAGAAGTGGAGTATGCTGAAATTGAGGACAGGAAGGTTCGAGGCCAACTGCAAAATGTTGCTGCCATCGAAAGACAGGTGTGACTTTGTGATGCATTATCAGGCCGCTCCTCGCATGGCAGGTCCAGATGTGGCACTTCCAGATGGGGCTGTTGGTGCAAACATATGATCATCTTGCCTTGTTTCTGTTTGATTATGCTGTTAAGTCATATGGCAACATGATCCGATACCATCTAGTCCTCTGGGTTACCTGTCATGGTCTTACTGGGCTGAGATAATTGGAGCAGGGCAACAGGCGCTATGCCCTTTCTTGCATGCTTAAGATGCCCCTCTCAGAGCAATCAACTAGGACATGAGTGACATGTCGCCTCTCGCTAGACATGTCTATCTTTGTGTGTTTGACTGGCGGTCAGGAAAGCCTCTTGATGTCTGTGCTCACTGCCTGGGTACAAGATTGTGCTCAACCATGAGTGTTGTCATTTGCAGGTCACCGCATTGCAGATTGCATCACTGAAGAAGGTGAATAAGAGAACTCAGATCTTGCTGCTTGACAAGAACGGCAGCACCAGCAAGGTCATTGCCAAGGAGCTGAGCAGGAAGGGCTTCAGGAAGATCCGAGTCATCCAGGTGAGACCCTCTGGTTTATCAAGCAGGACACCTGTCTGACAAAATTGTGAGCATGTGGAAGCATCCATCTTTTTCATGCGACCCTGTGGTGTCAGCTGGTGTGTACCTTGCACACAGCTGAGGCATGACTAGCAAATGCAGGGAGGATTCAGTGGCTGGACTAGCAGCAAGCTACAGACCAAGATGTCCAACACTGTTTCAGCTGTGGAAATATTGGCTCCTGTGTTTGGCACTGTCAAGAAAGCAGCAAGTTCCAGCAATGGCAACAGGGTATGGGCCTGCTCCTGTGCTGCATATCTTCGTGCAACAGGATCTTTGTACTTGCAGTATCTTTGTGTCTTTTTCAATGCTCACTGCTCATCGGACAGCTTGCTTTACTTTGGTCTGGTCACATGTGACTGCCAACTTGTCCAAAGACCTGATGTCGACGCACACTGTGAAAGCTGGTTTGAGGCATCTCGCAGGCAGGCATTGAAACTTTGTATGCGCGCTCTGCAGACCATCAGAAATGCGCTCCCAAGTGGAAGATGAGATGTGACTCACCCTTAGGCTTGCAGTACCCAGCTGGCATCAATCATCATGCTTGGTCAGGGCTTCAGCAAAGTGACGATATATAAGTCTGCCTTGCCTGTAAGTTCCTTGTCCTGGGCTACTGTACCATCGCAGCACGTACCGGACTCACTGTGCTCGGTCACCTACTGCCTGAGAATTGTTGACAGTCGAGTAATTCAAAAACATCATATGCGTGGTCATGAAACGCTGTGTAGTGTACATGCCTTTCAAAAGCAACTTAGTTGTAGCAATTATAATCGCTGTCTCAAGAAGAAAAATCGGGTAACTAACCTGTATCACGCAGTCATTACAAGCGTAGGACAGGTGCACGGATCTTGAAAACAGGTGCACATATATTGATGGCAAGGTCAACGAAAATTTTAATTGTTAGCAGGCCATGTAAGCATACTCACGATGGCGTTTGTGTGAATAGTTTCAGACATGTCTTGCAATGGCTTTGCAGCAGGGACGTTCAACGCTATTGCATGCTGAATCACCCAATTGGGCTTGCAAGCTAACTGTTGTTGTGAATATACGAGCAACCTAACTCAATACTTCGCCAAAATTGGTTCCTTTTTCAACATACCATCTGCTCAGCATGAGGGATCTGTCTCAAGCCAGCAGATGCAGAAATGTAGCACCCCAAGGCCTGCACACTCTGATCAATTGCACACAACATGTCATAAATCTGACCCATCACAATGACAACAAGTTGTTGCTGACAAACTCAAGTGGCACATATGTCATGCACGTCAGCATGTCTGCATGTCGCAGTCATCATGGCCAGGTCTCGTTTTGGCTCAACTTCACTTGCCCAAATCAAATAGCAAGTGTGACGCTGGTGCTTTGTGGCTGCCTGTGTGCATGCTTGCAACCTCATTTAAACTACAACATGCAGTCAGAAAGGGCGTGCATGATACAGATTGTGCAAGAGTGCTGCATTTGCCTGCTGCTCAGCACCTGGTGGCTCAAAAGGCAGTTCAAGCAGGTTCTCTTGTTGCCACAGCCGTGGGGGTTCAATATAGTTAAAATGCTGAGATACGGTAGCAGCTCGAGCAGCTGTAGTTTTTGCTACATGCTGAGCTTCCTGCAGTTGGGACACTCGTCTACGCAGCCAGTGCACTTCACTCCTGCTGGAGAACATGTCCTTCTCCAAGTGAGCAATTTTGTGTCTTTCATGCTTGAGCTGATCTGCTTGCAGATCAAGCTTCCGCTTGAGCTTTTGAAGGTGCTGCCTTGATTCCTGGACAAACATACAGCTGGTCAGCCCACACTTCATTTTGGTGTAATCTCAGGTGGAGGCTCAAAGAGTGAGTTGAGGGCTCGACATTGCTGCAACAGGGTTGCTCGGGCAACAGTGCAGACACAGGTGAGAGTGAGGTGCAGGCACACCTGAGCGCCCATTAAAGCTACAGCTTCTGCCTGGTCAACCTCATCAATCATGTGCCGGCCCTCCCCAATGGTACCATCGCTTCCATTCTTTGCATGGCTTGCCATTGTATCTGTGCACGTTGCTCCAGTTAGGGTTGCAGCATCTGGTGAGAAGACTGTGTGCACAGCAGGCCGCTGGCACCCTTTGTGAAGGTGCTTTCCGTCACCTACCAGGCTTGGCCAAGCTCTGTTTGCCAGCTGCAGATCATGCACTGTTCTGACATTCAGAGCATAATGTGATTGCTGATTGTGGGTCAAGGCGTTCTGTTATGCATGCAAGCATGACCGGAGTGCTTCAGGCAATTAGTGGCTTGCGCCTTCACAGTACATGCTGACAGCATCCATAAATTGCACGAGGCATACTCAACTATAGTTTGGTAGCAAGCAAGGCAGAGAAGATGGATGCAAGATCCATGAATCCTACCTGATAGTACTCAATGAGTTCTAAAGAGTTGTCAGATGCTGTGTCCCCTCCACTGCTGCTCTCTTCATACGCAGGCATGCTGCTCACTTCCTGACCATGACACATGGCCTCTGCAGTGACACCGTCACTGTCAAATGACACTCACGTGCAACCTTGCAAGCAATGTATTAGGTGATGCTTCAGTACATGTAACCAGGAGGGGGGCTTACGTGGGGGTTCCCAGAAGCCTTCAGGATGGCGTGGGGCAGCACAAGCAAGTATAGGTTGCAAGCATCTGGCTTGAGGCGCTGCCAGCAGCGGCTCTTGGCCCTCCTGTAATACATATTGCTGCAGCTATTGTACAAAATGTATTGGCACATAAACTCTTGCATGACATTGCACAATCACCCCACTTCAATTGAGACGCAAGCCTTTCAGCACAGACATGGCATCAGCAAATGGCACATCTGTGTCCAGAAGGTACAAATGGTCAGCATACACCTCATAGGTGTACCTGTGCTGACTGTGCTGCATTTGGAAGCAAGGGCAGCAGCAGGCTCTGGTGATGCGCCACCTCCTGGCCTGCACTTGGGCTCACATTTGAAACAATATCACCTACACAACCAAAGAATTGGCTTGCATTTGTTGGCTGGTGACCAGGTACAAGTGCTCATACCAGATGCTCAGTTGCGTGCAAACCTATTTATCATTGCCCACATGCATGCAGTGAGTTAAAAGCTGCACTGCAGAGCATGCAAAGCTGGACCTGATGCTGTGCAAAGTTCACAATATTCAATATGGCAGAACCTTGTGTCAAGTCAGCCAGATATGTATGATGCATCTAGAGGTCAGTGAAGGTACACTCGAGTTATCAACAGCTCATACCTGCAGCTGGCCCATAACAAGCAAGGTGAGGTGACATATGATGATTTCTCAGTCACAGGATCCCACAAACTTACCTAGATCAGCCCAGGATATCTGATCTGCCAATGGAATTGTGACTAACAGAGCCGGCAAGAAGGGTACTGGCTGCTGACGTCCTGCTTCGAAGTCTTGCTCATATGTCAGACTCTGCACTTGCATAGCTTGTGTGGTATCTGCCTTTCAGACAGTGATGTTGCTGCACATGGGATGTATCATGGCAACAAGCCAGCAACACATGAAATGGCACAAGCAGCTATGCAGCAAATGGCATTTGAGGCTGGTTTGAACGTAACTTTTGACCCAGATAACATTGACAACACCGACTTTGCAGACATGACTTCAGCAGAGCCTGCAGGTGCTCTGTTCAACGCTGCACCAGAAGACATGGCAAAGCTTGCAACATGCCTGTTGAAAGGGTTTGACTTCCTCTCTGAGGGCAGCAGGAGACTGCTCCAGGCTTCTTGTGCTTGCTGCTATGGCATCATGCCAGGCACACTCAGCACTGCTGCTTGATGTCAGCGCCAGACCATCAAACGCAGAGTCAGGCCCATCAGAGGAGCCTCCCTCGGAGACACATGGCCGCCTACACGCTTGCCTTCCTGAGCTTGCATCTGCCAGCTTGTGCCCCATGGCAGCTTGTGCAGAGGGCTGTCTGGCAGGGGGTGGTGCAGGCACCAAGCCCTGGTGTGGAGGCTCTGCACCCACACAAGCTGCCACGGGAGTGCTGCCCTCACTTGCAGCAGTGGTAGCAGCAGCTTCACCCAAGTCAGAGTTGCAGCGCCGTACATGAGCAGCAAGTGGTGTGGAAGCAAGGTGTGCAGGTGATGCAGCGTCTAGCTGTGCACCCGGCGCTGGCAGTGAGGGCCACAGGCAGCGGCGCGACAGCATGGGGCCTGTGTATGTCCACCCCCGCCACTCCTGCCTGCTGCGCATCATCAGTCAGCTGGTGGTCAAGGTCAGACAAGCAGCATGCAGCGTAACATGCAAAGTCATTCCAGCAACCTTTGATCGTGAAAGCTTGCCATGTTGACTCAGCTTGACCTGATGTGTCTAGGAGGGTGTCACATGTGCTGAATCATGCCTCTGCAAGTCTGCAATTTAGCCAGCCATTCGAGCATTCCCAAATTTGCACCACAAGTGATGCATAGGGCAATCAGTCTGATCACCTGATATTGCAGGACAGCCTGATATGAGCGGCCCCTGTGGGCACATCATTGTTGGCCATCACACGTATAGGTTGTGAGCATGTTGTGCCTATCAGGTGTTGTCCATTCTGCTCGTACACCATGGCGACCAGCCTGAACCTCTTGTTGCCGACATGGGTGGCTGCCTCATCAATGGCAAGATACATGTACCTGCAGGAGACATGTTCATTACACAGCTCATTTGTGTTGTACTTCTTGGTATATTTTGTATACACTCTTGCCGCAATGGCACATACACACACTGACGCAGGCACAGACTGCTTTAGGGGTGGGATGCCAGACTGCATACCGTGCATGGCTGAAGCAGCTTATTCCATGCTTGAGTGCAGCAAGTGTCTGATGCTTGAGCAACAACAGAGATGGTGATTGCATTACATGACACCTCCAGCTAACATCAAGCTGATGTTGACATGTTCAGAGTACAGCAGAGCATGCTCAATACGCGCATAGCCTTATCCTGATTTTTAGAAAAAGCATGCAAAACTGACTTGGCTTCCTTGGCCTTCCTGTCTGCTTTGCCTGAAGACGATGAAACAGGGTCAGGTCCATTGGAGCGGCGGCCAAAAGTTCCAAAGCGCTGCAGTGTCTTCAGCGTCGGGCCTGAGCACCCTTTGCTGCACTCATCTGCACACAAACAAACCAGATGCAGTCAAGAATGCTCAGGTGTCTTGGCCAGTCAGTTGAATGTTGTACACAGTTTGTTGATGGCTTCAGGTTGGTACATTATGCCAAAAAATGCTGCTGAGACGCTAGAAGGTGACACAATCTGCCATGATTGGTGACAGCATTTAGCGTCAGAGCAGCAGAGAGCAAGCAGAAGGCACATCAAAGCCATGCAAAGGTTTCAGCATACTTCCAAGACTTGCTGCTGGTACTTGTTGTGTCACACGCTGATACAGATGGTTTTCCCACCTCGTGTCACAGGAGTCCACAGAAAACTTGTCTGCCTGTCATCTACCTCACTGTCACCGGTTTGGTGCACAGGGTTGGCCTCCTCATAAACCAGGGAGACTGTGATGCTGATCATGTAGCCATTGTTCAGCCGCAACTGAAAAGGTACCTGCACAAACAGCACTTGTTCAGATTAGCTCTTTAGGCTACAGTTGGGTCTTGCAAGCGACTGTGCTGTAATTCAAGATGCTTCAGGACACATGCAAGACTGTTTCTGGTAACATCTAGCAGAATCAACTCGTGTGTGGAGCAGGGATTGAAACGGAGTACGTCAATCATTAGGTCGAAGTAGGGATGGTCACTTCAGCAAAACACTAGATAAGCTGATGTATACCTGGTGGCCGCACGCAGGCAGCATAACTCTACTGTTGATATGTATGGCCTCAGTCACTCTCACTCCTGTGAGGCTGGCATCCTGCTCTGCTGCCTGCTGTTGTAGAATGAGCTCACACTGATTGTATGACCATCGGCCTTTGCCCAGCTTGTATGCTCTGCAATCACAGTCAGCAAGACTTCAGCCCCCGCCAAGACTGAGATGAACGACGCTCTTACTGCACGCTGTGTCATGTGCAGTCTGAAGTGTCTTCCTGACACGGAAGTTCTGAAAGTTTGTTGTGAAACTGTACGTGTACACTTGGTGGTGTCAACACTGCCTCCAGATTTTGCAGGTAGCACAGAACATCACTCCCAAACCTGCTGCAGACAGAATGGAGAAGCAAAGTATGAATATTGACGCAAAAGAGCCAAAATGCATGCACAAATTTTCAAAGGGTGTATAAGACCAATCAGCGTACACAGATCAGGCACGCAGAAGCACACCTGATCTCGTCCCCAAAGCTCTGGTTGCAAGCAGTCTCCTCACAGGCCATTGGCTGCGCGTTTTTCAGGAAGGATTGAGTATCTTTTGCAGCAGTCACCAGCTGATGAGGTTTTCAAAACAAATTTGCGTAGAAGATCAACAGCGAACCTAAGCCTCGGAGCCCTCACTAATTGACTGTTATGCCACACAGCTCAGGCGCCCTGCAGAATGAACCGGTAGGCTTTATGGCAGTCGAAACACAGCACCGACTTGCGCTTCACGTGCAAATAGATGCAAACTCTGCAGGCTCGAGCTGTCTGTGCGTGACGAGCAGGCTGTTGCATCACTCAAGGAACAGTCTGATGTGTGTAACACAACCACGGTAAGAGCTACAGCGTACATGACGCGCGCCGGGAAAGTCTATATAGTCACATATATGTGCGAGCTTCACGGTCACGTACACCAGGCACCTGGGGACTGTAAACTACGGCCCAAACGCTTACGAGCAGCGCATTGCTGCGCCAAGGATTTGCGGTAGAGAAATACTCAGCGCAGCCAGTCAGGAGCGATCAGCGGTGCAGAGCTTCAAGCTTGAGCTTAAGGGCCTGCATGCGCACCTCCAGGCATCGTCGGGGTGCTGTCAACAGCAAGGCTAGCGCTTATCGTGACGGTCAACAACATCGACCGCCTTCTGAGTCGGCGGGATCTTCAGAGGCTTCCAACAGTACGGCAAGCGCGCTCAGAGCGAACGCACAGCGGAACCTGCAAGTCGGCAGCAACACTCACACTGAGTTACACGCACAGCACATGCATAGGCACATGACAACGTTGGTAACGTTGGCATGAACTAATTACTACTCCTCATCTTGAACTTCAAATTAGAGAGCGAAGCGTAAGACAAAGAAGGCGTGCAGCTTCATGCCGTCATGTGTAAACGCGGTAATGCGAGCTGCAATTAGAAGCTCAGCTTCCCCCATAGGGCAGTCATGTGCATTTTCATCTGTACGACTCCATGCGTGGACTCATCTCGAGAAACTCCACGGCTTGCATGACGCCAAAACCAGCCGCCCAATGGCCACTGCGTTTTTCGTCGTGACGTCATTACGAGCTTATTGATGACCTGACTGCACATGTGACTGTACAGCATGTTCAGACAGCACAGCGCTGCTAGCGTGCACGCAGACTGCATTGCATTGTAGGATCCAAAAATATAAATATATATATATATATGCCACAAACGTTGACGTATATGCCACAAAGGACCCTTTTTGGCTGTGCTGTTGTTGTGCACCATAGAGCACATCAGCTCATAGCACACTTGCATTCCAGAGTGCAAGAGGAAAGCTCTACAGGCTTCAGCTTCTTGCATATGTCTATCAGCAGCCTGCCAGTGATGTCAATTGACCTTGTCAATTGTCCTTGCAAGGCCCGCCATCAGCAACCAACATGCACACGTGTTGTACAAGCACAAAGCCTGCACAATCCAATGCTGCTCGTGTGTGAACAGTCGACATCAAAACTCATGACTACGGAAACGAAATGACGCATGCTTATAACTTTCAGATGCAGATGCTTGACGTGACATTCTCTAGCCAGTGCAGAGCTAATTCAGCATGTGGTGCGACTGAATGGTCAGGCACTGTGCAGTATATACATATGCTGAATGCCAGTCTTGATCACAAAGTTTTCCCAACACATGCTGGTCTTGACAACTCTGGTATGTATGCTGCTGGCCCAACTTGACCTGGGGATTGCGGGTTTGCATTCAGTCAAGAGGTTGTCTATGTTAGTTGCAGTCATGCACAAATCACATTATCTCAGGAGTCATGCAACTTCATGCAGCAAAGGAAACAGTGTATTGCTGCACTAAGCATTACATATGTGTTGTGACATCTGTAAACATATCAGATGCAGTATCTGATTGCATATACAATTGTTGCATCTGCAGTGCCATCAGTTGTGACATCTGTCTGCCTTGCCAAATGCTGCATCTACAATGTATGCAACAGCTCTCCAGATGCTGCATCTTGACAGCCGAAAATCCTAGTAGTGCTACAGATGTTGCATCTGCTGGGCACAAATGTAATATCTGATAGCGTGTTTGGCCACCTTGTCTGCTTATGGTTGCAGCATCTATGTGTCTCTAGTTTTTTTTGGGGTCTCTGGCTCTAGTGATATATGAAGCAGAGGTGCAGTCTCTAAATGGTAGATGCATGTCATTCATGAACCCCAGCACCAGAGCAGAACACTCAGCTCTCTCAGGAAGCTACAAGCTCATGCCATCACCTCGCTCACGGTCTTTCCATTATTAGTACTTTGCTCTTTGTGAACCTCTGACAGTCTTGATTGACAAACAGATGGCATGCTGTTGCCATGGCTCGCACCACTTACAGGCAATCTTCACTGCAGGTAAAATGAGTATTGTCACTGCAGCAGCTTCCCACCAACATAAAATGCCGCATCTGCTGATGTCAACAGAGAAGCACACCATGTGTGCATATGAGTATTCTGTCGTCGCTGCAGATCACCGACTTATTGTTACAACAGGGCAGCCAGTGTGTGACGCGTACTGTGGTATGCCGCGCAGACTAGTATGCAGGCAAAACCAGGTAAAACCTTAAGAGTGGGTGATAGTTACAAAGTGGTTGACAGCAGCAACAGAAGTGCTTTTGTCCTGATAGGTGTTCGCTTGTTGTCTTATTATTGTTGTCTTGCTGTCAAGAATGATCTAGCCAAGCTTACTTATAGCAAAGCTCACACAGCCAGCTACTCCCAATTGAAGCAGTTGCGATTACCAATCTTAATTATCAACTTTGTTTCCTGCATTACTTATTATAACCACCTGCATCAGTTATAGTTACCAATACGCAAAGACTGTACGACATCAGCCTGATGGCTGCCATCTATGATGGTTACAGTACTAAGCTAACTGCAGCCTAATACATACTTGACGGCATATCTATTGCTTCGTCACAAGTGCTCATTCGAGACTTTGTGACGCATGCGAGCAGGTGAAAGATTCTAGATGGGCTGGAAGCACAGCTGCATGCCGCAGTGCGACTATGAGGCAAGCTATGTCACCTCCCAATTCATCAAGCACACTGCCACTGAATTTACTTCACAACATGTTTTCATGCAGCAACTCACCAGATCAGCAGGAGCGATGCTGCCTTCAAGTAGTATATCAAAGCTACCATGTCAAGAATTAATATGCTTATGAACTCTCAACAATTGTTGGCAGAAAGACACGCAAGTTCATGATGCATGATTTACATATGTAGTTGCAACCATGCTTCTGTCCCATACACTTTAGCTTTGAAAGCATCCCCAATATTCTGTCTGATGTCTTATTGGCAAATTTCAGCAATGGGGCAGTGTATGCCTTCCATGGCTACATGCGTGCAAATGCTGACTAGGCTCATGAGGGACTGATTTCGGCAGGTTTTGAAGAAGTTCCTAGCTGGACTTTTCAACTTGCAAAGCAAAATTGGCTGATTCTTGTCTGCAGCAAGGTATATGAACATATCCTTGATGTTTGGGATGAAAACTGACATCCTCTTTGCAAGACTGCTGAGCCTGCATGGGGTCACTCCTCAAGGAATACTGCAATCTTTCCAGTACAAATACAAAAGTGAATTGGAATGATCAAGGTCTGTTGCAGGTTCATGTTTGCATCAGACTGCTCAGATTCATGCCGCTAGGGCATGCTATGCCAAGGGGATATTGTGATCCTCTGAGTGAGGTGATGTGTGCACTGGTGTTTGGTCGTTTCTACTCTCTCTTACCCTGTGCCTCTCTTGTTGCAGACACACGGTGCTCTGCACATCTTTCTAGATCTGGGAGACGTCTAGACACAGTACGCTGTTGCTATTGAAAATACTGACAGCCTAGTAGGCCTGCCAGGGTGAGATTACCTTGACCTGACCAATTGTTTTTGCTGCATAATTGTACTGATTGACAGAGTAATCATGTCTGTAATTCTCAGCCAGAGCAACACCAGATTGCTCTTTACCAGGATGACCTGCTGTGCCCAAGGATTGCACCAAAAGGCCACACAGCTGCTGCAGTATCTCTGCAATGGTGTCGATGCCTTCCAGACTCCCTGTCATTCCCCATAACAATCATGTGGAATATGTACCGCCTGGGGGACTGATGCACATCGTTTTTGGTACACCACTAACAGGCTGCTTGCATGCATGCTCTACTAAGCTCAAAATATGTGTGCTGCATTGCCAACTGCTATGTTGCCAGATGCTAATTGTACTTGCAATGCAACAGCAATGCACTGCAGCATCATGATTAACATGAGCAGCCAAATGCATAAGTTTCACAGCATGCTTGTGACAGCATTCCCAGAAGAAGAGATTTCAGGTGAAAGCTGATCTCTCTGCACAAATGGTGCTCTTGTTTGTACACGGTGACCCAGAGCATCTGTCCTGATAAGGTCTCTTGGAGCCTTGTCCACAGCCTAGCAGAGGGGAGGGTGAAGGGTACTCTCAGTGCAGGTACAAAGATGGCTGTGCCAGAGTGGGATTGCAGCTTGTGTGACCTGCACCAAGTAGGACGCCCACATATGATGTATGAGCTTGCAGCATGAGCTGGTACTTGCTTGCAAAGATACTGAGCACAATGCATGTGCTGTCAGCACAGCACCGTTTGGCAGAGCCTGTCATGATGCTGACAGGGGTTGCATCGCACCTGATACTGTGGATTTGTTGATGTGAGGCTAACACATACATTCCTTAAACGCACCGTCACAAATGAGACACTGCATGCACATTAGTTTGAATAGCGCCAGCAAGCAATGCTCTGCACATCAACATGTGCAACATGTGTGGTCATGACCTTTGGACTGTAAATAAAGCAGATCGAGAACATATAGTTGAGCAATAGTATGATCAAGTAGGAAAATGCTGTCTTGTAGGCTGTCTTGTAGGCTGTCTTGTAGGCTGAAATTGAGCTTTTAGAGAGGTGGTGTTGCATCCCCAGACAGAGCTGCTCACATGCTATCAGGTTCTTGCTGGGTAGTTTGCAGACTCAAAGCCTGTTGGCCCAAAATGTCCAAGTGTGCAGCCAACTTTCCAGTTTGCTGTTGTGGTCACTCTTGTTCTGCTGAGTGTAGCAATGTACCTACTATGTGGTACTACATCCCTGAGCAATGCACCAAATCTTGGCAAAGACCAGCTCAGACCAAGTGATCTTCTGGCGCACAACCATGCAGCAAAGACAGCAGGCATACTTGAGGCATACGTAGAAGCAAGACTCACCTGCAAAATGGTTTACAGCATGTCAGGCGGGCCGGCCAGGTGCAGACTGGCACACAAAAGCTTCCAGTATCTGCGTGGATGCTTTGATGGCAGGCTAACGCTATTCATGGGTTGAATTGTTCATGGATTCACGCACGTTGACAGGCAGCCCACCTGAACCGTGCCATTCGAGTTGGGCTGCACATCACGAGACTGTAAGACACACCTGTATCCGCTGAGCCGTAAACTGTACAGCAGACAGGAGAGAGGCATATAGCTTTGAGGATC
>JAABUK010003575.1_pt1 | contig 26179 bp, 25 predicted proteins | sample 5559141 | NCBI WGS metagenome assembly JAABUK01 (sample SAMN10711869, study PRJNA513367) | rock metagenome | isolation source: Antarctica rocks | place: Antarctica: Victoria Land, Pudding Butte nord | collected 2016-01-03 | reverse complement strand
GACAACAACGCAAAACGCGAACGGATCAGGGCAGAGTCAACCATCCCGCCAAACTACGGCACCATGATCCCCACGGGAATCCTACGGATCAAACCAATTCTGTTGGTTTTTTACAGGTCCTTAGCGCAGATCGTCGCCATGGTCCGGATTTCCGCAATGGATACTATGAGAATATTAAAGCGTAACGAAATTCGCTTGTAGGACTTGCGCCTCCGTGATGTTGGCGTAGGCGGTCAGCCAGGGCAGTACGTCGGTCCGGGGCGGGTGGTAGGATCGGCGGATGAGCGAGCAGCACGGCACCGCACGCGAGTGGGCAGAGATCGAGCAGGTATTTGCCGCGACTGGGCAGGGCCTCGTCCTGCTGCTTAAGGACGGCTTCAGCGGGATCATCCCTACAAACGGCACAGTCCAGGGCGAGCGTGGCGCGTTTGCCCATGTCGGCCCGAAATTCGTGGAAGACTGGGATGCCTTCGGAGCGCGGAAGGGCTGGATGGCCGTGGTTGCTACGGCTGGCAATGCTGCCCAGCTCTTTCGGCCCGGCAATGCAGTCGCCTTCTTTTCACAACTCGACTTACGGGACAGGCACCGCGCCGTAAGGACGATTGAGCTCCATGCTCAAGGCTGGAACACGATTTTGGACTTCTACGACGCCTTGCTCACAGCAATCGGCGCACCGGACTGGCACGGCAGGAGCATCAATGCCCTGATTGACTCGATGGTCTGGGGCAGCATCAACTCGGTTGAGCCGCCGTACAAGGTTCAGGTCTTTGGGATACGAAACTTGGCGAGTGATGCTCGTCGAGCCATCGAACAGGCGGAGCAAGGCATCGAACAGGGGCGCGCCGACTTCCTCCAGCGACGCGGTCACGATCCCGGGGTCTCCCTCAAGATCATCTCCTGATCTTTCCATATCAGCCCTTCTCCATCGCTGGACGGCGGAAAGCTTGCGTCGTATTACAAACGCTGGCGACCGATCCCACCCCTCCCCACCTACCCCCGTCCCCGCAGCGCTGCCTGCACCACCGTATCCAGCGCCGACAGGAACCGCGACCGGTCCGCCTTCGTCAGCGGAGGGTGCCCGCCGCCCGGCGCCCCAATCTCCCGCAGGTGCCGCGCCACCTCCCGCCCGGCCAGCGCCGACCCGATGTTGTCCCCCGTCCAAACATGCCCGGTGTGCGACAGCGCCCGCGCCCCACGGGCCAGGCAGCGCGACGCCAACGGGATGTCCGCCGTCACGCATACATCCGCCGGGGCAATCCGCTCGGCGATCCAGTCATCGGCCTCGTCCGGCGCCCCGCCCACCGTCACCATGCGTACGTTCGGCAGCCCCGGCGGGCGGATCGGGCGCGATCCGTTGGACACCACCAGCACCGGCAGGCCCAGGCGCGTTGCAACGCGGAACGCTTCTTCCCGCACCGGGCAGGCGTCGGCGTCTAGGTAAAGGCTGGTCAAGCCGACAGCTTCTCCAGTTCCCGCAACACGCTCTCGCCCATGACCGACGTGCCGACCTTCGCGGTGCCCGGCCCCATCACGTCGGCCGTCCGCAGGCCGCTGGCCAGCACGTTGGTGCAGGCGCGCTCGATCAGGGCCGCATCCTCCTCCATGTCGAAGGAGTAGCGCAGCAGCATCGCAAAGCTCAGCATCTGCCCCATCGGGTTGGCGATGCCCTTGCCGGCGATGTCCGGCGCGCTGCCGTGGATTGGCTCATACAGCGCGTGGCGGCGTCCGCTGGAGTCCGGGGCGCCCAGGGTTGCGGAGGGCAGCATCCCCAGGCTGCCCGTCAGCATGGAGGCCAAGTCCGACAGCAGGTCGCCGAACAGGTTGGTGGTGACGATCACGTCGAACTGCTTAGGCGCACGGACCAACTGCATGGCGCAGTTGTCGGCATACATGTGGGTCAGCGCGACATCGGCATACTCACGCTCATGCAGCGCCGTCACGACCTGCCGCCACAGCAGGCCGCTTTCCATCACGTTCGCCTTTTCCACGCTGCACAGCCGGTTCTGCCGCTTGCGGGCGAGGTCGAAGCCGACGCGGGCCACACGCTCGATCTCCCCAGTGGAGTAGCTTTCGGTGTTGTAGCCGCGCTGCTGCCCGTCCGGCAGCGTCTCGATCCCACGCGGCTCGCCGAAGTAGATGCCGCCGGTGCTTTCCCGCACGATCATCAGGTCCAGGCCGCGCACCAGTTCGGGCTTAAGCGAGCTTGCATCCACCAGCGGATCCAGCACCACGGCCGGGCGCAGGTTGGCAAATAGGCCGAGTTCGCGGCGGAGGGTCAGGATGCTGATCTCCGGCCGCATGTCGAAGCCCAGCTTATCCCAGCGCGGCCCGCCGACGCTGCCGAACAGCACGGCGTCGGCGGCCTTGGCGCGCTGCACCACTTCCGGCGTGATCGGGGTGCCGCGGTGGTCAATGCTGGCGCCGCCGACCAGGTCCTCGCTGATGTCGAACGTGACCCGGCGCCGCCGGTCCATCCAGTCAATCACGCGCCGGACCTCGCGCATGACCTCCGGACCCACGCCGTCGCCAGGAAGTACCAGGATGTGCTTGTTGGCGGCCATGTGGACCTTTCTTGCATGGACACGATGGGATCAGGCGGCTGCATTGCCATGCCGCCACGCCCGCCGCAATGATAGTCGTGGACGGCGCCTGTCCTTCTCCCTCTCCCTCCGGGAGAGGGCCGGGGTGAGGGGGTCTTGCTGCGGGGCAGAGAGCCGCACGCCCCGGCGATATACGGTCAGGCGTCGGCAACGGCGGTGCTTGACGACCCCCTCACCCCGACCCTCTCCCGGAGGGAGAGGGAGAAGGAAGCGGATTGCCCGACGCGGACGCCTGCAGCGCCGCCCATACCCGGTCGGCGGTGAACGGAGGCGCCGTGAACCGCACCCCCGTCGCATCCGCCAGGGCGTTGGCCAGGGCGGCGCCGACCGGATTGAACGGCGCCTCGCTCATGCCCTTTGCTCCCATTGGGCCCAAGGCGTCGTGCGTGTTGGAGAACAGCACCTCCGTCCGCGGCAGGTCGGGCCAGGCCGGGATGTGATAGTGGCGGAAGGCGCCGTTCTCCACCGCGCCGTTTCTGCCGACCCGCAGGTGCTCGAACAGGACGGCGCCGAACGCCTGGGCCACCGCGCCCTCTATTTGGCCACGGCATTGCGCCGGGTTCAGCACCCGGCCGGCGTCGGCGGCGTGGACGCTGCGCAGGATGCGGATATGCCCGGTGCCGGGGTCCACCGCCACGCGGACGCCATGGACGTTGAACGACACCGTGCGCGGCGACGCATCGGCCTTGCGCACCACCGCCAGCGGCGGGTCCGCCAGCGCCGTGAGCGGCAAGACGTCGGCGCCGCGCTGCACCGATCCGTCTGCCAGGGTGCAGGGACCGCCCAGGCGATCCGCCGCCCGGGTCAGGATGCGGCCGCGCAGCGCCTGGGCGGCCAGCTCGGTCGCCTTGACCGCCACCATAATGCCGGTGCTGCCGAAGGCGCCGGTGTCGTGGTCCAGCAGGTCGGTGTCTGACTGGCGCAGACGGATGCGCTCGGGCCGGGTGCCCAGCACCGCCGCCGCGACCTGGCGATGCACGGTAGAGGTGCCGTTGCCGAACTCCGCCGTGCCGACGTCCAGGTCGAACAATCCGTCCGGCGCCAGGCGCAGCCGGGCCTCCGCGCGGTGGCCGAACGGCGGCGCGCCGTCCAGCATGGACATCGCCATCCCCTGCCCCACCAGCCAGCCTTCCGGCGCAGGCTCGCCATCTCCGTCCGCCATCGCCCCCTGCACCAGGTCTAGGCACTGGTCGAGCCCGTAGGACCCGAACTCCACATCGTCCAGCGCCGGGCGGGCGCCTACCAGCACGTCGCCGGGCTGCACCGCATTACGGCGGCGCATGGCGAACGGGCACAGGCCGAGGCGCCGGGCCAGGGCGTCCACCACCTGCTCCATCGCGAACAGCGTCTGGCTGAGGCCGTAGCCGCGGAAGGCCCCGGCAGGCACGGTATTGGTGTAGGCGACGACGGCGTCCGCAGCCTTGTTCGGGCAGCGATACATTGCCAGCACCTCGTTGCAGGCGTGCTCCAGCACCGCCGGGCCGTGGTTGCCGTAGGCGCCGGTGTCCGACACGACATGCAGGTGCAGCGCCGTCAGCGTGCCGTCCGCGCGGGCGCCGGCGCGCATCACGACGCGCATGGGATGGCGCGTCGTGGTGGCGATGAACACCTCTTCCCGCGTCAGCTCCAACTGCACGGGCCGGCCGGTGCGCAGGGTGGCGAGGGCGCAGATATCCTCGACCAGCATCTCCTGCTTGCCGCCGAAGCCGCCGCCGACCCGGGCCGCCAGGACGCGGATGCGGGACGGGTCCAGGTCCAGCAGATCGGCCAGGGCCTTGCGGACCAGGAACGGCACCTGCGTGCTGGTACGCACAACCAGGCGGCCCTCCTGATCCAGCGAGGTGGTGCAGCCGTGGGTTTCCAGCGCCGCGTGCTGGACCCGCTGCAGGTCGCAGGCGATCTCCACCACCGCATCCGCCGCCGCGAAGCCCGCCTCCACCGACCCGCTGCGTCCCACCACGCGATGCACGACGTTGCGCCCGGCGTCCAGGATGCGCCCGTGCTGCGCATGAAGCTGCGGCGCGCCGGGCCGCATGGCGGCCTCCACGTCGAACACGGCGGGTAGCGGATCGTATTCGACCTGCAAGGCGGCGCACCCGGCCTCCGCCGCCGCCACTGTGTCCGCCACCACTGCGGCGACGCGCTGGCCGATGAAGCGCAGGACGCCGTCCAGCATCAGGGTGTCGTCCGGGTCGGTGCGGTGGTCCTCGTGCCGGGCAGTGGAGTAATAGCGGCGCGGCACGTCCTCGTGCGTCAGTACCGCCACCACGCCGGGCACCGCCAGCGCGGCGCCGCGATGGATCGCGCGTATGCGGGCATGGGCGTGCGGCGAGCGCAGCAGGCGCAGGTGCAGCAGGCGCAGGTGCAGCAGGCCTGGCACTTCGGCATCCAGGGTGTAGCGCGCGGCGCCCATCACCACCTCCCGCGTGGCTGGGGCGGGCGCATCCACGGGAACCAAGGCGCCATCCACCGCGTCGGCGATGGCGCGGTAGCCGGTGCAGCGGCACAAATTGCCCTTCATGGCCCGCGGCAGGTCGGCCCGCTGCGCCTGGTCCAGGGCGCGGACCGTCATCACCATCCCCGGCGTGCAGAAGCCGCACTGGAACCCCTGCGCCGCGGCGAAGGCGCGCTGCACCGGGTCCGTGTCCGGGCCGCCCAGCCCCTCGATGGTCGTGACATGCCGGTCCGTCGCACGAAAGGCGGGCATCAGGCAGCTATGGACCGCCACCCCGTCCAGCAGCACGGTGCAGGCGCCGCAGTCCCCGGTGTCGCAGCCCGTCTTGACGCCGAAGCAGCCGAGCTGGCGCAGCAGCGTCCGCAGGCATTGGCTCGGCTGGGATGGCGCGTCGTGCGCCCGGCCGTTGACGTGCAGGCGCATCAGGCGGTCAGGCTGTCCAGCAGGTCGTGCGCCAGACGCCGGGTCATATGGCGGCGCCAGGCGGGGGCGCCGTGCACGTCGTCCATCCAGGCATCGCCGGGCAGCGCGTCGAGCCAGGCGTCCATCGCATCCACGCCCGGCGGCGCCGGCCAGTGCCGGTAATAAGGGCGGATCGTGCTGGCCGTGACCGTCAGCCTGAACGCGCCATCGCCGGGGCAGAGCGTCGCAACCAGCAGCGCCGCCGACCGGCCCATCGCCGTCAGCGACGCCTGGCGGACCGCGGCCCGGCGGCGCAGGGCCACGGCTGGCACCTCGACGGCGCGCAGCACCTCGCCCGGGCGCAGGACGGTCTGCTGCGGACCCGTCGCGAAGCCGGTCATCGGCACCCGGCGCTCGCCGCCATCCGCTGGCCAGAGCAGCGCGACGCCGTCTAGGGCAACGGAAGCCGCCAGCATCGGGGCGGCCGGCAGCGCCAGGCAGATGTTGCCGCCCACGGTCGCGGTATTCCAGATTTTGAACGACCCGGCCAGCGCCCGGCAGCATTCAGCGATCACGCCGGCCGCGGTCCAGGCCGGCGGGAACTCCGCTGCGGCGGCGGCGGCGAGGGTGCACGTCGCCGCAATCTGCAACCCGTCAGGCGAAACTTCCAGCGGCGGCCACTCCATGGCGCCCAGGTCCACCAGCCGCCGTATGCCCGGGTGGGAGCCGGACAGCACGTCCGTGCCGCCCCCCAGCAGGCAATCGTGCAAGCGCCATGCAGGAAGGTCAGCCCGGGTGCGCGGTTGGACAACCGCTTCGACGGCGTTCAGGTCCATCTGCAGACGATGGCGCAGCCTGGCGCGTGCTGCAACGGATCACGCGCTCGATACTGCGGGCGCCGTTACATGGCCCATAGCGGTTGCTACGGCCCGTAGGCATATAGCTGCAACCGTGTCCGGTCCCATGCAGCAGGCCGGCGAACCCCAAAGCCCAACTTTGCCGTTCCCCGCATGGCTGTACGGGTCCGGATGGGACAGGCGGGCACCGCGCGTCTGCCCGCCTTGGGACGGGCCGAGGTTGGCGTGTCCTATCCCGCCGCATCCTCCGGTACCTGACCGAAGGCGCCCAGGTGTTCTGCCGGGCCGAACTCATCGGCGTCGGCATCATGATGCACCCGCACGACGCGTGCGCCGAGTATGCTGCCGCCGGCCAGCGCGCGTTCGGCGCGCCGAATGCCCTCGTCCGCGGTCCGGCATACGACGGGTATTCCGGCCTTCAGGGCGCCGCGGGCGCCGGCGACATAGGGCTGGTAGATGATCTGGGCTGTGGTCGCCATGTCGGCAGGTCCTTGCAGGCTGCGGCAGCCCTTGCCACGGATGATCCGGCCTTGTCGCCCCCTGCCGTAACGCGCCCGATGTCAGATGCCCAGGGCGGACGGGGTGCCGGGCTGTTCCTCATGGATGTCGGAGATCGCCGCTTCGTAGGCATCGAGCTGCTCGTCCGTCATGTCGCCCATTGCGAGCAGCTCCCATCGCGGCTCTCCCATTCCGGAACGGAGGCGGACGACACGGATGACGGTCTCGCCTTCCAGGGCCACACGCCAGATATCATCTGACGCAAGCGGCTGCAGGCCGGGGATAGCGGCGATCCTGCGGAACACGCCGTGTCCGGCAGTTGGCTCACCCACAACTGGTTGCGGAGGCTGCCCGAGGACTTCAACTGAACGCACGCTTTGTGCCACTGCTATATCCATCACGTTTCTTTATAACGCAGAGCGTGGCCAGAAGATGTCCGTGGGCATGGCAAGGGAGGCAACACCGGCCGCCGCCTTTTCAGGCCACGGCGCGATCAAGAACGGATCAGTTTGCGCTTAGGCTTCCAGCCGCATCGGCTGGCGTTAAGCCCAACCGCCCGTAACGGTCGCCGTGTCGGCCAGCGTGCGATCAATGTCCGCGAGGCATTCCGCGCCCAATGAGCATAACAGGAGCAGCGCATCCCGCAGCGTGGATGGCCGGGCCACTGTCACCTGCCCGCCTCCCGCTTCGGCGGGATGCTCCCACACGACCTCGACATGCCCAACCCTCGGCACGACCCAAAACACCGGGAACTGCGCCCCTGGCGGTATGACATCCAACATCTCGCCACTGCTGATCTGGACGACCTCTACCCGCCATCCGCCGAACCCAGGCGCCGCGGCCGACCAGGCGAGCGCGAAACGCAGGTCGGCGATCGGGAACACCGCGCATTCGCTGGAAGCCGCCGATCCGTTCAAAGCATGTGCTGCCATGGTCAAACCCGAAAGTTGCGAGGATGCAAGACATCAAGCTGAGCCGCACGGCTAAGCCGTCGTTCGGCAAACCGCAAATGTTCGGCATGCCTCATCATTGTGCCACATACCATACGATTTCCTCGTTGGCCATTTTACTTCGAGTACTTTCAGCAGTCCGGCCGCAATGTGGTGTGGACAACACATCCCATCCGGCAAGATCAATCTAACCTCAAAATGAATACATTGCAACATCGTTCTGAAAAGGCGTTTGTCGTCCGTGGGTCAGATGTAAATCGTCGTGACCGGCAACATGCGTCAAACTAGATTAACTGTATCAATAAGATATGTATCCTAATATTATGGCACTCGCAGGGCAGGATTTTGTTAAATTCAGCATACCTCGTAGTCCCTGCCAGATCCGAAGTTGTCTTGCAGTTCGTGTAGCTGGTAGGCCAACCCCACGTTCACGGAACCGCGAGGATATCAGGATGAACATCGGCGACGTTACCGCAGCATTGTCCAGCTTTCGTTCGAGATATGCAGTGCAAGTGGCCGACTCAGCCGAGTTGATCCAAGAAGCTTACTGCCTGCGACACCAGGTTTATTGCACGGAACGCGGTTACGAGCCTGGAGCAGGAGGGCTGGAAACCGATATGTTCGACGCGCATTCCGGCCATGCCGTGGTCCGGGAACGTCACAATGGCCGGGTCGTCGGAACGGTCCGCCTGATCCTGCCGCTCGCAGGCACCCAGCGCAGCCTGCCCACCCAGCAGCTTTGCACGCCGGGCTTGCTGGATGGGCTGCCGGCGAAGACAACCGCTGAGGTGTCGCGTTTCGCCGTGTCCAAGGACCGCCGCGGTGCAGATGCCATGGCCGACTCGCTCCTGCGCCTCAGCCTTGTCCAAGGCGCCGTCCAAATGAGCAGGGATCACGGCGTCACCCATTGGTGCGCCGTCATGGAACGGAGCCTGCTGCGGTTGCTCCGTACGACCGCCATCCACTTCTCGCCCATCGGACCCTGCGTCGAGTATCACGGCCTTCGCCAGCCGGCCGTCGCCGACCTCGGCGCCATGCTGGCGCGCATGGAGCAGGAGCAGCCCAAGTTCTGGCACTTCATCACCGGCTCCGGCGAGTTCTGGCCGAGCCAGATGGAATACTCCGAAGCCGCCTGAGCCATTTGGCGTCGCAGGGAGGGGCTGGCGCCAGCGCCGGCCGCGCCCAGGACCTGGCCGGGCCGCCGTTGCTCCCTATCCCAGCGTAAACGCAGCCGCGTCGAACCCGTTCGGCAGCACCCCGCGCGGGCGGATCAGGTCATAGGGTCCGACGGGCAAATAGTGTCCCGACCCTGGTGCCGCCGACACCATCCCGTCCCGCATCACGACCTCGCCGCGGCGCAGCGTTGCAACCGGCCAGCCCGTGACCTCCAGTCCCTCATAGGGCGTGTAGTCTATGGCGTGCTGCTGCAGGGCATTGGTCATGCGGGTGCGGCGGTCCGGGTCCCACAGCACCAGGTCTGCGTCCGCACCGGGGGCAATCCGGCCTTTTCCGTGCAAGCCGAACAGCGCCGCCGGGCCGGTCGCCGTTAGGCGCACGAAGTCGCTGGGCGTGATGCGCCCGGTCGCCACCCCCTCGCTCCATAGGACCGGCAGCCGGGCGGCCAGGCCGGGGACACCGTTGGGAATCCGCGTGAACGGCGCGTCCGCCCCGGCCGACTGCTTGCCGCGCGTCCCCCCGTAGCTCCATCCGCTGTGGTCCGAGCTGACCACCCCCAGAGTCTGCATCCGGATCGCATCCCACAGCCCGGCAGTCGCCGTGGCGTCGCGCGGGGCCGGGCTGCACATGAACTTGGCGCCCTCGAGGCCCGGCCGGTCCATGTCGGCGGCCGTCAGCACAAAGTACTGCGGACAAGTCTCGCCCCACACCTTCACGCCGCGGGCCTGGGCGCGGGCAATCTCCTCCGCCGCCTCCGGACAGGACACGTGGAACACCTCGATGGGCGTGTCCACCAGCTCGGCCAGCGCGATGGCCCGGTGGGTCGCTTCCCGCTCGATCACTGCGGGACGGGACCAGGCGTGATACTTCGGCGCGGTCCGGCCGTCGGCCAGCAGTGCGGCAGAGCGCCAAGCGATCGCATCGTAGTTCTCGCAATGTACCGTCACCAGGCAGCCCAGGCGCCGGGCCGCCGACAGCACGGCCAGATACTGCCGGTCGTCCAAGTGCAGGGGGTCGTAGGTCAGGAACACCTTCAGGCTGCGTATGCCTGACGCCACCGCCTGCGGCAGCTCGTCCCGGATCACGGCGTCTGTGGGGTCGGTGATGATCTGGTGGAAGGCGTAGTCCACCATCGCCCCTGCCGCGGCCCGGCGCCGGTATTCCGCCAAGGGTTCCAGGATGCCGCCGCCCTTGAACTGGGTGGAGAAGGTGACGACGCTGGTGGTCCCGCCCGCCAGTGCCGCGGTGCTGCCGGTCGCGAAGGTTTCCTCGTCGGCGCCGCCGCCTTCCTGGAGCTGCTCGATGTGGCAGTGGCTGTCCACGCCGCCGGGCAGGACCAGCAGGCCGCCGGCGTCCAGCACGGGGCCTCCCTGCAGCCGCTCGCCAAGGGCTGTGATGCGGCCAGCGCGTATGCCCACGTCGGCGCGGAACTGGTCCGACGCGGTGACGACGGTGCCGCCTTCGATGATCAGGTCGTATTCGGCCATGCCAATTGCCTCCGGGATGCCGTGGCAAGGCTGGCCGCAACGGCGCCGCCGCGCAACCGGCGCCCGCACAGGCTTGTGAACATCTCCGGCATGCACCTGCCGCGTTCCCAGCCTGCATCAGATCCGGAACCGCATCTCCTGTCCCGCCGCGGCGTGCTGGGCCTTACAATCCGACGGGAATGGCGTGATAGGGAAACTGGACTGGGATCGGCTGAGGCGGCTTTTCGCCAGGCCTACCGATTGACGCGGGGACGCTAGACCCGAAGTGCGCTGAACATACGGAATGGGACATTACGCTTGGCACTCCGCGACCTGCTGCAAGGCGAGCACGTCTCGCCTCCTACCCGAGCCGTGCTCTTGGCCCGGCTGGACGCCCCGCCCGTCGTCGTGCCGCACTTCCTGACCCCGGCGGAGTTCCGCACCCTGCAAGCGGTCTGCGCCCGGTTGCTGCCCGATGCGCGGATTGATATCGCCGGGCCGATGGACGCACGGCTGGCGGAGGGCAAGTCGGATGGCTGGCGCTACGACGTGATGCCGGACGACCGCGCCGCGATGCGCGCCGGACTGGCCGGGCTGGATGGAGCGTCCCTGGCGGCGGCTGGCGCCCCATTTGTCGAGGCGCCGCTCGCCGGGCAGGACGACGTGCTGACTGCGGTGCAGGCAGGCACGCCGCCCGGCCCAGCCTGGCCGATGCCGCCCCAACGCTTCTTTGAGGAGCTGCTGGCCGAGGCGACGGAGGTGTTCTTCGCCCACCCCTTGGCGCAGGAGCGCATCGGCTATGTCGGGTTCGCCGACCGCCCGGGCTGGACCCGCATCGGATTGAACGAGCGCGAAGACCGGGAGCCGGCATGACGCCCCCCTTCGCCGGCGAGGTGGATGCCGTCGTCATCGGCACCGGGGCCGGTGGCGCCCCGCTGGCCGCGCGCCTGGCCGGCGCGGGCCTAAGCGTCGTGATGATGGAGGCCGGGCAGCAGTGGAATCCGGCGCGCGAGTGGGGCACCGACGAACGCGCCCAGGATGCCCTGTTCTGGAACGACGAGCGCCTCAGCGCCGGCAACGACCCCGTAGCGTTCGGGCGCAACAACTCCGGCATCGGCGTCGGCGGCTCGACCCTGCACTACACCGCCTACGTGCCACGGGCGCAGCCGGACGACTTCCACCTGCACCGGGACTTCGGCGTCGGGGCGGACTGGCCGATCGGCTATGATGACCTGGCGCCCTATTACGACGAGGTCGAGGCGTTCCTGGGCGTCTCCGGCCCTTCGCCTTACCCTTGGGGACCGCCGCGCCCGGCCTACCCGCTGCCGCCGCTGCCGCTGAACGGGGCGGCGGAGCTGATGCAGCGGGGCTGCGCCAGCCTGGGCATACGGACGTCGCCGGCCGCCAACGCCGCGGTGTCCCGGGCCTGGCAGCAGGAGGGTTACGGCCTGCGCCCCGCCTGCACCAACCGCGGCTTCTGCCAGGCTGGATGCAGCACCGGCGCCAAGGCGGGCATGGACACCACCTACATCCCGCTCGCCCTCGCCCGCGGGGCTGAGCTGCGGACCGGAACCTTTGTGACAGGGATCGAGACGGACGGCGCCGGGCAGGTGACCGGAGTCGTGGCGATGAAGGACGGCGCCGAGACGCGGCAGCGCTGCCGCGCCCTGTTCCTGTGCGCCGGCGCCATCGAGACACCGCGCCTGCTGCTGCTGAACCGGCTGGGCCGCGGACCCGTCGGGCACCACTTTATGGCGCATACCGGCGTGCAGCTCTGGGCACGCTTCCCGGAGCGGGTCGGCCCCACCAAGGGCATCCCCGGCGGCCTCATCAGCGAGGACACGCACCGCCCGGACGATGCGGACTTCGCCGGCGGTTACCTGCTGCAATCCATCGGCGTCATGCCCGTCACCTATGCCAGTCAGGTGGCGCGCGGGCGCGGGCTGTGGGGCCAGGCGATGCTGGACCACATGGAGCAGTTCAACCATGTCGCGGGCATCAACATCCTGGGCGACTGCCTGCCCGACCCGGAGAACCGCGTCGAGCTGTCGGACGAGCTGGACGGCCGCGGCCTGCCCAAGCCGCGCATCCACTTCACCGCCGGCGAGAACGAGCTTCGGATGACGGCGCATGCCGAGCGGAAGATGCGCGAGATCTTCGACGCCGCCGGGGCACGGGATGCCTGGGCGTTTCCCCGTTATGCCCACATCATCGGCACCTGCCGCATGGGGGATGGCGACGACTCCGTGGTGGACCGGGATGGCCGGCTGCACGGGCACTCCAACCTGCTCATCGCCGACAACTCGGTCTTCGCCAGCGCGCTGTCGTGCAACCCGGCGCTCACCATCATGGCCAACGCGCTCCGCACCGCGGACCGCTTCCTGGAGGCGCGATAAGCCATGGCTGCAGGGTTCCTGGACCGCATCCAGCGGAAACTCGGCAACGGCGTCCTGGACGGGGACGAGTTGGGCGGCGCCGCCGGGCGCAGCGGCCGGGGCCTACCGGCCGGAGGTGCCGGCGAGTTCATGTTCGCCACAGGCATCGAGTGCAGCTACCCCCGCATCGCCGGCGGCATCCGGCGGGACCTGCTGGCCGAGTGCGGCCACTATAACCGTTGGCGCGAGGACCTGGCGCTGACGCGCGGCCTGGGCCTGCGCGTGCTGCGTTATGGATTGCCGCATTACTCCATGCACCTCGGCCCCGGTCGCTACGACTGGTCCTTTGCCGACGAGCCGATGGCGGAGATGCAGCGGCTCGGCATCGAGCCGATCCTGGACCTGCTGCACTTCGGAGTGCCGGACTGGATCGGCGACTTCCAGAACCCTGACCTGCCGCTGCTGTTCGCCGAATATGCCGAGGCCGTGGCGCGGCGCTACCCGCACGTCCGCATGTATACGCCGGTCAACGAGATTTACGTCACCGCCCGCATCAGCGCCAGGGACGGGCTATGGAACGAGCAGCTCAAGTCCGACCACGCCTTCGTCACCGCGCTGAAGCATCTGTGCGCCGCCAGCATCCTCGCGACCCAGGCCATCGTGCGCCAGCGCCCGGACGCCATCATCGTGCAGAGCGAGAGCGCCGAGCGCACCTGGGAGGCCCGCGCCGTGCAGTCCCCGGCGGTGCGGCTGTCCAACAAGCAGCGCTTCATCTCGCTCGACCTGTTGTATGCCAACCCGCCGGACAGCGAGGTCTGCATGTGGATGTGCGACAACGGGCTGACGCGGGCGGAATACGACTGGTTCATGAAGGGGGAGCCGCCGGGCCACCAGATCATGGGCAACGACTACTACGGCCGCAACGAGCGCATCATGAAGCCCGACGGCAGCATAATGCCGGCAGAGGACGTGGCGGGCTGGTATGCCATCACCCACGAATATTACGCCCGTTACAAACGCCCGGTGTTCTACACCGAAACCAACGTGGAGGAGCCAGACGCCGCCCCGTCCTGGCTGTGGAAGCAGTGGGTCAACGTGATGCGGATGCGGGCCGACGGCGTGCCGGTGCTGGGCTTCACTTGGTACAGCCTGATTGACCAGATGGACTGGGATTCGGAGCTGGCCCAGAAGAACGACCGGGTGTTCAAGTGCGGCCTGTATGACCTGAACCGCAAGCCGCGCCTGGTTGAGGCGGAATTCCGCGCCATGGTGCAGGAGTTCGGCCAGATCAGCCTGATGCCGCATGGCGAGATGCTGGAGCTGACCAGCCGCCCGGCGGAGCTGAAGGTAGAGGTGTGACCGCGCGGGAACCTGCTGGGACTGAGCCTGCCTGGGTGCTGCTGCACTACTTTGGCGGCTCGTCCCGGTCCTGGGACATGCTGGTGCCGACGCTTGGCGGAGCCTGCGCCGCGCCGGACATGCGCGGGTTCGGCGACGTGCCGCCAGGCAGGGCGATGCGAGTGACAGACTATGCCGACGATGCAGCGCCGCTGCTGCGAGATGGCTGCATCCTTGTCGGACACAGCATGGGCGGCAAGGTCGCGCTAGCCCTGGCGGCCCGGCATCCTCCGGGGCTACGTGGGCTGGTGCTGGTCGCTCCCTCGCCGCCCGGACCGGAGCCGATGGATGACGCTGCCCGCGCCAAGCTACGCGACGCCTGGGGCGATCCGGCCGCGGCGCGCCAGGTTGCACACGGCATCAGCCGGCATCGCGATGGCCCGGCGTTCGAGCGGATCGTGGTGGACCATCTGCGCTCGTCGCGCGAGGGATGGATGGCGTGGATAGATCAGGGATCGCGGGAGGATCTGCGTCAGCTTGCGGAAAGGGTGTCCGTGCCGGTGCTGGTGGTGGCTGGAACGGAGGACGAGGCGCTTGGACCCGAAACGCAGCGAGCCGAAACTATGCTAGTCCTACCTGGGGCAACGCTTACTGAAATTGCGGGCAGCCTGCATCTGGTCCCGTTGGATGCACCGGAGCAACTAGGAGCCGTTATGACGCAATGGGAAAGGATTTTGCCCCGCTCCGATCATCAAACAGCTTAACCCGCGTAACGCCCCAACTCCGATTCTGGTCCCACTACCGAACAACGTCGGCGTTGACGAAGACATTAACCATAGCAAGCCACACGAGGCGACTGCCCAACAAAACCCAGTTGTTGCAACGCGCATGCCCCATCTGCTGCCGGCATTTGCCCTCTCCCGGAAGGAGAGGGCGCTCAACGATCAGCGATAGTAGTAACCCGGCGCATAATAGGTGGGCGGCGGAGCATATACGACCGGCGGTGGCGCGTAATAAGCCTGCGGCGGCGAGTAATACACCGGCGGTGGCAGCGGGGCATAATAGGGGCGGGGCGCAAAGGTGCCAATCCCTAAGCCCAGCAAGGCGCCCCCAAGGAAGGCACCGCCGCCGCCAAAGCCACGGTGGCCATAGCCATACCCACCGCCATAACCGCCGTGGCCGCCGCCATACCCACCATAACCACCGCCATAGCCGCCGTGGCCGCCACCATAGCCGCCGCGATAAAACTGCGCGCTCGCAGCCGCAGGCACCATCGCCGCCACGGCCAGAACGGGAAGTGCAATTAAGAACCGGCCAACTCGCGTCATGGTTGACACCTAAGAAAATAGAACAGGGCTCCGACGCCCCCGGTCCAGTCAAGATGGTGCAGCGTCGTGGCGAATTTAAGGCGTCGTGCCCCACTGGGTTCCCCGGTTACGCTTCGTCATGGGGGGCGTGCCGGGACAACGCCTCAGCCGCCCAGGTATGCCGCGGCGACGGCCGAATTTTGCGCCACCTCTGCCGCTGGACCGGACAGCACGATCCGCCCGGTTTCCAGCACGTATGCATGGTCCGACACCTCCAGCGCCGCGGAGGCATTCTGCTCCACCAGCAGGATCGTCGTCCCGTCCGCCTTCAGGGCGGCGATGATTGCGAAGATCTCCTCCACGAACAGCGGCGCCAGGCCCATGCTCGGCTCGTCCAGCAGCAGCAGGCGCGGGCTTCCCATCAGGGCGCGACCGATGGCGAGCATCTGCTGCTCCCCGCCCGACATGGACCCGGCAGCCTGCCCCAGGCGCTCCCGCAGCCGGGGAAAGCGCGCCAGCACCGCCTCCTGCCGCCGCGCGATCTCCGGCCGGCCAGGCACCAGGTAGGCGCCCAGCAGCAGGTTCTCCGCCACCGTCAGCTCGGCAAAGCACTGCCGGCCCTCCGGCACCTGCCGCAGCCCGGCGGCGGCGATCCGGTAGGCCGCGCGGCCGGTGATGTCGTCCTCTCCGAACCGGATACGGCCGGACTGCGGGCGCACCAGGCCGGAAATGGCGCGCATCGTCGTCGTCTTGCCCGCCCCGTTGGCGCCGATCAGGCACACGACCTGGCCGGCCCCAACCCGCAGCGTGATGCCATGCAAGACGCAGGTACGGCCATAGGCGACCTGCAGCCCCTCGACCTCCAGGCCGGCGCTCATCCGGCGCCCCGCAGCCCGGCCCCACGGACACCGGACTTGGCGCCGGCCGCCAGCCGGGCCGCGACCTTGTGGCCCAGATAGGCCTCGATCACCGCCGGCTCCGCCCGCACCTCTGCCGGCGCACCTTCGTAGATCAGACGGCCGAAGTTCAGCACCGTCACCCGGTCGGAGATGTCCATGACGAAGCCCATGTCGTGCTCCACCAGCAGAACGGTCGTGCGCCCGCGCAGGGAGCGCACGAGGGTGGCAAGGGCCTCGGTTTCCGCCGGGTTCATGCCGGCCGCGGGTTCGTCGAGCAGCAGCAGGCGCGGGTTGGGGGCCATGGCGCGGGCGATCTCCAGCCGGCGCTGGTCGCCGTAGGACAGGGCGCCGGCCTGCTGGTTCGCCTTATCGGCCAGGCCCACCAGGTCCAGGGCGGCGCGTGCCTGCTGCACGGCGGCGCGCTCCTCCGCCCGGAAGCGCGGCAGGCGCAGCACGGTCGTCAGCAACCCGGCGCGCAGGCAGGCGTGCAGGCCGGTCAGCGCGTTCTCCAGCACCGTCATCCCCGTGAACACGCGGATGTTCTGGAAGGTGCGCCCCAGCCCGAGCGCCGCCCGGCGGTCCGGCGGCAGCGCCGTCATGTCCTGCCCGTCCAGCAAAATGCGCCCGGCGCTGGGCACGACGAGGCCGCTGACCAGGTTGAACAGGGTGGTCTTACCGGCGCCGTTGGGGCCGATCACGGCATGGACGCCGCCGGGCTGGACCTGCATGTCCACGCCCTCCACCGCGACTAGCCCGGCGTAGCGCCGGGTCAGGCCGCACAGTTCGAGCAGGGGCGGATGATCCGTCATTGCCAGCGGCTTGCGGCGGGGCAATCCAGCGGGCGCCATGACCGCGCTTGCAGCACTTGGATTGCCGCAGCGCTGCGCGCCTCGCAATGACGGCTACGGGCCGCCGTCACGCCGCACGCCGCTTCATGCGCAACGGCAGCAGCCCGCCGGGCAGGAACAACACCGCCAGCACGATGATGACGCCGTTCAGCACCAGCCGGATGTCGGAGACGCCGCGCAGCAGCTCCGGCAGCAGGGTCAGCACCCAGGCGCCCAGCACCGGCGCCAGCGGCGTGCCCAGCCCGCCCAGCAGCACGTAGGACAGGATCGTCACCGCAGGCTCGAACCCATACTCGTTCGGGCCGATGAAGCTGCTGACGTGCGCCGACAAGCATCCCGCCAGGCCGGCCAGCACGGCGGAGGCCAGCAGCGCGCCCATTTTGTAGCGCCGGATGGGCACGCCCATCACCTGCGCCGCGGTTTCGTCCTCCCGCATTGCCTCCATCGCCCGGCCGACGCCGCTGCGTCCGACCAGCCACAGCGCCAGCACGGCGACGGCGAGCAGGCCATAGATCATCCAGGTCTCGCCCCGCTCAGGGATGCCGGACAGGCCGAGTGCCCCACCGAACAGGTCCACGTTGAGGTAAACCGCCCGCAGCACCTCCCCCAAGCCGATGGTGGCGATGGCGAGATAGACGCCCGCCAGCCGCAGCGTCGGCACGCCAATGGCAAGCGCGAACAGCACGGGGACCACGGCCGACAGCGGCAGCACGAGCAAGAACGGCAGCTTCAGCTTCAGCGTCATCAGCGCGGAGGAGTAGGCGCCCAGCCCCATGAACGCCGCCTGCCCCAGCGAAAGCTGCCCGACGGCCAGCACCACATACATGGACAGCGCGAGCAGGCCGTTGATGCCAAGGGCGTGGACGAGGTTCTGGTAGGTCCATAAGAAGTCGTCGAGCCAGGGGGGGATCATGCGGAGCCGCCAGAAGCCAGGACGCAGCCTGCTGCTCCCTCTCCCTCCGGGAGAGGGTTGGGGTGAGGGGGTGGGCAAGGACTGCCCACTCCAGTGAAGGGCCACGCGCCAACAGTGCCAGCAGCGCCTCGCTCCGCAGCCAAGACCCCCTCACCCCGGCCCTCTCCCGGAGGGGGAGGGGGAAGAAGCAGGACGCAGCGGCTGGGGGTAATCACGCTCGCCGCACCACGGCGCGGCCGAACAGCCCGGCGGGCCGGGTCCACAGCACCGCGACCAGGATCAGGAACGCCACAGCCTCCTTGAGCGACGACGATATGAACCCCGCCGTCAGCACCTCGATGATGCCCAGCGCCAGCCCGGCCAACAGCGCGCCGCGTATGTCGCCCAAGCCGCCCACGATGATGACGACGAAGCCGCGCAGCATCATCTGCTCGCCCATGTAGGGGTGGATGGCATTGAAGTTCAGCCCGATCAGCACCCCCCCTGCCCCGGCCAATGCGCCCGAGATGAACGACACCAGCGCCGCCGCCCGTCCGGTGTTGATGCCCATGAGCTGCGCCGCATCGGGCTTTTCCGCCATCGCGCGGATTGCCAGGCCCAGGCGGGTGCCCTGCATCAGCAGCAGCAATGCGCCGACCAGCACCGCCGTCGCCCCCAGGATCAGCAGTTGCGCCGCGGTGACGCGGATGTCGCCGAGCTGGAACGCATCCGCGCTGATCGCATCGGCCGGCAGCCGGCGTATGTCCGGGCCGAGCCAGGCAGTCAGCGCCGAATACAGCGCCAGCACGCCGCCGAGCGTCACCATCAGCGAGGACAGCTCCGGCGCCCGGATGCGACGCAGCCGGCTCAGCAGCAGCCAGTCCAGCACGACAGCCAACATGCCGGACGCCGCCGCCGCGGCCGGCAGCGCCGCCCAAATCGGCCAGCCTCCGGCCCGCGCCAGCCATAGCGCCATGAGCGCACCGGCGGAGAAGTAGAACCCATACGTCAGGTTGATGACACGCAGCACGCCGAACATCAGCGTGAAGCCGAGCGCGAACAGGGCATAGGTGGCGCCGAGCAGGACGCCGTTGACGAGCTGCTGCGCCAGCATAGCGAGGGGTATCTGTTCCTTGCGGGGCCGCAGGCGTGCGGCGGAGGCGGGTGTCTTAGCGCCGCGCGGCTAAGGGTGGAAGGCCCGCCCTTCTACCGTGACCCGCCCGCATAAGCGGGAAGGCGGCGTTGCTTCACGCCCAGCACGTCGCCATCATGCCGTGCAGGAGATGCCGCACATGAGCCAGGCCCGGATAGCCCCAATGACCCCGGCTGAATTCCTGGCCTGGGAAGTCGGGCAGGAGTTCAAGTGGGAGTTCGACGGCTTCGAACCGCAAGCCATGGCCGGCGTCACTAACGCACATGCCGCGATCCAACAAAACCTCGCGCTTGCGTTGGGCACGCGGCTTCGAGGACAGTCCTGTTACGTCCGCGGATCAGATTTCAAGGTTCAAACCGGCCTAGGTTACCGCTACCCCGATGCACACGTCGGCTGCACGACCCTGCCAAACGCAGCAACCATCGCGACCGAGCCTGTCGTCATATTCGAGATTATCTCGGAAAGCACCGAGCACACCGACCGCTTCGACAAGCTTCGGGAGTATCGCGCCATTCCCTCGGTTCGGCGCTACGTCATCCTGGAGCAGGACCAGGCGCTCGCCACGACCTATACCCGCACGGAGGCGGGTTGGATCGTGGACGACCTTGGGCCTGACGGCACCTTGGCAATGCCCGAAATCACCATCGAGGTGCCGATGGCTGAACTCTACGAGGGCCTGGCCTTCCCTGACCTGGCGCCGCCCGCATCCTGATCCGCTACTGCGGCGCCACCCCGAACTTGCCGCCCTGCATCGCCAGCACCACCACGCCCTCCGTGCTGGCCGGGTCGCGGCCCGGGGTGAAGGTGAAAGGACCCATGACGCCGCTGTGCTTCGCCGTCGTCAGCGCCTCGCGTATCTTTTCCGGCTCCGCGGCTCCGGCACGGTCAATGGCGTCGGCCAGGATACCCATGCAGTCATAGGCCTGGGCGGCGAACTGGTCCGGCTCCTTGCCGTACTTGGCCTTGAACTTGGTGACGAAGGCCTGGTTCACCGGGTCATCCTTGCCGACGAACCAGGGGCTGCCGACGATCAGCCCGTCCGCCGCCGGGCCGGCGATCTCCCCCAGCTTGGGCGAATTGCTGCCGTTGCCGCCGACGAATAGCGTTTCCTTGCCGAAGCCCAACTGCCGCGCCTGCAGCAGCACGCCTGACACCGGCTCCACCAGGGCAGAGATGCCGATGGCGTCGGGCTTCAAGCCCTTCACCTTCGTAAGCTGCGCGCTGAAGTCGGTGTCCTTGCTGCCGAAGCTCTCGATGGCGACGATGCTCAGTCCGGCCTTCTCCGCCGCGGCCTTCATAGTGTCGAAGCCGGATTTGCTGAAGGCGTCGTCGTTCGCATACATCAGGGCGATGGTCTTGACGCCGCGCGCCTTGGCGCGGGCAAGCGTCACCGGGATCACGTCGCTTTCCGGCAGGCTGGTGCGGAACACGTAGGGGCCGATCTCGGTGATGCCCACCGCCGTGGTCGAGGTTCCGATGATGGGGATCTTGCGCTCGTTGGCGACGGGACCGACGGCGAACATCTCGTTGGAGAGCGTCGGGCCGATGATCGTCACCACCTTGTCCCGGCCGATCAGCTTGCGGGCGGCGTTGATCGCCTGGTCCTTGTTGCCGGCGCTGTCCTCGATCGTGAGCGCGATCTTGCGCCCGCCCAGCACGCCCTTCGCATTCACCTCATCCAGCGCCAGCTCCAGCCCGGCGCGTATGGCGGTGCCGTAGGCAGAGTTGGGGCCTGACAGGATCTCGATGGCGCCGACCTGCACGGGACCGCTTGCCTGCGCCCATGCCGGCAGTGCGGCGCCGGCGGAGATGGCTGCGGCGGCGGCAAGCAAGGTCCTGCGGTGCATGGTTGGGTCCCCCAATTCGTTGCGGCGGACCCTACCGGATGCGTCCGGGAGATCAAGCGGTGTCAGGCGATGCGCTCGACGCGGGACAGCAGGCAGCCGGGCCGGGCAGTGTGGACGTTGACGAAGGCGGTCCTAGCGTCGTCCAGCGCCCGCGTGAGCGGTGCGTCCACCTCCGCGCCGCTGCACACCTGGCCCAGATCGTAGATGCACTGGTCGGCGGCGTCGTAGGCTCGGACAGACACCAGCGCACCTTCCGCGATCACCGGCGCGATGATGCCGGTGGCGGCGAACTGCGGGCAGTCATCCGCGTGGACGAAGATCGGGCTCGGCGTCCAATAGATGCCTAGGGGCCGGGGCAGGTTGTAGGAGCCGAGCAGCATCGTCTCGCCGGCCGCCGCGAACCGCAGGCAATGGCGACACGGGGAGCCGCCGCCGCCCTCCGCCACGACGCGCCGGACCGTGTTGCCGTTGTCGTCCTGGCCGGTGCTGCGGAAGCGCTCGGCGGTGCCGGTTGGGATTGGGATACAGCGGAATGCGGTCATGGGAAGGTTCTCCTTGCGACGGACCTTGGCGGGTCCGCAGCCCCGGCGCTTCCCGTTCCTTGCTCCGTATTCAGCGATGTCGTCCCCAGCGACGCGAACCTGCCCTCTTGCCACGCCTCCGCTGCCGGGCCATGCCCCACTATGCCCGCGCTCCGCATCGCTACCTGGAACATCAACTCCCTCCGCCTGCGCCTGCCGCTGCTGGAGCGGCTGGTCGCCGAGCTGCACCCCGATGTGGTCTGCCTACAGGAAACCAAGGTGCCCGACCCGCTCTTCCCCGACGACGCCCCGGCCCGGCTCGGCCTGCCGCACGTCGCGCGCCGGGGCATGAAGGGCTACAACGGCGTCGCCATCCTGTCCCGCCTGCCGCTGCGGCTGGACGAGGCGTCGCCGGACTGGTGCGAGAAGGGCGACTGCCGTCACCTCGCCGTCACCTTGGACACGCCCGCCGGTCCGGTCGAGCTGCACGACTTCTACGTTCCCGCCGGCGGCGACGTGCCCGACCCGGCAGAAAACCCCAAGTTCGCGCACAAGCTCGCCTTCGTGCGACAGGTTACCGACCACTTCACGACCCGGCCTCCGGCCCGCAGCATCCTTGTGGGCGACCTGAACATCGCCCCGCTGGAACATGACGTCTGGAGCCACAAGCAACTGCTGGACGTGGTCAGCCACACGCCGGTCGAGGTTGAGGCGATGCAGAGCTGGATGGCCACGGGCTGGACCGACGCGATGCGCCGCTTCGTGCCGGATCACGAGAAGCTCTATACCTGGTGGAGCTACCGCAACCGCGACTGGCGCGTCGCCAACCGCGGGCGGCGGCTGGACCACATTTGGGTGTCGCACGACCTGGCCGGCGGCTTGCGGAGCAGCACGGTGCTGACGGCGGCACGGGACTGGCCGCAAACGTCGGACCATGTTCCCGTTTGCGTCGAGGTGGAGGTTTAGCCTGACGCGCCGGCTAGCGGCGGACGCTTACTCTTTGCCCTGACCGGCCGGGGCAAGACGCTGGCGCAGCCATCCTGGCCAGCGTGGCGCAGGACGCGGTGGCGCCGGGGCGGCTTCCGGCAGCGCCACCCGCAGCGCCGCCGCCGCAGCTCGGCTAAGGCCGGCCAGCACAGGATCAGTCGGCGCCGCATCCGCCGCCGCCAGCGCGGCGCCAAGCCAGCGCCGGGCCTCCGCCGGGTCGGCTAGGCCGTTCAGGGCGTGAATACCCAGAGCGAGCAGGCGCTTGACGTCCAGTATGGCATTCGCGTCGGGGCCTGCCGCTGCAGCGCCGTACAGCGCGGCCGCCCGGGCATGGTCCCCGGCATTGACCAGCTCGATGAACAGCAGCACGCGCCAGCGTGCGGCGCGCCCGCCCTCCACGGCCAGGTCCCCGTTCAGCATGGCGTCCAGCCGGGCCACCGCGGCAGCCTGGTCGGTGCGGGCGGTCAGCACCATCGCGTGCTCCATCGCCTGCAGCTCGAACTCGTCGGACTCCGCGTCCGTGGTGCCGAACCCCGCCAGCACCCGGCGCACCGCGTCCAGCCAGGCCGTTGCGGCGTCGAACAGCGCCGCAGCACACGGCCCATCCTCCCGGTGCAGCATGGCCACCATGCCCAGGGCGAACAGCACGCCGCCGACGTTCATCGGATGGCGGCGTGCAAACTCGGTGAAGGATGCGCCGGGCGCGCAGGCGGGCCGGCAGGCGCCGGGCTGCAGCAGATCCACGCCACGGCGGGCATAGGCGGCGGTGACGCGGGGCGTCAGTGCCTCGGCCTCGGCCCACTGGCCGAACGCCGCATGTTCGCGCAGCAGGCGATACAGCATCCCGCACTCCAGCGCGCTGCCCGGCGGCGCGTCGGCCAGGCGGCCGTGCAGGTATCGGACATAGGCCGCCCGGTCCGTCCGCCCCTCCGGCGCCCAGGCAAACGGCTGGCGCCCGGCGAATATGGTCAGCCCGGTCGGGGTCTCACGGACGTGGTGGTGCTGGAAGCCGTGCGCCTCTACCAGCCGGCGCAGCCCGGCGGCGGTCAGCAGCACCAGATGGTAGCCCGGACACAGCACCTGCATCAGCGCCCCATGCGGGGTATCCGGATGCACGGCGGCGGCGTTGGGCGTGCTGAGCACCAGGACGCCCTCCGGCTTCAGCGACGCCGCCAGCGCCCGCATGAAGGCGTGGGGATCGGCCACGTGCTCCACCACCTCGGACGCCACCATCAGGTCGGTGGCCGGAGGCGGCAGGGGATTGTCCTCGGTGAAGTACTTGGTCTCGATGGGCAGCCCAAGCAGGGGCGCGCCCGCGGCGGCCAGGGCGGAGGGGTCCACGCCGCGCACCTCCCAGCCGAACTCCCGTCGCCCGAAGTCGAGGGCGAAGCCGAAGGAGCAGCCGATCTCGGCGTAGCGGCGCACCCGCGTGCGGTCCAGGGTAAACAGCGGGTCCACGACCGTATCTATGGCGGCCAGTTGCTCGACGTAATATTGGACGGTCTCATCCAGCGGGCCGTCGCTCTCGTAGGAGGGCGGCAGGGCGCCGGGGGTGAACACGGTTCCGCAGGCGGCGCAGCGGAGGAAACGGATCGAGGAAGGCCCGGCCGCAACCTCGACCGCCGCGTCGTGCCCGGCCTCAAGCGCGCAGACAGGGCAGCAGGCGTGCTGCGTGCCCGCAGGCCAACCCGGCGTCATCTTCTCCCTCTCCCTCCGGGAGAGGGTCGGGGTGAGGGAAGCTCCATGCGCGGCCGCCGGCCAGGTCGCGCATTGACAGGCCCGGCAGGAACCAGGGCCGGTCCTTGCGGCCCTTCCCTCACCCCGGCCCTCTCCCGGAGGGAGAGGGAGAAGGCAGCACCTTGCTGTCCCGGACGCTTCGCGCCCACGGAGTCAGCACGAGCTGCTCCACCCGGCGGGACCAGGCGATGGCGGGCCGGTCCGCCGCCCAGGTCATCGCCGCCGCCAGCGGGAACAGCGCCGCCAGCGTCGCCGCTAGCGCCGCAGCCGTCGCGCCGTCATACCCCCAGGCCGGCGTCAGCCGCAGCACCAGCCACGACGCCAGCGAGCAGATCAGGATGATGTGCAGCAGATAGACCATGAACGACACCCGCCCCAGCGCCAGCACCGGCGGTCGCCGCAGCGCCCAGCCCAGCGGCGGCCAAGCCAGTGCCGCCAGCACCAGCAACCCGGCGCCAACCCGGTGCGCCGCCAGCACCGGCTCGGTCAGCCACCCCGACGCCAGCACGAAGCCGGGCCAGTATGGCGTGCCCAGCAAGTCGTAAGGCATCCCGCCGAGCACGACGCCAGCCGTGAAGGCCGCTGCCCCAGCGCACCAGGCCAGGCGGCCCGGCGCCGTTACCCATCGGCGCGCTTCCCACAACAGCGCTCCGAAGCCGAACCCGGCGCCGTTCGCCGCCCCGGCGCCCGCCAGCCCCGACAGCAGCCCGGCGGTCACCGCGACCAGCACCGACGCTCGCACCCAACCCTGCGCGCGGCCCAGCACGGCATGAAGGACGAAGACGCCGACCGATCCCCAGAACTCCACCGGCATGGTCCACAGCGCCGCGTTCCACCAATGGGTGGCAGTGGCAAAGATGCCGAACATGGACTGCTCCACCAGCGCCGGCAGGCTGTTTGATTGCCAGGCCAGCCAGCCGAAGTGCATCGCCAGCCACCCCGAGCCGTTCGCCTCCGCAGCCGGCGCGTTCCGCAGCCCGCCCGCGGCCACCACCGCCCAGATCAGCAAGGAGCTGCCCAGGATCGGACCGGCCAGCCGCACCCAGCGCCGCAGCACCGACCCCAGCAGCCGCAGCGCCGGCCTGTCTCCGGGCGCGCCGGCCACCGACGCCTGCAGCACGAAGCCGCTGAGCACGAAGAACACCGTCACCGCGCAGTCGGGCGACCACAGCAGCACCAGGGGCGTCTTGGACAGGCCGGTCGCCGCCGCAGCGGCGCCCTGCGCCGGGTTGCCGCTCAGCAGCGCCGGCTGGAAGGCGAAGGCGAAGTGGCAGAACGCCACCGCCAGTGCGGCCACTCCGCGCAGGCCATCCAGGTGGGCGTAGCGCCCGCCAGAGGGAAGCTGCCCGCCCCCTCTCCCTCCGGGAGAGGGTTGGGGTGAGGGGGTCTTCAAGCGCAGGCGTTGGCTTTTGAAGGGCCGTGTTCCGGCCCCGCCGGCAGTGCCCCGCTCCGCAGCCAAGACCCCCTCACCCCGACCCTCTCCCGGAGGGAGAGGGGGCACGACGCCGCTTGTCGCCATAGGCTCTTGGTTCAACGCAGCAGGTCCGTGACCAGCGCCCGCGGGTCCTGCACATCCTCAATGTTCAGCTTGGCATGGTCGGTGTGCAGCAGGTTGCCGTCGGGGCCGATGGTCTCGCTGTAAACCGTCAGGGCGCCGTCCCAATCCAGCCTCATGCCCAAGGGGTAGGACGCGCGCGGCCTCGGCGTCGCCGGGGCGTCGGCGTCCGGTTCAGGCGTAGGCGCTCGGTTGATCGGCTCGGACACGACGCGCTTCTCGGGCGGCGGCAGCACCAGCACCACGTGCTGGGGATCGTGATGCGCCAGTTGCGCTTCCAGCCAGGTCCAGTCCTCATCGCGCAGATACTCGGCCC
>JAABUK010003574.1_pt1 | contig 26181 bp, 29 predicted proteins | sample 5559141 | NCBI WGS metagenome assembly JAABUK01 (sample SAMN10711869, study PRJNA513367) | rock metagenome | isolation source: Antarctica rocks | place: Antarctica: Victoria Land, Pudding Butte nord | collected 2016-01-03 | reverse complement strand
TGCCCTGCCACTCGCTGAACCCCTGCTGGTCGCGGCTCCAGTAGTTCTGCCGCTCCGACGCGAACTCCCGCGCGTGGTACGTCCGCGCCTGGCCAGCCGATAACGCTTTGGAGGACATCGTCAGCATAGATGTGGTGGCCTACTGTTCGATCTCTTCAAGGACGGGGAGCAAAACGCGGCTTCCATGGACGACGCGCTCGATCCTGACAGTATCCTTGCGAATCCGAAAGAGGATGACGTACTGGCCTACTAGAGCAAGTCGGGCCTCTACGCCAAGCTCCGGTCGGAGCCGATAGAGCAACGGCTGCTTGGCAATGTCTCCCAAGCGCGACCGTAGCCCCCGAATCCAGTTGACGGCGTGGCGGGGGCTGTCCTGGGAGATGTACTCCGCGATCTCGGCAAGGTCGAGCTTCACAAAAGCGGAAAATCTCAAGCGCATTATCGTCCGGACGCCTCGGCCAACGCCTCGTACTTTTTCTCCAGGGCATCGAGGACCGGTCCTGGGTCTTCTCCATCAGAGTCGTCCGCCACAGCCTCCAGCCATGCCCGGCGCAGTTCTAAGAGGCCCTGCGCCCGCAAGTTACGTTTGTGGGTCCAATCGCGCAAGGCGTCACGGACGACTTCGCTCTGGGAGGAGTATTCGCCAGCATCCACGGCCTGCCGGATAACGGTAGCCATCTCCGTGGGAAGAGCGATGCTCAATTTCTCAATTGTAGGCATTAAGTATACCTCAGTAGTAACAGTTTACCTCGTAAAATCTCCTGACTCGTTCCAGGTGTACGCCGGCTTCGCCTTCTCCGGGACAACCGGAACACTCTGGACGAACTTTGGCTGTCTCGGCGACGGCTCGGACGCCGACGGAATCGCCATCTTCGATGCCGTAGCCGGCAGGGGAGCCTGAGGTGATTTGAGCGGCGCTGCCAGCGTGAGCGGCGCGGGTCTCTCCAGCTCCAGCCGCCTTTCCGGTGTAGCGATCTGCCGCGCTGGCGGCTCGAACATCCAGCGCCATAGGAGCTCACGCCTGTGCAAAGGCCGCCCCCACAGACGCCGCTCCCACCACCCTTGGACCCCAGCGCGAGCGATCAGGAAGAGCAGAAACAGACTGATGAGCGACAGCGCGGGTTTCGCAAGGAAGCTCTCCCATGCCTTCCCGTCAAAGTAATCGTCTCGCAGCATACTGGCGAGCTTGGCGGATTCGACCTGCTGCGGGTAGCTCCATTCCAATCCCGTCCACCCCTCCCGGGCCGCATCCGCACTCAAGGAAAATGGCAGCACATTGCCGGCCCACACCATGGCGGTCGCACTCTTCGCGAACACATCCCGCTCTGTGGCGAAGGCCAGCTCCAGCTTGGATTCGGCTTTGGAACCGCGTTCGCGCTTGCCTTTGGAATCGGATTTCAGGGGAATGAGCTTCACTATCCAGCGGATCTCTGTATGCGCCTCGGGCTCGTTTTGGTGCCAGGAACTCGCGATATAGGTAGGGAGGTAGTACCGCTGGAGCGGCGTCAGGGTATACAGCAGCGGGCTCAAAAGGGGACCGAATCCCAACCCGAAAAACAGCACCACGGCCAGGCACCCAACCGCAATTTTGCCCTTCCGGCTCATCGCTCGGCTCCCTTTCGGCCCCCGCCTTGACTCGTCTCGGCCAGAAAATCCTGAAGCAGTTTGCGCGCCTGTTCGCGCCTGTTCGCGCTTGCGCGCCTGTTCGCGCTTGCGCGCGTCCGCCGTCTCGCGGATTCTGAGCACCGATTCGGGACTCAGGCTGTGCCCCTCCTGGCCGGCTTGGGCGGTCGCATGGAAGAGATTGAGGAGCAGGTATCGGGTCGCCGACTGTTCGGCCAATAGCAGCTCCATCGGGTCAGCCGGACGCTGCCGCGCCGCCTTCAATGCCAGATCGCACAGCCACTCGGCTAGGGTTTTGCCGTCCCGCTCGGCGGCGATCTCGACCTCCCGCAGCTCCTCGGGCGTGATCCGCGTGGTGATGGTTTTGGTGCGGTAGCCGGGCCTCTCGCTGTCGGCTGTTGGGCCGCCTGCGGTGGCATTCAGGGCTTCAGAATGCTCGTGCCAGGAGTGCTCAAGTGGGAATTGTCCTGCTGAAAACCTAGACTGCGCCGTCAGAGGTCGTAAAGTCGGCTTGACCGCATCTCTGAGCTAAGTAGCTGCGCATCAAGGCGTTTACGCCAGAGTAGTCAATCGGTTCCATTGGGGAACCGCGCGTAAACAGATGTAAACGCCAATTGGCTAACATATTCATTGCAAACGGGTTTACTTTTGTAAACGCGGGAGCTCCTTCGCGTTTACCTGCAGTTACCATTTGGGGATGATGTATCAGGCCTTCTTCCGCTGCGCAGCAGCGCTCCTGCCCAGTCCAACTACGACCGCTTCTCCGAGAACCCGATGCGTTCCTGACGGCAACTGGACTGCGGCGAAGTCGGGGGTAGACTATCCGGCGATGTCCTAGAACGCTTTGTGGCAGGAGCGTCGAGTAGCAAACAGAAGCATCAGCCAATGTTCCGCCGATGCCAACAGCGGAGACGTGCTCGAGTAGACCCAGACGAATGGCGGCGATTACATGCTCGTTCCGCAACAACTCGCATCTGGAATCTTGGCGAAATGAATAGCCTCGGACTAAACCTATCTGCGCCGAGAACCGGCTCCACCAGAGCTTGGATCAGCATCCGTCCTGAGATTCGAACTCGCTCACAACGTCGCGCAATCATTCTCTAGATCAGTTCCCTCCCTCCAGGAATCACGAGAGGTCCTAGGCACCATTAAAGCTTATGGAACACCTAAGAAAAACTCCGAAGGAATACTCCCTTTGAGACTCATGAGACCCGCGCTCTAAGCGTCGGGGCAGAACCGGGCATAGGTAAGACGTAAGCCCGCCCCGCGGAAGCGTAAACATGTCCAAGCGCGATGCGGGCTCCAGGATCCTGTGATCTCTGTATGCTGCCGTTCAAACCACTGCATGGCTTTCCAGCTTCCCGCCAGCTTGGGGGGTACCCGGCATTGAAAGGCGTGTCTAAGGAACCCGTCTGGGAGAAACGGTGATGTATACCCCATAGGTGGTATTTGTCTACAACAACTCAGTCTTTAGACTGCAGGTCACTGGGGTAGCGCATGAATACCATACCGACGATACCGAATGGCTCAGTCCGAGAAAGCTACTTCCAAGAGGAGAAGCTCCTACGTGAGGCCTGGGAAGAGGCCAGTCTCCCCTTTGGGGACACCAGACCCGAGACTTTGGTCTGGTTTGAAGAGCGGAAATCAGAGGCTCGAAGCGCTCTTATCGAACATCGAAAGCAGCTTGCCCAGATACCGTCGCTCAAGGGAGAGGACAGCCCTACACTGTTGCGACTTCTCGCACGGTGGGTACACCTACCCTCTCATTCGAAGACTGAGCACTAGTCTAATGTGGGGAGGGTAAACCCTTGCATCACGAGATGCTTCCAAACTTATTCGGAATCCCACCTCTTCGCGAGGCCTTCGCGGGTGCCAATTGCCCAGATCGGGCACGCTCCTGAATGGAGCACAGGGTCTGTCGCCACCGACTCCAGCCGACCCATGAGATCGGCCGCTCGGTCCTGTGGTGCTGATCGATATACCAGCGCGGCAGCCTTACCATGTCCCCCTGCGGCCGCCATCCTAGTTTCAATCGAGTCCTTTGCTTCAGTCTCACCAGAGCTGCAGATCTTAGCAAACTAGAGGGCGACGGCCAGGCAGCTTGAGCTCCGTGGCAGGTGAGATCAGAGTCCCAGCCTATTAGGTAGGTGAGACCCAGACCCCGCCAGCAGTTGACTTTTATCTTGTTGTACTCGCGCTACAATCGAGCGCTTTTTGATTTTCAATAGACTTGTGGCGGCTATTAGCCCTGCGCAGCGTATCTCATCTGTTCGGAAGCCTATGCACCGCCCCGGTGAACTCGGTAAAAATGACCCGCAAGCGCATAACGCTAGAATTCCACGGAGAGTACGACAAGACCACCGAACTGCTGATCGGCGTCTGGGTCGCATTCCCTGGATCTCGGCGCACTCCCTTCCTGTGGCGAGACATCGGAATACTGATTCAAGTTTTGGAAGACCATGGGAATAGCTATCCGGAGCTCACTGCTGCCAATCTTTACCTTTTGGAGCCGGGGGAGCACATCCTCTTCGGCGATGTTGTCGAGCATGACGCCCTAAACCCGTTGGGCAGCCCCCTCGAGTGGAAGCTTTGAAGGTGTACCGGTGAACTTACGGAGCTAGGTTCTGCCTTGAGAAAAGTTCCTTACATCCTTACATCTCAGGCGAGCCACCATCAGCAGCAGAACACATATCCGCGAGCCTACGAGTCTGGAAACGTGGTTCCCGGTGAGAGGCCGGACTTATTGGATCGCAGATGCGTCCGACTGAGATTGCTTATTGTCTTTACAAAGGAGGTCCCGCTCCACCTCTTGATTGAGGATAAAGGTCCTGAAAAGATCTTCGTTTCTGGTCTACGCTGATGGGAAGCTCCAGAGTTCCAACCTACCTCAGAGGATTTCTCACTCATTACGTGAGGAATATAGTCGGCTCAGGTCGACGAGGCGAGAGAGCATCTGCTTATTTCACAGCTCTATCGGTGGCCCAACGAGCCACTTGGCCAATACCTTCGAACTGGTGCTCTTCCCGAACGGGCATTGTCAACAGGTAAGTTCCCGATCTCTGAACCTCGGACAGACCCTGCCTAGTCGCGAGTTGAACCGACCAGACGCAAAGACATCGCAAATCGCAGAAATACATTTCTCCGCCCTCGTCCTTCAAAAGGAACGAATCATCCGGAACTGTAGCCATGTCGTAGGAGCAAAGTCGAGGTCTCATTTTCCGTCACCGGCCCCAAGGACGGGCTTCATAGGTTCAAAACCCTAACCAAGTATTTACAACGCGCATACTGCCACACTTAGAGTCCCAGGTTGTCGTTCACCGCAGTGGCAATCTCCTGCTCTGATCCCAAGTAGCGCTCCGTGGCTGGATCGAGGAGTGCCCGAGCAGGAACTTGATTTGTTCGAGATCGCCGCCGGCCTTCCGGCAGAGCTAATGGGATGGTCCGCCGCTTCCGCCCTGATCGGTCTGGGGATATAAGAGGTGCACGGAGGAGGTTCCATGCAAATACACACGATCGGCATCGATCTCGGCAAGACAGTCTTTCACCTGGTTGGCCTGAACCTGCGGGGCGAAGTCGTTGTGCGCAGGAAGTGCTCCCGCACTCAACTGCTGCAGTTTACGGCGAACACTCAAGCCGACCTGATTGGCATGGAGGCATGTGCCGGAGCCCACTTTTTGGGAAGAGCACTCCGGGAACAAGGTCATGAGGTGCGGATCATCCCGGCTCAGTATGTCAAACCGTATGTGAAAACCAACAAGAGCGACTTCATCGATGCCGAGGCGATTGCCGAAGCAGTCGGTAGACCGACCATGCGCTTCGTTCCGATCAAGACAGACGACCAGCTCGACATGCAGTCGCTGCACCGGGTACGGGAGCGGTGGGTCATCCGGCGTACGGCGGTGGTCAACCAGATCCGGGGTTTGCTGCTCGAGCGCGGCATCACTCTCCGGCAGGGCCGGCGGCACCTCGAAGCCGCCCTGCCTGGAATCCTCGAAGATGCCACAGCCAGACTCTCCGGTGCTCTTCGCATGCTGATCTCTCAGCTGAAGCACGAACTCGAGGAGTTGGCTAACTTCATCGGAGAGGCGGATGGGATCATGGAACGCACCTCGCGTGAGAACGAATCCTGCCGGCGGTTGCTTGCCGTTCCAGGCATTGGCCCTGTGACCGCAACGGCACTCATTGCGGCGGTTGGAAACGGAGCTGCCTTCCGAAAGGGTCGAGAGTTCTCAGCCTGGGTCGGCATGGTGCCGAGAGAATCCTCCACCGGAGGAAAGCAGAAGCTTCTGGGCATCAGCAAACGAGGCAATCCCTATCTGCGAAAGCTATTCATCCAGGGAGCTCGCGCGGTCATGCTGCGAGGAACTAAGCAGTCGCCCGGCCTCAAAACATGGATCGAGAACATTGCCATGCGGAAGCACCACAATGTCGCTGCGGTCGCTCTCGCAAACAAAATGGCCCGGATCGCCTGGGTGGTTCTGGCGAGAGGAGAGGCTTATCGACCCTCCTTGCTGACGGAATCGGAACCCAACCTAAACGGCTTGCAGATGATGCCTGCCTGAAGTCAGGCTTGGAAATCGCCTTCGTGATTTCCCACATCTACAACCCCCGGACGGTCTAACCAAGTTTCCTGCCAGGTCTGCTGGCGAACAATTGAGATGGCACAACGGTCGAACCCGACGCTCTCCTAGCCTGATGCGCCAAGCAGTCTCCGAAGACTGAAGAGTTAAATAGGAAGAGGGCGTAGCGCATTCCATCCTGGCCAGGAGTCGTACACTCCACCAAAGGTCGAATACATTTGCGCAGACCACCTTGTCAGATCACTTTTCGCTTGCGACAAGGCGGCGGACCATACATTGGCGCAGGTGCGGCGGAGATCGTGAGCACCGAAACGCTCGATCCCGATCTCCTTGGCTGACCGTTCCACCACTGACCACATGGCCCAGTCGCTCAATGCGCCGGTCGCCCTTGCGGATCGATCGCAGTAGCCGGCCCTCCCCGATCTCGGCGGCTGTTATCCAGACGTTGATGCCCGGCTTGACCCAGAGCGGGACGGCGACGGTGCGGACGCGCCTTTCCTTCCTTTCTAGTTCGGCCAGGACCCACCGGCCTTCCCAAATTTGGATCGTTCTCGACCTCAAGGGTGGCCAGCTCCTGCCGACGGAGGGCGCAGCCGACCAAAAGCGCCAAGATGACATAATCGCGCTTGCCGCCGAGGGTGGAGCGATCGGGAACCTGCAGCAGCTCGCGGGCTTGCTCCCTGGTGAGCCAGTTACCAAGGCGGATCCCGTTCTGCTGGATATTAGGCACATCGGTGAGGCTGGCGGCAATCTCTGTCCCGAGTATCCCGTTCCTCTGGGCTTCGGACACCATCTTGCGGGCAGCAGGAGAGCCGGACATTAACCGTAGACGGCGCCAAGCTGTCCATCGAAGCCTTCCATTCCTGCAGCAGCTCGCGGGTGAGCGTCCGGCCGGCAGAGAAGCGGAAGAGATCGTCGAGGGCCTTCGCATAGTTGAGGCGTGTCGAAGGCGACGTCACCGAATTCGAAAGTATCTGGCGGAGTTCGCGCTGGGCTGCGGCGAGTCCCTCGGGAGAGCTCTCGAGGGCGGCTAAGGCACCCTCACCGGCTGTTTTCTGTGCCCCGCGCCCCCCCTCTGGGTTTCAGTCAATTCCAGCATGAAGGCAGTTTACCCCTGACGACCGGCGGGCCGCTGTTGCCACATGGTTAAGAGGTATCTCGTTGTTCGCTGTAGGTAATCCGTGATCGCGGTCCGTTCCTGTTGATTCGATCGGGGGGTGGGAACAGAACGGCGCTTATTTGTTTGCTGCGCCGTGGAGGCCCAGTCATAGGATGACGAGTGCCCTAGTAGGAACCAATAGCTTTGGGTCCGTTCAGGGCTGCGGATGGGCATGCAACAAAGCTGTGCGAAGGCATAGCCACGAACATCCCTTCCCGTGTGGCTCAACCATGAAGACGGGTGGTCTAGTAGCATTCGCTAGACTCGCCCCGTCTTCGATACGCGAACTTCGTATGGGATGGTTACGCCATGAAGCGGCGCTTCACCAGTCCAGTAAGACCACACAGGCCCGTGCCTAAGAGCGTAATGGTAGAGGGCTCCGGAACCGCAGAAGGCGTGACTGCGGTAGCCGAAAAGGTGGTGGTGCCGTCCCCTTGGGTGGTGAAGTAAAGATTTGCTGCGGTCGGGTCGAAGCCGTCGACGTTCGTGCTGATGGTGCCGGTTCCGGTGAAGTTGCCGAAGATGGTGTTCGTCATTTCGGTGATCGTAGCCAACGTAAAGGTCACAGTTGAGCCATCCTCGTTGAACGTAAGAGAAGAGCTGTTCGGAACGTAGTTAGCATAGTTTATGTGCGAACTGATCGTACCCTTTTCACCAGCATCAAGAAGAGTCTTGAAGGAGCCGTAAAGAGTATTGGCGGAGCCGACGCTGATTGTGTTCGGTGAGAAAACGAGCATGCTGCCGGTGTCTGAGACAGAAATGCCAGTAATTGAAAACTGCCCATTGATAGGATTTGCATGCGCTGCAACCGTAGAGGCAATACCAAGGACGAAAATTGCTGCAATGTTTCTGAGGTTCATTTGTTCTCCCTTTTGAGCTCGTAATGCGGTTCAGCTGTTATGCCGGGAGTGAATGCAGGTAGGTAGCCAAACTCGGTTGAGTCGCTAAGCGAGCCGTCAGACCCTTGTAGAACTATTGCTGAACACGTGCGCCGAGCGTCCCCATCCCCCATCGGGGATCGATTGGCAACATTGCGCTCTGGCAACAGGTCCTCACCGGATAAGCACACCGATGCCAGAGATTGTCGAATGCGGCGCTCTAAACGCATGAGGAACCTTGAATAGAGACTGGCTACGGCTCAGCCCGACTCAGCTGCGTCTCTGGGGTAAGCCGTACAGTTGAGCAACTCAGGACGATTCTTTAGTCAACCCGACGCTGAGCAAGTGCGGTTTCAGTACCAACCCTGCGTGAGATCCTCTGAGCTGACGGACGTGCTACGGCGGCCGCTACGTGGGGAGTCCGATTAGCAGTCTCCGTTTCGCTGCCCCGCTCTGAAACGGGCGCCTTCAGCCAGTTTGGGAAAATTGGTCATTAATGTGGAAAGTTGTTTCCCATCGCCGCACTCGCTTGGGGCAACGCCCAATGTCCAAACGTGGCTTCGGCTGTATAAGGAGGGCACAAGTGGCGAGCTAGTCAGGCTGCGCAGCTATTGGCTGACATTGAGGGTCACAATGGCGGTATGGGTGAGACCGGAGGCGCGTCCCTGACCAGTGATCGAGATGGCATAGGTTCCGGGTGCAGTATGTCCAGGATATTTGCCGCTGCACCCGTTGAGGGTACAAGCCAAAACGGCGGTGACAAGAGCGGCGAGAAGGAGACGTGGGGAGCGATAGCGGCGACCGGAGAAAATTCCGCCAAGAAGGGTAACGGGAAGAAGAAACGCTACGCTTGGGAGATGGGTAAGAAAGGGACGGGGTACAGGGTGAGTGCTGGCGTAATAGAGAACAGCGTCCGTGTCGATCGTGAGGGTGGAAGAGCGGGTGATGTTGGGATCGGCAGTGGTTGTGATGTCACTAGATTTAAAGGTACAGGATGCAAACTCGGGAAGATTTCCGCAGGAAAGATGAATGCTATCAGCAAATGATCCGCTGGTGGTGATGCTGACTCCCATGCGCGCGTGGTGCTCCGTCTTAATAGTCAGGTTGGGCGAGGCCGTGGTGAGCGTGAAGTTCTGGGTAGTCGGGGTGGACTGACCTGTGATGACCTGGGTAAGCGAGGCAAAACTGGCCACGAAGGAACCGGTTGGAACATAGGTGGCCGTGACGGTATGGGAGCCAACGGAGAGGGTGCTGGTGGAGAAGGCGGCTTCCGCGGTCCCCGGGTTACTTGGGGGGGTAAGAGGCACGGTCGCCAACACAGTGTTTCCATCGGTGAAGCTGACCGTGCCGGTAGGTGTCTCGCCGGTAGGGGATTGGTTCGTGATGCCGACGACGAGCTTCACCAATTGTCCGGCGGCGGCGGGGTTCGGGACGGAGCTGATGGTCGCTGCCGTCTGGAAGCTGTTGGTCACCTGTTGTTGGACAGAGGCTTGTACAGCGGCGTGTATGGGGTCGCCCGAGTAGAAGGCGACAATTAAGTGGGTGCCAACCGTCAGCGTGGTGGTGGCGAGGGTGGCTACGCCGTTAGCGTCAGGAGTAACAGTGGCTAGGGTGCTGCCGTTGTCAGTGAAGGTGATGGGAGAGAGCGTGGCGTTGTCCGGGGAGGTGATCGTTGCGGTGAAGGCAACGGACTTGCCCAGCATAGAAGGGCTGGGGTTGGTGGTGAGCGTGAGAACGGGTACATATCTGTTAACTAGGAGTATGACTTCGACCGAGGTGGACGGTGTGAAGCTGCCCTGACCGGGATAGAGGGCGAGAAAGGTGTGAAGACCAGGGAGCAGGCTAGCAAGCGGAAGGGAAGCTTGGCCGTTAGCATCAGCCGTGACTACACCGACCTGTTTGCCATCTTCAAGAAAGGTGACGGTACCGGTGGGAATGCCGTTTCGCGAAAGCAGTTCTGCATTGAGCGTGATGGGAAAACCCGCCTCAAGCTGATAGCTGGACGGCAGAAGGTGAAGAAGAGTGGCATGGACGTTGTGCAGGCCGGGAACCTCATAGGCACCCATATCGAGAACGGGATACCCTTTTCCTGTAGCGTCTTGAGGCGCGGCTACCCCGTCATCGAGGGTGCCGATATTGCCATCGATGGTACCTGCGGTCGGCGAGCTGTTGTTGCCGGTGTCGATGGCGGGCGAGCCGAGAGCCAAATGGAAATCGTTCGTCGCTGAGTTTGCGAAGAGCGGATCGCCGGAGATGTTGCCGAATTGGCCGGTGGGATCGACGAGGTTGCCTCCCACGAGCCTTCCCTGCGGGTTCCAGATGAGGTTGTGATCGAAGATATTGAGCAGGGGAGAGAGGATGGAATCGTAGGAGGTGTCGTCGGCGACGGCGGGGGCGGCGGTGGTCCCGACAATAATGTTGTTAACGAAGACACGTTGACTGGTGCTCTGCCAGACGTAGATCTGACTTGCGCTGGCGTGATCGGTGAAGCCGCAGGAGCCGTTCGTCGTGTTTCCAACGATGGTATTGTTTTCAACCAAGTCGATAGCGGCACCCGGCCCGATGAGGGTGCCAAAGTGAAAAGCGAGGCCGCCGCCCCCGCATCCGGCTTCATTGCCAAAGATGAGGTTGTGAAGGATGACGACGCCATTGGCGTCGTATACAACGTTGATGCCGCCCCCGGTTCCTCTGAAGGTTCGGTTATTGCGAAAAACATTGGCCTGGATGACCGGACTGCCTCCCCAGACAGCGATGCCAGCGCCCCCATTCCCCCCTGCAGCTTCCTGCCCGGATTGGACATTGTTTTCAAGGATGTTGTGAAAGAAGTTAGGTCGTAGCTGGACGCCATTGGTAGAAGGAAGGGAGTCTTGGAGCCAAACGCCGGAGCCCCCGGCGAAGCCGCAGGACCCATTGGATAGGGTGGCGCTGATGACGTTGTTTACAACGGCCGGCGAACCCTGCCGAGACCACACGCCATAGCAGTGATTGTGCGTGATGATGTTGTTGCGGAGGGTGGGCGAGGAGTTATCGACGAGTATGCCTCCCCTAGTTTTGTAGTCGGCCTCGGCTCCTCCATTCTGGATGGTGAAGCCCAGGAGGGTGCTCACCAGAGTCTCATGATGAGTGAAGAGTACGGCCGGTCTCTGGCCTAAAGATCCGTCGATGATGGTCTTGAAGGGGCCGTCGGAACTCTGGACAGTGATGGCTTTACCTTGAAAGTCTATGTTCTCAAAGTAAAGATTAGGGGCGACAACCACGGTGTCGCCAGGGCTGGCGGCGTCGATGCCAGCCTGGATGGTAGGTCGGTCGGCTGGGATATGAATGGTCTGCTGCGCCCGAACGACGGGGGTACCGAGGAGCACAAGGGCGAGGTAGGGGTAGATAGCAGCTGCGAACACGGCGGGTCGGCTCATGGAACTCCTGGACGCAGAGACAATATCATCCACGTCCTTGGTGCTCCTACACCTCGAAAGTAGTATGGAACCGTGCGGTGACACAAAGGGGCAAGATCAATGGAGGGGTTCCTAGGGAGGCCAAAAGCTGAAAGGTGGCGGGAATCTGACTCGCTTGCAGCGGCTTGTCCCCTGATCTAACATCCCGCCCAAAGCACAATTGATGTGAACGCTGTAATGTCGAGATCTGGAACTGCTACGCTCTGCTTATACCAATTGGGGAGACAGTCTCCCCGATATTGCCGAGCTCGCGATAGCAATCAAAAGCAACGATCTGTCAGCAACAGACCCCAAGAATCAGGTCGAATGCTTGGACTTGCTACCCGCCAAGCCGCTACGCATGCACTTGAGCGCAGTATGGAGGCGCTCAAGCAGCAGATTGGCAGCTCAGGCTAGAGAGCTTGAGTCGACCGAGCGAGCTTGCTCATCCCTACTGATAGCTTCTTCACTAAAACGCCCTCGGGTCTTCTGCTCAGGGGTGATGGAACGCGATTATTGTGACTACGCCGGATGGGGAATGAAGACGATGCAAATGAAGATGTTGGCCCTCCAGTCTAGCCTGCTTTCCAGCGTGAGCTGAAATAGGTGACACGAGGCGCTACCATCCCCTAAGCCCCTCGGATGAATTGACCTCATTTCCGTTATGGGGAAAGCGGACGTTCAAAGTTCGTCTAAAGTCAGAAGAACAACGGTAGGGAGGAAGAAAGGGTTACGTGAAGAGGGTGCGAAGGGCTTCCTCGTGTTGCGTTTTGCAGATACGTTACCGCTCAGCTCTTCAAGCTCCTGTTCACGCCTTTGTGCCTCACTACGGCTCACTAAGGAGCAGAGCTGAAAGATGGTGGGATCGCTAATCGCATAGGAGACGGACATTCCTAAGCGCCTGCGGCTCACTAATCCGGTCTCATACATTATCTTCAGGTGCTTGGATACGTTTGACTGGTTGCCATCGAGCTCCGTCACTAGTTCTCCCACCGTCTTCTCCCCCATCTGCAACTTCTGCAGTATGCGAAGGCGATATGGTTCGCCAAGCGCTCGGAAGCGCCGAGCTATTAGTTCAATCATCTCCACGCATATATCTCCCTGAACATACCTCGCTTTTGTCGAGAGCGCTGACGTCTCAGAGTAAAGGACCGCCCGATCGACGACTCACCCTAAGTGAGCCTGTACCAGGTCTATCCACCACTCCCCCGGTTGTGCCGCTTCTAAAGATAAGACCAACTGACTTGATGGTGAACGGCCAGCGGAAGCGAAGCTTCGATCCGAAATATCATGCTCTCGGAAGAGTACTTTGTGGTTACCACCGTGTCAATCGGTCTCAAAACGTTTGCTGCTGACGGTCTATAAAGTAGTGGTAAGGACCAGCAGCAAAGTCCGTCAATCAGAAAAGGTGAAATGGGGCAACAAAGAAGATTCCAGCACAAAAGGCGATGGCTTCTGCGAAAGGAGCGGCAATAAAGACGGGCGATGTTACTTCGGAGAGAAAAGCAGCTTCGCCGACGAGGATCGCCGCCACCTCACCTGCGAAGGCGCCGAGGGCGAAGAGGATGAGTAAGTCAGAACTGGTCCGGATCATGGCAGAACAATTGGAGCTGCCGAATAAGCAGTTGCTAAGCCTTCTCGATCTGCTCGGGCAAACCGCTCTTGAGGAGACGAGGGTTAACGGAGAGTTCACGGTTCCTGGTATAGGAAAATTGGTCAAAGCCGAGCGCAAGGCCCGTGTGGGTCGTAATCCTCAGACCGGCGAGACAATCAACATCGGAGCAAAGACAACTGTAAAATTCCGCGTCGGCAAAGGAACCAAGGACACAATCGTTCCCGCCAGGAAGTAGCATCTCCGCTGATGATTCGTCCCGAGAACTGGTGGCGAGACCCGCCCCACACCGGGAGAAGTGTTTGAACCCTCAAGCCTAACGGCCAGGTGGAGCCCACGTCTTTGCTCTGTTGCCGGGGTAAACGCCTACCTGGTGGCCAATGGCTCAGAGCCAGAAAATTGTAAAGCAGAAGCGGCTTTGTGCTCTCCCTGACCCGTAGTTCTAGTGTGACTGTGAAGCTGAAACACTTCTACCGTCCCTTCCCATACGGTTTTCCCTCTAAACAACCCGGTTACGGGCACGCTTGCGATGTGAGTCGCTTCCACGTCGTGAAGGCTCCGAATCACGTCTCGAAGGTGCTCAATGTTCTTCATGTTCGTCCTTGTCCATTTAGCTCTAGCGAACCAAGAAGGGAACGTTCCCTGCTGCTCAAAGGCCGTCAGTCACGGCTGCGGCTGACTCCCTCAGGTATCAGGATCCACAGTGCCACCGTGAAGATAAGTCAATGCGAGCGTCTACTGACGCAGCACGCCAAATCTTCCGCTCACCTATTAGTAGTATTTACACAGTGCCGCTCTTCCATTCTATCGGGATTAGCACAATCTCCTGGTCAGAATTATCTCCGTGGATCGCAGCTCCTCGTGAGGAGCAATAGGCAGTCAAGGCGTCAATGATTTCCACTGTGGCTAGACTGTAGGGGCAACGTGGCAAGCCAAACTCCCTAATCTGGTCGCCCTGATAGTTCAGAGGGGGACAGTCGAAATACAACTTTGTGGCAATCGTACGACGTACCCTGGCCGGGTACCCTCTTCATATCGCGGAGGTCGCGGCTTTGAGGACAGCCCCGCCTAAGGGGACGGGCGCAACCTCCAGAAGGAGCCGGATCCCTTCTAGAGGGGAGAACACCATCTGCAGTGGTGCGAACAGCACCGTACACATTGTCCAATGAGGTGCCGCTTGACACACCAACAAAGCGATTGCGTTCGAACGCGTCTTCTACATAGCAGCGGAGGGCAGAGCCTACTTGAAATAGCGTTGATCTTGCCGATTCTAATCCTACTGATGGGTTACGTGATTGACTTCGGCTACTTTTTCATTGCCGCAGCAAACATTACGTCAGCGGCTCGCAACGCTGCTCAATACTCGATTATGGGGTATCAGGGCCCGGGCCAAACCACTATCCCTCCCGCGGGTCCGACCTCAGCGATATCCAGTGTGGCTGCATCGGCAATGGCAGACATGACTAGTCTTCTTGATTCTTCGACGACCACCACGGTACAGATTTGTACGAAGTCTTTGGGCATGAGCGGCAACATACCAAATTGCAGCAGTTACGGTCCGTCTGGTAGTTCATACACTCCAGATACAGATCCCGAGGCGCCTACATTCGTCTTGCAACGCGTTGATGTGACGTACACGGTGCAACCTCCTGTTCCAATGTCGTTTTTTAGTGTTTCCCTGCTGCCGAGTCTGAATTTCCACCGTCAGGTCTCAATGAGGGCCATGGATTGATGGGCGTGGGCTCTCAAGTCCGTATTGCTCCTACCTGCCGAGACCTAGGGCAGACGCCGCAGCGATGGTGGGTGAGTGTGTCGACGTGCCGTGGCGGCGAGGACGGCTCCATTCTCATTGAGACTGCACTAGTGTTCATGCTGATGATCACGATGGTCTTGGGGATCATTGAATTCTCCATCATGGCCTACACCTTGAGCGTTCTTGAGGATGCTGCTAGGGAAGGTGTGAGGTATGCGTCGGTCCATGGTGTCGATAGTGTAAGTTGCAGTGGGCCCAGTGTCGGGTGCGCCGATTCGTCCTCCGCCAATGTTGTCACCGACATCACAGCATACGCAGGAAGTTTCTCTGGACTTATCGGCGATATGAGCGTCACCGTAACATATCCCGATGGCAAGTCAACGCCTACGTCTCGTGTTCAGGTTGCGATTGTATACACCTACCAGCCGCACTTTCTCCTTCCCGGCGTCAGTCAGGTTATGCAGGTGTCGTCGCAAGGCAGAATCGTTTATTAGGTGTGAGGATGAAAAGACAAGAACTCGTTGCCTCCGTAGGGATTCGTGGCGAAGAGGGGCAGGCTGCGGTCGCCTTCGTACTTATGCTTGGGCTGCTTCTGCTTGCCATCGTAGGTTTCTCGGCAGATCTTACAAATATGTGGTTCCATCGGCAGTCTGCGAAGGCAGCAGCAGATGCAGCATGCCAAGCAGGGGCTATGGACATGCTTGCTAAGTCCGCCGGAATGACTCTCAACGGCAGTGGTTTCATAATTGGCGCCGCGGATGACTGCGTAGGCAGGCCCAGCGCAACTATGTGTACCTATGCATCTGCAAACGGATATAGCGGCACAGGGCTAAAAGCCGGCTCCCCATCAAGCAGCGTGTCCTGGTCCTTCCCTCCTCCCAGTAGTGAATCCGGAGTGACCACTCCTCCCTCTGTGGCTTATCCATTTCTGAAGGTTGTGGTTGCGGAGAATGTTCCTACTTACTTTATGACGCTGGCGAGCGCGGCAAACTACCTAACCTTAAACAGAAGTTGCACTTGCGGCGTGGTACAGGTGAAGGGAGCTGCTCCAATGGTGGTTCTGCATCCATCGATGCCGGGATCTTTCATCTACAACGGCGCTGGCACACTCAATATCCTAGGTGGACCGAGCCGGGGTCTCCAGGTGAACTCCTCCAGCGCTACAGCAGTTCGATGGGGAACATCCGGAATGCTAAATTTGAGTGCTGGCGGCCCCGCGGAAACAGGGTCGGATGTGGCCATCGCTGGGGGCCCGAGCTCAATACCGGGAAGTGGAACGTGTAACGGCAACAGTGGCTTTTGTGGCGGATCCACTGGATCGTGGAAAGGTCATGTCCTTGCGATTGCGGACCCCTTCGGGGGTGTGCCTGGACCCGCAGCCCCGGGAGACGCGCCGGCTCCGGTTTGGGTTGACTACGGCGTGGATGGCTGCCCAGACAAGAGCCTTGTGTATCAATATTATGATCGTGCAGCGGGCAAGTCGGTGTACAAAAGCTGTCCTGAATATTATCCGGGAACGTACCCCTCGGGCATCACCCTTGGCAGCTCGACTACTGCGATCTTCCGACCTGGGATCTATTACATGAAGGGTTCCCTGAGTGCCGGTGCAAGTGCTATAGTCCGAATGGCCAAACCGTCTGGCTATCAGCGGACCGACGGAGTCATGTTTTACTTTGTCGCCGGGTCCCTGAACCTCTCCGGCTGTTCAGGATGCAGCAACAGCAACGTGGATAATGTTGTGAGCACAGATCTGACATGTGACGGGTCCTCCCCAGCAGCCTCGGTAGGGATGCCGTCAAGTATTCCTGGAAATGTTCTGTGGGGTCAATGTACGACGAACGGCACGTACTGGGATGCCGCGGGCGATACCATCGATTCGCGCGGTTCTCCTGGAAGCCGGAGTTTGCTGATCTTTCAAGATCACGCGAACACCACGAATCCAGTGTTCACGGGCTCTGGTCAACTCTCCTTTTCCGGTGCTCTGTACTTTCATTCGAGCGGGTATAGTGACGTGCTCGCCCTCAGTGGCGGCACGAGCAGTGGAACTTACGTACTGGGGGAGATCATTGCGGATCAGGTGCAGCTGACCGGAAGTGGCATGATTAAGTTGGCATTGAATCCGCAGGCGACGGCGAATATGTCGAAGGTTGCCATCGTTGAATAGAAGTGCAGGGAAGGGACGACAAGGGCGCGCACAACTTGCTCCGACGTATAGGAGAGTCTGTTGGATCTTCTCGCGAACCAGGCTACAGCGGGCTCAAGCCTCCCGAAATGATCGGTTCAATTACCAGCATTGAGACACCGATGCCAGTCGACCGACAATCACCCGACTAATAATGCGACGAATCTAACCTCCTCAAGCTTTCCGGCCCTATGTTGCGGGTCCGAACCATGCAGCTGGTGGGACCTAATTAGCGGTCCCACCTAAGGAGAGGGATGTAGGTCAGAACCACGCGAACAGGAAATGTTCCGGTAGTTTTGATGAATAAATCTGCCTCGCTGTGGTGCGAACGAAGGTCGCACCAAATCCCCCAAATCTGGGCTATCGTTTCCCGAGCAGACCCTCTAGGTTGATACGTAGAGCCGTGGCGGCACATGCACCAGGTGTACCTGGCGTACGAGCGATGGGCAAAGCAGACACAACGTCGCTGAAGCTCATCGCTCGCCCAATCCCGCCCGGCAGGATCGCCTCAGTTGCGCCTGACGGGAAGCTGGGATCTGGCGCGCTCTGCTTTAGGACTCTTGCCGTGAGACCAGCGTATTGTGGGTGGGGGGATGTTCATGATGCCTGATACCAAGCGGTGGCTCTGTCTGGGAGCGATCGTGCTGCTCGCGGGGACGGGAACTTCGCACAGGAACGACTCAAGCTGGCGAGCCCCCCCCTCCGGAAAGGGGTAGCTGCGTTGCCGTGCATCGCCGACCCGAACGCTGCCAGGGCAAAGGTTAATTCCGCGCTGGCTCGGGAAGACCAGTTGGTGAGCAAAGCGGCGGCAGCGTGCAGCGGACTCGATGACGATGGCCACTCAATGTTCTGGGAGCGAACGATCCAGATCATGAAGAGAGGCCCAGCCTTGCTGTACCTACTGATATCGGATAGTGCGGCATCTGGTGGTGTGCATCCGTTTGATGATGCCTTCTCCCTGGTCTGGGATCTACGGACAGGAGAGGTGGTGAGATGGGACCAGGTGCTGCCGAAAATTAGTGCGGAGGCAGTCAAGATCCTTTCTCAGGGAGACTCTCCTCTGATCGCAATGAGATCGGACCGCCTACGAGCTATCTATGTTGCGTGCCATAAGAAGCACGACGATGCACCCTTGAAGATGTTGTGGGTGAAGAGACGTTGTTCCTGCTCTTATCCCGAGGCTCATGTATTGCAACTCTTCCCGGCGAGCGTCTCACAGATATGTCAACCCTGCGCAGATTACGCGCTGCAATTACTGCCTGGTAGAAAGAAGCCCCTCTCAAAAGGGGCTAGATGACTCAAGGAGTTGTCGGTTGCGAAGTGGCCCCTTTAGGGCTCTCGGGTTAGTATGGGCCGTCTCTCGCGTTACCTCTATCCACCTAATGGGGAGCTCGATGGATTTCACCCCATGGCCTCGTGGCTGATGCCCTCCACCTCCAGCAGTTAGCATGTCGCCTGACTTCACCGCTTTTCGTGCCCCCTTAGGTCAAGAAGTGGAACAGAACTACCATTCCATGTGCCCTCCGAACATGTTCTTGCGTATCGCAAAGCCGGGCTAGAGGGATGCACCTCTTAATCCTACGCAAGAGCCTGCGGAATGGGTAAAACAAAAGGCCTAGGCTTGAACCGGACTTCGGCTACTCAGTTGCATATCACTAGATGTAAGCCTTTGGTGAATGCATGAGAGTACAACGCGTTACTACCCTACCGATGTGCTCCCCGGACAATTGTAGGGGAGAGACAATAACACAGGTTGCCTCGGTCTTGGAGCAACAACCGTCAGGATTGGCCTTAGACCCCTATATTGGATTTGCAAAGCAAGGAGGAACTTCCCCGGGCGAGGTGCTGCAATACATTCTTGAACGCCGTGTTTGGTAGTGACCTCTTGTAGAGGCTCGCGCAACTTGCCATACCAAGGCACTCCTCTCCAGCTGGTACGGAATGTTGGAGCCTGAATTGTGTGTAGGCGTCCAAGGTGCCGGGAAAGGGGTGGAACACGAGTGAGCGAAAGGAGCTTCGAGTTGGGGCACCTATAGTCTGCGGGTTCACTTCCTCTGGAACTGTGGGAGCGAAACACCCGCTCGGTTATAAGCAACCGGATTATGGGCTACGGACTAAACTTCTGAGCACCCAAATCCACAATTACTATATGTCTGGGTGGCCTGCCAAACCCTCGATCGTCGGTCCGCAGGAGTCTAATCGAATCTCAACAGAGCAGACAGTGTTCTGAAATCAAGTGCGACACCGGTTGTCTCCGAAAACTCAGTAGGTGATAGTAGCGATGATTGTGTCGGCGTAACTCCCAGGCCGGGCAGACTGCCCGCCCGGAATCTGGCCATAAACGGTGAGTGGCTGGGCAGCGCCGCTACCGGTCCCCGCGACCGTATCGGTGCCGACGGTGTTACCCCAGTTTGTGGTGTGCCCCGAGTTACTGAACAACTTATAACCAAGCAAAGCCGAGGCAGGGCCGGTCATGCTGCGATTGGTCACGGTCGCGCCGGTCGCGAGCCCGGCACTGAGACCGATATTGTAGGTCGTACTGTTGGTACAGGTGATCGTGAGGGTGGAGGAGGAATTCGACAAAACCCCCGCATAGGTCCCAAAGGCCAGAGGAGTCGCCGAGAGCGCGCAGGCGGCTTGAACCGTAGCAGTGACGGTGAAAGTGCCGGAGATGGTACCGCTGTCGGCCGCAGACGCGGTGATGGTATCAACATAGGTACCGGGAGCGACAAACTGCCCGGACGGGATCAGAGGATATATGGTGAAGGGCTGACTGGTGCCCGTACCCGTGCCGGACAGGACATCAGAACCTCCTATGTTGCCAAAGTTAAGCGTCCCCGCCGCATCCTGGAACAATCGGTAGCTCAGCGTGGCCGCTCCGAGTGTCATTTGCCGGTTAGTCGCGGTCGCACCCGTCCCAGTCCCGTTATTGAGACCGATTGTGAATGCGGTACCGTTGGGGCAGGTAACTGAATTGGATGTAGCGCCGGCTGTAGATTGGGCACCCGTATATGTGCCGAGGGCCATGGGCGATACCGAGCCCGACGTGCAAGACGCCGTTGCCGCCGTCGAAACCATGAAGGACATTAGTGCTGCCAACGCGAGCCAACCCCTCACCGTTTTCCTTCTGCGGCGCAACAGTCCGAGCTAAGAGGCGTCGGCCCGCGCTGGCCCGACCGTCCGAGGCACGACGTCAATGCTATAGATTCCGGCCATTGGCTCATGGTCCTTTCTCCTGGCAGGATAAGGGTCCAATGGACGGGATTTCTCCAGGCACGGCCCGGTAGTCGAAGACTACGCTGCAATGCCGTCCGTTCAAGAGCTCGACGGTGACTTCGTCGTGACCAACGAGATTCTCAACGTACGCGTCGCCGTCGTAACCGACCGGAACAGTGACACCGGTGGCTCGCAGCGTGGCTGTGCAGCCAACCGGAAGGGGCAAACCTACCTCGTCGACCAAACGCAGCAATGCGCCATGGCTAAATTCAATCGGGAACCTGACCACTACGCCGGAGCGATCCTGGGGCCGCACCTCGCGTGAGGCATTGTGAATCGTGACGTCCACTGGAATATCGGTCGCCGCAATGGTGATGTGGTTCAAATCGAACGAGCGCATATCCGGCACGAGGAGTCTCCCCGAGGAGCCGGTCCTACCTACGTCGCGGTTCTCTTGGAGGACGTGCACGTGCGGCATGGGACTGGTATCCACAATGGCGAAGCTGTCGTAGATCGTGTTGGAGGGAAACAGGCCCCAATCGACGAACGATAGAGCCCCTTGGGATTCCAGCCGCAGAGTTGTCTGACCGGCGCTGGTGTCGACTCCGGCCGTAACTAAGCCCACGCGCGATTTGTATTGCATCTGGCCGAATTTGTGTTCGGAATTACCGGCGGAAATATAGGCGTTATAGCCCCAATCGCCGATCTGGGAAGCCGACTTCTGCACCTGCACCTGCACCTGCGTTGTCAGATGTGGCACTGAGGCTGGCCGAGCTTCGCCTGCCGAACGGGATGGTTAGGCCGACCTGCAGCCCGCTGCTGTCGCCGCTCCTAGCAAAGGTCTTAAACTCGGAGGCGTAGATCGAGATTCGGTGGAACTGGAGCGAATAGTTGGCAGAGATTACATGGGAGTGAGCGGCCGGCACAACGGCTAAATGGACTGGGGTGGGAGCAGCATCCTGGTCGACCCCCGCGTAGGCAACGCCTGCGGAGCCGAACCGCCTGAGAGACAGGCTGGTGAAGAAACTGAGCTGCTTCCGTGGAATCCCATTGCCGTTTATCGACGCGACATCCCGGTAGTTGCGCGTGGCTAGCAACGCCGAGGCGCCAAGGCTGAACACCCTGCCGATGCGCTGGGCACCCGCGGAAATCTGAGCACCGGGGTGACCTGATCCAGTGCTGGCTGCGGCGGCGAAATTGAGCACGCCGAGATTGCCTACCTGCGCCACGCCGCCCGCGCCCGCCATGACCGTGCCTGGAGCGCCTTCGACGCTACCCTCGACAGTGAACTTCGGAGTCAGACCACGGCGATAGATAGCGGTGCCCGCGACCGTCCCGTAGTCGTAGCTGGCTGCGCCCCAGTTCAGCCGCACCAGACCCGCTTGCCCGGCAAAAGTCTGCAGACCGGGAGACAGCAGCGCGGAGCTGGCGTAAAAGGGCTGCGTCAAGGTCACCTGTTGTCCCAGTGTATTGGTCACCGTCATCGAGAGAGTGCCCGCGCCCGACATCACTGGGAGTTGTGGTGTCTCGAAGGGGCCAGCGGCAATCTGGCTCGATATCATTAGGTTGCCGTTCGCCAGGACGTCTACGGTGGAGGGGACTGCGGCCGAGCCGGTGATCGAGGGCAGTGGAAAGGTCACAAGATCGGGACGCATGCTGAAATCTGAGCGGATCTGTGCGCCTTCGAGGTGGACCGGACGGGTCCAGGCGAGGCCGTCCGTAATGAAGTCGCCCAGACTATAGCGTCGCAGCGTATTGACATCTGCAAACGTGTAGGTCGAATCGAGGCGTATGGACGTGTTTTTGCCGGAGCCAATCGAGCCTGTGCCTGTATACGCGAGCCATCCCGAGCTCACAACCCCAGGGCGAGAAGGCTCGCAGATCCAGCGACCCGGTGGCGCGGGTCTGGCCATTGACGAATGTGTCGACGGTGTCGTAGTTGAGCGTCACGCCCGTGCCGCTCTCGATCACTCGACGACCTTCAGGCCTTTCTCTTCCATACGGCTGCAGGATCGTCGGCAGCAGGCGACTGTCACTGACTGTGACAAGCAACTCCTGGGTCTTTTGATTGAGACTCCAAGTAAACCCCGGCAGATCCCCCAATGGGATCAGGTCGTTGGGACCCGAGACAAGAGAGTCGGGAACCCGGAAACCAAGATCGCGTAGTTCGCCCGCTCGCGCCAACAACTGGCCGTGACGCAGGGTGAATTCGCCGATCTTGCCGATGGAATGACCATTAACTTGAACTCCCAGAAGCAGGGTCTCGCCGGGCTTTGTGGCAACGGCTGCACCGGTAGCTGTACCGCTTGCTGTACTGGTAGCGGCGAGGGTTGCGTCGTTGGCCAGAGCCAGGCCCGGCGTAAGAGTCAGCAGAAGAACGAACGTCCCTCCACGGCGAAGCCGCGTGGCTATCTTGTGTCCAGAATTATCGCTTAGCATCAACATCACTTGTCGACAGCACGATGTCGCGGATCGCTTCATGGCGAAGGCCATCGTTAATCCCCACGAGAGAGGCCTGCCCGCCTTCGCACTCGATGTAAAACTGGACATGAGGAACCTCACGGGTTGTCGGCTGGGCAAAGATTGACATAGACAGGCGTAGCACGACATGCACGGTCGCCGGCTCGGGCCGGAGGTGGGATTTGGTCAATGAGAGAGCGGTACGTAGCCTCTTGACCCTTCGCCGGCTGACGCAGAATGAGGCGTACCACTTGGGGGCCCCCGGAGCTATCGTGGCAAGCGGCGGACTCACCAGCGTCTGGGTCTTCTGATCAATACGCCAACTCAAACCCGAGAGGGCGCGTAAGGCTACCAGAGACTGTCATAAACTCGCCGATCTTGCCGATGGGATGATCATTGATCTGCACTTCCAGCAACACCTGCTGGCCGATAGCGCGGGCTGGCTGCAGCATGAGAGTCAGCATGAAGACAAGAATCCCCGCCCGGCGAAGCCGTCTAGGGTCCCCAGACGCTGGATCAAGGAACGCTGGCAACTTGGACCTGCTCTTCGATGGCACCGGTGTCTTCATGCGCTGTCAGTCGGAAACTTTCGTTCGGTAGAGGAAGCGAACTTTGTGTGTCGATTGGCCAACGTCTAGTAGCGCCGGCCAGGATATACGGTGATGTGCTGGTTCCTGTTTTCAGCTTGTGGCCATTGCTAGTTGTGAGCACAATATTGCGGACCGCCTCATGATAATTGCCGTCATTGAACCCTACGAGGAAGGCCTGGCCGCCATCTCGCTCGATACGAAACTGCACGTGCGGTGCTGTACGAGTTGCAGGCTGAGCAAAGACCGGAATGGAAAGGCGTAATACAACCCGAACTACTCCCGGCTCAGCCGGTGGTGGGATTTGGTCCAGCACGATGCGATAGGTGGCCTCTTTTCCCTGTGGCGGTTTTCGCAGCACCAGGCGTACGACTTGTGTGCCACCTGCCGCGATGGAGGCGAGCGGCGGACTCACTATCACTGCATCGGAGGCGGTAAGTTGGTCATCCCCGCCATCTGGCTGATTCCAAGCGTAAGCGCGAATCTGGATGGCGGTCTCGCTTTTCCCCTCGTTGACGACGGTCAGTATAGTAGCCCCTTGTCCCGGCACCATATGGACGTTGACGGGGAGAACCATCAATGATTGTGCCCCAGCCGAGCTACCGGCCGTTAGAAGAACCAAGACAGCGACAAGCCCGATGGCCGCTACCAGCTTAAGACGTGAGATGGTGGCGGCTTCTTCCAGTGTGAGCGTCATCGGTTAGTAGGTCACCGTCGCGGTGATGGTATCGCTATAGGCACCGGGGGCAACATACTGTCCCGCGGGAACCTGGCCATAAACCGTGATACCTTGGGCCGCACCGTTGCCCGTCCCGGGTACCGTGTCAGTGCCGCTGGTCACGCCCCAGTTGAGAGTCCGCGAGGAATCCGTGTACATCGCATAGGTCAGCAAAGCTGAAGCAGGACCAATCATCTTCCGGGTGGTCACGGTTGCACCAGTCGCGAGTCCCGCACTGAGGGCGACGTTGTATGGAGTGGTGTTGGTGCAGGTAACCGAGACGGTGGATGTGGAGTTTGCCGCGACGCCGGTGTAGGTACCGAATGCCAGCGGAGTGGCAGAAACGAGGCAAGTGGCCTGGACGGTCGCTGATACACCAAAAGTCGTGGTAGTGGTCGCTGCGACCGCTGGCATGGAAGCCAGACCCAGCGCTAATACTGGTAGGGTGGCGGCTGATAAAGCAGACTTCATAGAACGAGAGAGTGTCATGGCATAGCTCCTAAGAGATTCAAACAAGCTGAGGATAAGAGATCTTGGGGTTGAAAGTGGCAACTTACAATTCGCCACAGGCTACTTGCAGGGCAGTGAGGACGGCAACCATTCTCGACAACAGCAAAAAAGGCTGGCGCCTGTAGCGGTCACAAAGCCACCCAGAGCTGTAAGCACTTCGGCGCTAATTCAGCGCAAACGGCTCCAGCAACTATCTCGGCTCAGAGATCCAGAGATCGTCGCCAGCACGGATGCCCATGAAGGAAATCCGGGCGATTCAGGTAAACACAACCAGCAAGGTTGGCCGATGCTCAGGCACCAGATCCTACAGGAGGATGAACAACGGGAAGTACCCATCAGAAGACGCGCGTCAGGTTCAGCTGAATCGCCGCGGGCGAGGACAGGAATGGAACCTGCTTTCGATAGCGGGCGGATCACCCGGCTGTCGATCCCATTCAAGTGTCCCCGGTGAAAACTTCCCGGCAGACCTCTCCGTCACCGCCGCCAGCAGCTACAACGGCACCAGCACCAAAGACCGCTCCAGCACAGGCAAGCGCACCACAGAGCTCTACATCGGCAACGTCGCGGGCGCAGGCTCCCGGTGGGGCTCCGGGGGATGGTCTGGGTGAACACGCCCAGCAAGGTCTACCACTGCTCCGGAACGAGGTCCTACGGCACCTCGAAGAGTGGGAAGTACCTCTCCGAGGCGGAGGCAAAGGCTGAAGGCGATCGGCCGGATCATGGCCAGACCTGCCCACAGTAGTGAAAGAGATGGCCGCTCTTAATAAGACACCATCGACCTGTTATTCTGGTGCGTAATTCGTTGCGCGGCCCTCTTTGGAGGGCCATATTTTGTCCGCTAACCTCGGCTTCAAGGGGAGAAACGCCTTGCCATTATCCGAAACTAACAACAGCGGAAACGTCATTGCGAAGCCTGTAAAAGGATGGACGGTAAGTGACGCAGCAGGAGTCGCCGTTGCTGCAATTCAGTATGCAGAGACCCCAGAAGAATTCGAAGGGGGAGACAGCAAGTCAATCCATCTTGGCCTCACACCCCCACAGTGTCTGGATCTAGCGGACGCACTGACCAGGGCGGCGCGTAAAGTTCTGAGATCTCGTTATCCCGCTTGCGGCTGAGGGAGCTTTGGGTACGTACGGGTTCCCGGACGCAACCCAATTTTGGGCGGGAGCTCTCCGCTCACTGACAAGCATTGGGACGTATGCGCGCCGGAACGGTTCTTAGCTTTTGAATGAAGCAGATAGGTAAGCGTGTGATCTTCCCATCTGGCCCTATCTTCTATCGCCGTAGACGATGGTGGGATGGAAGATCCTGGAGTGTTGGTCCGGCAGGTGCGGAAGCATCGATCTGTTGAGAAGCGGCTGATTGTTGAGCAGGCCTTGGAACCCGGCGCAAGTGTTGCTCGAGTTGCTCGTGCCCATGGGCTGAACGCGAACGTGGTGTTTCACTGGCGAAGCTTGTATCGCGAAGGCAA
>JAABUK010003572.1_pt1 | contig 26192 bp, 37 predicted proteins | sample 5559141 | NCBI WGS metagenome assembly JAABUK01 (sample SAMN10711869, study PRJNA513367) | rock metagenome | isolation source: Antarctica rocks | place: Antarctica: Victoria Land, Pudding Butte nord | collected 2016-01-03 | reverse complement strand
CACTGGTCGTGCCGGACGATGGCGCAACGGGTAGGGGTGTCCCCGGCGACGGTGCAGCGGGTATGGGCGGCCCGTGGGCTGAAGCCACACCTGGTGCATGCGTTCAAGCTGTCCAACGACCCGAGGTTTGAGGAGAAGTTGATCGACGTGGTCGGGTTGTACGTGAACCCGCCGGAGCAGGCGATCGTGCTGTGCCTGGATGAGAAGTCCTCGGTGCAGGCCCTGGACCGGACCCAGCCCTCACTGCCGATGGTCAAGGGGCGCGCGGAGACGATGACCCATGACTACAAGCGCCACGGCACCACCACCCTGTTCGCGGCGCTGGATGTGTTGACCGGCCGCGTCATCGGCGAGTGCCTGCCCCGCCACCCACAAGCATGCCGCCGTGCGGGACTGGGTGGACAAACATCCCCGGTTAATCGAACGCTGGTTTCGGGAGTTGACCGACAAAGCACTGCGCCGCGGGGTGTTCCACTCCGTGCCCGACCTCATCACCAAAATCGAGGACTACCTCGCCGCCCACAACGACAACCCCAAGCCTTTTGTCTGGACCGCGTTGCAGAGCCAGGAACTGAGACGAACGCTGGTCGCGGTGAACTGCCAGCGACGAGGTCGTGTTCCCGCATGCAGGCGAGGTATGCCTCTGGTTCTTTAGGGTGCCGTCGGGGTGGTTGCGGCGGTGATGAGTTGCGCGGCGAGGTCGTTCAGTTTGATGTTCTGCTCTTGCGAGAGCCGGGCGATGAGGGTGAAGGCCTGGTCGGCGTTGATGTGGAAGCGTTCCATGACGATGCCTTTGGCTTGGCCGATGATGTCCCGGCTGATCATTGCGGCGGTCAGTTGGCGTTCCTGCTGGGCTCCGGCGAGGGCGACAGCGGCGTGGGTGGCGAAGATCAGGCCGACCGATTCGGATTCCTCGGTGAACGCCCCGGCTGTGGGGCTGTAGAGGTTCAGCGCTCCGAGGTTGTCGCCTGCGACGAACAGTTGGAAGCACAGCATGGCTCCCACCCCGGCCTCGCTCGCGGCGGCGGCGAAGCGGGGCCACCGGGTCTCGGTGGTCATGTCGGGGATGTGCACGGTCTGCTGCTCCCAGATTGCCGTCAGGCACGGCCCGTCGTCCAGCTCGGCTTGCAGCTCATCGAGGTGTTGCGCGCCCGGGTCGGTGCCGGCCTGGGCCTGGATGATCTTTTTGCGTCCCGTGACGAGGCTGATGACTGCCTGTGCGGCACCGGGCACGGCCGCCACCGCGGCGGTGGTCACCGCCTGCAGGGTGTCGTGCTCACTGGCGTGTTCCCGCTGCAATGTGCGGGCGAGCTCGGCCATCGCCGCGCCGATGTCGGGCGCCGCGGGGTGGAGGTCTTCGAGCTCTGGGGTGTGCTGGCAGTCCGCTGGCACGTGGCGTGCCGTGGTGGTTTCACCCATGCAACGCCCTCCTCACAGCCCCCGGCGGGTCAACCTACGGTGTCTGCAGGCGGCGGGAAACACCCGCACTCCCGCTTGCCTTCGTATGCACGCCGGGGTTCGGCTCGGTCAGGTTGCGGGGCGGCGAGCGTAATGCTCCGCGGCCTCGCGGTCGGTGGGCGAACCGCGCTGCTGGACCCCGCCCACCTCCAGTTCACCGCACCAGGCGGTGAAGCCCTCGGGGCGCACATGGCGCGCCGTCACTGATGCTGCCCGGTCGCGGCCGCGGGGGGAAACCGATCAAACCGGCAGGGTCCCGGTGTACCGCTGGGTCGCCAATGTTTCCCCGAGCTTCCTCGTCTGGTGGCGGGTTTACTGGGTGGGCGCGGCGGTCTGCTTGCCCTGGTGGACCCTGGTGGTGGGGTTGATCGTGCGGTGCGGAACTGCGGGACACCGGGTTGAGCGGACGTCCCGCGGCGTATGCGTTCACCGCGCGGAGTTCCGACAGTAAGGAGAGTCTTTGCCGGTGGAGACGTTGGGTTCGTTTGATCTGGCTGGTCTGCTCCGTCGTCGGGGTGGTGAGCGATACGAGTTGTACGGGCGGTATTTGAATCCGCAGTTGCCGCGCATGCTGCACGCGATCGGGTTCGACACGGTGTATGCCCGCGGTGAGGGTGCGTATCTGTTCGACGCCGCCGGGCACGCCTATCTGGACATGCTCGCCGGATTCGGGGTGTTCGCCCTCGGCCGGCACCCCCGGGTCGTGCGGCAGGCGATCCACGACGTCCTCGACGCCGACCTGGCGGATCTGTCCCAGTTCGACGCCCCGCCGCTGGCCGGGTTGTTCGCCGAGGCGCTGCTGGCCAGGGTGCCGCACCTGGATCGGGTCTATTTCAGCAACAGCGGAACTGAGGCCGTCGAGGCTGCCCTGAAGTTCGCCCGCTACGCCACCGGGCGCCCCCGGATCGTGTACTGCGCGCATGCTTTCCACGGGCTGACGGCGGGATCACTGTCGGTCAACGGCGCGCAGGAGTTTCGGGGTGGGTTCGGACCGCTGCTGCCGGACACACCGATCCCGTTTGGTGATCTGAGTGCTCTGGAGCGCGAGTTGCGCCGCGGTGACGTCGCGGGATTCCTCATCGAACCGATTCAGGGCAAGACCGTCGCCGTGGCTCCACCCGGATTCCTGGCCGCGGCGCACGAGCTGCTGCGCAGGCACAAGGCGTTGCTCATCGCCGATGAGGTGCAGTGCGGCGTAGGGCGGACCGGCGACTTCTTTGCCTTCGCCCACGACGGTGTGCAGCCCGACATCGTCGCGGCGGCCAAGGCCCTCTCCGGCGGCTACATCCCCATCGGTGCGACCCTCGCCCGCGATTGGATATTCCAGAAGGTGTACTCGTCGATGGACCGGGTCCTGGTGCACGACTCGACCTTCGGTGCCAACGCCCAGGCCATGGCCGCCGGCCTGGCCACGTTGCACGTGCTGGAGGCCGACGGGCTCATCGACAACGCACGCACCATGGGCGCACTGCTGGCGCACCGACTCACCGAACTCGTCGAGAAGTTTGAGTTCATCCACGATGTCCGCGGGCGCGGGCTGATGATCGGCATCGAGTTCGGACGCCCCTCCTCGTGGCGACTGCGCCCGGGCTGGGCTGCTTTGCAGACCGCACGCAAGGGAATGTTCGCCCAGACGATCGTGCACGCCCTCTACCACCAGCACCGCATCCTCACCCAGGTCTCCGGCGACCACCTCGAGGTCATCAAACTCATCCCGCCGCTGATGATCGGCGAACCGGACGTCGACCGCTTCGTGACCGCGTTCACCGACGTCATGAACCAAACCGCGCACGGCAACGGGTTGGTCTGGGACTTCGGCAAAACCCTGATCAAGCAATCCCGCACCCCCTGACGCACCCCGGCCCTGACGGTCGCTGCCCGACCCGGGAACTGGCAGCGGCCGGGATATGACCGCAGCCGGCGCGGATGCCGGGGACCGGTCGCTATCGTGAGCCTCGTGCGCGTCGCAGAGCTGCTCGCCTACCTCTGCGCCGCCCTCGCCGCCGGGTGGCAATGCCCTGGCGAACGTGATGCAACGCAAAGCGAGCCTGCAGGAAGCGCCCGATCGTCCGTTCGGGCCCCGCCTGCTGCTCGATCTCGTGCACCGCCCGAGCTGGCTACTCGGCTTCGGCGGGCTGGGCGCCTCGTTCGGGATGCAGGGCCTCGCCCTGGGACTCGGACCGCTGTCCGCGGTCGAGACCATCATCACCCTCGAGTTGCCGCTCATCCTGCTAGCCGCGTCCCGCGTCTTCCACGGCCACCTCGGACGCTCCGAGTGGCTCAGCGTCCTGGTCATGACCGCGGGTATGGCCGCCCTGGTCGCCATCCTGGATCCGCACCCCGGCAACACCAGCGACGTCATGCCCCTCACCTACACGGTGGCCGGCGAAAGAACTACGCGAGCGCGGGTTGACGGTGCGACATCGGGGCAGCACTGGACGTGTCCTACCAGCGTGCCCACCAACTGATCTCGGGTTAGAACGGCCCGCGAGGGGCGGCCGCGGGGGGTCTCATTCCATGGCCGGGTTGTGCTTGGTCGCGGGTCATCGGTCACAGGGCTCTGGGTTGAGCCGCCCGCTGGCGTTGGCGGTTGATGCGGTCACGGGTGAGGGGGTGGCGCTGAAAGACCGGCAGACGCGAGCACAGCCGCTGGAACGGAAACCCGAGGTAGCCGAGGCACTCGAGGGTGCTGTCCACGCCAACGAGATCAGCGCCGTAGTCGTCGGCGAAGTATTCGTTCTCCCGGAACTCGTGAATCAGCGGCGCATCCGCGAATGAGCTGTAACCGGCCAACGCGGCGATCACGACACCAACACTGATCGCGAACGCAGTTGGCGTGGACGGGATGAGGAACCACACCGCAACGATCAGTCCGGCGGCGAGGAATGCGGTGCCCGCAAGGGCCACTCGGACGCTGGGTTCGTGGCGTCGTGCTGTGATTCGTTCGGCTTTGTTGTAGCCCCGGTGGCGGTGTCCTAGCTCGTGTCCCAGCCCGGCTCGGCGTGCACCTTCTGACCATCGGTGGTAGCACGTCGCGGGCCGCGCAACAGCGATCTCGTCGCGCCGGCGGTCGTAGCCCAGCTGGGTTCCCCACACGAGGGTGGGCATCGTCTGTCCCGTTTGAGTCGCCAACTCACGCGCGCGTTGTTGCCACGCGGCGAGGTTGTGGTCCTCGGCCGTTGAGGTCTGCATCAGAGAGTGCATCCTTCGCATGGGTTGTGGTCACCAGCAGCCTCACCGAGGGCCGGATCAGCGAGGTTTCAGGCGGGTGGGCAGGTGTCGTCGACTTCGGTGGCGAGGAAGGCGATGGCAGCACGGTGGAGTCCGGCGGGAAGCCCGGTGTCGAGGGTGGCCCGCAGGACGGTGCCGGTGTCGCCGTAGCCGAGGCGGTTGCCTGTGATGAAGGACCGGTCCGGTGCCCGGTTGCCGAGGGCGTAGTAGGCGTAGACGATCACGGACCATGCGTCGAGTGCGGGGCGGTGCCCCAGCCGTGTCGCGAGCTCGTGGCGCGCCCAGGCCGCGGTGTCCTGCGAGGGTGCGCTGGGCTGAATCTGGGTGATGGGGGTGGCGGCACTGAGGTGTGGCAGGGGATGGACCCGCAGGACTACCAGGGGCAGGGCCAGCGCCCAGGCCAGCAGGCTGTGGGCCAGGACGCGCGCCCGCCGCAGTTGGTAGCGCAGCCTGGCGTTCCTACCGGCGGCGTAGGGGTAGATCAACACGCGGTTTATCGACGAAGTGCTGGTCGCCGTTGCCCAGACACGCACCGCTCAGCAACCGCAGACCAAGCACATCAACAACCAGGAAGCAGCCCGCGAGTAGTACCCGCTGCCAATTGCCAGAAGACAGCTGTCTCAATAGCCGATCCCCTTGTGACAATCGGGCGGGGCCTGGCCGGCGACTCCTCCACGGCGTCGCAAGTGGTTCGGTTTGCGGGTTGTCAGCCCTTGACGGCCGACCCGGAAGGGGAACCATCACCGGCACTATCTGCGTCGCCAGTAAGCCCGTGACCAGGGCTGTTGCAGATGACCTGTCCGGAGCCTTTTTCGATAGGGGGGCTTTTCCTGGCACACTGGTTGAAGTGGAGCATTTGCGGATCGGCTATGCCCGGTGCAGCAGCGTGCCAGAGGATCTGGACAGCGAGCGGGAGGCTCTCGCGGCGGCGGGTGTTGCTGCTGATCGGATCTACCTTGACGTCGGGCTGAGCGGCATCACCCGAGCGCGGCCGGCCTTGGGTGAGGCGATGGCGGCGTGCTGGGCGGGGAGCATGCTGGTGATCACCGGTCTTGATCGCCTCGCCCGCTCGGTTCCCGACGCCAGAGACATCGTCACCACTCTCGCCGATCGTCACGTCACTCTCGTCATCGGTGAGTCTGTGTATGACCCAAGCGAGCCCCTCGGCGCCCAGCTGGGTGCGGTGTTGGCCGTGGTGGCTGACTTCGAGGCGGCGTTGGTCCGCGGGAGGACGGTCGAGGGGTTGCGGATAGCCAGGATCAAGGGTCGCTTGAAGGGCAGATCACCCAAGCTCAGTCCGGCGCGGGAGGAGCACGTAGTGCAGCTGTACGAGGCGGGTGAGTACACCACGTCCGAGATCGGCGAACTACTGAATATCAGCCGCTCGACGGTGTATCGGGCGGTCAAACGGGCCGCGAAGGCGAAACTCGTCCAAACATCCTGACGTCGTCTTGGCCCCGAGTAATCCACCAAGACGAGGCCCACCTACCGACCGGGGCGAGGTGGCGGCAAACGACGGCCCGGAAGACCCCGAACCTTGATTGAGGTACCGAAGGTCAAACCGTCCGGGATTGCCCGCGGGCACCCATCTTCGACTACTGCCACCCCTTTGCGTCTTCGACGACCGCCGCCCTCGCGCTGGGGCTTGCATCGGCTTGTGACCGTTCAACGTATCGGCGTCCGCCTAGGGCTGATCGAGAACGCCGCCACGTTTCAACGACTTCGTGACGATCGCCGCTGCGCGGTACCGCACGTCGGTCGTGAATGAGCTCGCATGGTCCATCGTGCCCTGCCTCGGTGCGAATGCTTCGCAACATCCAGACTCAGGAGGCCAAGGGCATTCAGCTGGTAGACGCGCTGAATACCCTCAGATTTCGAGTTGCCCGGTCAAGATCGAAGAGCCTTCAAACGCCTGTGGCGATCACCAGCGCGCGGTACCGCACGCTGGTCGTTGATGAGATGTTCACGGCAGGAACGCTGCCACCAAATGGCCGCGTAACCGAGTTAGGGTCGCCTTATATTAGATGCAAGGGCTTGTTGGCTCATTTTGGCTGCATCTCGACAACAATTACAAGTGTCGGGATGCGGCGAAGATTGACCACGATCAGTGGCCGAGATTGAACAAATCAGCCGTTTGGGCGACCGTGGTCAATGTTGGCTGCATCCCGGGGGCTGGCTCACCTGCGCTGTGAGCGGCATCGGGGTCAGCGGTGGGGTCGGCTCGCCGGACGGCGCGGGAGACGGGTTGAGCCGGAGACGGTGAACAACTCACCGATCTCGCGGACCGTGGAGCGACCTGTCCAGTCGAGCCCGACGCTGTGGCGCTCCGGTCGGTGGTTGAGCTTGGGTGGCCGGCCCCGGATCTGTCCTCGGCTGCGCGCGGCGGCCACGCCGACTCGGGTACGTCTGCTGTCGAGGCCGGTCTGCAACTGCGCTGTCCGGGCGAGCGGGGAGCGCGGGGCCGTGGCGTGCCGCGGGATGCGGCGCGGCTTTCGCGGTCGCCGCATCCAGGCTTTCGACAACGCTGGCGCTCTCACCGCCTGGGTGTCTCCCGCCGGAGGGCTCCCTGTCCCACCACATGCACCCGCCTATGTGGGTGACCTCATGGCAGAGCACTTCACCACCTGCTGAAGCGGCTGCCTGTCAAGGGCGATTGGAATCTGCCCAGGGGCGGTCGTGAAACCTGCCCGTTGACGGTCACGAGAACTGCTCGACTCGCCGCGCCAGGCCTGGTCAACGCCGACTTTCGGTGGGGTTGGTGCGGGATGCTGAGGGGTTCGAGTGTTCCCCCGGCGGTCACCCGGCCGTTCGGTGGAGAGTGCGTACTCTGTCCACACTTCTTGGGGAAGACCTTCGCGGGCGGTCTGTCCGATGGTCTCGCCGGGTGGGATTGACCGGGGCTGGCACACTCGGGGGTGAGGTGAACCACATGACTGATCGGTCCTGCGCGGACGTCACCGAGCGTCTGTTTCACATGTTCGAGGCGGTGCACCCGCTGCCCGTCATCACCGCGGTGGTTCGACAGTGCCGCACCGACCTCGACGGCGTGCCCTCCGGGGCGATTCCGGAACTGCTGGAACGGCTGGCCTCCCAGCGGCTGAGCGATCTGCAGCCCATACCCTGAGGGACCCCGCCGGGCGGGGCGCTGAGACGGTGGCCCCACGTCGTCTTCCTGGAGTCGGTGTCAGTCGCGGCGGGCGGCTCGTGCCCGCTCGATCGCTTCTTTGTCGGCGTGGTCGAGTTTGCGGGTGTCGCGCGGCTCGGCGAAGGGTTCCGAATCCTCGGGCAGTCCTTGGGCGATGGCTTTGCCGTGTTCGAGTTCGGCGTTGATCTCCGCCCCGAGCAGGATCGCGATGTTGCTCAGCCACATCCAGACCAGGAAGATTACTACTCCGGCCAGCGAGCCGTAGGTCTTGTTGTAGGAGGAGAAGTTGGTGACGTAGAGCGCGAACAGCGCGGAGATCACCAGCCAGATGAGCACGGCGATCACCCCGCCGGGGCTGACCCACTTGATGCCACCCTGCTTGGCGTTGGGGCTGGCCCAGAACAGGAGGGCGAGCAACACCGAGACGAGGATGAGCAACACCGGCCACTTGGCGATGTTCCAGACGAGCACCGCGGTGTCACCGGCACCGATGACGTCACCGATCTGCTGCGCGATGGGCCCGCTCACCACGACGATCAGGGCACTGATCAGCAGGATGAGCACCGCGGCGATGGTCACCCCCAGGCGAATCGGCGCGGTCTTCCAGATCGGGCGGCCCTCGCCGATGCCGTAGACGACGTTCGACGCCCGCATGAAGGCGGCGACGTAGCCGGAGGCCGACCACAGCGCCACCGCGATGCCGAGGATGGCTCCAATGCCGGCCCCGGCCTGGTTGGCTTGCGCTTGGGTGATCAGCGTGCGGACGAAGTCGGCGCTCGATCCGGGCGCGACCTGTTGCACCTGGCCCATCACCTGATTGGTCAGGTCGGGGCCCATCAGCCCGAGCAGCGAGATGAGGACGATGAGGCCGGGAACGATCGACAGCACTGCGTAGTAGGTTAGCGCGGCGGCCAGGTCGGTCAGGTTGTCGTGCTTGAACTCCTTGGCGGCGCGCTTCACCACCGCGAGCAGCGAGGGTTTCGACAACTTCGTGGGGCTGTCCGGTTCGTTCTGGTCGAGATCGGGTCGGGCTCCGGTATCAGTGGCCTGTACCCGCGCGCGATCCGACCCGTGCTTGTCCTTGCGCCCGTCGGTCGTGTCGCCGTCGGGGTGGGACCCGCTGCTGCGCGGTGTTGCCATGTCGATCCGCCTCACTCAAGTGCACTGTTCGCTCACACACGGAAGGGTTTGCGGCCAAACCTCTCTTGCGCACGTCGTGTCCCCGGCGTGTGCGCTCGTGGCTTGGCGTTCATCGCGGTCGTCTCGTTGCTGTCAGTGGCCGGGCCATTCGCCGCTCCACCGCTGGAACGCCCGGGCGCCGCCACGGTCGATGAGGGTTTTGACCACCGAGAAGATGATGCCTTGGACCACCGCCGCCAGGAGGATCTCTTTGAGCGGATGGCCGCTCTCGAGAGCATCGGGTGGGTCGGGGTGATCGCCCGGGGCGCTCTGCTGCCAGACCTTCTTGAAGACCAGGTTGGCCAGCAGGCCGCCCACGACCGAGCTGGCGAGTCCGATCGGGCGGTAGAGGATCTTCGCGGATTTGCTGGTGGATGGATTGTTCGTGGTTCGGCTCATCGTCTCCTCCTCCACAGCACCACGGCGAGCGCAGCCGCGACGAGTACTGCCGCGCCGACCGCCGGGATGACCGGCTTGACCTTGCCTTGGTCGTTGGTGACGGTCGCCTTCGCGCGGGTGAGGGCCTCACCGCCGCGCACCTGGGCGGTGTGCACCTGCTCGCCGGCGCGTTCTTTGATGTCGTGCACCTTGTGCTGCGCCTGGGATTTGACGTCAAGCTTCTGGGTCAGCTCGTCGACGGTGTTCCCGAGATTCTCGCGGGTCCGCGCGATGTCGGACTCGATTTCCTCGACGCCGGCGTCCGTGCCCGGCGGGGGACGGTCAGGATCGTTGGGTGTCGTCATGGTGCCGTGCCTCCTGTATTTCCTGGACGTCGCGCTTGACGTTCTCGACGGTGCGCTCGGGCGTCGGGGAGGCCTGCTGCACCTGCTTCTTACCCAGCAGCGCGCCCACACCAGCGGCGAGGAACAGCACCACGGTCACGATCAGCGCCGCCAACCACAACGGCAACACCAAATCCAGGGCCACGATCGCTGTCGTGATCAGCGTCCCCAGCCCAAACAGGGCGAGCACGCCAGCCCCGCTGAGCAGCCCGGCTCCCAACCCAGCGTGCTTGGCGGTGTTCTTCAGCTCGACCTGGGCGAGTTGCAGCTCGTCGCGGACCAACCGTGAAGTCTGCTCGGACAGCTGGGTCATCAACTGGCCCACCGAAGGTTCCGCCGGAGTCGACGAATGCTCGGGTGCGTGGCTCATCAGGTCGGTCCCGAAGGCTTGGCCTCGCTGGAATGCCGGTGGATGGGGCTGCTCGAGCGGACCTTGTCCGTGGCCTGCTTGCCCACGCCGGCGAGCTGCCCCTTGGCCTGCGCAGCGGTGCCTTTCGCCAAATCGGTGACCTGGGCCGTTTTCTCCTGCATCCGCGGGTCACGCCACAGGCCTTCAGCCTGAGACTTGATTTGCTCGTAGTGCTCGCGCCCTGCCCTCGTTCCGAGGACATATCCGGCCGCAGCTGCGGCCACCACAACGATCTTGCTCACCATTCCTCCTGACAGATGTTGGGATACCGGCCTGGGTCTCTCCCGCCGGCGGGGTTCCTGCCCCACCGCACGCCTCCATCTATGTGGGTGACCTGCTGGCGGAGCACTTCACCGCCTGCTGAACCAGCTGGCGGTGGTGCGAGTCCGGGGTCGTGATGGTCCTCCTCGGGCAACGGGACGGTGATTGTTTGCTCCAGCTGATCGGCCTCGTCCGCGTCCCACGTGGCGGCTATCGGGGTGGGAAACAGGCGGGCGGCATCGTCGGTGTCGGCTGTGGTGTCCTCGATGGGGGTGTGCTGGGCGATCAGGTCGGCCTCGGGAACCTCATCGCCGGGCGGGGTGGGCTCGATCATGGTCGGCCTCCTTGGTTGCGCGGAGCTGGGCGTTGTCGGTTTCCAGTTGGGTGTTGGTGGTTTGCAGATGCAGGATCTGGGCGATGCCGACGAGGTTGACCCCCGCGCCGATGAGGTCGGTGATGCGCTGTAGCCGGTGCAGGTCGGCGTTACTGTAGCGGCGGGTGCCGCCATCGGTGCGGGCCGGATGCAGCAACCCGTGTCGCTCGTACAAGCGCAGTGCCTGCGGGCCCACCCCGGAGAGCTCGGAGGCCACCGAGATGCCGTACACCCCGCGCGGGGAGGGTGCTTCCTGCTCCATCACCACCGCCGTCCGTGCCGCGATTCTTGCTCTTGCCCCACCGTATCATCAGTGGTACAACAAACCTGTGGCAGGCAGTACAGATGACCTGCTCACGCAACGGCACACAGGAAAGGTTTGTGGAGGTGGGACTGATGTTGATGCGTACCGACCCGTTCCGGGACCTGGACCGCTTCACCCAGCAGGTGTTCGGCACGGCGGCGCGGCCGGCGGTGATGCCGATGGACGCCTGGCGGCAGGGCGATGCGTTCATGGTCGAGTTCGACCTGCCCGGGATGAGCGCGGACTCGCTGGATCTGGATGTGGAGCGCAACACCCTCACCGTGCATGCCGAACGACCGGCCCGGGACCAGACCCAGGAAATGGTGGCCTCCGAACGACCGACGGGGGTGTTCAGTCGGCAGTTGTTCCTCGGCGACAACCTTGACACCGAGAACATCGAGGCCCGCTACGAAGACGGGGTGCTGCGCCTGACGATCCCGGTCGCGGAGAAAGCCAAGCCCCGCAAGGTAGCGATCACCAACACCCACCAGAAGAGGGAGGTGATCAACGCCTGAGCTGACCGACAAGGAACGAACCCAACACTGGGGGTGAGACCGATGAGCAGTGTGACCACCGCACCCGACCGACCGGAACAGGCGGACAGCGCCGAGCAGGCATGGTTCGACCTGGAAGCGGAGATACTGGTCGCCGAGGTCGAGGACTTCCTCGCCACCGCAGACCAGCAGCGCCGACCAGCGCAGACCGCGTCCGCCCCCGCAGCCGCCGCCCGCGCCCCGGCCCCGACCCACACCCACACCCACACAATTAGCGGCGGTGCTCGATGGTCACCGCGACCAGCACCCACCGCCAACACGTTTCCCACCCAACGCGCCCTCCGCGGCGAGAACATGCCGACCGTTTCGAACATCCACACAGGGAAAGGCGGTGATGCCCACGCAAGACACCCCTACCAACACTCACACTGGACCCGCCCAACGGACCTCCCCTGGGCGGGTCCACCAGTGCGCCGGCGTTGCATGAGCACGCCCACCACCCAGCCGCCCGACGCCGCCCGCACTGACGCGGCTCAGCAAGGTACCCGAGGTGACCACTACTCAGCAACGGCTCGGCACCACCAAACCCCGAGACGGCGGCCTCCCGGTTCGGAGTGGGGTGTAACACCCCAGACGGACAGTCCTTCAGGTGCGCTGCCGCCTCGGGCAACTTAGAACGACCGGCAATTGATAGTCACTTGAGTCTTCGGGTGGTGGGTCGGGTTGGCCAGCGGTAGCGGGTGCGGGCTTCGTTGATGAGGCGGCGCAGGACGGTGAGGGTGGCGGCGAGGTAGAGGTACAGCTCGGCGACGACGCGTCGTTTCTCGGTGCAGCGGCGGATCTTGCCGTAGCCGTTCATCCAGGAGTGGGTGCGTTCCACGACCCAGCGTTTGCCGGCTTGGATGGGGGCGGGGATGGGTTTGCGGGCGATCTCGTGGACGTAGCCGAGTTCGTCGAGCAGGTCCCGGGTGCCAGCGGAGTCATAGCCGCGGTCCAGGTGCACACACGGTTGGTCGGGCATTGGCCCGATCATGTCCGGGATCTGGCGCATGGTGGGTTCGAACAGGGGTGAGTCGTGCCGGTTGGCGCCGGCGGCGACGAGGGCAAGGGGGATGCCGGTGCCGTCGGTGACCACCGAGCGTTTGGTGCCTTGCTTGCCGCGATCGACCGGGGATCGACCCGAAAGTTCCCCTCCGCAGGGTGATTTGGTGATCGATCCATCCACCGACAGGTCCTCCAGGTCCAAGCCGATCATCTGGTCGTAGGCGGCGAGCGCGGCTTTGAGCAGTTCCACACCCACGTCGCGCTGCGCCCAGTCGGCCAGTCGGCGGCGGATCGTGCGATCCGAACACCCTGGGGTGGCGATGCGCTCGTAGCCGCTGCCATGGACCAGGGCGGCGAGCACGTGGTCGAACACCACCCGATCCGGGATCCGGCGGCGGTGACATCCCCACGGATGATTCGCGACGAATTCGGGGCGATCGTCGTCCTTCAACAGCGTGGAGAACTGGACCCACAGGGGTTCGGTCAGGGATGCTGGCAGCAGGGGCACGGACCCTCCCGGTGATCAGTAGGACTTCAGCAATCCCATGATCAAGCCGGGGTCCGTGCCCCTACCCGCAACGACACACCTGCAACATCCACACCACCAGTCACATCAATTGCCGGTCGTTCTTATAGGTATACTTGGAAGTGCATTCCTCCCCGTCGTCCTCCGGGACTGGCGGGGATTTTTTTGGCCTGAGGAGGTCACCGTGGCGGACCGAGTGATGGTCTTCGTGGATTACCAGAACGTGTATGGGTGGGCGCGTCGGCAGTTCCACGGCATCAACCCTGCTTCTGCAGAGGGGCACGTCGATCCGCTCCTGCTAGGGGAACACCTCGTGAGCCGCCGTCAACGTCCCTCCGAGCTGGAACAGGTTCGGGTCTACGCTGGTTGGTCCAGTTCGCTGCTGACAAGCAGTAACGGCGGTTGCGCCTTGTTGTCTCCGGCGCGGGCAACGAAATCCAGGTCGTCGGCAGTCTTTCGGGAATCCGCGGTCCATGGGTAGGTCTGCCCGAGGAGGGCCTCGATCACCTCGATGGCGGACCGTACCCGCACAGCCGGGTTGACGAGTGCGACCGCCTTGATCGCAGTCCGCTGCCTGGCCCACACCTCCAGCGCCACGGCACCGCCGAGCGAACCGCCGAGGATGGCGATCGGTTCGTCGTCGACCGGCAACTGATCGCGCAGTGCGGCCAGCGCGTCCGGGAATTCATCGGCGGCCTGGAAGGTGAACGGGGCCGCATAGGCCATCAGCGCGTCCTTGCGGATGAGTTCGACCGCGGCGTCGACGCGGCCGTCAACCATTCGCTCGCCACACATTGGCATGCCCAGGTGCACCCGCCAGGCAGGCACCCCAGTCATGGGCAGTGCGGCCGCGAACGCCGAGTCCGTGCGAGGCGCGTCCAGCATGTGCCAAGTCACGATCAACGGCGAAGGACCGTCGGTGGCTTCAGCCGGTGGGAGGGCAGTGAACGGTACGCCGGCGGCGGTACCACTGATCGTTTCCATGCATCCTCCAAGTTCGGCGGCTTGTCAGGTCACCGTAGACAGCTCGAGGGCCAGGGCGGCTCTGCTTTCGCCAAAGGCGAAACTGTCCCAGTCGACGGCAGTTGGCGGATCGGCGGGGCCAGCCCGTATCGGTCAGCCCGGAGAACAGAACAGACCGGTAACTCGTCCGGTTGGCGGATGGCTCACCAACACCTGATCACCGACAACAGTCCTCGGCCACAGCAACTCGCCGGTCTGCCACGGCCAACACCCGGACGTGGATCACTACGTGTGTCTCAAGCCGATGGTCATCTGGGAAGCCATATGGGTTCAGGTGGCCGGTCGTACACTAAGAGTTGTGTCGATCGCCGAGCAGCCAGACGAGCCCAGGGTCGGGGTCTATCCCCCCGACGAGGCTCTTCGGCGCGCCCAGCAGCTTCCACCCCGAGAGCGACTCGTCATCGACGACGTCCCGCAGGATGAGTGGACAGCGTTCCAGGAGGCGCTGGCCGAGGCATGACCGACGCCCGCCCAGTAGGCGTGGTCGTGGACACGATGATCATCAGCTGGTTTTTCGATCAGCATCCCAATCCAGTGGCTGACCGCTACCGAGCGCTGATCGGGACGAGACCAGTCCTGCTCGCGTTCCAGACGGTCATGGAGCTGCGCTACGGGGCTTTGCACGCAGGCTGGGGAGAGCTGCGTCGGCGCTGGCTGGAACGACGAATCGCCGAGCTCACCGTCGCCCAACCAGACGACGAGATGATCAGCATCTGCGCCGAGCTACGCCAGGGGTGCCGGCAGGTCGGGCATCCGCTGGGCGACAAGGTCCACGACGGTGACCGGTGGATCGCCGCCGTCGCGATCCGGCTTGGGCTGCCGCTGGCGTCTCATGACGGCGTGTTCGCCGGCGCTCCGCGGCTCGAACTCATCACCGCCGCGCCAGGGCCCTAGAACGGCCAGTGAGCGATGACCTCCGCCAGGCCCATCGCACCAGCACCAGCAGACGCGACCGCACTCTGCGCGAAGGCCCGCAGCGAGCCCAGCACGCCATTTACGACGACCTCGCTCGGCTCGGGCTTATCCAGCTCGTTGGCCACGAGGTCGAGTTGCTGCTCAGCGCTGACCCGTAGCCCGTCGTCCAACTCGGGCAGCACGGCTCGGTACTTGTCCAGCCAGGCACGCACCGCGTCGCTCTGGGTGCCATTGAACGTCGCCTGCTGATTGAGGTCGCCGCCAGCCATGCCTACCTGGCTGTTGTGGACGTCGCCGTAGATGTTGATGGAGTTGATCGGCGCGAAGTGTTCCGTTGGCTCATCCGGCTCGGCCAATGCTTCCTCGACCTCAGCCACGCCGAGATGTTCGATGTTCACGCTGGGAGGCTGTCCACCCAAGGTCCAGTGCGCCTTGAGCAGGTTCTGGCCCTCCAAGTATTGGATCAAGCTCCGAACCTCATCGGTCGAGATGCCGACCTGGCGCGCGAGCGCACCGGAGTCCTGCACGTCCCACTGGTCGCCGCCGGTCGCTTCGTAGAAGCGCCCGCACCGCCCCAGGCACCGCCCTGCTCGCCACGGTCCTGCCCGGTGCTCACGCTGCTCAAGCGCTCTCCGCCCTGCCGCCGGCAGAGTCAACTCAGTCCAGCACCGACTGAAGAGAACGAGAACGGGTCCCGGTTGCCGAATTTCCAGCGGGCATCGGTCCTGAACGATCTTCACAAGGGGATCCCGGACCGGGTCTCCATAACGACGCTGACTCGGGTGGAACGGACCGCTCAGGCGAAGCAGACGATCTCGCCGTGGGGGATCAGGAACCAGCCGTCGGGGTCGGTGGTCCATTCCCGCCACGCCTGCGCGATGTCTTCCAGCTCGGCGCGGGTGGCGCGCCCGGATGACACGGCCTCCTCGGCAATCGTGGAGGCAACGACCCGCTCCGCCCACATCCCTCCCCACCCCTCTCGCTCGGATGGAGTTGCGTGCAGCCAGTGCGAGGCGCTGGGAGTCACCTCGGTGGCGCCAGCCGCGTGTGCCCAGGCGAGAAGCCGTCGGCCGGCGTCTGGTTCGCCGCCGTGGTCGTGGGCCACGCCACGATAGATTTCCCGCCATCTCTCGAGCCGGGGATCCTCGGGCCACCAAGCCATCGCCGCGTAGTCGGTGTCGCGCGCCGCGACCAGCCCACCGGGGCGAACCGCACCCAGCATGTGGCGCAGCGCCGCAACCGGGTCGCCGAGATGGAGCAGCAGCTGGTGAGCGTGTACCACGTCGAAGCAGTTGCCCGGAGCGCCGGGAGGACAGGCCGGCAAGTCGTAGGCGTCGCCGACGACGAACTCGACGTTGCCGACACCGAGTTCATTGGCCAGCTCGCGTGCTTGGCGGATCACCTTCGCTTCGCTGTCCACGCCGACGACGCGCCCAGGCGCCACCCGCTTGGCCAGGTCAACGGTGATGGTGCCGGTGCCGCAGCCCACGTCCAGCACGTTGATACCCGGCCGGAGATGACCAAGTAGGTAGACGGACGAGTTTTCGGCAGTTCGCCACGCCTGCGATCGCAGGACGCTCGCGGCGTGGCCCTGGCTGTAGGAGCGAGCTGGTGCCACCGCGCGAACCTAACAGCACGGTCACATGGCTGAATCTCAGGTACGGGGATCGCCTCCCCTGCTGCGGGTCCGCGCACGCCGGCGCGGACAGTGCACCGCCACGCGCCGGTCGGATGAGGTCGACAGGTCCAGGGTCGGTCACCACATCAGGCGCTCGCGGGCGCGACGGTATCGCCGCAGCTGCTCATAGACCCATCCTCTCAGGCAACGAGGAGCATTGGTCAGCCACCGCAGCAAGTGAACCTCTGAGAACCTGCTACAAGCCGTGGCACGTCATGCTGTGCCTATGGGTCGACGTGGCGCCGCCGTACTCGCCGTGTGCTGTGCGCTGGCCGTCGCCGTGGCTTGCGGCGGTCCCCAACCGGTCGGCCCGGCGCCCGATCAGCTCACGGTGCAGGTACTCAGCACCCGCCCGCACGACCCGACGTCGTTCACGGAGGGGCTGGAGATCGACGGCGGCCAGCTCTACGAGAGCACCGGGTTGGACGGACACTCACTCATCCGGCGCAGTGACGCCACCAGCGGGGCCACCCAGGCCACGGTGCGCCTGCCCAACGACCTGTTCGGCGAGGGTGTCACCCTGGCCGGCGACACCCTGTGGCAGCTGACCTGGCAGGACGGCTTCGCCATCCGCCGTGACCCGCAGACTCTGGCCGACCTGGGCCACGTGCGTTTCGACGGTGAGGGGTGGGGGTTGTGCCACGAACCAGGACGCTTGGTGATGAGCAACGGCAGCGACACCCTCACCTTCCGCGACCCGAGGACCTTCGCCGTCACCGGGTCGGTGAAGGTGCGCAAGCAAGGTGTGCCGCTGAACATGCTCAACGAGCTGGAGTGCGTCGATGGGTTGGTGTGGGCCAACGTCTGGAAGACCGACCAGATCGTCCGCATCGACCCCGCCACCGGCCAGGTCACCGCCACCGTGGATGCCAGCGGACTGCGCGACCCGTCGAAGAACCCCGACGACGGACTCAACGGCATCGCCGCGATAGCGGGCACCGACCACTTCCTGCTCACCGGAAAGATGTGGCCCACCGTGTTCGAAGTCAGGTTCGTCCCCATCCGTAACGCGCCGTGAGCGGGCTGTTCGACACCAGGAACGAACCGGGCAACTGCGTTCTCAGCGGCGTACGGCACCGGTCCGTAGGTCGTGCCGGTGGCCGTCACCGGCTCGGGTCGAGGGCGGGAGTTTCCTGCGGGAGCTGGGCGGTGGGTGGCCCGGGTGGTGCTGAGGGCGGCGATGTCGGCGCCGGACTATCCGTCGTCGACACCGCCGTCGTCATGGACATCAGCAAGGGGCGCGCCTCTCAACTCATCAGCTCCTGAGCCCACCACGCGCATTTAGCCAGGCACCGGTCCGGTGCAGCGCGACAGGGGACGCCCGATAGGTTCAGGCACCGAAAATGCGCTCGTAGAAAGCTATGAAGCCGCCGACCCCGTCTGTGGAGGGTGGGGGCCACGACTGTGGACCAGTGCTTGGCCACAACGAGACCACGTAGCTGTTGGCTTCGGCGGAGGGAAGAGGACTCTGAATCGGGCTGCTCACGTTGGCGAAAAGCAACGCGCAGAATGCTCCAATTGCGAGTCCTGCGCTGTAGAACGTTGTTCCGTCTAGTCCACCGGGAATCTGGCCGTCCTCGATCTGGTGATGATCAATCGTGCTGAACACGACGCTGCTCACCGGTCCGACGACCGGTGCTGTTTGTGTGGCCAGCCAGATCGCTGTGCCAGCTGGTGGCACCCTGGCCTTGAACAATGACTTGAAGTGCTCCGGGGGGGACCAAAGAGGCCGCTCTCGACTGTTCATGGATCATCAGGACCGTCTTGTAGACCCACTGCGCGAGTAGGTGCTGGTCCGTCAAGGTGAGCTCGCATAACTGTCCCCGGATCATCCGCGTCAGCAACGGGCGCGTGGCCTCCTCAAGGTCGTGCATCCAGCCGGTGTTGCAGTCTCGACAAACGGTATTCACCGTGATATCAAACGGGACCTGCGTCGGCCTCACCTGATTGCCCTGTGGATCTCGACGACGGAGATGACCCCGTCGTACGGAGCCTGCAGACTTCGCAGCCACTTGGGGTAGACGTGCTCCTTGCTCGCCTTCAATTGACCGCAGAACACGCAGGGATAGGCCACGGCTTGATGATGACACCTCGTTCAGAGCTTTGGCCGGAGACTTGGGCTTGCACCTACATCTGGCCGTCGACGCCCACCGGGGGGAGGGCGTTTGTCCACCCGTAACCAGCTCACCGGCACCGTCACCGAGGTCAACCTGGGCAGTGTGATGGCCACGGTGAAGGTGAAACTGGACGGCGGTGAGCAGCTGGTGACCGCCTCGGTCACCAAGGAAGCCGCCGAAGACCTCGGCTTGAGCGTCGGTGCTGCGGTGACCGTGCTCGTGAAGTCCACCGAAGTCATGCTCGGCGTCGAATAACCACACCCATGTAGCGAAGTCCCACGAGGATTCGTCGGCGGCGCCTGCCCGGGTGTGGTTATGGGGGGCTGGGGTAGACGTCGAGGTCGGTGGCTTTGGTGCTGAGCCAGACCGGGGCCCCGGCGGTGAGGTCCAGATCGGCGGCGGCGGTGGGGGTGACATCAACCAACGCCGAGGGGGTGCCGGCCACTTGGATGCGGACCCGGTCGGTGAGCAGTTCCAGACCCGCCACGGTGCCGGCCCAGGTGTTGCGGGGGCTGGAGTGTTCCGGGCGGGTGGTGTGCACGGCGATCGCAGTCGGGCGCAGCGCCACCAGCACCGGGCTCGCGGTGGGGGCTCGGTGATCGGCGGGGTGCTCGGTGGTGGCGATGAGGGTGCCCCCCTCGTCGAGGTCGACGGTGCTGCCATCGGTGCGGAGAGTGCCGGGGTAGAGGTTCAAGCCCATCAGCCGGGCAATGTAGGCGGTGGCGGGGCGGCGGGCGACCTCGGCCGGGGTGCCGTGTTGGACGATGCGACCATTTTCGATGACGAGCAGCCGGTCGGTGAGCACCATGGCTTCCAGGGGGTCGTGGGTGACCAGTAGCGCCGGCCCCGGGAAGTCGGTGAGGTGGTGATGCAGGGTGGTGCGGACGTCGAGTTTGGTGCGGGCATCCAGCGCGGCGAGGGGCTCGTCGAGCAGCAGCAGGGCGGGTTCGGCGGCCAGCGCCCGAGCCAGGGCCACCCGTTGGGCTTGCCCGCCGGAGAGTTGTCGTGGTTTGGCCTCGGCGTAGGCGGCGAGATCCAGGTGGGTGAGCCAGTGCTCCGCCTGGTGCCGCGCGGTCCGTCGTCGCTGGCCTTGGGCGCGGGCGGCGAAGGCGACGTTGTCGCGGACATTCAGGTGCGGGAACAGCCGGTAGTTCTGGAAGACCACCCCGACCGGGCGGTGGTAGGCGGCCACGAAGGTGTCCTGGTCGGCGTTGTCGAGGGTGCGCCCGTCCAGGATGATGTGCCCGTCGGTGAGGGCGTCGAGACCGGCCAGGGCCCGGAGCAGGGTGGTTTTGCCGGCCCCGTTGGGGCCGAGGACGCCGAGGACCTCCCCGGGGGCCACGGTGAAGGCGACGTCGAGGCGGAAGGTGCCGCGGTCCACACCGGCGTGCACCTCCAGCTGTGCCGATCCGGCGGCGGGGGTGCTCATGTGCTGGGTCCGGTGCGGACCCAGCGTTCCCGCAGGGCGGCGAGCACGATCACGGCGACGAGGAGCAGCACCAGGCTCAACGCGATCGCGGCGTCGGGGTCCGTTTGCAGCGCGTTGTAGACGGCCAGGGGCATGGTTTGGGTGGTGCCGGGGAAGCTACCGGCGAAGGTGATGGTGGCCCCGAACTCACCGAGCGCCCGCGCCCAGCACAACACCGCCCCGGCGGTGATGGACGGCCCGATCAACGGCACGGTGACGCGGCGGAAGATAGTCAACCGCGACGCCCGCAGGGTGGCGGCGGCTTCTTCCAGGTCACGGTCGGCCGAGCGGAGCGCCCCTTCGACGGTGACCACCAAGAAAGGCATGGCCACGAAGGTTTCGGCGAGCACCACTCCGGCGGTGGTAAACGGCAGGCTCACCCCGAACCAGGTGTCGAGGGAGCGGCCGAGGATGCCGCTGCGCCCCAGCGCGAGCAGCAGCGCCAGCCCGCCAACCACGGGCGGCAACACCAACGGCAACGTGACCAGGGCCCGCAGCAGCGACAGGCCCGGGAAATGGGCCCGGGCCAACACCCACGCCAGCGGCACCCCCAACACCAGCGACACTGCGGTGGCGGCCGTCGCCGACTCCAGGGACAGCCGCAGCGCGGTCAGGACCTGGGCGTCGCGCAACACCGAGCCGAGTCCTCGCCACGGGGTGCGGATCAGCAGCGCGAGGAGCGGAATCAGCAGGAACGCGAATCCCACCGTCGCCGGGGCGGCCAACAGCAGCGGGGCCCCCCGCCCCCCGACCGTCGTGGCCCGCCGCGGTCGGCGCCGACCCTGTCGGTTACCGGTGGAGCGTTCGGGACGGGCGGGGGTGTGGGTGGCGGTCAGGGCTTTGCGAACCCGTCCGCGGTGAGCACACCTTGCCCGGCGGGGGAGAGCACGTAGTCGACGAACGCCTTCCCGCCGGCGGCGTTCGGGGCCTTGCTCAACGCGGCGATGGGGTACTCGGTGGAGGCGTTCACGTCGGGGGGGATGGGGATCCCGGTGACCGCCTTCCCAGCGGAGCGCACGTCGGTCACGTAGACGACCCCGGCGTCGACCTCGTTGGTCTGCACCTTCGTCAACGTCGCTTTCACGTCTAGTTCCAGGGTGACCGGCTTGACCGTGACCTTCGCGTTGGTGAACACCGTGGCCGCGGTGGCCCCGCAGGGAACCTGGGGTTGGCACAACGCCACCTTCACCCCCGACTTGCCCAGATCGGCCACCGAGGCGATGTGCGCGGGGTTGGCCGGGGGGACGGCGATCTCCATCACGTTCTTCACGAAGTTCGTCGGTGCGGTGGCACCGCCGGCGTCGGTGACCTGCTTCATGTTCGACGTCGCGGCGGAGGCGAACACGTCCGCCGGGGCACCCTGGTTGATCTGCAGGGCCAGCGCGGAGGAGGCATCGAAGCTGAACCGCACCTTCGTTCCCGGGTGCGCCGCCTCGAACTGCGAGCCCAGGGTGGTGAATGCCTCTTTCAGCGACGCCGCCGCGAACACCGTGACCGTGCCCGACACCTGACCACCCCCACCACCGCCCCCCGACGACGAAGACGTGGCGGTGGTCGTGGACGTGGGGGTGGAGGAGGAATTGTTCGAGGACCCGCACCCAGCGACAACCGCACCGGCGAGAGTCACCGCGGCCACCGTGGCCACGGTCCGAGACAGTGCGGGCATAACAGTTTCTCCTTTTTAGACGAGGGGGATGCGAGGCGGGCAGCTACTGCGCCACCGCAGCGGGGGTGGTGGTGCGGTGGGGGACTTCGACGACGACGTTGGTGGCCTTGATCGAGGCCACCGCGAGGCTGCCCGGTTCCAGGGCGAGCTCGTCGGCCGCCTCGCGGCTCATCAGCGACACGACCCGAAACGGGCCGGCCTGGATCTCCACCTGGGCCATCACCGTGTCCCGGATGACGTTGGTGACCAGCCCCACGAGGCGGTTGCGGGCCGACTCGCCGCGCACCGACCCGATCACCGGGCGTTCGGTGGTGGTGGCGAGGTCCTCGGCGAACCGCGCCAGCACTGCCCCCTCGATCGCCCGGCGACCCCCCTCGGTGGTGGTCGTGGCGATACGACCGGAATCAGCCCACCGGCGCACCGTGTCATCACTGACGCCGAGCAGCTCAGCGGCTTCCCGGATCCGGAACATTCCCATGCCCGGCACCCTAGTCGCAGATACGGCAAACCAGTAACTCACATGTGGCAGATGCGGATGGCAGATGCGGCAGTTGGTGGTCAGTGCGTACTGAGGTCGACGACCTTCAAGCCGGTCAACCCGCTGACGTAGCGACCGCCCTTCTTGTCCCCGGGCACCACCAAACGCGGTGCGTTCAGCGGCTGGCCGTCCTCGGTGTAGGCCAGCAGAATCGGGATCGCGGCGAAGTCGGGGGAGAACTCCCCCCACGACACCACCGCCTGATACCCATCCGAGCCCGAGGCCACGACCGCCAACCGCAGCTGCGGGTTCTTCACCGCCGGTGTGGTCACGACGTCAACCTTGGCCATTACGTCGGTCAACGCCGCCCCCTGATAGGTGTGTGACTCTTGCCCCTTCGCGCTGCCGAAGGTGACCGCCTGCGTCCGCGGCGGATACGCCCGCAGCTGATCCAGGGACAGGGTCACCGGTTGTCGCACCGCCCCGCTGATCACCACCGCACCCGCCGGGACCGGGGTGGTCGGTGCCGCACCGGTCGAGGTGGAGGTCGCCACTGTGGTCGAGGAGGGTGCGACCGCGGGAGGTGTCGACGACGAACATCCCGCCACCCCCAGCGCCGCGACCACCAGAGCGACAGATACCGCGGTACTGCGCATCTGCGACATGCGCGACAGCATAGAACAGTGAGTGCGGTACAGCGCCGGACAAGTGTACGCGGCTGCGGGTCAGCGGCGGGCTCGCAGCAGGGTGCTGCGTTCCTCAGCGGACAGCCCACCGAAGCCGTAGGGCTCCTGCACCCGAAGGACATGCTCGCGGCACGCTGTGATGACGGGGGGACCGGGCGCACACCGCCTTTGGCTTCTGCCTCCTGGCTAGTCTGGGGTAATGAGTGTCACGGTAGCGCTGCAGCAGCTGGCAGTGACCCTGACGCAGTACCGCTTCGCGTACCTCCTCACCGTCGGGGACGATGCGCGGTCGCACGTCGTGGCCGTGACCACCACGATGACGGATGACAGCTTGCTCATTGCCGGGCCGGGTCGAAGGACACGAGCAAACCTCGCAGCTCACCCATCGGTCACGTTGGTGTGGGCACCGCAGATCCGAGGGACTACTCGTTGATCGTGGACGGCGTGGGGTCGCTGCGGGGCGACGAGCTCGCCGTCGCGCCAACTCGGGCTGTGCTGCACCGGCCGGCATCGTCTCAGACCACCCCAACTGGTGGTGGCTGCGAGTCGGACTGCGTCGAGCTGCCGGTCGCCGCCGACACCGCACGCAGTTGAGCGCAGGCGGGTCTGGTCGGGGGCGACACGCTCGACCGTGCGAGAAGATGGCGTCGTGAACACGTTGGAAGAATGGACACAGGCCGTCGTCGCCGAACTTGGGCTCACCAATGCCGCCGACCGGGACCTTGTGCTGGACCTGGCCCGCGATGTTGCGCACAATGTCGCCCGCCCTGCCGCACCGCTCACCACCTACCTCGCCGGCGTCGCTGTCGGTGCTGGCCAGGACGCCTCCGATGTCGCCGCCCGCATCACCCGACTCGCCGAGGGGTGGACGCCGCAAGAATGACGGATAACTCAACGCAATGGGCACTGCAGGTCACCGCACGAAGTAGCGCCTAGCAACAACGCATGTCGGTCTGGGGTACACCCCAACCCGACATCAGGCATGAGTGGTTAGCCCTGTCAGACTAGGGGCAGCATCGTAGTTGATTGACACATCGCTACGGAGTTTTTAGAGTCCAACCTGACACATTCGGCAGGGGAGTGAGCCATCAGGGGCAACGCGTCGCCTACACCCGGGTGAGCACCCTGGATCAGAACACCGCACGGCAACTCGACCCGGCTGCGCCAGGAAAGCCACGCCATCGTCACGCAGTGATCGGGTTGGCCACACTCTGGGCCGGCACGTCGTCGCCGAAGGCGTCGAGACCCGCGCACAGTGTCAACAGTTGGAGACCCTGGGCTGCGACACCGGGCAAGGCTTCTACTTCGCCGAACCACACCCGGCCACCCCCGCGGGATCCATACGCCCACGCCTCCCCGGCTGAGAATGCTGGCGCAGGCACGGGGCGTTCAGCCCTGAGGCCGGTTCGCGGTCTGGACTCGGTCGCGGCCGGAGGCCTTGGCCTGGTAGACGGCGGCATCGGCCCGGGCCAGCAACTGCTGCAGACCAGCCGGCCCGTGCCCGGGTTGATGGTGCGCCAAGCCGATGGACACGGTGATCTGCACGTCGTGATCGAGGTGCAGGGCACTGATGGCGTCCCGCAGTCGTTCGGCCACCAGCTGTGCCTCGGGTAGGCCGAGGCGGTCGAGGATGACCACGAACTCCTCGCCGCCGTAGCGGCCAAGATCGTCGTAGTCGCGTAGCTCTCGGCGTAGACAGTCCGCCACGGCTACCAGGACGTGGTCGCCGACGAGGTGGCCGTGGGTGTCGTTGACGGTCTTGAAGTTGTCGAGGTCGCAGAACAGCACGGTCACCGGCTGCCCGTCGCGGTTGCTGCGGGACAGGATGCCCTCGGCGTGGGCGGTCCAGGCCGAGGCGGTGAGTAGACCGGTCTTGGCGTCGGTACGCGCGGCGTGGTGCAGCACACTGACCAGTGAGCTGCGATGCAGACAGACGGCCAACCCGAGCACGATCGGGGTCAGCGCCAGGGTGTGCCGCAAGAACTCGGCGGTGACGATGCCGAGCGCCAGGGTGGCGAGTTCGTAGCCGAGGGCGCCGGGGGCGGGCAGCATGGCGCGCACACTCGGTGGCCGGGCGGTGAGCCACATGCCGGTCAGCAACAGAACGAAGTTGACCAGAGTGCACGCGAGCAGGGCGGCGAGGACGGTGGCGGGGCCGAGGAGACCGCCGTGCAGCACATCCCCACCACCAGCGACAGCGAGGACCGCGGAGGCCGCCAGCATTGACAGCATGACCGTGGCTCCCGTGAACACAACCCGGTGGGGGCGGCCGGTATTTTCGTGGTGCTGCTGCACCACGGCGTGTGCGTAAATGATCGCGACGAGAACCGCCGCCCAGCCCGGAGGGACACTCAGCACGCCAGCGAATACCCACACCGATATCGGGTTGGAGGAAACCTTGCCGCCGCCCAACAAGTAGCGCTTGTTCCGCTCGATGCGGGCGGCCCCCTCGGCGTAGCCGATGGCCAGCACGGCCAGCACACCGACCCGGAGCAGCTCGATACGCGACACCGACTGGGTCAGCAGCAGCATGATCGTCAGCGCAGCCGCGGTGGCCTCGATCAGCAGCAGGAAACTGCGCGCCGGTGCGGGGATGGACCACAGCGCCCACCGCCGGGCGGACAGCGTGCGCCTGGAGCTATCGCCAACAGCACGATCATGAACGATCATTAGCTGTTCGCTTCCTCCCTACCGAGATCGCCACGCGCGGCGGCGGACGCAGAAGGTGCAGAACCTGCGAAGCCAGTACGTACCCATGCGGCGGGTGTTCGGAGGAGATTACCGCAGATTGGTGTGCCCGTGGCTGTTAATGATCGCGTTTGGAGAGTCACCTTACGGTGACGGCTGGGAGGGAGGTGAGTGGTGTGAGCACGAGGAGCTGGGAGTGGACCTGATCCGCGCCGCTGGCGAGGAGGACTGATGACGGTGACGGCTGGGAGGGAGGTGAGTGGTGTG
>JAABUK010003571.1_pt1 | contig 26196 bp, 19 predicted proteins | sample 5559141 | NCBI WGS metagenome assembly JAABUK01 (sample SAMN10711869, study PRJNA513367) | rock metagenome | isolation source: Antarctica rocks | place: Antarctica: Victoria Land, Pudding Butte nord | collected 2016-01-03 | reverse complement strand
TTACCGTAGTGCGCCGCTTCTGCATTTCTGTTGGTTCAACTTCGATTTCTAAGTTGCTCCGTGCAGTCTTTCACTTATGTTACGAACTGCAGCTTACGGTTACTTATTTCTTCGACATACGCGAGCGACAACGCACATCCGCAAGGCAATGCGCTACAAGGATGTTGAAAACGTTGACACCACCATACAAACCAAAGGCTACCGGATTACCACGCCATCCGAAATGCAAATTGAGACCGGCGAAGACTACTGCTGAAATCAGCGAAAGCAAAACAAATACGCTGAAAAACGTGCGGTAATAAAATGCTTTCACTTCATCATCTTTCATAATCGTCTCCTTTGGTGCAACTTGCATTGTATCAGAAAAAGAATCGAGTACTCGATAACGCAAAACACCCGCAACGAGAACCTTCGTTGCAGGCGTTTTCTTGTGCTTCTCAGCGACCGTAAGTGTCTTCGGTGCGCACGATGTCGTCTTCGCCAAGGTAGGCGCCGGACTGGACTTCGATGAAGTGCAGCGGAATTTTGCCGGGGTTATGAATGCGGTGCATGGCGCCGACGGGAATATAAATCGACTCGTTTTCGGTCACAAGCTTGACCTCGTCGGCAATCGTGACTTCGGCTGTGCCGCTGACGACGATCCAATGTTCCGAGCGGTGATGATGCATTTGCAGCGATAACTTGCCGCCCGGTTTCACAATCAGGCGCTTGACTTGAAAGCGTTCACCATTTTCGATGCCTTCGTAACTTCCCCACGGGCGGAAGACTTTGCGGTGCGTTTCGTGTTCGGTCCGGCCTTCGCTGTTGAGCCACGCGACAATCTTCTTGACGTTTTGCGAATTTTGCAGGTGCGTCACCAGAATGGCGTCCGCGGTCTCGACAACTACCAAATCATCGACACCGACAACGGCGACCAAACGGCGCTCGGCGTTGACATAACAATTGCGCGCGTCGCTGAGAAACACTTCGCCGCGCGCCGCATTGCCATCGGCGTCTTTGGGGTGCATTTCCCACAATGCCGTCCACGAACCCAGATCGCTCCAGCCGATGTCAGACGGAATGACGACGACTTTGTCGGTCTTTTCCATCACGGCGACATCAACCGAAAGCGCCGGACAAGCGCTGAACGGGGCTTCGTCCAAGCGGCAGAAATCCAAATCCTGATAAGCGCCTTCGACGGCCTGGCGGCAACTCGTCACGATTTCGGGATGAAATTTCTCCAATTCGTCGATAAAAACCTGCGCGCGAAACAGAAACATTCCGCTGTTCCACGAATAATCGCCGGATGACAGATACTCTTCGGCAGTTGCCTCGTCGGGTTTTTCGACAAAGCGCGAAACCTTGAACGTCGATTCATAATCGGGCAACGCTTCGCCGCGCTGAATGTAGCCATAACCGGTGTCGGCGCGTCGCGGCACAATGCCGAACGTCACCAGAAAACCGTCCCGAGCCGCTTTTTGCGCGCGTGTCACGCACTCCTGGAAAGCCGCGACATCAGAAATAACGTGATCCGAAGGCAGGACCAGCATCAGCGCGTCCGGATTTTTCTGCACCAGATTCAAGGCGGCGGCGGCAATCGCGGGCGCCGTGTTGCGCGCGACCGGCTCCAGCATCAGCGATTCTGGCGTCGCACCGACTTCGCGCACCTGCTCGGCAACTAAAAAGCGATGTTCCTGGTTGGACACGAAAACCGGCGCCGCTATATTCTCGATGCCCTTCAAGCGCAACAAAGTGTCCTGCAACAGGCTGTGTTCGGAGGCCAAAGGCAAGAACTGCTTGGGCATCGACTGGCGCGACAGCGGCCACAAGCGCGTGCCGGAGCCGCCCACTAAAATAACCGGATAAAGCATGATTTCCTTTCTATTGGCGCTTGCGCAATCTGACAGCGCAATGCTGTTTTTCGCGGCCTGCACGAGGTATCGAGTACTCGATTGCGCGGTAACAGCTGAGATTAAGAGCCCCGGTGTTTTCCCAGAACCTTGTGTTCATAATGCCAGGTGACAGGCGGCGGGGTCATCGCATAAACACGGTCAGCGCGGTTGGGGAGCAGCATTTTACCCAGTGTCCAGACCAGGCGCGCCACGCGATACTCTTTCGCCCGCATCGCTTCCCAAAAATAAACCTGCACAGCCGTGCGGTAAACCGAGCCGTATTTTTTGAGCTCTTCAGTCGTCTTGTCCAACCCGCCGATTCTTTCTGGAAACGGTCGTCCTGTGTACCATGCGTTGACCTGGCTGGCCAGGATGAATACGACGTTGTCGTTATTGGCAGTGCTTTGCGTATCGTGCAATCGCGTAAAGCCATAGCGTTTAGGCAAGGTGTGCCATTCGGCCATGCGCGCCACGTTGACAAACATCGTCCAGTCATCGCCGTGCGTCTGCATCGGGCTGAATCCACCGGCACGAATCAGGATGTCGCGGCGCACTATGGACGCCGAAACGACGCCGCGATTGTTTTCCAACAGCAGGCGAAAACTATTGCCTTTGATCTGCAGATATTTGGTGGAGTTGTGTGAAGGATCGCCTTCAGCCACTGCCTGATGGCATTCGTCCAGGTTGCGCGCCACGAAATCGCGCCTGAAACCCGGATAACTATCCGGCCCGTCTTCTTTTGTTGCAAAAAACCAGACCGGATTATTAAGCGCCATGCAATCGGGATTGTCGTTGATGTATTGGGCGCTGACTTCCAGCTTTTCGCGGTGCCACAAATCATCATCGTCCAAAATGCAAATCCACTCGCCAGTAGCTCTTGCAATGCCCGAGTTAGCTGCTATCGAACGTCCCAGATTGGGTTGCTCCACGATCACGACATCAGGATAGCGTTCGCGCACGCGTGCAACCGTGTCATCTGTGCCACCATCTACCACCACGATGATCTCGTGCGCCGGATAAGTTTGTCGGTGAACGCTTTCCACCGCTTCCAGCACATAGTCGCGGCAGTTGCACGTCGAGATGACAACGGAAAACTGCACATTGTTATTCATAAACAGGAAAATATCCTCAAATATCAACTTTACTTAGATGAGGGTGTAGAGTACTTGCGCAGCGCCGCAACAGGTGGAGCGATGCGAGCAACGCGCAGTCTCCTTCGAGTACTCGAATTGCGCACCAGAGGCGTTACAAGCATGGCCAGCAGAGGATGACGCCCGCTCCAAACCCACCTTTCGATCTCAGGATTCCAGTTCCGATCATTGGAGTGGCTCCATGCCTTGGTTTTGTGTCGCAGTTCCTTTTCGCTGCGCACCATCGAGTAGTGCATGATGGCTTGTTCAGACTTTATAACACGATGCACAACCGTATCCGGAGGCCCCGAAAAGTCGGTGCTTTTGAAACGGAAGTCGACATAAAAAGACGGGGCTTCGGTCTGCCGCGCAAGTTTCAGATGCGTGCCGTTCTTGATGGCCATCGGCCCCGGGTAAGCACCGACGGTTCGCCAGAAGCGTGAGCATTGCTCCAGATAATGCCGGTAGCCGATTCGCTTGTACAACCAGCGTGATGGGTAATTTAACGCGCTAAAACCCTTTTCATCGGCTTCTCGCAGACAGGAGAAGAACTCGTCAGGATCTGCCATCACTTCATCGGTGTCGAACTGAATCACCCAATCGGCTCCCGGGGCAGCCTCTTCCAAAGCGCACTGTCTCTGGTAAGTGTCATTTTCCATCGGCTCGTGGTTCAAACGGGCATAATGTCCGGGAGCAAAGACCATTTTGCCTTTCGAATCAATGGCTTTCAATCGTCTGAGACACTGCTCGACATCTAATCGCTCGCCCGTCCAACTGGTGCTGTTTTCGTCATAGGACACAACGAGTTTTTCGATTTTGTCGTAGTAGGACAAAACGCTGTTTTCGATCCAGGCGGGATCGGCGGCCATGATGTAAGCATTGATTTTCATTAGGGAAGTCCGGATAACGTAAATAATAATGTAGAAGCTAAACCCTCTATAACAGCGAACAAGTTTCCGTTGCCTCATTTGCCAGCCCATGAGGAGCGCCCACAAGAAGCGCGTTTCTAAAAGCGAAATCCGCGAAGACGATGCCGGATTTCGTCGCTTCGTCGTTGCCTGGAGCCGGATACGGCAAAAGCGGAATGATCTCGAGATGGCACGCCTGTTCGTAGCTGTCCATGATGCCCGCGCTGCAAACGAACACATTGACATGATAACTGCCTGGCTTGAGCCACGGCGTCTCAAAGCGAAACTCGCCTTCAAAGTGGTCGGAAGCATCCATCCAGTACTCGACAAGACGCGAATCGCATTGCAAAATCTCAACGCCATAAGCATCCACGATAACTATCGAGACGAAGTATTTGCCCTCAAAAGGCTTGAATCGCTCAACAGTGAAACGAATCGTTTTTTCTTCGCTGCTCTCGAAGAACTCCTTGCCGGGCGTGATGCTGGTGATGCGCATTTCGCCTGTACCGCCGCGATTTTGCGGATCGGAATTCAAGACCGTCGTCTTTTCAAAGCTGGACATGTAGCGCTCGATGGCGCCCGGCACATCGCCCAGATACGTCATGCGCCCCTTTTCCAGGAACATGGCGCGACTGCAAAGCACCTGCACCGATTGCATGTGGTGGCTGACAAACAAAACTGTGCGCCCGCTACTGGCCACATCACGCATTTTGCCCAAGCACTTCTTCTGAAACTCGGCGTCACCAACCGCCAAAACCTCATCGACCAGCAAAATTTCGGAACTCAGATGTGCCGCGACGCCAAACGCCAAACGCACATACATGCCGCTGCTATAACGCTTGACCGGCGTATCCAAAAACTTTTCAACGCCTGAGAAATCGACAATCGCATCGAACTGTCGCTCGATTTCGCGGCGTCGCATTCCCAGAATCGCGCCATTGAGGAAAATGTTCTCGCGGCCTGTCAGTTCGGGATGAAAGCCGGTTCCCACTTCGAGCAGGCTGCCGACGCGACCATACAGGTTGATTTCGCCTTTCGTCGGTTCGGTAATCTGACTGAGCACCTTGAGCAAGGTACTTTTGCCGGCGCCGTTGCGCCCGATAATGCCGACGACATCACCCTGTTCAATATCGAACGACAAGTCGCTCAAAGACCAGAACGTTTCTTTGTCGGAGCGCTGCGCCGGGTTTTTCAGGCGGTGCAGCATCGCTTCGCCCAGCGTATTGTGATCGGCGGCGTTGTGCGAAATGGTATAGCTTTTGGAAACATCGCGTACTTGAACCGCGATAGGTTTAGATGACATCAGCAAATTTCCTTTCCATTTTCTTGAAGGAGAAGGCCCCGAGTACGAAGAGCGAAACAGCAAGCAAAGACGAGTAAGCGACGTAGTTCCAAGGCACATCTCCGCGCCCGAGCAACGACCACCGAAACGCTTCCATCAGACTTGCCAGCGGATTTAAGACAAAGTACCAGGGGCGCACACTGGGGGACAACCTTGAAATCACATAAGCTGCGGAATAAGCAACGGGAGAAGCTAGGGTCAGAAACGAGACTACTACGGGCAAAATGTACTGCACGTCGCGGTAAGTCACAGTGAGCGCCGCTGCAATTAATCCGACACCGAGAGCCAGCATTAAAATTAAGGCCAGCCAGATCGGCAATGTCAGCAACGCGATAGTTGGGCTGATCCTGTAAATGACCATCAGCACAACCATGACGCATAGCGCGACAGCAAAGTCGAGCAAAGTCGAAAACACGCTTGACAAGGGAAGCAAAAGTCGGGGGAAGAAAACTTTGGAAATCAACTGCGCGTTTCCAATCAGGGAGCCACTCGATTTGGTGATCGTGCTGCTGAAAGCACTAAAAGCCAACATCCCGGCGTAGGAAAGAAGAAAGGGTGGGATATTCCCTGAAGGCGGAACATTGGCGATTTTGCCAAAAACAAAGGTCAAAATACCGGCGGCCAAAAGCGGCTGAAGGATGACCCACAAAACGCCCAGCGCAGTCTGCTTGTAGCGCAGCTTGATGTCGCGTTGCGCCAGGGTAAACAGCAAATCACGAAACAACCACAACTGTTTTACATTGAGGGCGGCCCAGCCGGAACTGGGGCGAATGGTCAGGTAAGGCTTCGTACTTGGAGAATCGGACAAAGGACTATTCATAGAAACAGGGAAGGGACAAGTAAGGATTGGGGAGCACAAAGGCGGGTTTCGAGGACTCGATATTCGGATACTTTGAACATCGAGTACTCATTTTACACATTTTATGCGTTGCCGTGCCCGTTTTGATGGATATCCATCGTAGACGCCTCTACCAACGTCTTGGAATAGCCGTTCAAAGATGCGGAAGACGAAGCAGGCGCGGATAACGATGCGTGCGATTCGGTTCCATCCATTTCGTAGGCGCGGCGCACGTCGTTCAAGCCTTGCTTGTGGCGGCGCATCGAATCGGAAATGACCTTTTCCATTTTGCGCTGAAAGACCGGAATCTGGAAGCCTTCGGCATGAGCGCGAATTGCCTGCACATCCCAATCGATCTTTTCGGCCCGTTCCACGGCATCGCACAACGCCTGCACCGTCTGGCGAGGGAAGAGCACTCCGGTTTCGCCATCTCTTTGCGTGTCCAGGGCACCACCAGCCGCATACGCGATAACGGGACGTCCACAAGCGTTTGCCTCGACCGGCGCGATTCCGAAGTCTTCTTCGCCCGGCATGATGTAGCCTTTGGCGCGCGAAATGGTACGCGCCATCGTTTCGTCATCGACGCGGCCCAGAAACTCGACGTTCTTACCGCCGCGCGCCTGCAGTTCCGCCATCTGACGACCGGAACCGATGACCTTGAGCTTTTTGCCCAGCTTGGTAAAAGCATCAATGGCGAGATCGAGACGCTTGTAAGGCACAAAGCGCGAAACGATGACGTAATAGTCTTCGATTTCAGGCGAGATGTTGAAGCGGCTGATGTCGACCGGCGGATAAACGATGTCGCAATCGCGCCCGTAAAACTTGCGAATGCGCTGCGCCACAATGGTTGAGTTCGCCACATAGCGGTCGACGCGCGCTGCAGAAATCGAGTCCCACATACGCAAATAGTGCATCCCGGGCATCAGCAAAGTGCGCAAAGCCGAGGGCACTTTCTCGTTCTTCATGTAGTCGCGCGTCGCCCATGCATAGCGCATCGGCGTGTGCTTATAACAAACGTGCGTCGTGTGCGGGTGCGTGATGACACCTTTGGCAAAAGCCGACGAAGAGCTGAGCACCAGATCGTACTCCGACAAATCGAACGACTCGAAAGCCATTGGATACAGCAGAACCGCCAAGCGGTGCGTCTTTTGTTTCATCCACAACTTTTGGATGAAGCTGGTGCGAATATCCCATTTGCGATAACGGGCCGGCATCACCTGGGCGTCGTAAGCCGAAGTATAAATCGGCGCGTCGGGATACATGTCGTGAAACACTTCGACGACTTTTTCCGCGCCACCCATTTGCATCAAGAAATCATGAACAATAGCAGTTTTCAACTTCCTCACCTCCCCTTAATTTCGGGTTGAATATCTCAAAAAACGTGCGTGCTGAAAGGCGGGCTTTATCAGCAACCGGAACTTTCTCCTTTCATCGAGTACTCGATAAACGAAAAATCCGGCGAACAGTTCTGGGTCTCCAATAACCAAACTTCCTGAAAAGCCGAATGCAGCTTTCAGCTTTTCAGGTACGCTCCGTAATGCTTATCGTAATCTTTGTAATAACTGCCGAAGGCGTCCTGCGACGCTTTGTTCAGCACGACACCCAGAACATGGGTTCCGGTGTGAGCCAGCGTTTGTCCGGTGCGCGCGATTTGTCGCTTTCCGCCCTCTTGCATCGAAACGACCAACAGCGCTGCATCAGTTGCAGAAGCCATCACCTGCGCATCGGCTATCACCAGAGCCGGCGGCGTATCGACCACCAGAAAATCGCATTCCTCGGCAATTTTGGATAAAACGGCGCGCGCGGCCTTTGAGTTCAACAATTCCGGCGGGTTGGGTGGAATCGGGCCGCTGGACAACAAAAATAGGTTTGGCACCGAAGTCGGCTGCAGCGCTTCTTCCAGCGTGGTCGTCTCGTTTACCAGGCCGGTGAAACCAGCGCGATTGGGTAAATCGAAGAACGTATGCAATGTCGGGCGACGCAAATCGGCGTCCATAAGAATAACTTTGCGCCCGTCCAAAGCCATTACGACAGCCAGGTCGACACTGATCGTCGACTTCCCTTCGCCAGGTTGAGTACTCGTTACCGTAATGGAGCGCAACGGTTTACCAATGGCCGCGAACTCGATATTGGTGCGCAACATACGGCAGCTTTCCAGCAAAACCGACGAATGAGTCCCGTTTTCGAGCAACGTCTGCTTCGCTTTGTCCTTTTCAAAAGGAATGTTGGCCAAAATAGGCAAGCCGGTCGCCTGCTCGGCTTCCTGTGGCGTATGAACTCGATCATCCAGATGCTCAGCCAAAGCCGCCGACGCTATCGCTAAAATCAAGCCCGTCAAAATGGAGAGCACCAAGTTCGTCAACTTCTTGGGACTGACCGGCTTCAATTCAGGCGAAGCGGGCGACAAAACTGTGGCGTTGGAAACGCTGGCATCGCGCTGCAAACGCAGAGACTGGTATTTATCGTTGAGTTGCTCGTAAGTCTTCTGCAAAGTCTGCAAATCGGTTGTCAACTGGCTCAGCAGATATTGCTGCTGTGGCAGCGCCTTCAACTGTTCTTTCGATTGTTGTTCTGAAGTCTTCAAAGCACGATCACGCGCTTCCTGCGCCCAGATGATGCCTTGCAAACGTGCCGCTTCCTGGCGCGCCGTTTCACGAATAGGATCCGGCCCCGTACTATAAGCGGTAACTTCCGTTTTTGCTGTGGTTTGTAGGTCGGCCTTAATGCCGGCAATTTGCGCATCCACCTGGCGAACTTCATCGCTTCCCGCGGTGTACTCTTGAGTCAGCTTCAAACGCTGCAACTCCAGAGCAGTGAGGCTTTCCTTCAGACTTTCCGCTTTGGCGCTTCGCGTCAGGCCAGTCGGCTTGACCACTGAGGCCGGCATGCTGGCCACTCTGGCCTGCAAAGCCGCCACTTGCGCCACGTTGGCCATGCGATCCGCTTGGTTTTGCCGCATGTCTTCTTGGATTTTAGCCAACGCGCTCGTGCGCGCTGAAGCATCCACTTGCAAGTCGACCGAGCCGTTATTCACCTGAAAATTTTTCAGTTCGCGGCGCTTGTTATCCAAGTCGGTGCGCACGACACGAAGGCGCCCATTCAGGTAATCCGTTGCATCGTTCAATTGCGCTTGTCCCTGCGTTTTGCTTTGCGTGATGTATTCGGCACACAACGCGTTGGCGAAATCGGCTGAAACCTGCGGGTCGTAGCTTTGAACCGCGACATTGATAATGTCGGTATCGGCCTGCGGGTCGGCGGCAACGCTGTAATTCTTCAAGAGTGTGCGACGCCCGTTTTCCGGCAAGCGCTTCAAAGCGCCGTTCATGGTTTCCGGCCCTTGCAAAATGGCGATCTGCGTTGTCTGCGAACTTGCGCGAGCGTTGCTCATTATGACGGCCAGAACAGGCAAATCGGCACCCGAGCTGTCTTTAGAAGCGCCGGCCACAGGCAAGGTCAGCAACAACGACGACGATGCGCGATACATGGGACGCGTCAAAAAGGTGAGCAACATTCCCAAGCCGACAATTGAAAGAAAAATCAGCGTCATCATTTTGCGGCGGCGGCGCAACATGCCCAACATGCCGCGCCAATCCAGCGCATCGTCGTCATCGTCCGACATTTGCGAGGAAGGAGGCCGCCAAGCTTCAGGCGCAAAGCCCTGCCCGTTTTGCGACGGATCGAAAGGATTGCGACGGTTGCTGCCGTACAAGCCTTCACCGGCCACCGGCCCGTCAACAGAACCATTTAGGCCCTGCCCGTTGGAACGATAAGCTCCCACAGCTTCCCTGGCGACACCATTGGCGTCCGTTCCGTGATCGTCAGCCTCCTGTGCGGAAGGTTTCGGTCTTTCTGTGGTATTTTTATTCATGCGTCATAGGTCCTCTAGTAATAAGGATGAATGCGCGTCAGTTTTGCACCTGAGAACATCTTCAAGCGCGAAACCAAAACGGCAACATCGTGCCATTGCAGCAGTTCATTTCAAGCTACAGCAATCTTTGGTTTTCTGATTACAACCCGCCGAATACGCTAAATATACCGATACCGCGCGTAATCGTATCCCAGACCGAAGGTTTCTGCACGCCGCCCTCGGGAACATAAAGAATGTCGCCGTTGGTCAGCACCACATTTGAGTTCATTTGCACATCGCGCGCGCTTGCGAAAGGCAGGATGCGGCGCTTGACGCCTTCGGGAGTTTGGTGCAGAATCGCAATCTCTTTCAGCTTGGCGCGTTGAAGCGGGCCACCGGCCATTGTCAACGCTTCGCCAACCGTCAAAGGACGATCTTCGGGAATTGGATATTTGTCCGGCTTTTGAACCGCCGCCATAACGAGTACTCGATTCTTGTTTTCCGGCAACACAACGTAATCACCGTCCTGCAACTTAACGTCCGATTCGCTACCCGACTTCACAGCATCCAGTGCATCGACCTTTTGTACCGGACTGCCGGTGCGCGTGACCGTCACATTGCGCAGCGAAGCCATGAATGTCGGGCCGCCGGCTCGCGCAATCAAGGCTTGCAAGCTGTCGCCTTCGCGCAACTCGTAAGCGCCCGGCAGCTTGACTTCACCGCTGATAAAAACAGTCTGGCTGCGCACAGCGGAAACCGTGATGACATCGCCGTCTTGCACCACTACGTTGTCACTTGCCGAGTTCTGAATCAATAACGCGACGGGATCAATCGTCAGCGTGACAGGTGGGGATCCCGCTTGTGTGGTGCGCCGCGTAATGCTGATGCGCGCTTGTTCGGGCTTGATGGCCAAGCCGCCGGACTGCGCCAGCACCTCGGAAATTCGAGGTGTTTTTGCTTCTTCAACGTAATATGTGCCGGGGCGTCCTACCGCACCGATAATCGTCACACCCACCGATTCGGGCACCACAATCGTGTCGCCGGCAACCAGTTGGCGATTGCCGTCCTGCAAGCCCAAGACCGAAATTTTGTATAGATCAATGGGGATTTCGCGCCCATCTTCATGACGGACAACGGCGCGCGAAAGGTAAGCGCGCGGGCTGGCTCCACCCGCCAAACTCAAAGCGTCGGAAACGCGCATCGTTTCGCCGTCGGGAATATCGTAAATACCGGCCTTAAGCACGGCGCCTTGCACAGTGATGTGGTCTTGAGCTTTGGGCACCAAAATCAGGTCGCCACTGCGCAACTTGAATGTGTCCTGACCCTGACCTTTGATAATCGCTTTGTACAGATCGACCGGAAGTTCCTTGCCGTTGCGCCGCACCATCACGCGCGACAAAGCCGCTTGCGGCGTTGCGCCTCCGGCCAAAGAAATCGCCTGCACGATGCCCTCGCCAATCGGCACATTAACGGGGCCCGGACGCAGTACCTGTCCCGACACATTGACGCGCAAAACGCGTTGGTTGAACTGCAATACATCGCCGTTGCGCAGCGCAAGATTGCTTTGGGAACTGCCGTTGGCATAAATTGCCCGCAAGTTCAACGCAATCGGCTTCGACCCCGAACGATTCAGGAATCCGTCGGTTTGATCGGGCAAACCACTCAGGCCGCCCGCTAAAGCCAGCACTTCCGAAACACGAAAACCAGGTTTCACATCGACGGGACCCGTTTTTTCGACCGCACCCAGCACGAACACACGCAGCGTTCTCTGGCTCCGCAGAAAAACTGTGACCGAAGGATGCAGCAACGTTTTGCTCAAACGCCGTGTAATTTCGCCCGCCAACTGCGCCGTGGTCTTGCCGGCCACGGCAAAATCGCCAATCGTGGGCACCTGAATATGTCCCGAGGACGGCACGGTTTGCAGATCAACGCTGAACTCGGGATGGCGCGCCACCTGGATGCCGATCACATCATCCGGCGCCAACACATAAGATTGCGCCTGCGCCACGCCCGCCGAAATCACCGTCACTACACTCAAAGCCGCGATCCGAGCAAAAGCGCGGCTCGCTCGTCGAAAAGAACCCAAAGAATTCAACATAATACGTTTCCTTAATCCACCAAAACGGAAGACCACACCAGACCATTGACTCACTTTGCAGCTGCGCGCCGCACACTCGGCAATGGTCTTACATCTCTTGTTACGAATATCTTCTACCACGATGTCAGGTGATTTTAGTCACCTCAGCAAAAATTCAACTTTGCAATTTGCAATTTCACCAGGAAGCACAGCGGCTCGGATGAACTGCCCGTATCATGCCACAAAATTATTAACAAAGTGTGACAAAGACCGCTTTACGCGTGCCTCCGGCCAAAATTCTATGCCTTTACCAGATTGCGCCTGGACGCAAAAACATCAGCCGCCAGGCTCAGCGTTCGATTAGCCGCAATTGGACGTTGGCGCGCCGGTGTTGTTTCACTTGTTCGCCCCATTGGAAGAACTTCCATCAAATTACCAACTTCATCCAAGACTGCCGGCTTTTCCGTCCAGAACGCACGTTGAGTTTGTCGCACTTTATATCGCTCCAATTCTCTTTCGCCGGAGAAACAAAAACGCCGCGCTGCAAACTGCACAGCGCGACGTTTCCATATTTCTGAATACTCAATATCGAGTACTCGATTGTGGCTTTAATACATTCCGCCCATTCCGCCCATATCGCCGCCACCGCCAGCCGGAGCCGCGTTCTTTTCCTTGATTTCCGACGCCAGAACTTCGGTCGTCAAAATCAAGCTGGCAATTGAAGCCGCATTTTCGAGAGCCGAACGCGTGACCTTGACCGGATCAACAATGCCGGCTTTCACCAGGTCAACGTATTCTTCGGTCAGGGCGTTCAAGCCAAAGCCAGGCTGCTCGCTCTTTACGCGGTTGACAACAACGCTGCCTTCCAAACCGGCGTTCGCCGCGATCTGGCGCAATGGCTCTTCCAACGCGCGACGCACGATGTTGATGCCGGTCTGCTCGTCCGAGTTGTCGCCCTTCAGCGATTCAAGGCCAGCTGCCGCCTGCACCAACGTCGATCCGCCGCCGGGAACGATGCCTTCTTCGACAGCCGCGCGCGTTGCGCTCAAAGCATCCTCAAAGCGATGCTTCTTTTCTTTCAGTTCGGTTTCGGTTGCCGCGCCAACGCTGAGTTTCGCAACGCCGCCCGCCAACTTCGCCAGGCGCTCTTCCAGCTTTTCGCGGTCGTAGTCGGAATCGGTGTTTTCGATCTGGTTGCGAATCTGCGAAACGCGACCAGCAACCGCTTCCTTCGTTCCGGCGCCCTTGACCAAAGTCGTCTCGTCTTTGGTGATGATGATCTTCTCGGCGCGACCCAACTGCTCCAGCGTGACGTTTTCCAGCTTGATGCCCAGATCCTCGGACAAGAACTGGCCGCCGGTCAATGTCGCCAGGTCTTCCATCATCGCTTTGCGACGGTCGCCGAAGCCGGGTGCCTTCACTGCTGCGATGTTCAGGATGCCGCGAATACGGTTGACAACCAACGTCGCCAACGCTTCACCTTCGATGTCTTCCGCGATAATCAGCAGAGGCTGGCCGCTCTTGGCGACTTTTTCCAAGATCGGAACCATGTCCTGCACGTTGGAGATCTTCTTCTCATGCAGCAAGATCAGGGCGTTTTCGAGCACGGCTTCCATGCGCTCGGCGTCGGTCACGAAGTAAGGCGACAAATAGCCTTTGTCGAACTGCATACCTTCGACGATTTCAACTGTCGTGCCGGTGCCCTTGCTTTCTTCAATCGTGATAACGCCGTCTTTGCCGACTTTGTCCATCGCTTCCGCGATATATTCGCCGATTTCGCGGTCGTTACCGGCAATCGCGCCAACGCTGGCGATGCTTTCCTTGTCCGTCACCGGCGTGGCCAGCGTGCGGATGTTGGCGACAGCGGCGGCAACAGCTTTGTCAATACCTTTCTTGACCGACAGCGGACTGGCGCCAGCTGCGACAACTTTCAAGCCTTCGCGCACAATCGCCTGCGCCAGAACCGTCGCCGTCGTTGTGCCGTCACCCGCGACATCGTTGGTCTTGGACGCGACTTCTTTCAACAACTGAGCGCCGACGTTTTCAATCGGGTCAGCCAGTTCGATTTCTTTGGCGACCGTCACACCGTCTTTGGTGATGGTCGGGCTGCCGAACTTCTTCTCGATAACGACGTTGCGGCCCTTCGGCCCCAGCGTCACTTTCACTGCGTCCGCGACTTTGTTGACGCCGCGCTCAAGTCCACGACGCGCTTCTTCATTAAAACGTAAATCTTTTGCCATTTGTGAATTCACTCCGTGAATTGATCCTCGACTTTGGATTTTAGCTCTTGGAGATTTGCTTCCAGCCTGCGAATCGAGTACTCGATTGTCCAAGATCTAAAATCTAAAAGCCAAGACCAAGGTGTTAGTTGCTCTTGACTGCCAAAATGCTGCTTTCGTCCAGAATCAGGTAATCGGTGCCGTCCAGCTTGATTTCGGTGCCGCCATACTTCGAGTAGATGACCAGGTCGCCTTCTTTGACCGTGATCGGCGACTTTTCGCCGCTATCCAAGGTGCGTCCCGGCCCGACCGAAACGACGGTGCCTTCCTGCGGACGCTCTTTCGCGCTGTCCGGCAACACGATGCCGCCCGCCGTCTGCTCGCCGGCTGTTGAGGGTTGAACGAGAACCTTATCGCCCAACGGTTGAATCTTTGCCATTTGCCCTGCCTCCAAAAATTGGTGTTTGTGGTTGAGGAAAACGTTAGCACTCCCGTTTGCTGAGTGCTAATACCAAGGGCAATTATAGGCGCGCGTTTGTTTTCCGTCAAGATGTTTCGAGGAAATTACGAGAAGATAAATCAAAGGCGCGCATCGAGTACTCGATTGGCTGCTCGTCAGTCGCAGTTATCAAAAATGAGAATGCCAAAACCGTAAGGCGTTTCGACAGGAATCCAACCTTCGGTGCATTCCGCCAAACGCGTGTCGTCTAAAATGAGGAACAAACGCGCGTCACTCTTTTCTTCTTTGCCTTTATATGTAAACCAACAAACGACGGACGCAACCAATTCTTTCAATTCGACAATTTGAGTTTGAGTCCATGAAGTCGCAGGTTCGTAACTATTGCCCCTGAAATTTTTCCAAAACCACTTGATGAAAATTTCAGATGAATCAGCGCCACCAACCGGGATCAGAAAACCTTCCGCTTCTCGAATGTGATTCGCAAGACCAGCGCATTGATGACCGTACTCGACGCCGGTTTTCGCTTCGACCAAAACGAGCAACGTTTTTTCCTGCGTACCATCAGGATTGAGAAAGATATAGGGCATAAACTCACTTTTGAACCGCAAACACTTCCGCATAAATGGCGCCGAAGGAGCGCGATGGCGGCAGGACGCCGAATTGAGTACTCGATATTGCCGCATTCAAACGCTTGGCCGCACAACGCTTGTTTCCAGCGGATTGTCATTAAAGCGGGTTGCGTAAAAGCGCGATGTTTTCCTGCGACACGGCGGCTTCGTACAAACACGTCGTCTGGTTGTTGGCGGTTTGCGTCAGTGCGACAAAGCCTTCGCTGGCCGGTGCGCAATCATAAATCACGACTTGAAAACTGCTTTCGGTTTTCGCATTTTGCATCAGTTGTCCGGCTTCGCGCCAACGTTCGGCTTTCATCGAATCCAGCAGCTCGACGACACACGACGGCGCGACCGAGGCGAACTTTTTCTTGCCATACCAAAGATCACGCGCTTCGCTGAAACGCGCCGAGGCCGCGCTGTGCGCCATCGCGCCCGCGATAAATGCCGCCAAAACAGTTTCAAGAGCCGACAGCAGCCAATACCAGACTCCGGCGACGCGCGTTCCGCTTTGACTGCTGTTCAAGCGCGAACTGCTGTCTTCGCGCAACACAATGCCGTAATCCGTCACTTCTCTCAAGTAGGCGCGAGCGCTGCGGGCAGGCGTCAAAAGCGTTTCGACGCGAGCGCGCGCCTGCCTTTCGGGCACGCCGGATTGAACGCCCATCTTGGTGAAATAATCGACGTATTCGGCGCGCATCGCTCGCGCCTCCAAAGCGTGCCACCTCAGAAATGTCAGCATTGTCAACAAGCGACGGCGACGGCATCTTCGCCAACGAAGCCGCCAGCGGAAACGTCTTCACCAACAACCTGATAAAAAGCAGCGGCCACCTCGACATCGCAGACATCTCAGTCGGCGACGGCACCGCGGGAACCGACAACGTTTATCGCGGCAACAAAGCCACAACCGCCAACCCGACAGCGCTCGCTACGACCAAGTAGTAAATCTCGCCTCATAGTAAAAGCCGCGCTTCATTTATATGAAGCGCGGCTTTTTCGTTTATCGAGTACTCGATGCGAGATTTAAAGAAGTGCTAATCATCCTTTAACATAAGCATGCAAAATTGCTTGCCAGCGATAATACGGTCTATCATCGTCTCGAACATTTGGTTTAAGATTGAGATAGTTCTCGGTTAAAAACTTGTCACCTAAAGGATACCTATTTGTAAGCTGATAAGTCCGTTCATTGATGTGTTTTAACATCCTCTGTAAGGAAACTGGATGCTTGTCAGATGCAGCACAAGTAGCGTTTGGATACGGCCAATTTATCGTTGGTATCTCAACATGAAGACGTTGATAGCCATTTTGAGCAAGCTGCCTGTCTAAAAATTTCATGAATTCGACTTTTCTACGGGCTTGTCAGGTGTCAAGAAGAACATGACTGCACTTGATTTGAGCAAGCGCCCGATATCAAGAACAAGTTGTGCAGTTCGGGCAAACTCGCGTTGCTCCTGCTTCCAGAAAGTAAAGCTGAACACGACCAAGTCGTGTATGGCTTTCTCAGCCTGCCGTCCGGTTGCGGCACAACCAAAAAGCAACTCTTGGTTTATGTCACATGAAACGAATGGTACTGCTGCTGAACTGTTGCCCTGTAAAGTTTGCAGAAAACGAGGAACTAAGACCTTAGCTACAGAGTTCATTGGAAGTGCGGGTTCGCAATATTGTATGTTCAAGCTGTTGCCAACGTTATTTCCAGTGAACCAACCTGAGACAGCCATAGTGCTGGAGCCAGTCCCGCCACCTACATCAAGGACGGAAGGTTGTGCTTCCTGTAACAATGGATAAACATCGTGAATGAAATTCAACGCGGTGTTTACATTATCCATACGTTGAAGATGATATTTGAGGCAGTATGCTTCGCCAGCTAAACGCAGATTGTAGTCTGGGTCTTCAAAGTGAGTGCGTTGAAGTTGCCGATATGCTTTTGCAAAGTCCGCAGCAAAAACTCGCGGATTTATCGCCCACTCTTCCTCACATCGCAGGTTAACGAAGTCCACAATGAGTTGCTCTATTTCATTCCACTGCATAACAAATAGTCACTCCGGCATAAATCCTTCCCGACCTTCGTAGAGGTTAGGCAGTTTCGCGCGCATCACGGAAACAGCACGCTCATAATCATGCAACGTCCAGTTATATTCTTCTGCAATCTCAAGCGCCATGCTGCGTGTGCTTGCTGCAAAAGGCCCATTAGACGGTTTGAAGGGCTGAGTTACATATATGTCTGCTTTCAATTCTGCCAGGCGACAAGCAAATATTTCCGGGTCTTCCAATGGCAGCATCGGTGTGATGCAAACACACGTTTTCAATCCCGCCATCTTCGCCGCGCGCAATGCTTCCAAACGTCCTTCGATAGCTGGGCACAATGGCTCGAATTTCTTGCGGATCGTTTCGCTGTCAGTTGTCACAGTCATGTTGATGCGGACGTGTTCTAATTTTGACAGCAAATCCAGATCACGCTCAACCAAAGGGCTGCGCGTTTGAACAACGAGACGTGGCATTTTGGTTGGCGACGAAAGAACTTGCAAAATTTCTCGCGTCAGACCGACTTTCGCTTCCAGCGGCTGATATGGATCAGTTACCGAACTCATGTAAATTTTGCGCCCGAAAATAGAGCGCGAACGCTCCAACTCGTTTATGGCATTCGTTTTGACATCAACCCAACCGCCCCAGTCCTGACGCTTTTCAGGATCATTTACAAAAAAAGCTGCGTAGCAATAGGCGCATCCAAATTGACAACCGCTGTAAGGGTTAAGCGTGAAATCGTAGTCGCCCATGAAGCCTTGCGCACGCGAAAGAACGTGCGCTTTTTCTTTCACAGTAACTTTTGCACGACCCGCTTTTTCTGGGATTTCTTGGACGCTGCGTCCGAAAGAGCTTCTGTTGTTTGAATCGGCAAAAAGTGTCAACGGTGCCGATTCAACGCGCGAGAAAGCACTTACAAAATGGATGTCGGCAGCGTCTGTTGTCTGATGAGCCACAAAATCCGGCGTTGAAGGAGAATCGGCCTCGTCACTCCATAAGTCAAGCTGTTTCGAGTTGCTCATTCCTCACCTCCTACCTACCAAACTGCACATGGCATATGTTACTACATCGTTCTCAAATGACAGCCTGAAACGCGCAATCACAAAGATCGAGTACTCGATTACTCCCCTTCTTTCACCAGCGCTAAAAACTCGGCTTCGCTCAACACTTGGACGCCGAGTTCGCGCGCGCGCTCGGCTTTGCTTCCCGCTTCTTCGCCGACGACGACGTAATCGGTTTTCTTCGAGACGCTGCTTGCGATGCGCGCGCCTTTGCTTTTGGCCAGTGCTTCGGCTTGTGGGCGCGGCATCGTCAAAGTTCCTGTAAAGACGAAACTTTTGCCGCTTAGGGCGCCGTGCGTCGCGGCTTTTTCGGGCGCGCGCGGATGAACGCCAGCCGCGCGCAGCTTGTCGAGTACTCGATTGTTGTGTTCTTCGTGCAGCCAGTGATAAACGCTTTTGCCCGCGACCGGCCCGACATCGTGGATTTTGGCGATTTCTTCTTCCGTTGCGTTTTGCAAGTTCTCCAGCGTGCCGAAACGTTCGGCTAAAAGCGCTGATGTATTGACGCCGACGTGACGGATTCCCAGCGCGTAAATCAAGCGCTGCAGCGTTGGCGTCTTGGCTTTCTGAATCGAATCCAAAACGTTTTGCGCGCTTTTTTCGGCCATTCTGTCCAGGCTCAGCAAGGTTTCTTTGTTCAAGATGAACAAGTCGGCGACATCTTTGACAAGTCCTTTTTCGACCAAGGTGTGCGCCAGTTTTTCACCTATTCGGTCCATGTCCATCGCGCCGCGACCGACGAAATGCTCGATCAATCGGCCAAGCTGCGCCGGACATTTCGCGTTGATGCAGCGCGTCACCGCTTCGCCTTCCGCGCGCTCGACTTCGCCGTTGCAAACCGGACATTTGGTGGGAAAGACGAACTGTTTTTCGGTTCCGTCGCGCTGTTCGGTCAACACGCGAACGACTTCAGGAATGATTTCGCCGGCCTTGCGAATCACAACGCGGTCGCCGATGCGGATGTCTTTGCGGCGCATTTCGTCTTCGTTGTGCAAGGTCGCTTTCGAAACTGTTGTTCCCGCGACTTCGACCGGCTCGAAATGCGCCAAAGGTGTCAGGGCGCCGGTTCGCCCGACATTGACGCCAATATCGAGTACTCGAGTGATGACTTCTTCGGGCGGATATTTGAAAGCGCACGCCCAGCGCGGGTCGCGCCCGACAAAGCCCAATTCGCGCTGAAGTCCCAGATCGTTGACCTTGACGACGACGCCATCGGTCGCGTAATCGACGGTTTCGCGCTCGCTGCGCCAAGTTTCGATGAAGGCATGAACTTCATCCAAACCGTGACAAACTTTGTATAAAGGATTGACGGCGAAACCGGACGCGCGCAGATAATCCAGAACTTCGGTGTGCTGCTTGAAGTCGCGGCCTTCGACGGCGCCGACGGTGTAAGCGAAGAAGCTCAGCTTGCGCGAAGCCGTAATTTTCGGGTCGAGTTGCCGCACGCTGCCCGCACCGGCGTTGCGCGGGTTGGCAAAAAGCGGCTTGCTTTCGCTTTCCTGGCGCTCGTTGAGTTTTTCAAATTCGGAGCGCGTCATGTAAACCTCGCCGCGCGCCTCGAACAAAGGCAGTTTTTGGCCGCGCAACGCCAGCGGAACCGAGCCGATGGTGCGCAAATTCTGCGTGATGTCTTCGCCGCGCGCGCCGTCGCCACGCGTCACGCCGCGCGCGAAGATGCCGTTTTCATAAGTCAAACTCATCGCCAAGCCGTCGATTTTCGGCTCGCAAACATATTCGAGTACTCGATCTTCACCGATGTGCAAATGGCGGCGCAGGCGCTTTTCCCAATCGTTGAGTTCATCCGCGCTGCGCACGTCTTTGAGCGACAACATCGGCACGCGATGTTCGACTTGCGCGAAACCGCTGGAAACCGGCGCGCCGACGCGCTGCGTGGGAGAATCACCCGAAATCAGAGAGGGAAACTGCGTTTCCAATTGAATCAGGCGACGCATCAACCCGTCGTAAACGTCGTCGCTGACGGTTGGCGCATCCAGCACATAATAACGATAGTTGTGCTCGCGGATTTCAGTTCGCAAGCGCTCGATTTCGGTTTTGGCCTTCGCCAGTGCTTGGGGATCGGAAGCCTGTTGTTCCTGCACGATGGAACTGGTTTCCAGGGTTGCGGCGTCAATGGAAGTGCTCATAGCGAGAAGAGAAGCGGCAGCCAGGACATAAAGAGTGGAGCGCGAAGGTGTTTTCATGGCGAAGCAATGCGTTTTGCGGTGCGTTTTCTGGAAAGAACCGCTTCTTTTCTAACCGTTCTCCCGCCGCGCGGCAACTATCGAGTACTCGATTGGCGCTTTTCATTTGTTGAGAGTCCAATTTCAGTCCAAAAGATGTTATGATAGAGCGCACCAAAGGAGATCGATCATGAAACTGAAGAACGGGTTGTTGAGCAGCGCCCTGTGCGCCGTGTTGCTGTCGCTGGCGTCGAGCGCGCAGGCGGGACAAATCGCTTTCGCTAGTGCGCGACCTGAAAATGTAGGTGGCGGGCCAGAGATTTACGTAATGAATGAGGACGGCACCAACCAGCATCGCGTCACCAACACTGTCTCAAATTTAAGAGGCGCCAACGCCGCTGATCCTGCATTTAGCCCTGACGGAACGAAAATCGCTTTCGTCGATTACTCACCTGATTTCAGTAATTACGACATTTACGTCATTAACAGTGATGGTACCAACCGTGTGCGTTTAACCAACACTCCAGACAGCGAAGTTAATCCTTCTTGGAGTCCTGATGGCACGCGTTTGACTTTTGCACGCGCCGTAGAAGCGACTGGGACTGGCTCACCCTCGGATAATCAGGCTGGCGACATCTATGTTATGAACGCCAACGGCAGCAATATCGCCAAGATTGCGGATGTCGGGTTCGACGATTCGCCTTCGTGGAGCCCGGATGGGACTCGAATCGCTTTTGACAGCCGCGCTACGAATTCAAGCAGTAGCACAAGACTTGTCTACACAGTTCATCCCGATGGGACACAACTCACAGCTGTTACAACAAGTGGCTACAGTGTTGATCCATCTTGGAGCCCTGATAGCCAACTCCTAACCTTTTCAGTGTACGTCCCCAGCACTGGAAATTTTCAGCTCGCTTTGATGCGCGCGACGGACGTTGGCGGAACACCTGTTATTTTGACCAACGACAACTTGATGAGCAAATATTATCCAGTTTTCAGGTCAGATGGAAGCGGTATTATTTACATGAGTGTTTCTCTCGAATTCAATCACGGTATTGACACTAACGAAGAGCTTTATTCGATGGATCTAAACGGTGCAAATACCAAAAGATTGACGACTAATCCTGGTGTTGACTTTGCGCCCAGCGTGACAGCTGCAACGCCAACGCCAACGCCAACGCCAACGCCAACGCCAACGCCAACGCCAACGCCAACGCCAACGCCAACGCCAACGCCAACGCCAACGCCAACGCCAACGTTGCAGGCCAACGACGACTTCTACACCTACAACGCCAATCCGCGCAACCACAGCACACGCCAGGGTGTTCTCATCGTTTCAGCGCCCGGCGTTCTGGCCAACGATCAAGTCGATCCCAGCCAAACAGTGCGCTTTGCCCTGGTCACCAAGCCCACAGGCAAAGGTGTTTACCTGGCGATGCGTCCCGATGGCTCGTTCACGTTTTACACCAGCAAGAAAGGTGCTCGCACCTACACTTTCACTTATCGCATCATCAACGGCGACAAGACCAGCAACCTCGCCACCGTCACAATCTCAGCCGCAACACGATGAACGAAAGGCAAGCACAACAAAGCCGCACGATCCCAATGACCGTGCGGCTTTGTCGTTTCACATAGCGCAATCGAGTACTCGATAAGCCTTTTCACTTGACCAAACATCTAATTTCTTCTGCAAAAATGTTAAGATGAAGGCCCACCAGAGGAGTTGAGCCATGAAATTGAATAAAGGTTTGTTGAGTGGCGCGGTGTGCGCCGTGTTGCTGTCGGTGGCGGCGAGCGCGCAGGCCGGACGGATTGCCTGGAGCAGCGCGCGTCCCGACAACGTGGGCGGCGGCCGCGAGATTTACGTGATGAACGAAGACGGCACGGATGCGCATCGCGTCACCAGTACGAACCCGACGCCACCGCCGGGAGTCGGAAATTATACTTCCATGGCCACGCAGCCCACGTTCAGCTCGGATGGGACAAAGATCGCCTTTGTCGATTCGTCACCGGATTTGACCAACAGCGACATCTACGTCATCAACGCCGACGGCACCAACCGCGTGCAGTTGACGAATACGCCGGACAGCGAAACCAGTCCGTCGTGGAACCCCGATGGAACGCGCCTGACGTTCGCTCGCAATGCACAGGCAACTGGAACAGGCTCGTCCGTTGAAAATCATCGCTCCGACATTTACGTCATGGACGCCAATGGCAGCAACGTCACCAAAATCGTCGATGTCGCGGATGACGTCGATCCTTCGTGGAGTCCCGACGGCACGCGCATCGCCTTTTCCAGCTTTGCCGACAACGGCAGTTCAAACCTGATTTACACCGTTCATCCCGACGGAACACAGTTGACCGCGATTACAACGACAGGTTACAGTTCCTACCCATCATGGAGCCCCGACAGCCGAAAACTAACCTTTTCGACATTCAGTGGTGCCTATTATCAAATCGCTTTGCTTGATGTGAACAATGTGGGCGGCACACCTGTCATCTTGACGAACGACACTTTAAAAGGCGCATTTGAACCGGTTTTCAATTCGGATAACAGCGGCATCATCTTCGCCGCCGCGCCTGATGGCGACCCGGAACTTTACTCAATCGACTTGAACGGCGCCAACCTCAAGCGATTGACGGACAATCCGGGCTTCGACGGTTCACCCAGCGTAACAGCTGCAACAGCAGCGCCCGGCGCCCTTCCATTGCAAGCCAACGACGACTTTTTTACCTACAACGCCAATCCGCGCAACCACAGCACGCGCCAAGGCGTGCTCATCGTTTCAGCTCCCGGCGTGCTGGCCAACGATCAAGTCGATCCCAGCCAAACAGTGCGCTTTGCTCTGGTCACCAAGCCCACCGGCAAAGGTGTTTACCTGGCGTTGCGGCCCGATGGCTCGTTCACGTTTTACACCAGCCAGAAAGGCGCTCACACCTACACTTTCACCTATCGCATCATCAACGGCGACCAAGTCAGCAACCTCGCCACCGTCACATTGACAGCTGTCACACGCTGAAGATCAAGCACCAGAAGCCGCACGATTGATAAAGATCGTGCGGCTTTTTGTGGTGTTAATTTACGGCTCGAAAACCGTCATTGCGGCGAAACTGACAACCGAATTCGCTTCTTCATCGAACGCCTGGTCATAAGCCAAAAACTGCGCGCGCCAAGCGGGAAACGCCGCTAACAACGTGTAAAGCGCGGGATGTGCATCGACGTTGCGCACGTTGTTATCCTTGCTCATCGCGTCGTGAATCGCTTCGCAATCGCCTTTTTCCGCACACGCCAGAAACGCGCGGTCTTCTTCTTCGATTTCCATCAGGCGTTCGCCGAACAAGCGCCGCTCGTCGCCAAAACGAGAACCGACGTGCGACAAATCGACGCTCGCAACCACGCCGACTTTCTGGCCTTTGCTTTCCCACTCGCGCACCGTTTCGCGCAAAGCCTCGATGAACTGCGCGACTTCGGACGTGTTGCGCGGCGAAGTTTTCGCGCGTGTTTCACGATGAAAGCCGCCGCATAAAATCGGCACGATTCGAGTACTCGATAAGCTGGGAATGCTTTGCAAAAAGACCGCGACGAACTCGATGGAATGCTCGTTTTTGTGCGCCAATTCTTCGGCTGTCAGTTGCAACCCAACACGGTCTTGCAACGCTTGCACAAACTCCTGGTTGGTGCGGCAAACGCCAAGCGGCGTGTCGTAATCTTTGGTCGTCGCGCAAAACGGATAACGCACGCCGGAGTGCGCGATTCCCAACACAACTAAAACATCGAAATGCTGGTCGCGCAAATCGCGATAAGCCAGCGCTTCGACAACTCCGCCGCGCGTGAAGTCAATGTGCGGCACGACGCAACCTTTGATTTCGCCTTGCGGTCTGGGCGGCGCATCGAGTTTTCCAGCTTGCTCGTTGAAGCCATCGAGCAAGGCTTGCAGTTCGGGCGCATCGTTGGGATAAGCGCGGCCTGCGAGAGAAGCCGGTCGCGCTTGTGCGTTCGAGTACTCGTTGGCGACCGAACCCAATCGCGCGCGAAACTTGGGTGAATCGAGCATCAAATTCTCGTCCAGATCGGCAATCGTTTTTTCGACAAACCAGATCGGCAACTCTTCGCCACCTGCCGTTTGGTAATCTTCGACGATTTGCGAAACGGTGCGCGTACCATCGAAGAGCGCCAGCAGATTCGCCAAAAGCTGCGGCACGGCAGCATCGGCAGCGAAACCTTCGGGATCGTGCAAATGCAGAAAAGCTTCGCCGCCCTGCGTAAACGGCGAAATCGATAAAGCCCGCATCGCGGGACGCTGAAGTGTTGAATTCATTTCTTTATTCGTGAGAGTAACGCCGACTTCGTTCGCAAGAACGGCTCTACTTCGCGTTATTTTTAGGAAAAGTCGCGTCCAAGTAGCGCCGTTCTTGCGAACACAGTTGGCGCAACCCTCAAACCTCAAATCCGCGCTGACTTCGACCAAGCTGATTGTGCGCGCCGGACAGCAAATCCGAGTCGCAAACGCGATCAATCGAACTGAGAATAACGCCGGGCGTGAAACTCGGATGTCCGTTGCGGAAATGCGTTTGGCTGCGGCGGTCGTCGTGTTTCGAGATCGTCGCGGTCGAACACGAAACGGTGACGCTGCCCAATTTGTCCGACGGATTGCGACAGATGGCGTGCGGCGCATTGTGCCGGTCACGCGCGATTTCGGCGCAACCCGAAAGCGTGAGGGTTCCACTCGCGTTTTCCAGCAGTTCGCGGCATCGTTCGTAACGAATCAGGCTGCCCGGATGATTCATTTTCGAGTACTCGATTATCTCGGGCAGCAGAAAATGATTGGTGCGAACAACAGTTTCATCGCCTTCAAACCATTGATGCGCCATGCGCCGCGAAGTCGCTTCGATAATCAGTCCGCGCGATTCATCAGCGAACAGGAAAATGCTGCCTTTCTCAAAACCGCCGCCGCCCAGGGCTTCATGATCAATCAACGATAGGCAAGCCGCAACGATGTCGTCCAATGACCTGCAAGTTTCCGCGAAGAAGCGCAAAGCGTGCGAGTCGGAAAACGCGCAGTCGACAAATTCTTCGGGCGCGACATCGCTGCCGGTATTGTTGGCACCCGCCCAAAAGTTTTCGGTGTGCAAATGCGCCGTTCCCAGGTTGCCAATGTCGCCGCCGCCGACAAAACGATAATTGTCATCGAGTTGCTTGATGTAAACACATTGCACCTCGTCGCGTTCGTCGCGGCTTTTGTGGAGCAAGGTTTCGCCGCCCAGAACACTTTCGCCCAGCGCCAGAAAACTGGTGCAATCGCCGCCGACCGCGACTTCAACGCCTTGCGCCTCATACGGATTGACGAGGTTGCTCGTCATTGGCTGTCCATCGAGCGGCGGCGCAAGGTAACTTTGTTCCCAGAAGTTGGGCGGCAAACAATTCAAAGCCAACAATTGCCACAATTCGACCTTGGCGGCTTCCGAAATCGCTTGCGCTTCTTCAATCCACTGCGGCGCGGCGCGTTCGAGTACTCGATAAAAGCGGTCGGCGCGCGTTTTTATTGTTTCAATTTGCGCCGTCTCTTCGCCGCGCCGCAGCGTGCGATGAACTCGCTCTTCGAGTACTCGATGTTGACATTGAGCTTGCA
>JAABUK010003570.1_pt1 | contig 26205 bp, 23 predicted proteins | sample 5559141 | NCBI WGS metagenome assembly JAABUK01 (sample SAMN10711869, study PRJNA513367) | rock metagenome | isolation source: Antarctica rocks | place: Antarctica: Victoria Land, Pudding Butte nord | collected 2016-01-03 | reverse complement strand
GCTGAATAGAATGTTTGATCAATAGAGATAGCTATAACTAGAATATTAAGAATACAGAAGAAATCAAAGAGAGTTTCGAGCTGTATCTATAGTAGAGCAAAACAAAGAGAGCGAAGCAGATTTGCTCAAGTATCGAAAGCGCTAGAATAGAGTATCGAGGCTGAGATTTAACATGAGTCAAAATCTCTAGAGCTTATTGACTAGAAAACTCTATTCAATTTTGACACACTCGTAACATCAAGCATTTTTTAACATCAATGAAGAGCTTCAGCAGCTTAAGCATCATTAATCTCACTTTGTCTTTGTCATTGTTTCATTCATTAAAGTCAAGAACATCTCTGCATTGACTAGTAACTCTTTGAATTCAAAAATCATCATCTCTGTGACTGTCATTTCAACAGTATCTTCATCTCTTTCTCTTTCATTTCTTGATGAGTCAATGAATTTAAACTTCGTCATTGTCATCGTTCAAGATAAGACTCTGATTATTTCTAAGATTAAGAAAATCTGCAACAAGTGAAAGTTGTGTTACTACTGCAAATTGCAACATTTAAGCAAAATTGCTAAAGAATACTCAAATAAGAAGTTTTTCACTTTGCGTATCATGAATGTCTACGACAGTGACATCATCAATATAAATGAAGAAGTCTTGCTGTTTGCAAAAAAAGTTTAATTTCTGAACTAAGTCATGCTCAGAAATTTGTATACATATCATCTTGTTTATTAGTTTTAATCTTTTCACTCTCACTTCAATCATATAGAAAGTTTTCTGCTAAATCTGTCTTGAAACTCTTTGAATTTGATTTGACATTCAAAGATAATCACATGATAGTATTCTGTATTCTACGTCAAGCTCAATCTAGAGTTCTCGCTCTCGCTCTGATTGATAGTGAAGTCTCTGCTTATGTCTTTATGAATAAATTCTTTGCACAACAACATCATCTTTTCTTGCATCAATTAATTCACTCTTGCAAACTTTGAGAATTTGATGATTAAGTCACTTTAATTGATAACATTACTTATGTCATTGAAATCACAATGATTCTTGATGAACACATTGAAAAACTATTCTTCTATGTCATTAAATTAAGTCAGTATCTCATCATCATGAGTCTATCATGACTTCATCATCACGTCATTGATGTCAATTTTGAGCACAATATTCTCATTTTATCTTTCTTCTTCTGTCTTAATCATTATTGCTCATTTCTCATCAAAATCTATGATCTTAATCAACAAGAAGAAAATTTCTCATTTGAAGTTAACAAAGTAGCTTTTTTTCAGTCTCGCTCTCAATTCGCTCACAAGAAGCAACTCAGTTCACGAATCACTCACAAGAAGCAATTCAGTTTACAGATCACTCGCAAGAAGCAATTCAGTCTACAGATTACTCACAAGAAGCAATTCAGCATTCAATTTGCTCGCAAGAAGTAATTTAGTCTTTCATTCACTTGAAAGAAGTAACTCAGTTTTCAGTTCACTTGCAAGAAGCAATCTAGTCTCTCATTTACTCAAAAGAAGTAATTCAGTTTTCAGTTCACTCACAAGAAGCAATTCAGTTCTCAATTTACTTGCAAAAAGCAACTCAGTTTTTCATCTGCTCACAAGAAGCAATATAACTTCTCATTTGCTCACATGAAGTTAACTAATACTCAGTTTGTTCACAAGAAACAAATTTTGTTTAATCTTATTTCTTCTCTGAAACAAGAAACTTCTAATTATATTCTTTAAGTCATTCAAAAAGAATACTCATTCAAAAATCAAGTGTCAAAATTCTTTCTTCTTTAGAACTTCTGTTGTTCTTCAAGCAGATCAATTTGATTGATTTTTTATATAACTTAACATAGTCAAGTTGAAAGTTCGAAGCTTTGATCATGCTGCTCATGTCAAAGACATTGAAGTGTTTAGCATCACTTTAAAGAAAATCAATGTCTTCTTGAATTTTGAGTCAATCTCGTCTTCTAATCTAGACTTTGATGAGTCAAAATCGCGTCACACGACTTTGACTGTTCATTCAAAGAACAGTTCAACTCTTACTCAGTTCTCGTCTCACTTTTAAGACAGTATATATGATAAGAATCATCATCTGAATCTTCATCAAATGAAAAAGAAATTTCATTTGACTGCATTCATGACACAAGAAGATCTTGAAGTTTATTGACAAAGCAAGAACATTGATTCAGTCATAATTCTATTGTTCAAATATTTTAAGTTTCTAGATGTCTTCTTCAAGAAGAAAGTTAATATCTTGTCTTTGCATCAAGCTCATGATTATGTCATACATTTTAAAAAAGATGCTCAATTCTCAGTTTTTACTTTGTACAACATAAGTTGTGACAAAATTCTAGAACTTCGTCGTTATTTGAATGAAAATCTGAGCAAAGATTTCATTCAAGTCAGTCGCTCTCAAACGATCATCTTTGTTCTCTTTGTCAAGAAATTCGAAGAAGAACTTTGCTTCTGCGTGAACTATTGAGATTTGAACGCTATTACAATCAAGAATTGATATTCTTTACTTCTGATTTCAGAAACGCTGAATCATCTAAGTCAAGCTAAAATCTTTATCAAGCTGAATATCATTTCTGCGTTCAATTGACTTCAAATCAAAGAAGAAGATGAAGCTCTCATTATTTTTTGCATTCAATTTGAATTATTCAAGTATCTAGTCATGCTCTTTAATTTATGTAATGAGTCTGTCTCATTTCAGAAGTATATTAACAATACTTTTTGCAAACATTTAAATAAGTTCTGTACAGCTTATCTGAATGACATCTTGATTTATTTCAATAATGAACTCAAGCACAAGATTTATGTCAAGCTCATTCTGCAAAAGCTGCGAGAAGCAGACCTTCAGATGAATATAATCAAATGCAAGTTTCACGTCACTTAAGTCTTGTATCTAGAATTGATAATCATCATTGAAGAGATCAAGATGAATTCTTTTAAGATAAACATCATTGTCAACTGACTCATTTTGATTAACGTTAAAGACGTTCAAAGTTTTCTAGATTTCGCGAACTTCTATAGAAGATTTATCTATGACTATAGTAGAATAGCTACTTCGCTCACTCGTCTCATCAGAAAAGATGTACTCTTTGTCTGATTTCAGAAATGTCAGATTGTTATGAATGTGTCAGAATTAATTAAAGCTAGTCAATGATTTAGTCAAGATCTGATCTAAATTTAGTTGAGATCTGATCTAGATCTGACTCAGGTTTGACTCAGATATGACTCAGCATCTTTTCTCTTTTCTAGCATCTTCTAATCAACTTCTATTGTTTTTTAGACAAACATACTTCTTTGTGTTACAAGTAGTTAACAGATATCTATGATAAACACATTTCTTTGTGTTACAAACATTTTTCAAATAAACATCTTTCTTGTGTTTCAACACGTTTTCTTTGAAACTAGCGTCAAATCTGAGTAACTACTATATAGAGCGTGTTTTTCTTGTCTTTTGAGACTTTTGTATCTTTTTTCTTCTGTATTCTTAAAGTCTTAGTTATAGCTATCTTTATAAATCAAACATTCTAGTCATGCACGCACTTTGATTAGTTTCTAGACACGATTTCAACATTACTTTAAGAATTCGTTAATCACATGATACTGATTTCTATATTCATTCAAGTTCACTCAACTGACAACGAAACAAGTATAAAGAAATTTGTGTATCTGATGATCAACGACATCGAAAGACAGAACAACATCAAGAAATCAATAGAATCAACAAGAACATACAATCATGTGATTGCTAGAAAATCTATCGCTCAGTCAGTAACATCAGTTCAAATCAATTGATAAAATTAAGAGATTAAGATCTTGATTGCTTGAGAATCATCAAAAAATCTTTCAAATCAGCAACACTTTTCTTTGAAGACTAAACACTTTAACAAACGATCTCACTACATATTATTGAGCATTGTTCTTCGCTTGATCGTCAATTCTTCGCTATGATTCAATCATCTGTGAACAATCTCTTTGAGAGTAATCAAAGCTTTTATTCTTCTGACACTACAGATTCAGTCATCTATTCTGAGCTATCATCTCGCATATTGAAATATCTTAGAATCAATGTTGTATGAAAACATCGATACTCTTTGTCTCATTCTCAGACTTTCAATGAATCTTATGAAGCTTCTACTTCATGAGATATAAAAAATGTAAAGCAGTTACAACACTGAGTTGAACAAGATTCAGAGATTTTTCTAGAAGATTTGAACAGTCTTTGAACTCAACAAGATCTAAACGTGAAAGCTTGTGAGTTATTTGACAAGATATCAAATGAACAAATATGAAAGACTTGTTTCGAGAAAATGAATAAAGTCAAAGAACGCTTGAATCAATTAAATCAGACGTTTTGAAATCAAGTGACTGAATTGTAACATCAACTGCAATTATTTAAAGAAGTCACTTCTTTCTCTTCTACTCTGTTCAATTTCTTCAAGCAATCTCAAAAGCTTTCGAATTCATCTCTGTTTACTGATGAAAAAGAATCTACTTGAGATGATTGACAAGAAAAGATTCGTGACAAGTTAGAAATCAACGTCGATCATTTTGATATCAAAAGAATTATTCTGATCTACGTTCACTTCAGAATTGAAGAAGACGCAGCTAAAGCTATTTTAACTTGATGTTAACAAGATTCATTAAACTTTTATGTCACAGTCAATGATCTGTTAAATGAACTTGCTCAGCTTTATGATGATTTCAACAAAGAGACAAACTTTTGAAGAAAATATGCTAATCTCTTTCAAGAAAAGAGCAAATTCAGCAACTTTTATTCAATGTTTCAACGTCTGTTCTTCTATCTAGAGTATCACGAAAAGCAATTGATCATTGATCTACAAGACAAGATAGTTTATCGTTTTCATGCAGCTTGAAGTAGTCAATTGATTCAGTCAGAATCTCTGAACGAAATTCGTAACTATCTGATTCATTTAAACAATGAGCATTGAGTCATGAGTGACATCAAAGAAAAGAAATTTCTGAACAAAGTCAGAAAGCAAGTCATTTTTGCTGACGAAGTTTCAAGAACTTTCTATAGAAAGATCGAAGTTATTACACTTGTTGATCATTCAAAGTTGCATGACGCGATTTTGACAAGCATCAAAAACATTGATCTACAAGCTGAAATCTGTTTTATCTGTCACAAATCAGATCATACTTCTAAAGAGTGTTCTGATTAATCGAGAGTCAATGCATTAGAAGATGATGAGTTTGATCAATTTACATTGAACTTTAAATTCAATTCTAATTCAAAAAACTAACTATCTCTTTCAGAGTCATCAAAAAGATAGAGATCATATCTTTGTGCAGTCAAATCGAAGTTTTATTGAAAGAAAACTATTTTGAGAAGTCATTTCTGATCAATGCTTCTTTTATCTCTCAGAGCAATTCTTTCAGCCTTCGTTCTTTGATAGATAGTGATTTCGTCGTTTACACGCTGATACATGACAAGCTAGTCAATAAAGTATGTCAGAAACTTGAAATACAATTTATATTACTAGCAAAAAAGAAGTTAATATGAGACTATAATGAGAAGTTAGTTAGAAAAACTATTACTCATAAAATTCTACTCAATCTCACGATCGAATGTCATAAGAAATTAACTATGTCAATGCTGATAGTTGATATTGAACATCATGAAGTCATATTGAGCAAATTCTGAATGAACAAAAATGAAATATTATTGAACATAAGACATGATACTATCGTATTCTCTGATCAATTAAATATTTCTATTTCGGTTTTTTTGATCTCGTCAAATATGAAGCACTCAAGTTGATCATGATCAACTTCAATCTCTTCAACAGTTCACAGCAAGACTTCTAAGATGCTCAAGCACTCAGTTTCATTTATTCAGAAAAAGTCATTCTCGATTCAAAACATAGACGTTGTCTCTTTTCAAGCACTCATAAAACGAAAAAAGAAGAATCAGACAGAGATTTTTGCTATGTTCGTCGAAGACATTGATAGAAAAATCGTCTACAATACTCAATGCAAACTAGATGTCATAAACATCTTCTCAGTCAATGAAATGACTCAGAATCTAGAAGATATTAAAGTCAAGCTATCATTGAAATATCAGAATTTTCTAGATGTCTTTGATTGAGTTCAAGCAGACAAGTTATTGTCTCATCGTTTATATGATCATAAGATAGAGCTTACTAGTAACGCAACGTCATCTCGCTGTCAAGCATATTGAATGTCTTTCTACAAGCTTCAGAAAGTTAAGAAATATCTAAACAAGAATCTTTTCAAAGAATTTATAATCTTTAGCAAAGCTTCATATTTCTCACTCGTTCTGTTCATTTTGAAAGCAAATGAAGATCTACAATTCTGCGTTAACTATCAAAAACTCAATGCTATTATTAAAAGAAATTGCTATTCTCTATCACTCATAAATGAAGTAATTGACAAAATAGTTGATTGCAAACATCTGATTCAATTGAATATTATTTCAACGTTCAACAAACTACGAATGCATTCTGATAGTGAGAACTACACTATCTTTATTATCGCGTTTGAAGTGTATAAGTCAAAAGTGTTACTCTTTGAACTTATCAATGATTCTGCCTCATTTCAGCAGTATATGAATGATGTTTTATGAAACTTTTTAAATGACTTTTGTCAAGTCTATCTAGACGACATTCTGATCTACAGCAAAACTCAATGAGAACATAAACAACATGTCAAAATGATATTAAGCAGACTACAAAAAGCTGATCTACAGATGAATATTCAAAAGTGCAAATTCAATGTAAAAGAAATTGTCTTTTTAGAAATCATAGTTTCAGAACAAGATCTTTGTATGAACTCTATCAAAGTGAAAGTCATAGTTAACTGAGCTACGTTAATCAATCTAAAAGAAGTTCAGAACTTTGTGATATTGTTAACTTCTATCGTCATTTCATTAAGAACTTTTTGAAGCTAGTCAAATCATTCACTCAACTGACTAGAAAAAACACGTCTTTTGTATGAAATAAAGTTTGTGTTCAAGCTTTCAATGATTTAAAGAAACAAGTCAGCTTGATCTCAATACTACGACATTTTGATTTCAAACAACAGACTATTCTGAAAATCAATGCATTTAACTACGTCAAAGATGAAATACTATTACAGTATAATGATGAGAATGTTCTTCACTCAGTAGCATTCTACAACAAGAGCATAATTCTCACTGAATGCAATTATCACATCTATGACAAGAAATTGCTAATCATTATTTGATGTTTTAAACACTGAAGACTTGAGCTTGAATGCATTGAATTACTCATTCAGATGTTCATCAATCATCAGACTTTGAAGATCTTCATGAAAAACAAACAGTTAACTTGAATCAAAAATCAGCAATACTTCTTTCAATTAATTTGATATATCAACTAGATCTGAATAAAAGACTTAAACTATTTAAAGACAAAGCACATCATTGACATGATGCTCACACTTCATTTTGATCATCAAAAGCAGATGAGAAGCATCATTGATGCAACATTAATGAGTGAACAAGAGATGATTATTGCTATCTTGCAGAAGAATTCAGTTAAGACAAAAGATATACAGAAGAAATTACACAAGCTGCAAGTACTTTATGAGCTCAACAAACGTAGAAACAACAAGCTGATGCTTTGAAAAGAGATGAAAAGTTTAACAGAGATGATAGAAAAGCTGACGCATCAACGTGTTGCTGCATCAACTGTCAATCAGCGCATGAAGAATCAGCTGAAGAGACTGAAAAAGATAATGAGCAGACTTGAAAAAGAGTTCATGAAGAAGAGAGAACACGTCGACAGCTGAGCAAAGAGAGCGAGCGTGAAGTCAACGACATCATTTGAAAGTCATCTTGTGTTCAACGTCAATATATTATCATCAGTGCAAAATTATTGTAAGAAATTTGAAGTAAAGATCTTCATCAAAGAGAAAGAAGAAGTAAAGAGAATCATGATGACAACAACAAAGAACATAGTGAAGTGAGTGAGAGAGATTGATGTCGACAAGATGCTGTCAATGTGCAAGAACATAAAGACGATGAAGAAATAATCAAAACTGCTGATATTTTGAGTCAAGATAAAGAGCAGCAAAAAAACATTGAAGAAAAATGATTTTTGAATCAAAGAGATATTGTTGAATGCATGTCTGTGCGAAATTAGTTTTGAAGTAGTGATACATGAAATTAGAATCGAAGAAATGTTTAAGAACATAAAGAAGAAAGAAACGAAAATGCTCATCAAGATCAATAAAGACATACATTCAGAAATGATGATTGAGAAGATTGAGTGACTCACAAAGAAGAGTGAGCAGAAGAAATATGTCTTGCTGATGATACATGTAATTAGCGCTGAGATGATAAACAAGCTGATCAATGAAAGAATATGTCATGAGATCAACATAAAGATTACACAGTTCTACGACTTGAGCTGCAGAGTGCATCAGTGTCTAAAGTATCAAGAATACAATCACAAGATGTACGAGTGCAAAAACAAGCAAAGATGCATTTACTGCATGCTGAATCATTGCTTGAAGCACTGTTTTTACAAACAGACTCAAAACATGTGAAAATGTGAAGCATGCTGAGACACACACAGAGTCTTTGACTCTCAATGTCATAAACGACAAGCTGAAAAAGAAAGAATAAAGAGAGTCACAAAGTACAGATCTCTATATCATGTTGTACAAGAGCAGAAAGAACTAAAGGCAGTAACATCAAAAACATTTATAGAAACATTTATCAGTTTGAAATTGCTGATGAACAATGACTTGAAGAGAAAGCAGAAATGCTCAATAAATGAAAGTTGTTTGCTCAGCGCAGTCATCACATCAGAAAACACTATATTGAATCACTTGATCAAGAAGTCAAGATCAAATGAATCGAAATCAATGTTAATTACATTGTTGTCAATGTCATCTTCTGTTAAGAATCTTACAAGTGAAGCAAGTGCTTCGCAGATACTCAAGAGAACACTAAACAGTCTGAAATGTGAATTTTAATGTTTCAGCAAAAGAAGCTTTGAATACTACAGTACAACGTTCACAAGTTCAGAAACAAAATGATGATAATGTTACTACATGAGAAAAAGATAAAGAACTATGACATTCTGATTCTTCAAGAACTCTGATGATTTGATGACATTTTTAAAGCATACTGCTCAGCAACTGTTGACTTTACATTGAAGAATAATGAAGGTAGAATTTGTTTCTACATAAATAAGAAAATCAACAGCAACATCTGATATTCAACATAACACTTCAAAGACATAGACACAATTATGTTACAAACATTAACAGATGATGCACAGATGATTCAGAGAGTTATACACATTCATGAAGCATACAATTCATCACTCAGAGATCATGAGATCATTCATGAAAAAGAAAATCTTTTAAACATTGAAAAGACGCTGCACATGTCAAAAGAAAGCATTCTTGTAAAAGTCTTCAATCTGCATCACTTCACATGAGAAGAATCATTCTACTCAAGACAACATTTATTGTTGAATGAGTTAATTAAAATGATCACAAACATCAATGCATTGCTAGCATTATCTTGAGATACAATTACGAGAGATTATCAAGAATCTCAAATGACAATAAATCTGATTTTCACGACAGAAAACATTATGAATTGATTAATACAATGCAAAATCAACGAAAAAATGAAAAACTTCTCAGATCATTTGTTGATACAAATAATTATAAATCTCAGAGTTTGCAAAGAATCAGCGCGAAAATCACGTTGCAACTGAAAAACAATGAATGAAGAGAAGTTCATTAATACTTTGAAAGAACAAATGTTGAAATCACTGTTAAATCATGAGATGAGACATTGATGCATAGATGAGTACATCAAGCAACTGCTAAATGCACTGAAGAATATCATTGAGATTTTCACTCTTTGAGCGAAATCACATGAAATGATCAAAGCAAAATGAACGAAGAAGTGTACAAAGATCATCAAGAGCATGCAATGAATGAGAAGAAGCTGTTGAATTGTTGATGATTGAACAAAGTACATTCAAGCATGTAACAAGAAAAGCAAGATCATCAGAAAACAGAAACGCAGTGAGTATTAAAAGATCATGCAGAACGTTAAACAATTCTTGAAAAAACTGTTTAAAACTGCGAAATGAGCAAGAAATGCAGTTGCAGACATACTGATTCAAGCGACAATTTTCTCTCTGATCAAGTCAAAGTGCTTTAACATCATCACAACAACGCAGAATAAAGCGAAGATGATGTTTCAAACTCACTTTTCATCATCTTCAGAGATTTTCATGCTAAACACAATAGACTTCAAGTACTCGCTCTCGATTGAAGATGATGCTTTGCTGATGCATCATGAGATTAAAAGAATCATCTACAAAGTGACATCTGACAAGATGTTGAAATACATGAGATATATAAATAGAATAATGCGCAGACTCGTTGATGACACATCAGAATAAATACACTTTCTCTTTGAAAGATGTCTACAGAAGAGAATATAATTAACTCAGTTCAAGAGTGCAGTCACAATAGTGATGCAAAAGTCAGACAAGAAAAACTACTTCAATGCAAAGACATATAAATTAATTGTGCTACTCAATACACTGAGCAAAATACTGAAGTTCATCATATTCAAACATCTGCAAAATGTCATAGAAGTTTGCAACTCAATATCAAACACTCAAATGAAAGCTTGCAAGCACAAATCAACAAATATGACTTTGCAACTAATTACAGAAAAGATACATACTGTGTGAAGTAACATGAGAAGAAAAGTAGTCTCACTGCTGAATCTAAATGAAGAAAGTGCATTTAACAATATGATGCACAGCAGACTTTTACATGACATGAAGAAGAGAAAAGTTTCTAGACTACTTCTCAAGTTTGTGAAGAACTTTCTGAAAAATCGACGCATCATGATCACAATTGATGATTACATGATGATGAAATGCAGCGTGAACGTTGATATATTACAAGATTCTTTGCTATTGTCAATATTATATCTGTTTTACAATGCAAACTTGTTAAAAGCATGTGATAACATTAAGCTGAGAACTAGCTTTACAGACTTCGTGAATGATGTCAATATCTTAACATATGAAGAGTTTATGAAACGCAATTGCAGAGTTCTTAGCGAGATTTATAATAGATGCGAACAGTGATCAAAAATGCATGACATCAAATTCTTGATGACAAAGCATAAGCTGATTCACTTTATGAGAACTTCTAAATGATTTAATATGAAAGTTGATGTAAAGCTGATGAAACATCAGATTGACTTGAAATCAAATATCAGAATCTTGAGAGTTCAACTGAACTTCAAGCTGAGATGAGTAACTCACATGCATCATGTCGAAGCAAAACTAGTAATTAAACAAAAGATCATGCAGACAATCATTGAATCTACTTAAGACTCATCAATGACGATGAATAAGCAAATATACTTCGCGATGACACGCTCTCTGCTTAGTCACGAAGTCATCATATGATATACATCACAGAGAGTGAAAGATCATCGAAAGAGTTTGAACGTCAAGCTGAAATCAGTGCAAGAAAAAACATTGTGACAAATCATTAATGTTTATTGTGCAACATTAACAAAGACTCTACAGATGAAAATAAACATGACATCAATAGATATTCACTTATGAAAGCTGATACAAAGATTGATAATAAACATGAACTCTTGAAAATCAGACAAAGTTATTGAGATGACAGTGCATCGAATTTGCAATGATTTGACATTCAAAAAAGATTGAAAATCAAAGCTGTACAAGACATCTTTACAGCTGAAGCGAAAGTGAATGAAAGAAACATTCAAGCAGACGAAAATGAATTGAAGTCATTTCTACACAGCGACTCTTTGATCAGAATCATCGAAGATAGTTATAATTGCAAACAAGAAAATGTCAATAAGACAACATAATCTCGACATGTTCACATCGAAGCAAAAAGTTTACTTAAATGATAGTGACAGCAAAGACAATGTTACAGTGATTGCAATGAAAATGAACTGAGAGCTAAATAAGAGATTGAGAGAATCGACTTTAATTATCACTCATCATGATGAGCTGAAAGAATTAGTCGCAAGAACGAAACATCTTGCAGACGTAGCGACAGTGAATCAAGAGTGTCATGAAAAGATATACAAAGTATACAGTGATAGTCAGACTTCTCTGAAAGCAGTGAAAGCTATGATATCAACAAAAGATCAGACACGTCTGCAACGAGTTCAGATCATGCATGAAAGCATTTGATTTTAAGAAGTCATGCTGAAGCTATATTGAGTGATGAAACATGCAGAAGTACTTGAAAATGAAGTGATGAACAAGATGACTGATGATGCACACAATTTATCTTTATTGCTGACTGAACATCAACGCACTAAAATGATGACAAGATTGATGCTCATACAGAAACAGATCAGATAAACATGAAGAGTAGTCTGAAAAAAGAAATTCAACGCAGCTCATTTTTGATATCTGACATCAAAGATGACACATCGACATTTGCAACTGCACAAGAGTCGTGCGAAGTCTCACAATGCATTACTGACGCAGCTATGCATGAGAAAAATTGACTTCAATCAATTTCTACATGAGAGATGAGTACTTGATATTGTTACGATGACGTGCAAATGCAGCAAAGATTGAATGTCAATCAAGCATGTTTTATTAACATGTTCTAAATGAAAGATAGAACAAAAGATGATGCAATGTGAAGAGAACATCACGAACTTGAGAAAGCTTCTAGAAATCATGAGCGTGACAACAGTGATCATTTAAATGATACTCTTGACAAGCATACTGAATCAATTTCAGACTGTGACATCATTAAAGAGTCAGATGAAAGAGAGAAGAAGTAAAAAAGAAACAAGCTCATAAAGTTCTTGCATTGAAAACAGTTACAGTATAGAATGCAGAGAAAAGCGATAGTAGATACGAAAAGAGCGCTACGCTAGCGCAGCGCTCGCTACAATATATAAAATCTTGCATAGATTCATAATGAGTGTTGAATCAAGTAAGAATAAAAAAAAACAAAAAAAAAACAGTTAACTTGATGTCAAGTCAATTATCTAGACATTTTATTTGAGTTTAACTTTCAGATCATTTTTCGATCAGGTAAAATGAATACTAAAGTTAATGCTTTAATCAGAATGTCTTTGATCAACGTCTCTGAATCAACTCAGCGTACTGAAGATCACTATCAGATCATTTTAACACTTGATAGAATAAATATTCTAACTATCGAATCTGAAGTTGATCTCTATCAACGAGTAAAAGATGTTAACAAGACAAATGAGCTTTGCAATGAATATAAACAAGTTATAAGCGAAAACAAGCTCAAGCTACATAGCACTGAATTGAAGCATTGCAAGATTGTTGACGACGTTCTGTTCAGAAAAGACTTACTGTGAATTTCTGAGAATATGCATACAAAATTGCTAAAGAAAATTCATGATCAGTCTTTCTTCTCTCATTCTGATAATCGAAGAACTATTGATTTAGTTCAACGTTTCTACTATTGATCAGATCATCAAGCAACGATTTGATGTTACATTCAAAACTATCATGTTTGTCAACGAAGCAAGACATTTAAAGATAGCATCAATGAACTTCTTCATTCTCTTTCAATTTCACAGAAACGTTGAAAGAATATAGCTATGAACTTCATCACTGAGCTATTTCTATCAGAAGATTATAATGTCATTTGCACAATCATATGTCATCTAATCAAGAAACATCACTATGTTCTTTGTCATTGAGAAGATGAGAGCATCTCAGTTGAAGAAATGATTTGAATCATGTTATGAAACGTCTATCGACTTCATGATCTACCTAGTTCTATTGTTTCAAACAGAGACTTTCAATTCATATCAACAATGTGACAAAGTGTTACGAAGCATGTCAAAATGAAATAAAGTCTAGTCAATAGACTCTAGAAATTTTGATATGTGAACAAGAAACAATAATGTTTCAAATTGAAATATGCTGAAACATTTCATCTATTCAAGCTCTGACAAATTGACTACTTCGCTTCTTTGTTCGCTCTACTATAGATACAGCTTGAAACCGTCTTCTTTCTTCTGTATTCTTAGTTTTCTAGTTAAAGCTATCTCTATTGATCAAACATTCTACTCAGCTATGCACTATCTCGCTGCAGTGTGATTAGATTCTAGACACGATTTCAACACAAAGTCTTTGTAAGTGACTAAGAATCATAGCTATTTTATCAACAGTTTATCATTCTGAAATCAATGATTAATCAAAATGAGTTAATCAAGATGTTGAATGCGAATTAAGAATCTACTGTAACTACATGCAGAATGACTGAGTGAAATGACTTCTTATAATGAAATTCAGCGAGAATTTCAATATCTTCTTGATTATCTCAATGACTTTGTTCTACTTCAATAAGAATTTTCATTCTTGAATGAATTTCGATTCAGATATGATTGACTATAAAACAATTCATGAACGTCTTAAAGCTAGAAAAGCAGACGATATTGCAATTCAAATGAAAGAGCTTTTTATCTTCAATCATCAATAATTGAAAAAGACGAAGCAGATCATTGAAGCTCAAATCAATAAACATAAATGAAACGTCATCTATGAAGTAAACGACTGAGTTTGATTATTCTCTAGAAACATAAAGACAACTAGATCATGTAAAGATTTGAAAGATAAACAGCTAAAACTTTATCAAATCACTGTCAAAGTTGAGATCTTCTATCATCTTCATTTATCAATAAGCATGAAGCAGCTGCATTCAATGTTCAACTCAAAGCTATTATGTTCTTATTCTCAAGACTCGTTATCAGAACAGCATTTGAAATCTTCTAAATCATTGACAATCGAAGACAATGATCATTGAAAGATAAATGACATTTTGAACTTTAGATGCTATTGAGATCAAATACAATACAAGGTCAAATGAACAAAACTAGATCGAAACAACAAATGATACTATGTTGATAAAGAAGAATTCAAGAGCTTGAAAGAAGTTCTAGTTGAATTTCATAAGCTTTATTCAGACAAGTCATACTAAGTTGAAAAACAGTGAAAATTTGTGTTTCATTTGTTTTATTCATATGAACATGAATTTTCAAAGAAAGAAGTAATGTTACGAATGTGTCAGAATTAATTAAAGCTAGTCAATGATTTAGTCAAGATCTGATTTAGATCTAGTCGAGATCTGATCTAAATCTGACTCAGGTTTGACTCGAATATGACTCAGCATCTTTTTTCTTTTCTAGCATCTTCTAATCAACTTCTATTGTCTTTTAGACAAACACACTTCTTTGTGTTACAAGTAGTTAATAGATGTCTATGATAAACACATTTCTTTGTGTCACAAATATCTTTCAGATAAACATCTTTCTTGTGTTTCAACATGTTTTCTTTGAGACTAGCGTTGAATCTGAATAACTACTATATAGAGCGTGTTCTTCTTGTCTTTTGTATCTTCTTTCTTCTATATTCTTAAAGTCTTAGTTATAACTATCTTTATAGATCAAACATTCTAGTCACGCACGCACTCTGATTAGTTTCTAAACACAATTTCAACACAGATTGCATTCAACATTCTTAAGAAAGTCTTCACTTTCAAGATTATTCTTCATCACTATAATTCAAATCACAAGATTGTGATAGAAATCAATGCTTTGAACTATGTGTTCAAAGACATTCTTTTTCAGTATGATGAGAATGAGATTCTTTATTCAGTCGCTTACTTTTCGAAGAAGCATAACTCAGTCGAGTGTAACTACGAGATCTACAATAAAGAACTTATGATCATTGTTTATGCTTTCAAGAAATGATGATCAGAGCTTGAAGACTCTATCTATTCTGTTGAGATGATCATGAATCACAAAAATCTTAAGTATTTCATGTTAATTAAGCAGTTGAGTCGTTATTAAGCTCGTTGAAGTGAGTTTCTGTCTAGATTCAATTATTGCATCGCTTATCATTTTGACACGTCGCTCAAAAAATCTTTTTAAAGAGAAAAATACATTCAATTCTTAACATCAATATCAACATTAAACAATTCTGAAAACTCATGTTTTAAATCATAATATTGTTGAGAATCTTGCTTTCAATGTCTTCAACATCAAAGTCATAAAGCTTCAGTCACAAATCATCATTCTAGATTCAGTTCAGTTACATCTGTTTTCAGTTACTTCAGCATTCTTGCAAATTTTAGCTTTCATGAATCTAGAAATCAAAGAATTCAATGTTAAAGATGTTAAGTCTCAGCTAGATCAAGACATTCTGAATCTTAATGAAGATTCTGCTGACATTCTCACTCAGACATTGTGAAAGCAAGTTGAAATCAATGACAAATTCGCAGTTCAGATAATCGAAGTGCTTTACAATGAAGCACGACATCACAACAAGATTTCTTTAGTTGAGTGTGAAGAATATGAGAATCATCTGTACTTTCAAGAAAGAAAGTATGTGCTTAACTCAGATAAACTACGTCTTTGTATCATTCAGCTCACTCATGATAATGTTATGAGTCTGCATAAAGCGAATCATATGAGTGTATTTTAACTAGAAGTTCAAAGCTGAAGTAGAAAGAAGATGCAACATGACGTAAGTTTTACTCACAAAGACACGCTAGGTCGCTAGCGTGTCAACAACAGCTCTACTCACAGCTCTATACTAGTTTATGTTAAACTAATCAGGTTAATCAGAGGTAACAGAGATGCATGCTTGCAACATTACTCTCTTTCTTCATCTAGCAATGTTCTCATTGCTGCAGTTTGATCGATCGATTCTTGTTGAGTCAATTTCTAACTTGACTTGTTCAAATACTTCTGATGAAAGTCATTTACAATCTTCAAGCAGTCTTCGAACTCATTTTCATCAACATTGTATCAATGTAGATCAACGTCATAGTCTTTTCAATTGACACGATATTGCAGTCGTCTTCTGTAGTGCCTGAAGTTCAGTATGTTCTTCACTTTTCATTCGTCTTCGTCATTTATCACTATAGAATCAGACGACTCATTTCATTGTTCTTTCAAAGAATCTTTTGAATTCAATCGTAGTAGATTCAAGATGAACTTTGAATGAATCTTCATTGTCGATGACAGTTTCAGTCGATATGCATGTTCAATCTCAGTCAGAATCTTGAAAGATTCTAGCATCTTATCATTCAGCTTCTTTGATGATCTTGCAATCGTAATGTTTCTAGAATTCAGAAACATCATGTCATTTACCTTGTAGATCATTTTCTTTCAATGCTTGTCAATCTGTTTCTTCATTGTGACTCTGACTCTTGCTAATGCCTGCTTGATCAATGTTAATGATCATTTCATGTGTTTGAATATATTCTCTGCTTTGCTTGCTTGAATTCTAGCTTGAGTGATCTCATATTCAGTTGAATTCAAATCGAAGCTCGTATGAGAGTGAAAGCTCTTATTCAGAAAGAATGCTGATTATTCAATTGACGACGAAATAGCATTGTTATCAACGAATTCAGTCATAGATAGTCAGACGAACCAGTTATCTTGCATGTATGAGCAGTAGCTTCATAAATATCATTCTACATTCTGATTCGCTCTTTTCGTTTAATCATTAATCTGTGAGTGATAGTCAATGAATAGTTTCATCTTAATGTTGAGTCTCAGACATAGAGACTTTCAGACAATCGATATGAATTGCGAATCTCTATCAAACACTATTGATCTTGATAGTTCATGAGTTCTGAAGACTCATATCAGCAGCAGCTTGACTGTTTATTCAGCGAAAGTTTCTTTGTCATTTGATCAACAGAATATATAGTGACGTTCTTTAGACAATCGATCTATCACTGTCAGAATCGCGTTGCTTTCATCACTTTTCAATAAATTGATAATGAAATTCAATGATATGTCTTGTCATCATTGTTCAGATATAAACAATGACTTCAGTAGTTCATTGATTTGATCTCTTGATGTTTTTGACCTACGACAAACGTAACAGTTTTGAATGTAGCATTTGATTGTCGTTCTCATCTTCGACCAGCAATATGACCGTCTTAACAAGTCTAACGTTTGATTCATGTCAAAGTAATCACTGATCAAAAGATCATGTGCTTTTCTTATCAATTGAGTGATCATTGACTGAGAAACTCACAGTCTATCATTCTTTCAGAGTACTTCGTTCAGTACTCTGCAATTGTCTAGACTCATATCTTGACAAGTTCTTCTGTTCTGTTCTATGACTGTTTAAATATTGATACATTGTTGATTCGTTCGATTTTCGACTATAATCTGATTCTAAATAGAAATCATCTCTTCGATCGAATTTTGATTAGCTTTTGATTTGAGTTTCAAATCTGAGTCAGATCTGAGCAAGATCTGAATCAGATCTTGATCAACTTTCTGATCATTTTCTTGATCAGCTTTTATTGACTGCAGTTCAAATTTGCCTTCAAGCAATAGCATCTGATGCTGATATAGCTTTTGATTATCATTTGTTTCAACTGACTTGACGTCTGACATTCTGATCAGCACATCTGCTTTCAGATTCTGCTTTTCTGACTGATATATGATCTTGAAGTTATATTCAAATAACTTCTCAGTCTATTTAGTCTGTCGTCTGATCAGTTTCTTGATGATCATGAAGTACTTCAAATTCAGGTGATTGATGAAGATCTTGATCGAAATATCAGTACATTTCAATTTGAAACGTCAGTGCTTCAAGCATTGAATAATAGTCAAAAGCTCTTTGTCGTAGATCTTGTAGTTGCATTCTGCAGAAATCATGTTCTTGCTATAGAAGATCACTGAATGTAGAATGTCTTCATCGTCATACTGAAACAATACTTCGTCGTTGACATAGTTTAAGAAGTTTGTTTTCAGAATAGCTTCTTTAATTGAATTGAAATGCTTCAGAATGAGAACTGCTGTCATCTGTTACTTCAGTTTCTCAAAGATCATCTGACAGATCTTTGTTCATTCAAATGAATGATCTTTTCAAGTCAGCTTTATCATAGGTTGAGCGATCTTCGAGAAGTTCTTTATGAATCATCGATAGAAATTGCAGAAGTCAATGAAGATCTGTACATGAGTCAATGATCGAAGCACTTTTCAGCTTCAAATCACATCTACTTTTTGAGAGTTCATTCGCAGATTATTGATGAATATCAGTAGTTCTAGAAATGAAATCTTCTGAATCTTGAATTTGCACTTGTCAATGTTTATCTGCAGATTGACTTCACGAAGCTTGCCTAGCATCTCTTTCATATGAGTTCTATGTTTCTTCAAGATCTTACTGTAGATGAGAATGTCATTCAGATAAATCTGGCAGAATTTATGCAGACAGTTGAACAACACGTCGTTGATATAGTGCTGAAAGAATGTCGATTCATTGATTAATTCAAAGAGCATTACTTTATATTTGTAAACATTGAAGAAAGTGACGAATGTGATTAGATTCTCACTTTCAGTGCTCATGCAAAGCTTATTAAACGTGATGATAATGTTGAGTTGAGTCAGATATTTACTGCCTTGAATTCAAGCGAGTACTTCGTCTATCAAGAGTATTGAATAATGATTTCTTTTGGTCAGAGCATTCAGTTTTCGATAATTCACGCAAAAGCGAAGACTATCGTCTTTCTTTTCAATGAATAGTATTGACGAAGCGAATGAAGCTTTGCTAAGTGTAATAAACTTCTTCTTCAAGTTCTTTTCTAGGTACTTCTTGACCTTCTGCAACTTGTGACTCAACATGAGATACAATCAACTTCTAGAAGATTGACTCTCATCTTCTAATTCAATCTTATGATCATATGATTGATGCAAAGGCAACTGAGTTGTCTTTTCTCTGTCAAAAACGTTCAGAAAGTCATGATAAACTATTAAAAGCTTCTTCTTCAGTTTCTTTAATAACATGACAGAGATCATTTCATTCAGTTTTGATGAATCTTTGATCGAGCTAAGCATCTTGTTAATTTCACTAATGATCAATGTAAAGATCTTGACATTCTTCTTCTTGACTAAAGTTTGATAAGCAGCGACTTCAATCATGATAATATTGACGAGCTTTTTCTTCTTCAATGACTGAATGAGTTCATGTTAATCAAGATCAACTTGAGTGCTTTGCTTTCATATGAAGACTGATTCAATGAATCGATTCACTGATTTCGAATTGATAGTTCGCTTTAAGATGATCATTGACATAGACTTCAAGTTCTTTCGTTTCATTTTGCAGATCTCGCTTGATTCAAGTCAATGAAACGCTGATTGACTGCTTGTTTTCAAAACGATAAGTTTCAAGATTTGAATATTTGATGAAGATATCAATCAATTGTTTGCAGAATCTACCAAAATTTGATTTCTTTTCAATCAAAGATTGTCAATGATTATCTTGTGCTGATCTAGACGAGTTATTAATAAAGACATCATTTCATTCTTATGTTCTTGTATAGTGACTGAGATATACAGAGCATGAGTAATAAATCTTCGATTGAAGATTTTATTATATGAATGAATCAACTTTGATTTGAACAGTGAAATTGACTGAATATCAAAGCATTCACATAGCTCTGAAATCAATGAATTATTTATGAACGTCATGTCAGTGACTTTGATGTCTATCAGAGCAAGAAATCGAAATATCTTTTTTAGATTACTTAAGATGACGTCAACAATAAACGACTTGAAATCAAATGAATCATCGAGCATATTGATGAAGCAAGATATGAGCATGTCGTTCTCAGTCACTACTTTGATGAGAGCAAGTCATTTTTTGAATTCGCTGCGATTTTATGCATCTGAGCTGACTTAAGACAGTTGCATGCTCTATGTTCTGACTTCTTGCATTTGAAGCAGAGTTCTTTTTTAAACAACTTCTTTCTAGCAGAATCAACGTTCAATATTCTGAGTTTCTTTCATGCAAAGATTGAAGCTAAAGTCGCAGTAGTGATCATCATCAAGATGCTAGCGATAAAGCGAGTGACTTGAGTCGTTGATGTCTTGAGAGCTGATCGAGCATTCAATTTCGTCAATTGAACGTCGACTTGCATGCAGATGTTGACGAATTCGTTCAAATTCATAGTTCATTCGTTGATCATGACTCGCTGAAGGTCTGAGCTAATCTTATGCTGAAGATAATTTAGTAAAGTTTCGTTATTGTACTCTAGTTTCGCACTAAGTCTCTGAAATTTCATTCAAAATTCATGAAAGAAGATCTTGTTTTAATACAGCTTCAAGAACTGTCGTTGAGTCGTGTAATGTTGATTGAGATTGTCATACATCTTATTTAAGATCGACAGTATCTCTTCTGCTTCAAGAAACGAGTTCGTGATCGTGTTTCTCATTCTGAATGCTATGTGTTTGACCGTCGTTTCACTGACTCGACTTTTCACATATGCAATCTTCATTTCTTCGATAGAAAAATGATTCTTGTTCATCTTCAGCTTGTTTCGCATTCAAAACAACCAATTATTCACATTCTGTCTCAAATCTTCAAACAAAGATGAATCAGATAGCTTGATCAATCTCGAGAATCGATCTTTCGAAATCAAAGTGCTTAGTCGACTTGATATCGCTTCTAAATGACGTATAATCACGTTCTTTTTCTTCATCTCTTTCTGTAGACGCGTTTGAACAGCATTTAACGTTATCTGCGTAGCTTTCAACTCAATGTTGATAGCTTTCAATTCAATGTTGACTTTGTTGACATCATTCAACATCTGAATCATGTCATTGTGAATCTTGATTTCGATGTCATGCTGATGAGTCATATATTTGATAAAGATGATGAGATCATCTGCTTCGTCATTCAATATTCAAGCATTCAGCTTCTTCTTAATGTTGATCTTGATCACTTTGAGATCAAAAGATCACTTCTTTATGTTCTTTTCTTCAATGTTCAACCTTGCATTCATGTCTTCTGATGTTGCTTGATTCTGTGGTAAAAGTGATTCTCTTCTAGCATTTCAAAGATCATAGCGAGCAATGCTCACTGATTTTGATTCTGATTCTAATTCTGTGCTTCTAGTCATTGTGTGAGTAGAAAATTGCTGGTTGAAATTCAACTGAAATTTCTGGTTTCAGTTCTAGAACAACGCATTTATGTTCTTCTGTTCTTCTGTTCTGATGATGAGCTCAGTAAAGAGTTAGTTTAGAACAACACGTTCATGTTCTTCTGTTCTTCTGTTCTAGAAATTTCTTGGTTTCTAATGAGTTTTCTAAGCTCGATTTTCGAGTTTCAATTCTGATTTGAGTGATGTAGCTTGTTTTTATATCGTCTACACGTCAATAGCAAGATTGATGAGCTTTAAACTAATGTTATGAGTCTGCATAAAGCGAATCATATGAGTGTATTCTAACTAGAAGTTCAAAGCTGAAGTAGAAAGAAGATGCAACACGACGTGAGTTTTACTCATGAAGACACGCTAGATCGCTAGCGTGTCAACAACAGCTCTACTCACAGCTTTATACTAGTTTATGTTAGGCTAATCAGGCTAATCAGAGGTAACAGAGATGCATGCTTGCAACAGATAATGTTGTCAATGATTATTCAGAAAGAGCAAAAAGCTATGAACTGATCAGTTAAGTTTACTGATGATCAAACATTTATAAATATGTTCAACACTTTATACAAAACTATCACATATGCACATGTTTTAAACTTTTTAAACAATGAATTCAAGAATGATTGTATTCTCTTTTAATCTTTGAACGTTGTTGATGTGATATCTTTATGAACTATGTAAATTCTTTATCGCTCAATATCTTCATGAGTATCACATATAGATATGTTTTAATCTTCATTGATTGTTTTATCAAAATGAGACATTTAGTTCTCATCACTTCTATGAAAGTTGAAGAAGTTATCAACTGCTTCTATGCTCATGTTTGAAAACATCATGATTTACTTGAGTTCTTCATGTCTGATTGAGACACACAATTCATCTTCGATGTTTGAAAGCATATGTGTAAAATGCTGAAGATAAACATTAAGTTATCAACGATGTATCATTTTGAGATCAATGATCAAATCAAGAGAATCAATGCTGTCATGAAGCATTATCTTTGAGTCTTCGTTAACTACATGTAGAATAACTGAGCTAAGTGACTTTCTGAAGTTGAATTTGTCATCAATAATGCATCATTATTAATCACTTTAGCATCACTTTTCTTGATCAATTTGAATCAAAATTCACGTCTAGACTTCAAGTTTTCTGAATCTTTGCTTTCAAATCTTACATCTCAAGCTCGAAACAAGTTAATCAATGTCAAAAAGTTCATTAAGAAGATAAAGAAACTAACTGAGCATTTATGTGATAAGATGTTTATAGCTCAGATCATTTATGAATTCAATGTCAATCTTTCTCGTCGTTCTTATTTTAAATACTTCGTCAAAGATGAAGTCTGATTGAATGCTTGCAATCTCAGCATCACTCATCTCATTGTTAAGTTAAATAATCATAATGTTGATCTTTTTAAGATTAAGCATGTCTTCAAGAATAATTTTCTGATCATTGAGTTAAATCTTTCAGCATTCATGAAGATTCATTCAATCTTTCATGTTATTTTTTTGAGTTATATTGCAAGTGACTTTTTTTCAAATCAACGTCAAAAATCTTAAGAACTCATTATCATTAAGAATGACGAAAGATTCTGATATGTAAACAGCATACTAAACTTCAAGCATGATAAATGTTATAACTCATCTTTGCTCAAGTATTACATTGATTGAGAAGATTACTTTTCTACTTGAGAGTTTTTTCATCTTCTGAATAATTGTAAGCAAGCGCTTGATGAATATCATCTTGTCAATTCTGTCATCGAAGAATCACATGTATTGTCATGTATGATATCTTAATGTCAATATCAAGAACTTTAAATTCAATCTTCATCATCTCAATTCAGCTCAGATCTGACTCAGATCTTGTTTAAATTTGACTCAAACATTTTGTTTAAATTTGATTCAAATGTGACTCAGATGTATTTCAGTTTCATCTGTGCATCATCATATTAAACTGCATTTCGTCTTTTTCTTACTCAGATCTGATTCAGATCTTGTTTAGATTTGACTTAAACATTTTGTTTAAATCTGATTCAAATATGATTCAGATGTATTTTAATTTCATTTGTGCATCATTACATTAAAATACATCTCATTTCATTTTACTCAGATCTGACTCAAATGTAATTCAGATCTATTTCAGTCTCATCTGTGTTTCATCACATTAAAATGCATTCACATTAATTCTTGTCTTGTTTCAGTCTTTATTTTCAATTCTTTCTCATTTCATCTTGTTTTTTCTTATTGTCTTGCAGAAGCTCAATCTTGAAGAAAGAAGTTACTGTCATGATGTCAGATCATCAATTCAATTTAAAACATAAATCATTAATATTTTAAATAATCTTGATTTATTGAATCTGTTTTGCAGTTCAATGAATCAAGTCATTAATTTAGTCATCATCATCTTAATTTAGTCTCAGCAATTTTGTTTCAATCATTTCAGTCATATGCATGAACTTCTGCAATCTTAAGTCAATAAAACTATTGTCTAGTCTTGATTCTGCTTGATTCATGTATATAAAAGTTGAACTTTCATTCTTTTCTTTCATTCTTTGTCTTTTGTCTTGTATATTATTTGATGTATTGTCTTGTATCTAAATTCTATCAAAGTAATAATAATATCAGTCTTTTATATTGATAGTATTTTTAGTTTAGCTCAATCTTTGACAATAACTTATATTAAGACTTTTATTTAGTACTTTAAATATAAGATACTTTATACTATTTAATACTAGACTAGTTTTATAAAGTTTACTTTTCTTATATACTAATTATTTTCTATATTCTTATTCTTAGAGAATTAATCTAGACTATCTCTTTAACTATTATTTAGTAAGTTGTAAAAACAAAGTTCTAATAATCTTACTAATTATTAAAGTCTCTTCTACTTATGTATATTGTTGCTTACGACTTTTATGCTTTATTGATGCTTTAACAGCGTCTTGCACATGATTTATTTTCTTCTTCATTAACATTATATTATAAGTTATCTACTGAGCATTCTTACTTAACTACTTAATCTGCTTACATAAAGAGCTTACTAGAAACTCTCAATAATTTTATATATGATTTCAAATTAACATTAACTACGTTTTTATTTTACTAGTGTTGCATGATGTCTTTGTCTTCTAGTTGACAGTATCTAGTATAGACAATATTAATGTACGTAGCTGTATATTCAGCTTTAATAACACAGCGTCTGAGTTATATAAAACTAGTTCAGCGTCTTCAAATTCTACGCAGACGTTCTCTAGTATAAATATCTTCTCAAAAGCTGCTTTAAAGACTAGTAGAAAGGTTTCTTTACTGATATAGTAGATACAACTGCGTGTCAAGAGCGAGATTTCGTCGTCATAGTAGCGCTTTAGTAGCGAGTAGTAGACAATATTAAGAGGCTAGAGTAGATATGATAAGTATGATAGTATATAGAAAGCGATAATCTTATTCTTCTTATAGTAGTTCTAGAAATCTACTAAGTAGTGACTTTCGTAGCCGTTGATAATAAGCAGCCTGTACGCTTCAGTAGAAGAAGCCTTCGTATAGGCGTCGAAGTGCTTGAGCTACGCTAGCGCGAGATCGTTATTGATCTAGCCGGTAGAAGAGACGCTGATAATCTAATTACGAGGTAGGTCGCTAAACTAGAAGGAGATAAGAACCTTGCCTGCAAAGATAATAAAGAATGGGATAACGCGCTCTATCGCGCCGACGTCTTGTACTAGAGTAATTCACTTGCGATCGCTAGGCTGTAGTTTCTTCTGTTTTCCAGGTTTCTCTGAGCCTGTAATAATAAACTAAGAGAATATCTTGCCCATCAGGAAGTCAGACTCGTTAAAGTTCTAGGTATTCCTATCTATAATACTATACTTCGCCTTTATTGTTACGACTCTAGCTACGCACCTACGTTGGTAGCTATGTTGATGGCTATCGCCGATCGCTCGCCGCTAGGCTATAGAGTTGTTCCGAGGCCAACTCTATTCAGGGTTAGCTTATGTTTCTCTGAGCCATATAGATAGCCGGCCCTGCTCTTCTAGATACTTTCCTTCCTTAGCATTTATATACTCGTTACCTTACATCCATATGACTCGCTCTATGCTGGCCCCTAACATTATATAAATGCTCCTTCGTTACAGGCGAAGAGAAATAATCTGCATCGACTTGCTCTGCCCGGTCCACACGACTATTGACTTTGGTCTAGCCG
>JAABUK010003569.1_pt1 | contig 26205 bp, 28 predicted proteins | sample 5559141 | NCBI WGS metagenome assembly JAABUK01 (sample SAMN10711869, study PRJNA513367) | rock metagenome | isolation source: Antarctica rocks | place: Antarctica: Victoria Land, Pudding Butte nord | collected 2016-01-03 | reverse complement strand
CTTAAGGAAAAAGCTCAGCTCAAAAACACAGACACTATATTGACACTGTTCATCACCAAAATTGAAAGAGTCGCAACACTAGAGTATTTGAAAAATACTCGAATTGCGACGAGGAAATGACTATTAGGAACGGAAGAGTAGAACGCGAAGGGTGCGAAAGAACAAAGAAAAACGAAAGTACGATGACGAGGGTTGAGAAAGAGCGCTTGTATGTGCAAACTATCGATGTGATTGACCAACGAGAAGATATAAAGCAGCGACTTTGGCCAGATTACATGTAACTTAGCATACATACAGCGCCTAGACAGTGCCATAGTCATAGGCTGCATGCATTTAATGAAGAAATAAAAAAAAAATCATTCATCATCGTCTTGCTGTTCAAAAAACGATTCGACGAAAGATGCATATGTAGATACACACTCAATGCTTCTGTGTTCATTTTCTTTCATAGTCATTAAGTTGAAGATTGTACTAAAGTTGTTTGTAGACAAAGTTCTGTGACAATCAAAAGATGATTCAACTCTTGATGCAAATTGATATGTATCTTGCACTTGCGTGTCATAAACTGTATTTTCTCGCTGCTAAAGATTAGATCAATAGTTGTAAACTGATTATGAGTCTTGCGAGTAATAGTGTCTGATTTCAGTAATAATCTCAGCTTAGCATTAGTAATAATGTCAAGTAAACTGTTGATCGCTGCGTGTCAAGTGAAGCATCTTCGTTCTTCTCAGTGAGAATGATGTAGATTGAAATCTTTCATAATCAGTTGTTTGCAGTTGTCTTTGAGTAGCTTGCTTAAGCGAGAAATGATTGAAGATTTCTTTGTAGATGTAGAGAACAGTGAACACAAATTGTAGATGTTTATAAGTTGCAACGTCTGCGTTTTGTTATCTGTGTTGCAAGTTAATATTCTGATTGAGCAGATGTCTGACTCAGCTATTTCTATCACTCATTGATTGAGTCTTAAGCATTTGTTCACATATATGCAAGTTCTTGACTGTGATGACGCGTTTTTCACTAGATAAAAGAAGTTGTGAGCTGAGTTAAATGATTGCATGTTGTTAATGTTGCAACTCTGCTTCTGTATGACTACAATGTCAAAATCACGTACTTCTCTGTTGATTAAAAATGATTTCTGAATTTTCAATGATTTTCTGATGTTGTACTGCAGTATTCGTAGAAAAGATTGTTTTATCATAAAGTTATTTGTAGCTGTTGTTAATTCTGCAAAAAGAAGACTTTTTGAATGCTCTCAGTCATCAAGAGTTTATCTTGTTTTCTGATTTATCATTTCTGACTCTGCTCGAGCGACGTCTCATCTGAGTTGCTACTCACGCAAGAGAAATGATCAACACATCTTTTCTTGACTTCTATCATCTGTCATGTTGATTCATGAGCGACTAGACTGCGTGTTTTCAGCACAACTGTCGTTGAGCTCAATGAATTCGCTGAACTGAAAGAGTTCGTGAACTTCAAAGAATTCATTGAACTTGAAGAGTTTATTGAATTTGAATCTGCAAAGCTTGAAGACAGCAATGAGCTTGAGAATTGCAAGAGTGTGCAATTGTATCTAGATGCTTCTGAGTATCTGAACAATCTGTTTCTATAGATTTCAAATGCTTGTTTCATCTGCTGTCATCATTTGAAACAGATGTGTCTTTAGAGTTCGTGATTTTCGTTGCAGTTAGTGCAACGTCTTTTATTTGAAGACATCATGCATATCTTGATGTGATGTTTGTCTGCGCACTTGACGCAGCGTTGATTCTTTCTGCAGAATCTGATCATGTGATCAAATTCTTGACATCTGAAGCACTGTGTAATGTGACAGTTCTTTTTGAACAGCTTACATGCGCATTCATGATATGCATTTAGCATACTCACGTTCATCAGTTGATTCATCATTGCTTCGATTGCTATCTTCACGATGAGCGACGAATGAGTCTTTTCACTCTCTGCTACTTTCTTGAGTCAGACTATTCTTAGAATCTTCAGATTCTCATGAAGTTTTGTGTTATTCTTTATCAGCTTTCTAATGACTTTCTTCTGATTGCTCATGTTGATTGTAGTGTGCATCTCATGTGTCAGCACTGCGAATGTTCATCGCGATATGCGCGTCAAGTTTGCAATTTCTTTTGCTCATTCTTGAGTTTTTTCCAGATTTGCTCATGCATCTGAGCTGACTGCGTGAAGAAAGATGTCTTTGCTACTCAGCTTGCAAAGAGACATGATCAGGTTTCGTTGACTTGTTGACACGTCTGCTATTTTCTGAAGAATCTGCTTGATAATCTTCTTCTGCATCTTCTCTATTTCTTCTTTGTCTGCTATCTTTATCATGACTTCATGTTTCTTGCAAAGCGATGATGATCTCTCTCTGAGACGTTGCTTTCTCGTTGGTAATTCTTCTTTTATCATGTTTGCTCATGACATGATTTTCGATGAGAGACGCGTATTTTTCTGCGTTTGTAACTGCTTGCTTAGCAGTTGAACTGATGTCTTTAGTTTCTGTACGTTTTTCGCGATGAACGCGTTCTGAGTCGCGTGATGTTTTTCTTCTGATTCAAGTCAAAGACGATGCATCAGCTTCATTGCTACTTCTTTTCACGAATGATCTTTGCTCTTCTCTTTCTCTAACGTTGATGTCTGTATTAGAAGATCAATAATGTTAGCAACATACTTCTTGTCGTTGCATAAGCTTTTCGATCTCACGTTGCTGTTTCTTCGCGACAAGTCAACGTCACTTGTAATCATCTCTGAATCAGCATTGCTGCAGTTCATGCAATTCATCGTCGTTTATTCATCTTCTAGATTCATTCTGTCTTGATTGTATTGCTCTTTTCAAAAATTTGCTTTGCGTGTATTGTGATTGTTTCACTTCAGAAATGATCAAAGTCTTATCTTAAATGATGATAATAATGAAGTTTAAATTCATTAATTCATCAAGAAATGAAAATGAAAAAAATGAAAATATTATTAAAATGACAGTCACAAAAGTGATGATCTTTGAACTTCAAAAATTACTAATTAATGCAGAAATGTTCTTGACTTTAATGAATAAAATAATGATGAAGATGAAGCAAGATTAATGATGCTTAAGTTGCTGAAACTCTTCATTAATGTCAGAAAATGCTTGAATTCATTAATGAAAAATGAATGATTGAATTTCATTGAAATTTCATCAGAAGAAAATGATGACTTAAGTGAAATAATTGACATTGCGCTTCAGACAATCAATCAATGAAAAATCTTTCATCAGAAGAATATTCTTTCTTTTGATAAAAAAGATTGTAATAATTAACAAAGTTATTCATATCTTACTTCAGAATTTCATGAAGATATAAATAAGCATCTTCTGTCTTGAAAGAATTGTCATAGCAATGATGTAACTTATATCATCAATCTGCAAAGATGAAAATAATATTGAGATCATTAATTCAATATTGATTCATTAAATTGTGAATCTTCTTGTTTATAATGAATCATGACTTGACATTGATGATCTTGACTTGATGAAAGAAGTAATGATCATCATTTACATTCATGCGTTGTATCAGATTCTGCTTTCATGTATTCAATTAATCTTTGTTTTTCTCATACTATGAGAATGTATCTCATCAACTATAAATGATGTATATCTGCAAGACTAGTTCGTGAGATTAAATTGAAGAAACTAATAAGTGAATAAAAGTAATGACTTGATAAAAGATGAAAACTCTGTAAGTTTTCACTTTCATTTCTTAATAATTAATTCTATTATCAATAGAATGCTATTTTATTATCTTTTATTACACAGTTTCACGTAAAAAAATCTCATCATCTCACAGTTTTAATTGCTTTATTCACATGAAGTTGTTCAGTAAGAAATGTCAAACATGCAATGATTCATCAGAAGTTGCATGATTAAAAGAAGTGATAACTTCTCTCATACTGAAAATTCATCGTCTCATCAAAATAAATCTGAGAATCACACATTCAAACATGCAGATGAAAAATTCAAGTTACAAGAATTTAATGAATAAACAGATCATATTTCTTGATGATTAATAAGCGAAGTACATAAGCAGTTAAAGAATTTGAAGATACAGAACATACTGCTTGTCTTGCAACTTTATGTATTAAAACTTAAGCAAGAGACTCAATCAATCTTTGATTATCAACATCAACATAATGATGATCATTATTGAAGTAATGCACATAAGCATGTTAATTGATCTTGCGAGTTTAAAAAGCAAAGTATCATGAACTATGATTTTTTAATGTTCTGACTGCAAGACTGCAAAGACTTCATAGTTATGATATTATTTGATTTTATCATGAAACAAAAGAAGCTGCAATAGTTTCTATCATACTTGTCAGAAAAGTCTTGCAATCAGTGATGAGATCATGTGATGAGCATGCACAATCATGATGAGAAATTCAATTGAAAGTACTACTCTGAATACTTGCATGCTAAACTTAGCAATTCTGAAATTCATAACTTTTAAACAGAATGTTGACTTAAAGTTGTAAAGCAGTGAGTTAATTAAAGCATTATGAATTTCAAATAGTATTTCATCAGACTGTATACAGATTTGAATTATCATATATTTAATGAAACTTACATGATGTACTTGTGAATGAAAATTAACAAAATCATCATGAATGAATTTCTTTGCATTTCATACATCTTTATCAATTATGTTGATCTGTTAAAGCATTTTATAAACATTGACTTGCATTTGCAAGACATTGATGCATTGTTGAAGTTATATTTGCAGCAAAGTAAGAATGCAACATTTCAGAAGAGTTTTCAATTCTTGCATGAAAAGATGAAGTTTATTGCTGCAACAGAGAATTTGAAGTTCTCTGTTTTAAGCACACAGTTTAAAAATAATGCAACACTTAAGTTCAATGAGTTTAAATAAAATGTTACTTCATTCAATCTTATGTGTTGATCATGCAAGAAGCTGAGATACAAGATTAATAATTTAATGTATTTCAACTATGCATTCAGACAAAAGATTCACAATCATAATTTGATTTGATTTGATTTGATTTGAATTCATACACTCTTGTGACATTGATTTAAGTTCAACTCATGAGAAAAACTATGCTATGTATATTAAATGAACAAAACTCTTTGAGAGAGAAAATCGCTTGTTGACTACATAATGACTTCACATCGTTGAAACAATAAAATTGACACTATATTATCAGTAATGAATTTATAGCTTCTATTCAGCGCGTGATGCTTAAGTAAACTTCTGATGAGAGTGTTTGTGCTGTTTAATTATGACACATCATCTTTGCTCTGCTCTTCATTGATAATATTCTACACAACGATGCTTCAATTCTTGATCTTCAATTGTGAAGTCAATTTCGTTGCATTCGTGATGCTTGTGATTGTAGTGTTGAAAACTGCGTTCTTTTGCTCAATGATTGTCATTCATTGAGCAGAGAAATATGTGATGAAAGAAAGATGTGCATGATGAAAAGATAGAGTGTGATTGTATTAAATAACTCTTTTCTTCTCTTGATTTGACTTATATCACGTAGACGTTGAATAGATTGTTAGTATAAACATGCAATCACAATCGTTTGATGTTTGACTTTGATCAATAAAAGAGAATGCGTTCTGATCATTCTCTTGCACTCTCAATTTTTCACGTAGACAGATGTATGACTTGACATCAAGTAAAGAAGATGAACTCAAGCTTTCTTAATATATCAGCGTGATCAACAAGTCACTACTTCTTCAAGCACTGTAATCATGTTTCTCAATACTTGAAATGACTATTCTATCTGATATCTTTTCATCAATTACTCAGCGACATTGTCAATGTGATGAAGACATTTTGATATCAACGCAGTTGACGAGTCGCAAATTCTTCAATCACTTGTAATCACAACTCTCAGACTTTTCATCTGAATTGTTTAATCACTAGTAGTATCTTTTCATCTCTTACTAACATTGACATGTCATTAATCTTCTTCATAGATCAATTGTGATTGTTAGAAGAAAGATTGTCACATGAGTGAAAACTCTGCATGATGACTTTTTTGATCACGCAACGTTCTAACATCATTTGAACTGCGTTGAATTGAGATCTCTTGATTCTTCTGACTTCTATTCAAACACAGAATAGAATCAAAAGATTCATAGTCAACATCATGTACAGATGAATCTCATTGTCAGTCATTCACAATCATGATAAAAAGATAAAAAAAGAGAAAGTTTAATGTTCATTGTTGAATCATTAAATATAACTACAAAAAGATGATTATCACATGCATTGATGATATCAATACTGATAAATGCTTCTGAAGAAATGCATGAAGCTCACTGTTTTATTGATTCTGAGATTGAGCAAAACTTTATATTATAATCATGAGCAAAAAAGCATAAATTATTGAAGAATCATGAAATTCTGAAACAGATTCAGATAATCAATGATCATTGAATTCTTTGCTATGATATGCATCAGATCAATATTAAGTTGATCAATCATGAGAAAGTTTATAAAAGCTGAAACACTGAGTTTCATGCTGTGAACATGTGAGAATATAATATGATTCTTGATTATTCATGATTAAATGAGATTGATTTGAATATTCATTAATGCAAGCATCACTGATCATATTGAGAAAACAGCATTCAATGTGCAAAGCAAATACAAGTTAATCTGTGCAAGACATTAAAATTTGTTGAGTTGATAATGCTTGCAGCTAAGAAAAGAAAAGAGACTTATGTAACTCTGTTCTATCAGCTTCTATCTACAAATGATTTATTGCAGAATGCAGATTATCAGACTGCAAGATGCAATGCGCTTCAAGCGAAAGAATCAGAAATATTTTCTGCTATTTAAGATTTTAAGAAAGTATTTTCTGAGATTCTTTCTGATAGTCTGAACATGCATGATCAAATGAAACATTTCATTAATCTGATGAAGAGCAAAATGTCTTGCATTAAATCTATTTATAAGATGACATGAGATGAGTTTACTGTGATACAAAACTATTTAAACAGCGCATTAAAAAAGAAATAAATTCATTCATCAAGTAATTCTGAAAAAACATCTGTGTTGTTTGTAAAGAAGTTGAATGAAAGTTTTTATTTATGCATGAATTATTATGATTTCAATGAAATAATAGTAAAGAACAATTACTCATTGTCTCTACTATCTGAAACACTGAATCACTTTGCTCATGCAAGACACTTTATCAAAATTGATATTTGCAACATTTATTATCACATTCAAATTTGCAAAAGCGATGAATGAAAAATAATTTTTTATACATGTTATGATCAGTTTGAATATCAGATGATGTTCTTTGAACTGATAAATGCTTCTGCAATCTTTTAGTTTTATGTAAATCACATACTTAAATCATTCATAAATATTTGCTGCATAATATATCTGAATGATGTCTTAGTATACTTTGAGACGAAAAAGTAGCATTGAGAGCATGTGTGCAAGATTCTTCGCACGCTACTGAAATATTAACTGTATGTCAAGCTGTTAAAATGCACTTTCAATCATAGCAAAGTTATCTTTCTGAGATTCATGATAAAATGAAGAAGTATTCAGATGAAACATTTTTATATTAACATAATTACTAGCTGATTTAAGCTTAAGTTTGCAAAGAATATTTTTATATTCTTGAAATTTACGAAATTTTATTGATGATTTATAAAAGAATTCTCTTAAATCATCACGCTTTTAACAGATTTAATCAAGAATGTGAAGAAGAAAATGATGCATTCATTCTTTGCAATAACATTGAAAGCAAGAAAAGCTTTTGAAAGATTGAAAGTAATCTTTATCAATGCTTTCATTTTAAAACACTGTGATTGAGATGCAGATTTTTGCATGAAGATTGATGCATCAAATCATGAAGTTGAAGATGTGCTTAGTTAAAAGAATAAGATTGATCAATGACATTTTATTGCATACTATAGTTATAAGTTCAAAGAAGTTGAAGTATAATGAAATATGCATGACAAAGAACTATACACTATAGTTCTTGATTTTAAGAACTAATAATACTATTTTCAGAGTAGCAAGTAATTCATATGTGTGATAACAGATCATAATAATCTTCATTACTTTATGATGATGAAGAAGCTCAATGCATGACAAGTGCATTGAACTGAGAAATTAACTGCGTTTGACTTTCATATAAAATATCACAAAGACAAATTAAACTTTGCAAATGCATCATTAAAAAGACTCAATATCATGAAATTGAATGATAGTAAGAATAATAATGATTATTTTCTATTTACTTTGCAAAACAAACTTCACAATCAGAAATGTTAATCTGAGCTGCTAGAAAATGAAGAAGTTTCAACAGCAATCAAACTTACAGCATTAATGATGCAACTGAATGACATAATCATTGCAAATACTTAAGTCATGTGTTTGAATAAGAAAGTACTTGCTAAATCTCACAGAATTTTAAACACTGCGTCATTTCAACTTCTGATTCATCAAATTATGAAGTTAGAAAGATTCTATTTGAAGATGAGTGAATCAATGACTGCGTGATTATTGAAGTTACAACAAAGAAACATCTTTGTTATGAATGAAAAGTGATGTCAATGATTCACATTGTTAAGAAATAAAGTACAAATGCAATATAAAAAGTTGTATCAAAGCAACAAAGAAAGTAAACAATGAACATGTATAATGATCATGCTAGTAGAAAGATACTGTAAAACGTGTATGTCTTTTCTTTATTTACAAGTTGCAATGACATTTATATGTACACTCAAGAAACGTTTTTCAACTCTTTTATCATTGACTCAGATCTCGATCTCTTTTCTCTTACTAACTATTTCATGAAGATGTTGTAAGCAGCTTCACAACATTTATTCTTCATTTAATTAATGATTGTTTCTTGATTACTACAGAAAGAAACAAGAAGAAAACAGAAAGAAAACAGCAAGAAAACAATTTATTCATCAATGTTTAAGAAAACAGAAAGCATACAATTTATCATTAACATTTAAGCAATTGCTTTTAAATACTTTCATTCATTATTTTTCATTGACTTAATATCATTCTTGACGCAGTAGAAATAGAATTTAAATTCATAAACTGCAAATCAACAACAAGATTCATTTGTATGTAATGTCAATTACAAATCTTTTGATTCTATTCTGTGTTCAAATAGAAGTCAGAAGAGTCAAGAAATTTCAATTCAACGCAGTTCAAACAATGTTAGAACGTTGCATGTAAACTGATCATCAAGTTGAGTTTTGAGTTAACATTTTGAATTCAACTCAATTTGAAGTCGAGTTGCTCATATTTTCAACTTGATTCGAGTTGAATTGAGCATATTTTCAACTCAACGCGACTCGACTCAACTAGAAATCGAGTTAACTTGACTTGACTCGTCAAGAACTTGAGCTTGATGTCAAGAGAGCTAAATATAGAAATTTTTCCGGTTTTTTGCTTTTGCATTACCTTTTTGCATTATCTTTTTGATAGAAAGTCATGAAGAGAAACATGATGAGAAACATAAAGAAAAACATGAAGAGAAACGTAATGAGAAACATAAAGAAAAACATGAAGAGAAACATGAAGAAGAACATGAAGATCGTTTGATAAAGAATCATGACGAGAAACATAAAGAGAAACATAAAGAGAAACATGAAGAAAAACATGAAGAGAAACATGAAGATCATGATGAGAAACATAAAGAGAAACATGAAGATCGTTTGATAGAAGATCATGATGAGAAAACATGAAGATCGTTTGACTTTAATAGAAAGTCATGACGGGAAAACATGATAGAAAGTCATGAAGGAAAATCATGTAGACTGTTTGATCAAGCTATTTACATTTATCTAATATCTTGTTGAGTCAAGTTGAGTTGTCGAGTTGAATTGTCGAGTCAAGCTTCTCAACTTGACTCAAGTTCTTGAATTCAACTTCTCAACTCAACTCAACACTTTTTCAAAAAAAATTCAATTCAACTTAACACTTTTTGAGTCGAGTACTCAACTTGAACTCGAATACTTGACTCAACATGATCAGTTTAGTTGCGTGATCAGAAAAGTCATCATGCAGAGTTTTCACTCATGTGACAACTTCTCTTTTAACAGTCACAATCAATTTACGAAGAAGATTAATGACATGTTAATGTCAGTAAAAGATGAAAAGATACTGTTAGTGATTAAACAACTCAGATGAAGAGTCTGAGAATTATGACTATAAGTGATCAAAGAATTTGCAACTCATCAACTGCGTTGATATTGAAACATTTTCATCACATTAACAGTGTCATCAAGTAATTGATAAAAAGATATCAGATAAAATAGTCATCTTAAGTATTGAAAGTCGTGATTACAGTGTTCAAAGAAGTAGTGACTCATCAATCATGCTGATATACTGAAAAGACTTGAACTCATCTTCTTTACTTGACATCAGATCATTCATCTATCTATGTAAAGAATAGAGAGTTCAAGAGAACAATCAGAATGCATTCTCTTTTATTGATCAAAGTCAAACATTGAATGATTGCGATTGCATGTTTATACTAACAATTCATTCAACGTCTACATGATATAAGTTAAATCAAGAGAAGAAAAGAGTTACTTAGTACAATCACACTTTATCTTCTCATTGTGTACATCTCTCTTTCATCACATATTTCTCTGCTCAATGAATGACAATTATTGAGTAAAAGAACGCAGCTTTATGTATGTTACAATCATGAGCATCACAAATGCAAAGAAAACGTCTTTCATCTTTGAATCAAAGATCGAATCAAAACATCATTGTATAAAATATCATTAATGAAGAGCAAAGCAAAGACAATGTGTCATAATTAAACAATACAGACACTTATTAAGAGTTTACTTGAGCATTACACGCTGAATAAAAGCTATAGATTCATTACTTAATAACACAGTGTCAATCTTATTGTTTCAACTGCGTGAAGCAGTTGTATAAACAACAAGTGATTTTCTTTCTCAGAGAGTTTTGTTCACTCAATATAAATAGCATAAAGTCTCTTATGAGTTGAGTCTAAATCAATGTTACAAGAATGTATGAATTACAATTACAATTACAATTACAATTCATAAACTGCAATCTTTATCTCTTTTATTCTTTCATAAGTTTTTCTCATTTGATTTAATGCAGATTTTTGATGAAATTCAACAAACTTCTTTACTTGCTTCAGATTCTGATTAAACAAAAGACATTTTTCTTTCAACATCTTCATCAAATTTCAGCTTTAAAGATTTATCAGCACATTTGAAGTTGAACATACTTCTCAAATTTTCATGATGACAGAATGATAAAATGATACTTTCTCTTGTTTATCATTTTCTAGTTTAAAAGAGATTGCATTGATGAGTCTTTAATTTCATAATACAATGATTATTTCATTCTTAGTTTCACATTCTGCAATTTTCATGTTGACTTTATTTTTGAAGATTGCTGTGTAATAAATGAGCATTGCAATACGTTGTTTATCAGATTTATCTTTATTATCATGTGATAAATGTGACATTCAGAAATAAACACTGTCTGCAAAGCAAGACTGATTCACTCATTTCAGATTTGATTTTCATGAATCATTTTCATTGAACATCTTGAGTACTACGCAGTGAGTATACTCATTTGTTGCTAAATTTCACTTGATCACTTCTTTTCATTATTTTTATCAGTTAACTTGTTTGCAAACATTGCTGTGCTCTGAATTTGACTTTGTTTTCTATCACTCATCAAATCATTAACATTCAGATTTACATGTCTTATGAATTCTGAATCATTCTTGAAAATGATTTTCATGAAATATGAAAAGATCAGAAGATTGATTTCGTGATTTAATCAAAGAATCACAATAATAAGATAGTATACTATATTCTGATGTACTAATTGTTGCAATGTGATGTACATAGTCATTCTTAATCAATCGTGATTTGTAAGATTTAAGTCATTTCTCTGATGTCATAAATACATGTTTAGTTTCTCTTTTATTAAGACTCATGTATTGTCATTCAATATTTAATCAAACACATTTGATAATATTATTGCATTGTTTTTCTTTCACTTCTGATATTTAATCTTCTTTATGAACATGTTATAAATTAAAAATATATCAATTTTATAATTCTGTAACATATATAATTATAGTTGAAATAGTTGTAGTGAGTCAATGAAGCGAAAGAAATGACTATCTTAATGAAATCAGTCTGCAAAAGTGACATTGATTTTCATGAAATTTAGTTGAAATTTATAGTTGTATATGATATTTATATGATCAATAAGTATTTTGAATGACAGCTCATTTATCAGTAACTTGAGTTTATTTCTCAGTTTCTGAAAATGTAAATGATATATAAACGTTTCTTTATTCTTAGTTTTGAAGTGATATTTTCTCAGCAACTTCATTATCATGATTAAAAATATCAAATTAAGATAATTGAGTTTCTGCTTTCATGTATGAAACACTTGTATGCAAAAGCATGCTTTATTTTCTTTCATCTTTCAAATATTTTTGATAATTTAATAATGTAATCATTGAATTTTTAATCATATGCTTTCAATCACTGTTGCAATAATAGCTTTCTTACAAACATTTATAGTATTACTCATTTCTGTTTTTAAGCTGTACTGTAAAAGAATCTTTTCATTATTCATGATTACATCTAGTGAAAAAGCAAGTCTTTGCTCATTATATTCTGTTAACTTTAAAAGCATCAAAGCAATCAAAATAAGAGAATAAAAAGATATAAAAAGATGTACATGTGATGTTCTTGAAGAATTTAATGATGTAAATGAAGTGATCATGTCAGAAGAAATTGATGTGATAATTCTTAATAATTGACGAAATCTTATCATTAAACTTCACATCATTGACATTGATGAATTAAGATCTGAAATCATTACTACATTGCTTGCAGTCAACATGAAGTGTGAGTTTTCATTCTTCAACACTATTGATGAGCATCTTGATTGTAACAACAGTATTAATGATCTTGATCTTCTTTTGAAATTAAATTACAAAACTGCTGATGAGCTAAAAACAGTCTTAATATGATTTGTTTTCAAAATTATGTTGCTGATATGCTCACATAGCAAGTCAGATTCTACTCATTTTTAGTTCATGTAATTTAGCTTCTTGTTCATTAACATAACTTCAATTTGATTTATGATCAATTTGTTGAAGTCTGTAAGTTGTAAAAATGAAAAGATTGAAACTTAATCTTTGCTGATAATTATCTGCATTATTTTATGATATACTATCTGCTTCATCATCATTCTAATCAAATGTTTATTCTGAATTCTTGCAATGACAGCATGCATTTTATTCATCGCTTCTCTTTTTACTGAATACAATGAAGAATTTTTCTTTGAAATTCAAAGATTCAGTAGCTTCAAGTTTCATCTGTTCATCATGATTTTTTTTGTTTCAGCTATATTTCTTCTCTCTTTTTTAATTTTCTCATGCTCAATATTTATCACTTTTCATTCTTCTTTCTTTTTAATCATTCTTGAGTGAGTAAATTGTTATCAAGAAATTTCACGAAGCTGTACATCAGATTTTCTACATTAATGTGTAATTGCATAATCTGATTTTGAAATTGATGAATTGCTGTCTGTCGTTCTTGTTCTGTATGCAGAAAATTCAAGTAATCAATTAGTTCTTTTTGATCATTTATGAAGTATTTCAGATGATGCAGTATTATTGCAGAGCTTGCTTTAATAAGTATCATATCTGCTTTTCTGAAATGATGAAAATTGTCAAAGACTGAGCTAGACTAAAGATACTATCAATATAAAAGACTGGTATTATTATTACTTTGATAGAATCTAGATACAAAACAATACATCAGATAATGTATAAGACGAAAGACAAAGAGCGAAAGAAAAGAATGAAAGCTCAACTTTTATATACATGAATCGAGCAGAATCAAGACTAAACAGTAGTTTTATGACTTAAGATTGCAAAGATTCATGCACACAACTGAGATAATCAAAACAGAATTGCTGAAACTAAATTAAGATGATGATGACTAGATTGATGACTTGATTCATTGAACTGCAAAACAAATTCAATGAATCGAGATTATTTAAAACATCGACAATTTATGTTCTAAATTAAATTGATGATCTGACATCATGATAGTAACTTCTCTCTTCAAGACTGAGCTTCTGCAAAATGATGAGAAGAAACAAGATGAAATGAGAAAGAATCAAAAATGAAAACTGACTGAAATGAGACAAGAATTGATGTGAACGCATTTTAATGTGATGAAGCACAGACAAAACTGAAATAAATCTGAGCTACATTTAAGTCAGATCTGAGCGAGATGAGACGAGACGCATTTTAACATGATGATGCACAGAAAATTGAAACACATTTGAGTCACATCTGAGTCAGATTTAAATGAGATGTCTGAGTCAAATCTAGGCAAGATCTGAGTCAGATCTGAGTAAAAAAGAGATGAAATGCAGTTTAATATGATGATGCACAGACGAAACTAAAATACATCTGAGTCACATCTGAATCAGATTTAAGCAAAATGTTTAAGTCAGATTTAGACAAGATCTGAGTCAGATCTGAGCTGAGTTGAGATGATAAAGATTGAACTTAAAGTTCTTGACATTGACATTGAGACATCACACATGACAGTACATGTAATTCTTCGACGACAGAGTTGATGAGATGATATTCATTGAGCGTTTGCTCACAATTATTCAGAAGATGAAAAGACTTTCAAGTAGAAAAGTGATTTTCTCAATCAACGTAATACTTAAGCAGAAGTAAGTTATAACGTCTATCACGCTTGAAGTTTAGTATGCTGTTTACATATCAGAATCTTTCATTATTCTTGATGATAACAAGTTTTCAAGATTTCTGATGTTGACTTGAAAGAAAGTTACTTGTGATATGATTCAGAAAAGTGACATGAAAGATTGAATGAATCTTCATGAATGCTGAAAGATTTAACTTGATGATCAAAGAATTATTCTTGAAGACATGCTTGATCTTGAAGAGATCAACGTTATGATCATCTAACTTGACAGTGAGACAAGCGATGCTGAGATTGCGAACATTCAGTCAGACTTCATCTTCGACGAAGTATTTAAAACAAGAACGACGAGAGAGATTGACATTGAATTCGTAGATGATCTGAGCTATAAGCATCTCATCATGTAGATGCTCAGTTAATTTCTTCATCTTCTTGATGAACTTTTTGACATTGATTAACTTGTTTTGAGCTTGAAACGTAAGATTCTCAAGCAGAGACTCAGAAAACTTGAAGTCTAGACGTGAGTTCTGACTTAAATTGATCAAGAAGAATGATGTTAAAGTGATTAATAACAATGCGTTATTGATGATGAATTCAACTTCAGAAAGTCACTTAGCTCAGTCATTCTGCATGTAGTTGACGAAGACTCAAAGATAATGCTTCATGATAGCATTGACTTTCTCGATTTGATCATTGATTTTAGAATGATACGTTGTTGATAACTTAGCGTTTATCTTCAGCATTTTACACATATGCTTTCAGACATCGAAGATGAATTGTGTGTCTCGATCAGACATGAAGAACTCAAGTAAATCATGATGTTTTCAAACATGAGCATAGAAGCAGTTAATAGCTTCTTCAACTTTCATAGAAGTGATGAGAACTAAATGTTTCATTTTGATAAGATAATTGACGAAGACTAGAACATATCTATATGTGATATTCATGAAGATACTGAGCAATAAAGAATTTACATAGTTCATGAAAACATCACGTCAACAACGTTTGAAAACTAAAAGAAAACACAATCATTCTTGAGTTCATTGTCTAGAAAGCTTGAAACGTGTGCATATGTGACAGTTTCATACAAAGCATTGAACATACTTATAAATGTTTGATCATCAATAAACTCAACTGATCAGTTCATAGCTTTTTGCTCTTTCTGAGTGATTATCAATGACACTATCATGAATGAGCTGAATGATATGAAGACGTAGTTTATCTGAGTTGAGCACGTACTTTCTTTCTTGAAAGTACAGATAATTCTTGTATTTTTCACACTCAACTAAAGAGATCTTGTTGTGATGTCATGTTTCATTGCAAAGCACTTCGATTATCTGAACTGCGAATTTGTCATTAATTTCAACTTGCTTTCACAATGTCTGAATGAGAGTGTCAGCAGAATCTTCATCAAGATTCAGAATGTCTTAATCTAGCTGAGACTTGACGTCTTCAACGTTGAATTCTTCGATTTCTAGATTCATGAAAGCTAAAATTTGCGAAAGTGCTGAGATAACTGAGAACAAATGTAACTGAATTGAATCTAGAGCGATGATTTGTGACTGAAGCTTCATGACTTTGATGTCAAAGACATCAAGAGTGAGATTCTCAACAATATCAAAGTCTAAAACATGAATTTTCAGAATTGTCTGATGTTGATATTGATGTCAAGAATCAAATGTATTTTTCTCTTTAAAAAGATTTTCTGAGCGACGTGTCAGAGCATTCAACTTATCATCAATCTTGTCAAAATGATAAGCGATGCAATAGTTGAATTTAGACAGAAACTCGCTTCAACGAGCTTGATGATGACTCAACTGCTTAGTTGACATGAAATACTCAAGATTTTTGTGATTCGTGATCATCTCGACAGAATAGATAGAGTCTTCAAGCTCTGATCATCATTTCTCGAAAGCACAAACAATGATCATGAGTTCTTTATCGTATATCTCGTAGTTACACTCGACTGAGTTATGCTTCTTTGAAAAGTAAGCGATTGAATGAAGAATCTCGTTCTCATCATACTGAGAAAGAATGTCTTTGAACACATAGTTCAAAGCATTGATTTCTATCACAATCTTGTGATCTGAATTATAGTGACAAAGAATAATCTTGAAAGTGAAGACTTTCTTAAGAATGTTGAATGCAATCTGACATTTCTGAAATCAGACAAAGAGTACATCTTTTCTGATGAGACGAGTGAGCGAAGTAGCTATTCTACTATAGTCATAAATGAATCTTCTATAGAAGTTCGCGAAATCTAGAAAACTTTGAACGTCTTTAACGTTGATCAAGATGAGTCAGTTGACAATGATGTTTATCTTAGAAAAATTCATCTTGATCTCTTTGATGATGATTATCAATTCTAGATACAAGACTTGAGTGACGTGAAACTTGCATTTGATTATATTCATCTGAAGATTTGCTTCTTACAGCTTTCGCAGAATGAGCTTGACATGAATCTCATGCTTGAGTTCATTGTCAAAATAAATCAAGATGTCATTCAGATAAGCTGTATAAAACTTATCTAAATGTTCACGAAGAATATTGTTGATATACTTCTAAAATGAGACAGACTCATTACATAGATCAAAGATAATGAAGAGCATGACTAAATACTTGAATAATTCAAATCAAGTGCGAAAGATGATGAGAGCTTCATTTTCTTCTTTGATTCAAAGTTGATTGAACGCAGAGATGATATTCAGCTTGATAAAAAATTTAGCTCGACTTAGATGATTCAGCGTTTCTGAGATCAGAGACAGAAAATATCGATTCTTGACTGTGATAGCGTTCAGATCTTGATAGTTCATGCAGAAGCAAAGTTCTTCTTTGAGTTTCTTGATGAAGAGAACAGAAGCAATCGTCTGAAAGTGACTGACTTGAATGAAATCTTTGCTCAGATTCTCATTCAGATAACAACGAAGTTCTAGAATTTTGTCACAACTCATGTTATACAAAGTGAAGACTGAGAATTGAGCATCTTCTTTAAGATGTATGACATGATCATGAGCTCAATGCAAAGACAAGATATTGACGTTCTTCTTGAAGAAGACATCTAGAAACTCAAAATATCTGAACGATAGAATTATGACTGAATCGACGTTCTTGCTTTATCAATAGACTTCAAGATCTTCTTGTGTCGTGAATGCAGTCAAATAAAATTTCTTTTTCATTTGATGAAGATTCAGACGATGATTTTTATCATACGTACTGTCTTGAGAGCGAGATGAGAACTGAGCAAGAGTTGAACTGTTCTTTGAATAAACAGTCAAAGTCGCGCAGCGCGATTTTGACTCGTCAAAGTCTAGACTAGAAGACGAGATTAACTTAAGATTTAAGAAGACATCGATTTTCTTTAAAGTGACGCTAAACACTTCAATGTCTTTGACACAAGCAGCATGATTAAAGTAAAAGTTTCAAGCTTTCAACTCAACTACGTCAAGTTGTATAAAAGATCGATTGAATTGATCTGCTTAAGAAACAACAAAAGTTCTAAAGAAAAAAGAATTTTGACACTTGATTTTTGATGAGTATTCTTTTTAAATGACTTGAAGAATACAACTAAAAGCTTCTTGTTTCAGATGAGAAATAAGACTGAACGAGATTTGTTTCTTGTGAATGAACTGAGAGTTAGTTGACTTCTTGTGAACAAACGAAGAATTATATTGCTTCTTGTGAGCAGACGAAAAACTGAATTGCTTCTTTTGAGTGAATGAGAAACTAGATTGCTTCTTGCAAGCGAACTGAGTGCTGAATTGCTTCTTGTGAGCAATCTGTAGACTGAATTGCTTCTTGTAAGTGATTCGTGAACTGAGTTGCTTCTTGTGAGTGAATTGAGAGTGAGACTGAGAGAAAGCTACTTTGTTAACTTTGAACGAGAAATTTTCTTCTTGTTGATTAAGATCATAGATCTTGACAAGAAATGAGCAACAATGATTAAGACAGAAGAAGAAAGACAAGATGAGAATATTGTGCTCAAAATTGACATCAATGACGTGATGATGAAGTCATGATAAACTCATGATGATGAGATACTGACTTAATTCAATGACATAGAAAAATAGTCTTTTGATGTGTTCATCAAGAATCATTGTGATTTCAACAACATAAGTAATGTCATTAATTAAAGCGACTTGATCATCAAATTCTTGAAGTCTGCGAGAGTGAGTTAATTGATGCAAGAGAAGATGATGTTGTTGCGCAAAGAATTTATTCATAAAGACATAAGCAGAGACTTCACTATCAATCAGAGTGAAAGCGAAAACTCTAGATTGAGCTTGACGTAAAATACAGAATACTATCATGTGACTATCTTTGAATGTTGAATTGAATTCAAAGAGTTTTAAGACAGATTTAGCAGAAAACTTTCTATATGATTGAAGTGAGAATGAAAAGATTGAGACTAGTAAACAAGATGATATGTATACAGATCTTTGAGCGCGACTTAGCTCAGAGACTAGACTTTTTTCGCGAATAGCGAGACTTCTTCATCTATACTGACAACGTCATTGTCGTAGATGTTCATGATATGCAAAGTGAAGAACTTCTTATTTGAGCATTCTTTAGTGATTTTGCTCGAATGTTGCAACTTGCAGTAGTAGCACAGCTTTCACTTGTTGCAGATTTTCTTAATCTCAGAAACGGTCAGAATCTTATCTTGAATGATAATAATGACGAAGCTTAAATTCATTGACTCATTGAAAGATGAGAGAGAAAGAGACGAAGATACTGTCAAAACAACAGTCACAGAAGTGATGATTTTTAAACTCAAAGAGTTACTAGTTAACGTCAAGATGTTCTTGACTTTGATGAACGAGACAATGACGAAGACGAAGTGAGATTGATGATGCTTAAGCTGTTGAAGCTCTTCGTCGATGTCAAAGAATGCTTGAACTCATTGATGAAAGATGAATGATTGAGTTTCATCAAGATTTCGTCAGAAGAAGATGATGACTTGAGTGAAATAATTGACATTGCGCTTCAGACAAGACAGTCAATCAACAAGAAATCTTTCATCAAAGAACATTCTTTCTTTTGATAAAAGAGATTGTAGTAGTCAACAAAGTTATTCATGCCTTGCTTTAGAATTTCGCGAAGATATAAATGAGCATCTTCTGTCTCAAAAGAATTATCACAGCAATGATGCAACTTGTGTCATCAATCTGCGAAGATGAAAATGATACAGAGATCATTGACTCGATATTGACTCATTAGATTGTGAATCTTCTTATCTATGATGAGTCGTGACTCAACATAGATGATCTTGACTCAATGAAAGAGGTAACGATCGAGATTTCAATGTATGAAAACGTTGCAGAAAGTGTAAATCTTTCGTAATGTCAGAAACTGAGCTAGACTAAAGATACTATCAATATAAAAGACTGGTATTATTATTACTTTGATAGAATTTAGATACAAGACAATACATCAGATAATGTACAAGATGAAAGACAAAGAACGAAAGAAAAGAACAAAAGCTCGACTTTTATATACATGAATCAAGCAGAATCAAGACTAGATAGTAGTTTTATGACTTAAGATTGCAAAGATTCGCGCACACAACTGAGATGATTGAAACAGAATTGCTGAAACTAGATTAAGATGATGATGACTAAATTAATGACTTGATTCATTGAACTGCGAAACAGGTTTAATGAATCGAGATTATTTAAGACATCGACGATCTATGTTCTAAATTGAATTGATGATCTGACATCATGACAAAAATAAAGATAGTTAAAGAATTTGAATGAGATTCTTTTAAGAAAATGCATAAAAGCTTTTGTTAATGAAAGCTTTGATGTGAGCTTTTAATGTTTAAGAAAACAAATGCTAAGTAAAGAATTACATAAGATGTTTAATTGTTTTAGTATAAATTTAAATAACAAAGATAATGAAATACGTAAGATTTTTAAATGTTTTAGTGCAAGTTCAAATAACAGAGATGATAACTATGTTAAAAGATAAAAAATATGTGCTGAGTCTTTTAAAGCTTAATGCTAGTAGAAATTGCTTGCAGTTTTGCAAATAATTCTTCTGTGACTTGCATTTATCATAGTTGAAGAGATGTTGATGACTCAATATTAGTAACAAATTTCTCAGCTGATTGATTGACTATTTTTCTATGCTATCTGCTGTGCATTACATGAGTTAAATTGACTTGATGTAGCATCATGTTATCTTGTTGTATGTTGTTTAAGTCGATCTTAATATATCTTTGATCTTTGATCTTAATATATTTTCTGATATACAATCATTGATTGATTTTAATTCTTGCTTTAAGCTTTAGCTTTAATCATTACGCAGTAAAGTTTAACGCGTATTCTGCAAATTGATTAGAATTTCGCTTTATTCATTCAAGATTAAAGCATTTTGAAATTTTCAATCTTCAATACTGAAGTAATTCAATATTTTTTTTCTTCATTAAGTGCATGCAGTTTATGACTATAACATTATCTAGACGCTGTGTATATGCTAAATTACATGTAATCTAGTCAAAATCGCTGCTTTATATTTTTTCATTGAACAGTTACATCAATAGAATGTGCATACAAGCATGTGAACTGTTTATATGATCAAGTGATCACATAAATAACTCAAAATTGTGAAAGCTGATCACTTCAATGTGAGCTTTCAACTTGTTTGTATGATCATCAAGCTAAGCGAGCTAGATAAGCTTTGATCTATGTAGAGAAAAGCTGATCACTTTGACGTGAGCTTTCAAGTTCACTGTATGATTATTCAGCTGAATGAACTAAATGAGCTTTGATCTATGTATTTGCAACGTATGTAAATCGATCAGAAAATCGAAATTAATTGATTTACTGCGTTGCACAGATGTGTATGTGTGCAAAAGCTGAGTCATGTCTTTGTAATGACTGTGTGAATGTTGTATATTAGTTGCAACGCATGCGCAAAGACGTTGCTGTTGTTCTGTGTATATGAGCAAAGACTGTGTCATGTCTTTGCAGTGTATATATATGATTGCAATGCATGTACATCGATTTGATAAAGCGAAAAATCGATTGATTTACTGCATTACACAAGCATGTAGATGCACAAAAGCTGAGTTGTGTCTTTGCAATGTGTATGTGTATGATGTATATGAGTTGCAATGCATATGCAAAAACGTTGCTGTTGTTCTGTGTATATGAGCAAAGACTGTGTCATGTCTTCACAATGTATATGATTGCAATGCATGTAAATTGATCTGATAAAGCAAGAAATTGATCGATTTACTGCATCATACAGACGTGTAGATGTGCAAAAGCTAAATCGTGTCTTTGCAATATATGTGTGTATATTGTATATGAGTTCAACGTGTGAATAAAGCGTTGTTACTGCTCTGTGTGTGATTGCGCTGCGTGTAAATCAATCTGAAAATGCGAAAAATCAATCAATTTACTGCATCACATCTGTCTGTATATGTGCAAAAGCTGAGTTGTGTCTTTGCAATATATGTGTATATGTTTTATATGAGCTGCAGCATGTATGCTGCTGTCATTCTGTGTATATGCGAACTTTAATGCACTGATGATCGCGTTGTTATTACTTCGTTTTTCAACTGTGTGTAAGCTCAACATGTGAGTAAAGCGTTGTTACTGCTCTGTCAATATTGATGAGATTGTTCAGCTTTTCTGACAAGCATAACTTGTAGAAGATTCATAGTCAGCATTTCATACAGATAAATCTCGTTGTTGATCAGTAATTTAACATTAACATTGCAAACATTTGCATCTTTATTCTCATTCTTCTTTTCATATGCTTAAGTAACTTAAAGCAACTTTATGATATTTTTAACAATTCATGATCTTCTTGCATCAACTTTACTTCTTGATGACTTGATAGAAAAAGAGTTAATACAAGTGATGCTGTATAAAACAATGTTATTGAAGTTGCATTCTTAAGTATGAACAATTTTATCTCAATTCAACAGAAGTTTCAGTGACAGATGCTTTTTTTAAGTTTACAGAGACTTTTAATTAATAGTGAATAAAATTCAGCGATGCATTCAAGTTTCTGATTGAAACATTGATTGCAATTTCTGACACAATTTTCTCAATGAACGTTGTTATCAATAGATTTTGATCTTCATTCTTCTGTTTATTACTAATCTCACTTTTCAATGCTCAATTCACACACTTCTTCAATTTATTTTCTGCAATCATTTCTTTTAAAATCGCTTCGTCAAGTTCTGCAATTTTATATCATTCTTTTTCAATGTTCATCTTCATTATTTGAAAAAATCTTAGTCATCTTCATGTCAATTTCAATGTATGCATGTTGTTCAATTTGATGTCATGCAGCAGTACAAGATTACTCTTTAGAATTAAACAGTATGAATATATTTGTGATCATTTTATACATTTTTGTCAATCTCTCTTATTTTTCTCAAATGCAGCGTGATCTTCTTTAAATTCTCATCTTTGCATTTGAGTTATTAAGCACGAAAAGTTAGTAGCTTATCAGTTGTGCAAACATTGTTTCATGAAAGAATCTGTCAGATTGAAACATCAAGTTCTATAGAAAAAATGACATTGCAATCATACAAGACATGATATAAAGTCATTTCAATAAAAGTTCTCATGATGATTCTGTCTGTTTATAACACATTGACAAAGCTTTTGACTCACTTCATGCTTTTATTGACTGTCATCTTGATTAAAACATTTACAAAAGCTGTATAATCTTTCTTTACAAGATCATTCATTTATAAATGATGAAATAACATCATCATTCACTTTATTTTATATTTCTTGATCAGCGTTTCTACAATTTCTTTGTTCTTTAATTCTTCATTTATGATAAATTTTCTTGAACAATCATGTTTGTAGATCACATCTTTTCACAGAAATTTTGCTATCGCTTTTGAAGTTGCTGCTTTCAAAACTCTTTCTTTTATTCATTTTAAAAAGTCATTTCTTGTCAAAACAATATAATGTTTTTCTTTGCTTGAAAATATGTGAATGATATTCATTTCAATCTTCTTTCAAACTTTCAAGATTCAAATAGAATGCAAAGTCTTCTTCTTTCATTTTAATGCTTGCAACTAACATTCTTCACAGAATTTTACATATATGCATGTATTCTTTCATATTTTCTTTCATTAATGTTTGTTGATCATCTTTTGATATATTTTCTTTCTTTCACAATGATTACTTTCATCATGCAATCGAAAACGAGATTTATCTGTACAAGATGCTGACTACGAATCTTCTGCAAGTTATGCTTGTCAGAAGAGCTGAATAATCTCATCAACATTGACAGAGCAGTAACAGCGCTTTACTCACGCGTTGAGCTTACACACAGTCGAAAAGCGAGATAATAACAACGTGATCATTGACATGTTGAAGCTTGCACATACACAGAAGAACAGCAACGTCTTTGCATACATGCTGCAACTCATATACAACATACATACATATACTGCGAAGGCACGACTCAGCTTTTGCGCACATACAGACAGATGTGATGCAGTAAATCGATCAATTTTTCGCATTTTTAGATCAATTTACACGCAGCACAATCACATACAGAGCAGTAACAGCGTTTTATTCACACGTTGAACTCATATATAATATACACACATATACTGCGAAGGCACGACTCAGCTTTTGCGCACATAAAGACAGACGTGATGCAGTAAATCGATAGATTTTTCGCATTTTCAGATCGATTTACACGCAGCGCAATCACACACAGAGCAGTAACAGCGCTTTATTCACACGTTGAGCTCATATACAACATACACATACATATTGTGAAGACATGATTCAGCTTTTGCGCATCTACACGTCTGCATGATGCAGTAAATCGATCGGTTTTTTGCTTTATCAGATTGATTTACATGCATCGCAATCACATACATGATGAAGACATAACACAGACTTTGCTCATATACACAGAACGACAGCAACGTCTCTTCGCACATGCTGCAATTCATATACGTCACACACACATACATTGCAAAGACACAACTCAACTTTTGCACATCTACAGACTTGTGCAATGCAGTAAATCGATTGATTTTTCGCTTTATCAGATTGATTTACATGCATCGCAATCACATACACTGCAAAGACACGACATAGTCTTTGCTCATATACACAGAACAACAGCAACGTCTTTGTGCATATGCTGCAACTCATATACATCACACACATATACACTGCGAAGGCACGACTCAGCTTTTGCGCACATACACATCTGTGCAACGCAGTAAATTGATTGATTTCGATTTTCTGATCGATTTACATGCATCGCAATCATATACACTGCAAAGACATGACACAGTCTTTGCTCATATACACAGAACGACAGCAACGTCTTTGCGCACGCACTGCAACTCATATACGTCACACACATATACATTGCGAAGGCACAACTCAGCTTTTGCGCACATACACATTTGTGCAATGCAGTAAATCGATCAATTTCGATTTTTCTGATCGATTTACATATGTTGCAAATACATAGATCAAAGCTCATTTATGATCAGCTTTCATTTACATAAATCAAAGCTCATCTAGTCTGCTTAACTAGATGATCAAACAGCGAACGAAAGCTCATGTTGAAGTGATCAACTTTTACAATACATTGATCGTTCATTTAGTCTTTTCATTTAAATAATCAAACAGCAAATTCGAAAGCTTACGTTAAAGTGATCAGTCTTTATAATACATTGATCAATCATCTAGTTTTTTCACTCAGATGATCAAACAGCAAATTTGAAAGCTCACGTCGAAGTGATCAGCTTTCATACACAGATCAAAGCTCATTTAGCTTGCTTGACTAAATGATTAAACAGTGAATAAAAGTTCACGTTGAAGTGATCAGCTTTCATACATAGATCAAAGCTCATTTAGATTACTCAACTAAATGATCAAACAGCGAATGAAAGCTTACATCGTAGTGATCAGCTTTCATAATTTCGACTTGTCAATATGATTACTTAATTATATAAACAGATTATGCACTCATATGCGCACACTAATGATCTGACTGCTCAAAAAAAAGATATACAGCAGCAATTATGACTAAATTACTTGTAATTTAGCTTACACACAGCGCTTCAGTGCAACTATTTTTTTTATTTTTTTTTATTTCTTCATTAAGTGCATGCAGTCTATGACTATGACACTGTCTAGGCGTTGTATGTATGCTAAGTTACATGTAACCTGGTCAAAGTCGCTGCTTTATATCTTTTCGTTGATCAATCACATCGATAGTTTGTGCATACAAGCGCTCTTTCTCAATTCTCGTCATCATACTTCCGTTTTTCTTTGTTCTTTTGCACTCTTCGCGTTCTACTCTTTCGTTTCTAATAGTCATTTTCTCGTCGCAATTCGAGTATTTTTCAAATACTTTAGTGTTGCGATTCTTTCAATTTTGATGATGAACAGTGTCAATATAGTGTCTGTGTTTTTGAGCTGAGCTTTTTCCTTAAGCTT
>JAABUK010003568.1_pt1 | contig 26205 bp, 34 predicted proteins | sample 5559141 | NCBI WGS metagenome assembly JAABUK01 (sample SAMN10711869, study PRJNA513367) | rock metagenome | isolation source: Antarctica rocks | place: Antarctica: Victoria Land, Pudding Butte nord | collected 2016-01-03 | reverse complement strand
AAGTCAAACAAGCAATGCCAGGACAGTGTCAATAAGCAAACTGGTAACTCTCACAGCACGTCCCATACCGCACCAAAAAAGTCAAGCAGCAAAACCCAGCGACCACAGTACAAACGGCCGTAAAAGCCTGTCAGCGTGCGGGTGTCGTGGTAGTAAAACGTGAGAAAGCAGGTGCGCAGCAACCCGCCCCTATCTCCATGCCAAGCTTTGTTAGTAGTTCGGAAGCACCAGACGCCGCGTAATCCACAGCGCCCAAACCACAATATTCCTCAGCTCCGAAAGTGTTGGAGTCGGATCGTGTTCCCCTTCCAAGCGCATCCTCAAATGGATGCGCTCAAGCTGAAGATAAGTCATACGTCACACCCAGATCGTAGTTGCTACCGGCGTCCAGGTAGCCATTGTAGACAAGATTACAAGATTAGAGATTACATACATTTTGTTCGTTCGTTCAGGACCCCAAGCTCAGCTTACAATCCCAATCATGTTGTCCTTGCGATCACTGATGGTCATTGTGACACCGACAGTGTTCAGCAGAGGGCACAGCGATGGATGCCGATAACGACATGTACAGCTTGACGCCTTTGCCAGTCCAGGGCGCGGACTGCAGTCACTCCGCCCTGAGCTCATGTAACAGCTTTTCAGACGATTTTCAGTCATTCTTAGAGAACCAGTTTCAAGACGACGAGGTCGCGTCTGTCGAGCCAACTACGAGTCTTGCTTTCGCTTCCGATAAATCCGGCAGGCCACCCCGACCAGATCTTCCTGCCGGAGCAGTTGCACGAGCAGTTCGTAGAACGTTGCGTAACAGGCATTCACAACGACAGTGGAGGACGCGCCAAAAGGTCAGAAGCATATACAATTTGCATGTCAGCCTGGTGCAACTCAGCGCAATCGTCCAAGCTACACTTACAGAGCTGTATACGGCACGTGCAAGTCAATATTCAGTCATGTTATGCCCTGCAGACCCGGGCAGACAATTTGGAAGCTCAAATCGAAGCTAAAACAGCGCAGTTCAAGGTCTTGCAAGCACGCCAACGGCAGCTTGAAGCACAGAATGCCATGTTGGAGGACGCCATTCCACAGGCCTCTGACACTGACGCGCAACACATATACACACTGGTGGGGCAGCATATTGATCACACAGCGTGCTTCTACCTATCATGGCACCTATGCTTGCTTTGCACTTCATTCTCTTGCATGTCGGCCAGCTTGCATGCAACAGCTTGAATGCAGTAAAGCAAATGCAACAGCAACATGCATTGACACTCAGCCCTTCATTTGTTGTATCATGTTTGCATACACCAATGATTTCAGCACGCATGACAGATCAGGTTGCATTGCTGCCCACAACAGCATGCACTCAGCTCGTATACTTATGTACTCACGCATGGTCAATTGGTGTATCATGATCTATGCACCCTGCATCAAGCATACGCTTAGATTTGCGCAAATGCATTGCTGAGAAGACAAAGGTACAGTTGCTTCATTTGGCACACACAAGAACAGATCGACAGAGATACCAAATCAGGCATGATCACCATCAACCTGGGATCTGTGCTGTGGCCTGCTGCAGGGCAATGTGGACCTGACTGACCTTCAAAAAAGTGACACCCAACAGACCCTCACTATCACAGTGCTGGGTGGTCTACCCCAAGTGAAGACAAGGCAGGATGTCAGCAACATGTCATTTGCTGAGTTTGCCATGCTTACAGCGGTAAGCAATTGACGACATGAAGAATAAATATAAGAATCTGATAAATCTGAGGAAAAAAAGGGATTGAAAACAGATCAAGCATCTGGCTTCCGTGCCAGAAGGAACAGTCGCACGCTTGTGGGTGGTCTGCAAGAGGCTGTTATTGACCTTGATCTTGCCATCATTTCTTGCTTGCGTTTCTTTTTTTTGGATTCAACGTTGCATGCGCCCATTCCAGATTGGCCTGCCTATCAGCCTTGCTGCACACGCACTGCCTGTATAGGAATGCACCTGATCAATAGCAAGACTCAAGGCGTTGATGTAAGCTGGTCTACCAGAGATGGGTCAACTGCTTGTCATACATGTGCTGCAGAAACGCCAACTTTTCCTGAATTGTCCTTCGTTGGCCTATTCCTGCCGTTTCACATCCAGATTGGCCATTCTGTTGCAGGCTTATGCCCGGAAGCTAGCAAGCTGCTTTGTTGAGCTTACTAAGACTGAGTCACCTTCTAGCGCCCCTGCCCATACCACAAGGATTGCCACTAACAGCCCTGCTTTGGTCTGTGGAGCTGCTGCCAACAGCCCTACCAAGGCGGCTCTTCACAGCCCCGCCCTTGAGAAACTCCGCAAGTGGACAAGAGAGTGCAGCTCTCTTCGAGCTTTCCTGGCTGTTGCAAACATCAAGAAGTACTTGGCTTTCATCTCACACAGGCTTGATGGGAGGCCAGGCTTGAAGACATGTGACCTGGAGGACAAATGGAACCATGACATGCTGGTATGCTTTGACTTGCAACATGCTGCATTGACTGCTGCATCAACTGCTGCATCAACTGCTGCATTGACTGCTGCACCAACTGCTGCATTGACTGCTGCATTGACTGCTGCATTGACTGCTGTATTGAGTGCGGCATGATGGATGCCTAGAGCACCGAGCAAAGAACAGGAACAAAGTTGGGCTTCATGTCTACTGCGTCAAAGTGCTGCTTTGGTGGCACCTCTTCTGCAGTCAAGACCATTCAAACGTTTCCCACAGCATGATCCTCAGCATGATCCATACCGTGACTATCTCACATCAACAACAGACGCTTGTTTGTGACCCTAATACCACAACACCCCTCAACGAATCCAGCATGGTTGTACATGATTTGGTGCTTCACTTAGCATCTGGGCTAGCTGTGCCTGCAGCGGCCTTGTGCATCTGCAACTAATTGGTACGTTGTAAATCATAGTGTGCACCAATTAGTTGCAGATGCACAACTATTCTGTGAGCTGCAACAAACCTGCACCCACACAACAGCATGGCCACCACTGCAGCCATTTGTCACTGCCAAATTCATAGACCTGTATACTGTCACGACGCTACAGCATTGACATGCCACAGCTTTGCATGTTGGAGTGCAGGCAGCGATGCAGTTCACTGAGGCACAGCAACAGGACTTGATGCTGCTGCGGCGCCTGTTCTATGGCAAGCTGGGAGTGCTAGCTAGACAGCGCAGGGATTGCCTGCTGCGCATGCCTTATGCAGCAGCAGCAACAGAACATGAAGTGAGTAATCGGCTATCAGAGGTGGTCACTGTTGCTCAGGAGCTGGTTGACATCACAGCTGCAGAGAGACAGACAAGATTGCAATTCACGTCGGCTTATCGCAGAGGGGTAAGTAACGGTTTGCTGTGCATGTGCTTGCCTTCCTGTGTTGTAGGGCAAAATCCCACATTGCGCATTAGATGCCCCTTATTGTACCCTGCTACATCTTGCTCCTTCACACATATGCCAGACTGTTTCTCACTGCTTTCTTCCAAACACTATGCATCTGACTTGTCATTGCTTGCATACCCATTTTGAGCATGCTTCCTCTGACAGCAAAAGGTTCTTTCAAATGCTGTCAGTCATGACTCAAATAAGGGATGTGTACTTGTTGACACAATTGCAAAATAAAGCACTGTCACCATGGGGTCATTTGATCATCCTCATGACATGTTTTTGGCCAGTCTTCTTCTTTATTCAGGTGCATGTTGAACTGTCATCCACAAGTGCTGAACCTTTCATCTTATCTAACTTCTCAGAAATCTCAGTATTTGTCTGTCAACTCCCTCATGAGTTCAAAGGCAAGAATTTCTTGCGCAGGTCTACACACTGACTCAGCAAGCCATGAGCATAGTGACAGCTTTTCCCTATGTGGCAGAGAACCCATACATGTTTGACATTCTGGCAGCAGAAAGGGGTGAGCTGTCAGCAAAAGAGCTGATGAAGCCTGCAGGACTGGACAGCATTGAGCACAATGCCAGATGGCAACAGATTGTCAGATACCTGGGCACGATTAAGGCAGAGGATGCTGAAGTGCATGTACCAATTGTAGGTGCTCAAGTTTGATGTCCATTTGATTTGATTACGTCTCTCCCTGTGCTCTTTCTGTTTCATTGGTATTGGGGACTGTGACATAACCGGCTTCATCAGAGTAGTCATCAACATCCATTTTTAGTAAGTTAAAGAGCTTGGTTTGTAGAGTATCGGCTGAATGTTGCCGAGGTTTCATAGATGCGGTCGTCTTTCTTTTGCCAGATACCCTTGGAATCTGTTTTTTGGTGGTATCATGATTGGCTGTGCATGGTTTGCAGTACTGTACAAACATTCTCCAGTATAGACATTACCAAGAGATGAGGAGAGTAGAACTGTATATGTTAGTCTGCATTTTCTGGGAGCATTTCAGCCCTCACGCAAAGATTCAGCTTTCGTGAGTCGCATTGTTCTGCAGGGCGCAAAGCTTGAGGTTATTGTTCTGCATGCTCAGTCAAATGGCAGCAAAAATTTCAACATGCCTAAAAGTGTTGCGTGTAAGTCTTCAGGGTGATGTTGTACCTTACCATTGTCAATTGATGACCCCGGTAGTATCTGCGGCCTGGTAATACTTTGAACAATTAGTGATCTGTCTTTCTGCAGCACAGCTGCTCGCATTTCAGCCATTTGGGATGTGCAACAGCACGATTTGATATTTGCTGGGGTCACCCCTGCAACCAGAGTCTTTTAGCCACGCCTTTTGCCGGCACAGGCCGCTTGTGGTGAGTAATGTCATGCATTTTGCTCTGTGTGAAGTCCTGCGAACTGGAATCTGGCAAGTCTGTCTGTCTGTCTGTCTGTGTGCGTGCGTGCGTGCGTGCAAGTCTGTCTGTCTGTATGTTTGGAGCAGGTACAGGCAGGGTGCAGGTATAGCTTCTGTATGTGGAAGTGTTTGTGCGCATGATAGCATAACGGCCTTATGGAGCCGGCGAAAGCTCAGCCTTGATTGCACACCGAGCTCTGTTCTACCGAAAGGTGTGGTGGTTACGCAAGAAAAATGTCTGACGAAGATCATATGGTCACCTCCGATGAGGAGGCAGACGAGGAGGAAGACGAAGATGAGGAGCACGGCTTCGATATGGCAAACTTCATGTTTGGCAATGTCGATAGCGAGGGGCAGCTGGAAGCAGACTTTCTTGACGAGGTGTGACTCGAATCCTGCACGCCGGTTGCTCTACCAGGGGATTGATAGCTCTGACAGCACAGCAGTCAATACACTGACACCATCTGTAGGATGCTAAGCAAAGCCTGGCGGGTCTTCAAGAGGCACAAGCAGGCTTGGATGTCTCTGTAAGCAAATCTTAACTTCATATGCTGACGTTCTTGCACAAGCTCTGCTCCTGCAGTTGTGTCAATTTTTGGCCTACGCCTCATTACCACCCTGCGTGCAGAGTCTGGCTGAATCTGGCCCAACAAACAGCGCTGCAACAAACAGTGACAAAGCATCAAGGCCAGCTGCAGCCAAGGTCCGGCAGTCTGCAGTTGAAAAGATTGGTGAGTCAGACATCACTGAGGAGGATGTCTGGCTGAACGAGACTCCTTCAGCTCCTTCAGCAGTGCCTGCAACCTTAGCTGCTGCGGCTAGTTTTGCTCCAGCCAGCCATGCTACATTGGGCCAGCCTGCTTTCCAAGACGAAGATGACTATGACATGGACGAGGAAGCAGCAGCCCCAGCAACCACAGCTGAAGTCAAGCAGATGTCCTTTCCAACTACAGGACCACCACCAGGAGGCTTCACTCAAAGTGTGCCGGCACATCTCGCAGATGCAGTCTCGGCACCAGTCTGTCCCACTGTTGGTATACAGCCCACATTGGCTTCTGCATCAGCAATGGCTCCTGCAGTTGCTCCCATGACTCTGACACCAGCAGCCTCTCTAGCTAGGGACCATGCTGCAGGCCAGCCTGCTCAGAATGTGCTCAGAAAGCCGACAACACTGCAGCAGCAGGTATCATACCAGTACATGTTTGCATCCTGGTGCAATCTTTCCTTGCATGCACATCCGTGTCAGCCATGCAATTGAATGCTCTGTTTCAGTCACAATGTGCGTCACATAAGCATGTGCCATTGAATAAGCGTTGCAGTTATACGCTGATGGACTGCCCCAAAATCACATGCATATAGCGCACACGATCATTTGACTATGAACAGCAAGGGTACACATCATTTGTGGTTGATGTGTGCCACTTCATGCAAGCAAGGCCTCTGTGTGTAGGCCTGCTATGCCAAAGCATCTTGTTGCACTGACATCTGATGCTGTGTGCAGATTGAGATGGCTCAAGCAGCAGGGGTGGACTTGCCTTTTGTCACTGGCTCAGATGGTCGGCCTCTACTGCAGTACTCAAGGCTGCTTCCCAAAGGCAACCCCATCCCCCCCTCCCAGGAGGAAGAGAAGGAAGAGGATAGCAGGAAACTGTCTGAGACCAGTGCTAAGCTGCGTGCTGAGCGTCTAAACATTCTGAAAACTGCCACAGCATCAGCAGCTACTTCAGCAGCAGCTGCATCGGTAACTGCAACAGCAGCTGCTGCCCAGACTGATGAGGGTGACGAAGAGGGGTTCATGCATGCTGCAGCTGTGGGCAAGCTGCCAGACCATTTGGTACGATCAGAGAGCCAGGAATCAGACTCAGACGTGATCACGGACAGACCTGATGAAGATGAGCGGCAGCCGGCAGAGTCAGAGGCGAGGTTGCAGCAGGATCCAAAAAGGCTTCAAGCTTTTGTCAGGTACATGTAGATAAGTGTGGTGTGTGATTATACAGCTGAGAATCACATTGTGCTGAAGAGACCTTGTCTCAATCATATGTGGTTTGGTTGCATATAGCACAATAGGATGCTTAGAAGCTAGCAAATCGTGGCATGCATCCATTTTGCAAACTCAATTTTATGGTGGCCTATGGTTGGCTGAGTAATTACAAATCAGGTACAGTACACTGTCTGTTTGCTTACATGCAAGTGCTTGCACCGTAACCTGACATGTAGTGCTGCATAGTGCAGAATAGGAATAAAAAGGCAAAATTTCAGATCGGAATATAAATTCAAGTCAGTATGACACGCATCCCCAGTGTCTGTGGTACAAAAGAACGCATGCAATTGATGGTGATCTCTGATGACACGCAGCACCATGGTGGCATGTTGGCTCACAGGACTAGGGTTGAGGCACACCTAGTCAGTACCTGACAAGAACAATTAGCTGGAACGCCTGTACAATCTTATTATGACTGTGACATGCAGCTGGCATGTGCTGCAGGCCGAAGAAGCACAAGGGCATCAAGCCTATATCCTGGGGTCTACCCCTCTGTCAGGACCCAGGGCTGGCAGGCCTTGCTGCCATTCCAGATGCAGATCTGGACTCGATTCATGTGATCCAGTGGGAGCGTGACATCATCTGGGATGATTCAGATGATCTCAATGAGTCATCTGTGAAGTTGAGGGATGACGCTCAGAATGGTGCCGCCACAGGCATAGAAGAAGATGAGTGGGATGACCTGGACAGGGCTTTGGAGATGGGCGATGACTCACCCAGGGCAAAGCACAGCAGGCATCAACTGCCCATGCCGACCTTGGAGCCCCTGCCTCAAAAGCCTGCAAAGGGTATTTCACATCCCATATATGTGTGACACAAGCCACTGAGGCCATTGCATATGAGTTAGAGGTTGACTGCGTCTGCGCTTGCATGACTCAAACGAGGAAGTCACAGCTTGACTAATTGTTTGGCATACCTCACAGCTGCTCATGCTACACTTTTAGACTGCTGTGATGCCATGTTGCGGTCATTGCGGCAAGATGTTGAGTCATCATGCATGTGAGAATGCAGGCTCACATGTGTCAGTCGCAACCACCATACATCCACAAATGCTGCGCCTAGATGAGCTGGCTGTCAATGACCAGCAGCAGTCAGCAGAGGCCTCAGGCCCTGCTGCTGCTGCTGGTCACTCGAAGGCAGACACCCCTACCCAAAAGGCAAAGCTGGCCCCTTTCAACCCACAACTTGAGGCAGATGCTTGGCTCCTGCAAATGGACATGAAGGGGGCTGAGGGGGGCCCACCCATGCAGCCCCCTCCAGCGCTGCTGCTGGACCTGAACGACCCCAACATGACCTTTGAGGTGTTGAGGGGGACTGAAGTTGAAGAGTTTGCAAGCGCTGCTGCCACCATACTCCCTGCCATGCCCAAGGTACCCTCACTGTTCTCACACACAATCAATTAAATTTTCTAATCAAGTTACGATTCTTGTCTTTAGCACCCATCAGGGGAGGTAAGAGGCAATAACTGGGAATACAGATTGCAGGCCACAAAAACCTTTGGTTGCATCGGTTGATTTGTCCTGTTTGTCATTGTGGTCTGATGGCTTGTTGAATGTCATTGGCTGGGCAATGTATCTTGCCCACACCTGCTGGTACGCAATGTGCCCAATGATCTATCATGTCTGCATCCCATGATGGTGGTCCTTGTCACTGCTGCTCAGCTGCCTCAAGTCTGGACAGAGCAACAGACGCTGCTGCTGCAAGCATGCGGCGGTATGCTGTGACTATTGACCATCAGATGCTGAACGCTGAGATCCAGTGCTCAACAATCGAAGTCTGCTGCTCTTGACATGCAAGGAGTGCCTATTCAGCTGCAGCAGATATGGTCATGAATGATTGCACATCCAGGCATGTCTTTGCAGCCCCCTTCCTCACACAGACACACTGGCTGACTTCCAAGCCAGCTACTTTTTTGTATTTATACTTACTATACCTACCAATTGTATATACATTATTTATATATATGCTGGCTCACACTCAGGCATGTATATGCCCCTCTTGCTTGCAAGACACACTGGCTGACTGTCAAGCCAGTTGTATTTCTATATGCGTACTTACTACACCTACCCACTTTATATATACTTATATATCCTTGTATATATGCTGGCTCACACACACAGGTGCAGCCAGACATGGTCAACCTGATTGCGCACTCCAGCGCCTTATGTAATACTTATATACATTTATAAAAATGCTGGCTCACATCCACAGGTGCAACCAGACATGGTCAACCTGATTGTGCACTCCAGCGCTGGCGCTGTCATGGCACGCTTCAACATCTCCAAGGATTCAGTCTACTTCCCTGCGGGCAAGCGCAAGGGCGACAAGCCAGGCGCCGTGTCTCGCCTGCATACCACCCAGGCCTCCAACATGACCACCATCCCCCTCATCTACCCCACCCGCCCTGAGATGTTCCACCGCCCCCTGGGCCTGTGGAACCCCCTAGTCAGCAAGAAGCTGCACGTCAAGAACCAGAACAAACTGCAGAGTGGGTGGTGCCCTTTTTTGCATCAAAAGATACAAAAATAAACCAAAAATCAGTGTTACAGAACAAACAAAATTGTGGTCTGCAAGAATCTGCATGTCAAGAACCAGAACAAACTGCAATGTGGGTGGTGCCCTGTTCGTGTGTCTGTCCTTCTGCTGTGATGAAGCTATGCGCAGTCTCAACAACATCATTCAGCCCAGTTGCTGTCTCAGAGCTAATCACTGGCCACAACGTCTAGGCTGCAGCTAGGTGTCTGTACCGTGCTTCTTGCCATGTATCCTGTGTACTGTGATGCACACTCTGTTCAATGGCAAGCGCTGCTGCTGCTGATAGTATCCTGTGTTGTCTTCTGTGCAGCGTCCCTGTCTGCCTGCTGCATTGGCATGCTTTCACTGACTTGCACTTGCAAGCAGGGTGCATGTATCATGCCTTGCTGGACTCACAGTTGTGCATGTGTTTGTTTGCTTGTTCCTCCGTTTCTGTGTTGACCCTCACATCCAGCCGTTTGTTGCTTCGCGCATCAATCATGCATTTATTTGTCCTCACATCAGTCACTTCTTTTCCCTAGGACTCAGGTATGTACTTTATGAGCAGCTCCCTTCACAGGATCTCCTTGTAGCAGTTAGTGTATCATGCCGCTCATTTCCATTACAAAACGTCTACTTTACTTCAGAGACGCCCGTTCCACACTGGAAGCCTAAATTGAGAAGTGCCTGAGGACAGTGAAACACGTTTCTATATTGCGCGGATGTTTTGGTTCTGCACCAACAAGCCGCTTGCAGGTGACTTTGCCCTGCACAACAGTCGTGACCCTGGAAAAAGCCAAGGATCACAAAAGCTAACCAAGGTTGCCTAGCTTGCTGACAACGTGCTGCTGCGGCTGCTGCAGTTGACGAGATGTTGGTGAAGATCAGCAGCTTGGTAGGGGGTAACCCCAGCTGGCACACCGGGGAGCCTCTCACCATCTCCTTCAAGAAGGTGTCTGCTGCAGAGACTGTGCGAGCCCTCTGGGACAAGGTGAGCACAATATCAATATGGTTGTGTCCAATATAAACAGCCCTCTGGCACAAGGTGAGCACAATATCAATATGGTTACGTCCAATAAAAACAGCCCTCTGGGACAAGGTGAGCACCATATCCGTATGTTTGCAGCCTATGCAAACGGTCCTCTGGGACATGATCAGCATGACATCAATAAAGTTATAACAGCCCTCCCTGTACAGTGATGCTCTGGCAGCCTGACAAATCTACGCCTTGCTCTGATGCTTTCTAAATTCAGGGCTTGATCTGATGGAAGACATGATGTCATCCTCAACAGCACCAGCAACTTGTGCTGCTGGAGAAACAGGCACAAGCATGATTGAGAGCTATCAGCTGGTCACCAACTGTGGCATCATGCAACCTGACACCAGACACTGGATGCCACACACTGGGACAGGCATTGGGGTGCAAAAGCATCTGGCCCCAACAATAATCTTGACAGACCATGATTGTCCCTTTAGTTTTTTTAACGTCGTTATTTGGAGTCGCGATTGGCATAGTGTACAAGGCATACCCTGCTGGTTGCCAAAATTAAATTTATATTCCTGCCAAGGGCCAAGGCCCTACCATGTGAGGGGACATTGGGTCTTGTGACCCTGGCTTGTCATGCACACATCCCTTTTGTTACTAATCACCGTAGTGCTCTGCAGGCCAAACAAGATAAATTCAAGGGAGCTGTTCTAACAGACAGCGCTGGCAACCCCATAGAAGAGCAGCCTCCACTCCTGGTGGATCGTAGAAACCCAATGCAGCCTTTGGACCTGGATGCCTCCCTTCAGGATTCTGTCATGAAGGAGCCTGTGTTGGAGTTTGCCGCCATCTTCAGCAGCATCAAGCTGCTGCCCACAGCTGTGGCCAATGCTGTCCCCAGCCAGACTTCCGGGGCTGCTCTTGCCCCACCTGCTGCTTTCCAGGTCAGCATTGCATGACTCATCTGTGCTCAGCCTAAACCCAGCAAAACACAAACCAATCGGCTTCTCATGGCAATATGGTTGGCTCTGCGGTCTTTCTGACCCTCATGCAGTTGCCTGGTCTCTGCAAGCTGCAGCTGCATACACAGTGGGAATCACTCTGCCTGAATGCAACAGGCAGTTGACACGTGTAAGCAATCAATCCAAGTTTCACTGCAGTTGCCACCATACACCAAATGGTAACAGGCCTGCGTGTCTGTTGATTTGCAAGCTGTATAAAGACAGCTGCAAGCTGTATAAAGACAGCTGCAAGCTGTCCGAGGACAGCCTAGTTACAAGCAAGTGGTATGTGAATTTGTCAGCTTGATGCTGTTAGGGCTAATGTCAGCTGCAATATTACATAGACGCTATCCAACCAGTGGCCAGGAGCTACAAGTCAAATGCCGTTGTGTCAGGGTGCCCAATATCCACCTTACCAAGCAATCGGCATCAGGCCACATATGCAGTCAGGAGCTCGTGCCAATTCCCGTTTGGCTGCATGATCTGAATCTACCGTATGACACGTGACTGCAGAAACGCAAGGATCTGAGTGCAACTGAAGGCCACGTGCTGCTGCTGGAGTACTTTGAGGAGTTCCCTCTCATGCTGAGTCATCCAGGTTTGATAAACATGCGTTTCCCTGTGTGCTGTTTCATATGTCATGTTGCATGGTGTAAACTATCTTGCTGCTGTCTGCTGTCTGCTGTGAGATTTGCGGATGGATATGCTGCTTCTCTGAATTTCATTGCCCAACCCATTCATCGCACAGCATGTTATGAATGAATTGAACAAGTGGAGTCCTAGGAAGGAACTAAGCAACTGCAGCAGCTGAGCCTGTTGTGTGTCACAGGCATGGGAGCCAAGCTCACAACCTACTACCGCAGAGCTTCTGCTACAGACAACAACCACCAGCGCCTCTTGAAAGGTAGTGTTCACAACCTGCGTGGTTGCTTGCCTCACTGGTGACAAGAACAGGGTGTTAGCTGCATCATGCTGAAGCAACTGCAAGCACATGTCACGTGTGGTGAATTATCCAGCAAAGCTGCTATGATGCATGTGATCGTCATGTGCAATCTCTCGATACTGGCTTGTGCAAGCGCTGATGAGCCTGGCAGCAGCTGCAAGCACGTTTGCAACATGATACCAGCAATTTTCCACTGCTGAAACTGACTTTGTGTGTCATACTAGCTACATGCGTGGATGCCGCTACACCAGATTCCTAAAGGCTTCTTGCCCACTATGCTGGCTGTTGCCGCCCAATTTACCACCCTGGTGGAACACCCACAGTTGTTACCAGCCATGTCACCATCAATCTTACCACCCAACAGTTGTTACCACCCAGCTTACCATCAATTCCTATCCACCCTGGTGGAACACCCAACAGTTGTTACCACCCACATTACCATCTGGTTTACCAGCCAACAAACGCTACCTGCAGAGCACGACAAATGGCGAGTAGGCAATGTGGAGCCCCTGCAAGCCCAGGAAGAGTCCCCTTTCATAGGCCAGCTAGACCCTGGCAAGCATCAGCTGGCCATAGAGACCGGCATGTACAGGGCGCCCGGCTTTGCCTACACCACCCCCCCTACAGACTTCCTGCTCATCAGGAACGCCACAGGGGCCATGTCCCTTCGGGAGCTGACTGGCTGCTTTGCTGTGGGCCAACAGGTGCCTGCCATGCGTGCACCTGTCCCAGGCAGCAGAGACGTCAGGTAAACCCACGCATAAAGTGATGATTATTTCCTTCTCACCATAGTTGGCAACACAATTATACAAAATGGCAGGGCGACACAAACGTACAAACATGGCAGCATGTGTCCTCTGTGTACGTCAGCCATGTGGGACGACAGCATGCTGGCAGGACTTGATGATGTGCCGCTATCCTTCAGCAAGCCTGCTGTGTTACACAGTCCATTCTGCGTCACCCACTCACTCACTCACTCACTCACTCACTCACTCACTCACTCACTCACTCACTCAGTTCACTGGACACTTGCCTAGTTTGTTCCTTCCTTGTTTCATTCGTTCATCCACACGTTCAGCCATCTGTGCATCACTTCTGAAGCTTGTCAGCGCAAGTTCTGACCATTTCACCAACATGCACTGCAGTTGTCAGCAGAACCTGCTTGCTTCTTCAGGGAGAGAAGCTCTGGGCTGGTGCCTTAGGAGGCTCCCGTTATGATCGCTGAACAGCGCAAACTTTTCTTTTTCTTTCTTTCTTCAGGGAGATAGAAGGCGGTAGGCTGGTGGTGCAAGTGGTGCGTGACCTGCGCAGCAAGCAGAGCCGGGCAGAGAAGGCAGAGGCCAAGACTGGCAAGTACGTCGCCCCCAAGGTCTCCTTCAAGGAGCTCAAGCAGGTCTTCCGGGACCTCACCGATCAGACCATTCGCATCCGCTTGAGGGACAAGTGCGAGTGCATCGCTGTCAAGGTGAATCTTACTGATTCTAGTTTTTTGTTTTTTTGGAACAATGGTGTACAATGGTCTTTGAACGAGTGTTACCTAAATGAAAAGAGGTCTCCTGCAGCATCTGCGCGTGCAAGTTTCAGAACAGACTCTGGTAACACTTACATGCATTGCCTGCCTCGTTTGTGCAGACCCACTGCAACCTGTTGCCAGCTATGGATGCTGCTTCTGAACATCAATCACATTGCTACGTAGCAATGAGTGTCTCGGTAACACAGCAGACGCCCCTGCATGCGCAGAAGCGCGTTTCCCGAGATCAAAATTTGGTGTAAGACGTCCACTGGTACAAAATCTATGAGGATCATATCCTTCCCACGTGGGTCATTCATGACCTTCCAAGCCGTCACACCATCCAGCTGTGGACACCTCCACCCTCGACCCGTCAGTGCACCTGCGGCCATTTATTCTGTGCCTTGTCGGGATGCTGTTTTACTACATGAAACAAAGTTTCAGTGCACCCTTGCGGCTGTCTAGTCTGTCCCTTGTTGGGATGCTGTCTTAATACGTGAAACAAAGAAAGGACAACAAAAACAAGAAAGGACACTAACAAACACAAAGAAAGGACAGCAAAACCAAGAAGGGACACAAAGAAAGGACAGCGACAACAAGAAGGGGCACTAACAAGGTCGCCAAATTTGCAGGAGAATGATCTGGACGGCTGGTGGCAGCTCAGGCCAGGAGCTCGCCTGCCCTCTGAGGCCGAGCTGCGCCGCATGCTGTCCCCCGACCAGTGGTGCATGTACGACACCACCAAGACCGGCAATCACCGCCTGTGGGAGCAGGGCATCTCCAAGTACGATGCCCTGGTTCAGATCCCTGCTGAGCGCATGCAGATCGCCATCGAGCAGCTGCCTGAGGTATGCACTCTCTGTATATCGACGTATATGGGCCTCAGCTGAATTGCAGTCCTCTATGTTATGCTACTGCTGCAAGGTCACCATAGGATTTGCTCCATTGGATTGTGAACGAGCAAGACTGAGACACATTTGAACCTCGTTCACTGGTTGGGTTTGATGCGTTCCATTTGAAAGACATTGAGTCATTACACTTTGAGTTGAATCACACTCAATTTTGGTCAGGATGCTTTCCAGGCCTTCTGTGTGTCTGGCTCTGAAGCTTGGTAGAACAGCATACATTGTCAAGGCAGGACCTTGCCTTTGTGATGACTGCACGGTTGTCGGTGTGCACTCATGCTGTGACCAAAAGCTGCTTTTCTCAGAGCATCACTTTGGGCTATGCCTCAGCAACAGACTCAGGAGGCAGCTCCCATGCAGGCACTGATTACTTGGTGCTACATAGTAGACCTTACCGGGATGCAGACAGACTGCTCTGGAGAGACAGAATTTGTCTTGCACATACCTAGTTCAGCATGAGCTGAAGAGCATTTGATACTTATAACAATAATAATGTGTTTATAGTGTTTATGACAATAATGATATTAATCATCATTATGGTTATAATCAGCATCACTATCATTGTAATCCTCCCGCTACTTTGCTTGCGTGCTGCTTCTGCTGTGTGATGCTTGCATGCACAACTGACCGCTGGTGACTAAGCCCAGTGACAATCTTACCAACAACATGCACTTTGCCAAAAGCCAGGTGTGCATCTACATCCACGGAAGGGTAAGATCATGTGCATGCCACAACATGCAGACAACATCGACCTCAAGCTCTTTAAATGCTGTAACCATTCTGATACCTTTCTCCAGGAAAAGCAAGCAGCTGCCAAGCAGCTGGATCTGGCAATCAAGACCACTCCTTGGGCACTGACAGACAACTACGTGTCGAGGGAGAGGGAGAACAGAGGGTCCCAAGTTGCCTTTGCTGGGCCTGGGGACCCCACTGGGAAAGGCAGGGGGTTCTCCTTTGTCAAGGATACCAGACGGGTGAGCACAGTAACTTCCACAACTTCCACTTGCCCATGTGGCAACATCTGTGGTTCAGGTTGATCAGAATTTGCTCCCACTCAGAATCTTTTAGAGAGCTTGAGGTCGACATGCAACTGTTACCTGCAGCACTGATTCAGAAACATATTTGCTGTCTCTCCTTCTGGTTTTGCCGCGCTCTTGAGTGCAAGGTTAGCCATTCAGCCACCAAGGAGGAAGGCAATCTGCAAGGGATATGTGATGAGCAGTCTGTAAGGGACATACGATGAGCTCCCTACTCTCAAATTAGATGACTTTTGAAGACTAAAGCACATCAGCCCTTCGAAATACCAACCAGAAGAAGCTGGAAGTCTGACAGGAAAACCTGTTTCAACTGGAGAACTAACTGTAGACACAAAGGACATACAACCAACAGGCCTTAAGAGTACATTGCAGAACACCTGGCTTTAACGCAAGGGTAAAAGGTATGGGACACCAGGCTGTGAGGCAAGGTTACAAAATAGGTTAGGGGATACCAGGCTGTGATGCAAGGGTGTAAGACTATAGGACACCAGGCTGTGGCAACACAGGGTATGGGACACCAGGCTGTAACGCAAGGTTATAATATAGGTTATGGGACACCAGGACACCAGGCTGTGGCACACTGCAGGGTATGGGACACCAGGCTGTGAAGCAGAAGGAGGGCAAGCTGACAGGGACCAACGCTGACCTGCGGCGAATGAAAGTGCCTCAGCTGAAGGAGGCGCTCAGGAAGGTGGGAGTGCCTGAGGACATGATTGCAAACGGGCGCCGCTGGGAGCTGGTGGATCTGCTCAGGTGACTCTCACCCCCTGCCCTGCCGTTGCATGTGCAGCTTCTGAGTTCTGCTCCAATGCAAAACTGCTGCAAAACTGCTCCAGAACTGTTCTGAAAGCGGTCCATGCATAGTACATGAGGTCCTCTTTGGTCTTGCAAGCCGTTGACTAGGTTGAAGTGGGTGTATGCATGCAATGCTCCTCTGAGCACACATGACCTGCTGCTGCTGCTGCTGCTGCCTCTTGAGCTGCTGCTGCTGCTGCTGCCTCTTAACCTGGTGCTGCAATGCCAGAGAGTGGCTTTGCATGAGCATGCTTGATGAAGTCGGGCATCACCGGTGCTGCAACAACGCCACTCCGTTTCTACTTGTTGGCATTGGATGCGTCGTGACTGGTGAGGCTTGTTGTCAGGCTGGTTGGCTCCTGAACAATTCATAGCCTTGGCAGGGATGTGTGCGACTTGCATGCCTATGTTGCTTGCTGCAATGCAATCAGGATCTGACACCATCACGGTGGCATGTGGTGCTCTGCTAACCTCTATACTCAAACCAGAACAAACCAGAACATGCCATGTCACTGCATGGCTACACAGCACAGTCAGGCTTTTCCCTGCGGTCATGCATATCACGCATGAAGAATATTGACTGGATGTTGCCACCACCAAGACGCGGTGGAGTGATCAGTGCTGATCACTGGGTACCTTTGGCACTCTTGAAAGCGTGCCAACTACCTCTCATGACCATTTGGAAACCCGTGCTCAAAGGAATTCTGGCTTGTTATTCTGGCTTCAACGCACTTTGCCCTGTCTGGCATCAAGCACAGGTCTGCCTTTGTCACCAAAGTCGACCCAGGCCTTCGAGCTGAGCGTAACTGTGTTGTGCACCCAGGACTGTGGCTACGGTGGGCGAGGGTGACAGCAACTTTGCACGCAACCAACGCATGACTGCTGCCGAGATGATGGCCCGCAAGACCAGGCTCTGTCGAGAGATTTGGCAGCGCCAGGTATACACAGCCTTCTTTACATGTCCTGCTGTCATGCTTTGCTGTTGTGCTTTGCTGTCATGCTTTGCTGTTGAGCTTTGCTCCCCTCATGCTTTGCTGTCATGATTTGCTTGTCCTTCAGCAGATGTGCACGTTTTTGCCCTTTCAGTTTTGCGTGTCTTTCATTATCTCTGGTCAGTGGGAGACCTTCTTGGGTTTCCAGAAAATGCCATTTTGGTGGCTGAAGTCTTTGCCTTTCCTTTGTTCTTTTCTCTTCTTGTTCTGCATTGACTGCCTGAGCCAAACTGTGTTGTGTTGTGTGCTTTCAAATCCAGGTAAGGGTACCATGATCTTACGCATGAAAGCATGACCCTATGTCATAAGGAGTACAAGACTGTCTTGTAGACACAACTCCCAGCCTGAAGACTGCTGTACAACTCACCACTTGCTGGTGTTCTCTGTGCAATGCAGGCGCTGTGTTGACCAACACTCCAGAGCAGCAAGCATCTGGTGCAGATATGGCTTCAATGCATGAAGACTGCTGTCCACATTTGCTGATGTCCTCTGTGCAATGCAGGTAGCTGTGCTGGCCAACATCCCACAGCAGCAAGCATCCGGTACAGACACAGCTGCAATGCATGAAGACTGCGGTGTACTTCACCATTTGTACAATGCATGAAGATGCAGTGCATTTCTCCATTTGCTGATGTCCTGTGTGCAATGCAGGTGGCTGTGTTGGCCAACATTCCTGAGCAGCAAGCATTCCGGTGCAGACACAGCTTCAGTGCAAGAAAACTGCTGTGCACTTCATCACTTGCTGATGTCCTGTGTGCAATGTACTTGCGTCGCACGTACCTGATGCCTGCTGGGTACACGTTAATCATCATGAATATTACTGCAGGTGGCTGTGCTGGCCAACATTCCTGAGCAGCAGGCGTCTGGTGAGACAGATGATGACATGGGCGAAGAGCTGCAGGCTTGCCTTGCTGGCAATGAAGAAGCTGAGTCAGCAGCTGCCAAGCCTGTGAGTCTTCCCATACTGTTGCACAAATATTCACAGAAAAGAACAGAAAAGCAAAGAAAAGACTATGCCTTTCGGCGTCAGTTTGATGAGAAGCCAAGTATTATGCCGGGCTGCCCAGGGAATCTAAGGACAGCACATGGACATGTTTGGGGTGATTGGGACTTGCAGCCTTGTGATACTTAAGCAAGTCGAAGTCGTGCTTGGGATGATGTATTGCAGCTGCTAGTGATCTGTCGCGTTCTGACTGTCATGTGAATCTTGCTGTGGCTTTTCGGCCAAAACCTAGTGACACAAGCAAGGCTGTGGTTGGGGTGCTGCATGGCAGCTGCTAGTAACCTGTTGCTTTCTGATTCCCATGTGAATTTTGAGGCGGCTTTTCTGCCAAACACCGGTGAAGCAAGCGAACTTGTGCTTGCGGTGCTGCATGGCAGCTACCTGTGATCTGTTGCGTTCTGGTTCTCATGTGATTTTGAGGTGGCTTTTCAGCCAAAACCCATGAAAGGCTGGAGATTTGCCTTCTACTCATCAACCAAGGTCAGCTTTCACAGCTCACAAACATTGCTGCGCTGTCATTGCTGGCCCAAACACTGTCGTGCAGCCGCTGATTGGGGGTGCATGCAGGCGGAGGAAGATGAGCAGAGGCTGAGTGAAGCTCAGCAGGCTGCTGAGGATGAGGCTGCTCTGCGAGCCATGAGAGAAGAGGGCATGCTGTCTGACCAACCCACCTCCTCCCAACCCCAGCCAGGTAAGCTTGGCCATGTCAACCCCCCCCCCCCCTTCCCTTAAAGTGCTGTGGGTGGAACCTACTGGGAGGCTCAAGCCCCACCTCAGATTTTATACGAGTTGCCTGACATGGGTCATCTTTTGTCTTGTCTTGTCTGGTCTGGTCTTGTCTTGTCTTGTCTTGTCTTGTCTTGTCTTGTCTTGTCTTGTCTTGTCTTGTCTGGTCTGGCCCCATCAACAGACAGACAGACCAAACCAAAAGAAGAAGTTGACTCACACAGACTGCAACCATCACATGAGTGCAAGCAGCATTGTCATATGATCAGAGTGCCCCTGCAACGCACATGGGTCAGCACATGTATCAGCCAGAGTATGGAGCATCAGTTCCCTTGCATGTCTGTTGCCATCTCTGTTGCCATGTCTGTTGCCATGTAGCACAGATGCAAGTAGCACAACATCAGATGACAAAGCATTCACGCTTCCTGCAGTTGTGCCGAAGAAGAAGTTGGAGGCAGAACCGGGGGCTCGGCGCATGCGCCGCAAGATCACGTGGACACGACCTGATGGGACTATTGCCATCAAGGAGATCATCTACACCCAACAACATGATCAAGACAAGGTGTGCTCAGCCTTTAGGTTTTCATATTCAGGGTGTGTGCTTTAGGGTCAAGGGCCCATACATAGTCATATAGCCAGGAGTCACAAGATCACTCGTTGCATGCTTACACTGTGCCTGGAAACAACTGCTCGTCACCATCACCAATGTCACTGGAGGTGCCTTTCAGTGACATTGCACGAGTGGGAATTGCCTTTCGTTAGTATTATGTGACTGGGAACTGCCCTTCAGTGACAGAGTGTTAGTGGAAATAGCCTCTCAGTGACATTACGTGACTCTTCAGGTGTCAGTAAGCCTTGTCTGACATGCACATGTCCTGAGAGTCAAGCCATCATAACTGCTTCAAGCAGATGTTCTGTGATACTTGTCACATCAGCCTTGACCTATATGGTAGCCTCACTATGCCATGCATTGCTTGCTGCCATACTTCACAACACAATTGTAAATCTTCACCAGGGTCGCAAAGCAAGGCTCCCTTGGCGCAGCACATCACACAGTCTACAATATGAATGTTGCAATCACGAATACCATCACTGTGATTGCCACCATGTTATTTGTTACATGGCCGTGGTGTAGCCTTACCTGCTGGCTGTCATGACCGTGTACATCTTGACGACATCCAGCACAAAAGGTGTTAGTCCTTGGCCTTGGACAAAAAATGGGTTGTAAAAGAACGTTTTGTTCAATCATTCAAGTAAAGTGCAGGTCACAGCCTTGAATGCCATCTGTGGTGTGGAAAAATGTTGTAAAAAAATGTTTTGTTCAACAGTTTTAATAAAATGCAGGTCACAGCCTTGAACGCCATCTATGGTGTGGAGGCCTGGAACTTTGGCAGCAGAACCCTGAAGGGCCGCAAAGGCAATCGCAATCTGGAGAAGGCTGCCAGTCAGTTGAAGGCCGAGCCAGATGCTCTTCCTGCGGCCCCCTCTGATATGGCCACTGCTGCTGAGGCTGCTGCTGCTGCTGATGCTGATGCCACAGCTGGGGAGGACTACGACGCAGCTGTGGAGCTGCAGCAGGCGGTGGCTTCTCCGGTCAGGAGGGTGCCATCAAAGAAGAGTGGGGGGGTGAGGAAGGGTGGAGCTGGGTCAAAAGCTATGGGCAAGAAGGCGGCTGTTGTCCAGATCTGCAGAGATTGTGCACAGGTCGGCCTGACTACAAGGACAGCAACAAGTGTGACAACAACAGTAGTCACAGTAACAATAACAATGAGTATTGTGATGAGCTAGGTATATGATACAGTAACACAAAAAAATGATAACGATAACATGATAATGATAGACAATGAGCTAGGTAGGTGCATGGTAAGTCTTGTCTTCCCTGATTACCATGACACCAACAAGCTAAGGAAGATGCTGTATCCTAATGCGGATGCCATGCGTTACCGGTCCACATGATGTGTATGACACACCCATGCAACACCTGCTTCACACTCTGCTGCACCCCCTCTCTGACTCCTGACGTTTGGACAGGTCAGCCTGATTACAATGCCAACAAGTGTGATGACAACAGTTATCACAACCATGATAGCAATAGTAACAAAAACAATGATAATGCAATTGCAAATGATCATGATAACAATGGTAATAATATACAACAAGCTGGGTAGGTGCAGGGTGAGTCTGTTCTCCCCTGACCACTTTGACACCAATCAGCAAAGGAAGATGGTCAATGGTCCACATGTGTCTGACACACCCACGCAACCCCTGCTTCATGCCCTGCTGCACCCCCTGTCTGGCTCATGACTTTTCTGACTAACCACTTTTCTGCACCCCCTCTCTGGCTCACAACTTTCCTGGTGAACAACTCTTCTCTTAACGTTTTGTCTACTGAACATTTGTTCTGCTTGACAACTGTTCTGGCTATCGTGTTCAACTGTCATGATGCAGTCAATCATGATGATGCGGTCAATTGTGATGTTGTTTTCAATCACGGTGATGCACATCTGGTGCAAGTGCAGGCTGGGCACTTGACCAAGAAGAACAAGAAGTGCCCCATGTATGTGGAGCCGGAGCCTGAGGTGTTGGAGCCCTGGATCCCTGATGTCATGCTCACTCACCCCACCCCACAGGTGGGCATCATCACACTACCCTCCTGGGTGCAATGCATCATCTTCAGCTAACCCCCACAAGCCGTTCCCCCTAATCCTCTAAACATATGGGAGGGTAAACTGTACATCATAACCCAGAACCCAAATCCACCAGCCTTGCCCCCTAAACCCCTACACATGTGGGAGGGTAAATTATACGCTCCAAGTTAACAACCCAGAACCCCAAATCATTGCTTGCGTCACACCAGGCTAGGGTGCATGCTCACAAGAAATGGAACACCTGTGTCACTGTGAGCTAAGCAGTTGCAATGCCAGTCCTGCATTTCCGGAGGGGCAAATCCTGAGCATGCTTGTAATGCTTGGTGGCAGTGGGCATGCTGCTCAGGAATGTTCTTGTGTCCAAGTTGATCCTGGCTACGTTTGCCATTGCTCAACCTAGACAATTTGTCTGCAGGGCTTTGGGTTTGACAGCCAGGTGGAGCCTGTAGCCCCACCCCAGCAGACCACCCCCACAGGCCTCAAGATCAAGCTGGGCCCCTCCCCCAAAACATCCCCTGTTGTGCTGCCTGCTATAGCCAGCACACAGCCTCTACACCAACAGCCTGTCTATCCCCCACCTCAACAGCCCACACAGTCAGAGCACCACTATCAGCCAGAGCCACTGCAGCAGCAACAGCAGCAGCAGCAGGTCCAGGGAGTCATGGCAGAAGCTCATCAGCAGGTACAGCAGCAGCTGCAGCCAAAGCCAAAGAAGCAGAAGCTTGCCAAGGCACAAGGCCAGCAGCAGCAGCAGCAGTTGCAATGGCCGCATGAGTCAGAGCAGCAGCTGCAGGAGCAGGCGCTGCAGGAGCCGAAGAAGAGGAAGCAAACGAAGCCTGAGGGAGGGCCGGGACAGCTAGCTCAGCCACCTCAGCACCAGAGTGAAGGTCTGGGGACCATCAAGCTCAAGCTCGGTGGCTCTTTCAAGGTGACAGGCTGATCCTCTGGCTAATCAGCCTCTGCCTGTGATCTTTATCTTCTTCTTCTTCATCATCTTCTTCTTCTTGCTTGTAGCAACAGCAGCTTGTCGGCATACTAGTAGGTCATGGTATACAGATAGGGTGCCCAGTGGGTACACTGCAATGCCTTTGTCATTTAAACTGCCTGCTTTGGCACGAAGCAAATGGCAAGAATGTGTCAAGCACAGCTCCTAAAAGCTGGAAAGGCTTTTGTTGCATCTTTGCAGTCTACTCAACAGCTTGCTGTGTGCTTGTAGAGGAGAGAGTCTGCTGCTGATAGTGGAACATCAGGCGGTCCTGTGAAGAAGAAGCTCAAGGTGACTCTAAGAAGCCCTACTCAGCCGTCCAGCCTCCCCCAGGCTGATTCCCGCCCCCTAGATGCAGCCCCCTCAGACCCCTCAAGGGCTGCTGCAGACCGCCCTAGGGCTTCAGAGCCCTCCAAGGCTGCTGCAGAGCGCCCTAAGGCCTCAGACTCGTTTAGGGTAGCTGGGGAGCGCCCCAGGGCTTCCACAGATGCTTCCAGGGCTGCTACAGACCGCCCCAGGATCTCTCTGTCCACCAAAGCTGCCGCACGTGGCTCTGACCAGGTGAACATTTCACACAACTGAATTAAGCTGCATCGTTTACACCGCTGAGTTCTTGTTACCAGCATGAAAGCAATCAGAAGTTCCTGGCATCATCAAGTTTCAAGTAACACCAGCTTGTGGTGTGCTTACCTTTGAGTGTCCTGTTCTGGTGGTCTGGTGTGCAAAAATCCGTCGTGCTGCCCTGTAGTCTGCAGGCAACATATCTTTCGCGACCTGAACAGATGCAAGCCTGGACCTGCCGTGTAGTGAGGCGGGTACTGTCACCGTGCCATTGTGCCATTGAGCTGGTTTTACAGCTGTGTTTGTTTCCAGGCCACCGCCTCATGCAACACCTTTGTCTCTAAGTCAAGTGGCCAAAGGAAATGCAATGCAGCAGTTCTGCCTTGCCTTGTCTGATGCTGTAGCTGATTACCGTACTGGCTCGAAATCATTCCGTAAAATTAATTCGATAGTGCCCTGCGGGATGCAATTAATTCCGAACCAGACCAAAAATTGACCGCAAAACACCGTAAACATTGGGTTACATGCACCAAATACGTACACAGTAGTGCATACATGTACGGTGTAGTGCGGGGTACCAAAAATGAATTAGAAATTTTAGGGTGCGGGATGATTTCGAGCCAGTACGGTAGCTGATTGTGATCTCATTGAATTTATTATTCTTATTATTGTTATTGTTATTATTGTCAGGAGGTTGGGCCCTCCATAGCTGATGGGGCCATGAGGGCACCTCCTCAGTCTGCGCCAGGGCCGTACCAGGCAGCCCCACCCGTGCAGGCATCAGACCCACCAAAGAGAGTGGCTCCACCCAAGAAGGTGCTGCTACTCTGATTATCTCAAAATGAAAGCTAGCTGCTGTCTCTGCCTGTTCGCTTGGGGCACATCCGGGGAGTTCAGGCCAAATGGTTGTGTGTCCAGTCGCGTTTGGCACAATTTGCACAGGCTGTGGGCTTCTTTACCGTGCATATGTGTCTGCTTGTGTACCTTGCACTGTTTGTGTTGACAACAGGTGCAATGCGCTCTGTCACTTCTTCTGTCAGCAATGCATTGGCCGTGAATAGCAAGTTACCTTAGCAACGGTCATCGGGACAGTGACAAATGCAAAAGCAACAAGAGCAAACAGGCCTCAAGTAAATACCTGTTTTGGCATTGTCGTCAGCTGTTGAGCCCGGTTGTATGCATTCCTGGGGTGTACAGACACACAAACTCATGTCATCATTCTACCCCCCTTTTCTAGTGTCATCATATTGCCTTCATTGTCACCTCTCTTTGTCATCCGTATTTGCCTTCATTCTCACCTTTCTTTGTCATGAGTGTTTGCTTTCACAGGCAGTTCCAAAGAAGAAGAAGGACAGTGGCAGAAAGGTGCTGGCCAAGATTTTCACTCAGATCTTGGCGAACTGCAAGAAGGCCGACGGTCTGGACGATATATGGTGGAAGGTCTTCAGCGTGAGCTTCATATGTCGTTCATGTCACACGTAAACATCAATGCTCACAAGCTTTTGCTCTGCCCATGCTCACTTCACCATTCTCAGTCTCCAACTGCATCTCAGAAGAAAGATGCTATGTGTAACAATGTGCATGTTATCCAATACTGTCACTAACAACCAAGCTGTTCACTAGCCACTTGTCAGAAGTATCACATGCTGTATGCTTCCAAAATTGCAATGAAACAATGACACAATGTGCTTTTGCAGTTGCCCGTTTTAAAGACTGGCAAGAATGGTGTATCTGATTACAATAATTTTGTGAAGCTTGAGGATGAGATTTGGATTAAGAAGATCAACCAGAAGCTCACAAGATCAGCCTATGTCACGCATGGGCAATTCAGAGAAGATATGCATCAGATTCTGAAGAATGCCGTGACGTACAATCAGTCCACAGGCATGTGTGCCCACCCAGGTCCGCTTTTTTTCTCCTCTGCAAGCTTGTTTTGGCACAGCAAGAGTGTCATCAGCCAAATGTACTGGCACCACAACATCACCGCAACATTTACAACACAACAGTTGTCTGCGCACAGGTCAGAGGTAGAAGTTTGTTTGAAAGCAATCTTGTTGCTCATCTGCCATGATAACTGCTAAGCATGTGTCATGAAATGTCTATTTGGGTGTCAGAGCCGCCCTATGTGAAAAATCTGAGGCCCCCATATTTGTATATGGGTGCAGACCTAGTGTTGAGTCTCACTGTTCTGCTGCAGATGCGGCTGGCATGGCCGACAAGATCTACCAGACTTCCCTTGCTGGATTGGACAAGTTTTCTGCAGAGATACTCGAAGCAGAGCAACAGATTCAGCAAGAGGAGGCGCCCACTGATTTGTAACTCATAACGTGTCATGTATATCACAGACAGATAGATGTAGTAACTCCCCTTGACATTGTTGTTTGCCTCCATGTCATGTGGCAATGAAGATATCCATGAGTCGAGAATTGCAGCATGGTTGATGCCTTTCTCCCACATCAATTCGCCAAGACCTGGGCGCCTAACTTCCAAACATTTCGAGCACTGTGTCAGTCCCTGTCAGTTTGCCACAGCCATGCATGTGAGGACACTGGTCACAGTTTGTATTGTACACATCAATGGGAAACAAGCTCGGAGTTTGCATGCAAATTCCATCGGGAAACCCTGATGCTTTGGACTGGTCCTGACGCTTTGGTCAAATTTGCGCTGGATATCTGTTTCAGGAATTACCAAAGTAGAAATCATTGCAGGTTGACATAAACTGCTGCTCTGAGCAGCCATTGCACACCCTCTTATGGCATTTTACTATTC
>JAABUK010003567.1_pt1 | contig 26216 bp, 22 predicted proteins | sample 5559141 | NCBI WGS metagenome assembly JAABUK01 (sample SAMN10711869, study PRJNA513367) | rock metagenome | isolation source: Antarctica rocks | place: Antarctica: Victoria Land, Pudding Butte nord | collected 2016-01-03 | reverse complement strand
GAAGTTCACCACCAACAACCTCACCGACCTACTCCAACGCCTGGAACAACGCCAAAACGGTACAGCAAGCCCGGCCCAACCCCGAGCGGCCTGAACCCCTGACGAACTATCGAGCGAGACCACTAAGCCTGCGACACGGCTTCGGAAGGGGCAGCACGTGCGGATTGCAGGTCGGGCAATCGGAGTGCAGGTCGGGCAACCGCGCCGAAAATGTAGGTTGGCCGTCCCGGCTAGCATCGGACACATCAACGCCCGGCCTTCGAGTCGGGATCTACCAGCCCGGGGCACTGCCCCGCAATCGAGGAGTTCTACCGTGTCCGTCGCCGCTCATCCCCCCGCCGCAGCGCGCGTGAGGGTTCCGGCGGGCACGACCGCCTCACAGGCCATCGGCGAGGCGGGGCTGCCTCGAGGCGGCGCGGATGGCATCGTCGTGGTGCGCGAGGCCGACGGCCGGTTCCGGGACCTGGCGTGGATGCCCGAGGTCGACACCGACGTCGAGGTCGTCGCAGCCAACACCGAGGATGGCCGCTCCGTTCTCCGGCACTCGGCTGCCCACGTCCTCGCGCAGGCGGTCCAGCAGCAGTTCCCCGATGCCAAGCTCGGGATCGGACCGCCGATCCGGGACGGCTTCTACTACGACTTCGCTGTCGAAAAGCCCTTCACTCCAGAAGATCTGATCGCGTTGGAGAAGCGGATGCGGCAGATCGTCAAGGCCGGCCAACGGTTCTCGCGCCGGGTGCTGCCCTCGGTCGCCGAGGCGAAGGCTGAGCTCGCCGGCGAGCCGTTCAAGCTGGAGCTCGTCGACCTCAAATCAGAGATCGGCGGTGAGGCGGTCGACACCAGCGAAATCATGGAGGTCGGATCCGGCGAGCTGACCATGTACGACAACCTGCACGCACACACCGGGGAGCGGATCTGGGCCGATCTGTGCCGTGGGCCGCACCTGCCGACCACCAGGGGAATTCCGGCCTTCAAGTTGACCAGATCGTCGGCGGCCTACTGGCGCGGCGACCAGAAGAATGCCGCGCTGCAACGAATCTACGGAACCGCCTGGGAATCGCCGGAAGCACTGGACGCGCATCTGGTGGCGCTGGCCGAGGCGGAGCGCCGCGATCATCGCCGGTTGGGCACCGAACTGGATCTGTTCAGCTTCCCCGACGTACTCGGCTCGGGGCTGGCCGTGTTCCACCCCAAGGGCGGCATCATCCGCAACGAGATGGAGCACTACTCGCGGCTGCGTCACATCGAGGCCGGTTATCAGTTCGTCAATACTCCGCACATCACCAAGGCGCGTCTGTACGAAATCTCCGGACATCTGGACTGGTACAGGGACGGAATGTTCCCCGCGATGCACCTCGACGCCGAGTACGAGGACGATGGCAACGGAAACCAGCTGCTGCGCAAACCTGGCCAGGACTATTTCCTCAAGCCGATGAACTGCCCGATGCACAACCTGATCTTCGACGCCCGCGGCCGCTCCTACCGCGAACTCCCGTTGCGGCTGTTCGAATTCGGGACGGTCTACCGCAATGAGCCCTCCGGTGTGGTGCACGGGCTGACCAGAGCCCGTGGATTCACCCAGGACGACGCGCACATCTACTGCACCCGTGAACAGATGCGCGACGAGTTGGCCGGCCTGCTGCGGTTCGTGCTGGATCTGCTGAAGGACTACGGACTCGACGACTTCTACCTCGAACTGTCGACCCGCAACCCGGCGAAGTCGATCGGCGCCGAAGAGGTGTGGGAAGAGGCCACCAACACGCTGGCCGAGGTGGCGACCGCCTCCGGGCTCGACCTGGTTCCCGATCCGGAGGGCGCGGCGTTCTACGGTCCGAAGATCTCGGTGCAGGCTCGGGACGCCATCGGCCGCACCTGGCAGATGTCGACCATTCAGCTGGATTTCATGCTGCCGGAACGGTTCGACCTCGAGTACGCCGCGGCCGACGGCAGCCGACAGCGTCCGGTGATGATCCACCGCGCCCTGTTCGGTTCCATCGAACGATTCTTCGGGGTGTTGACCGAGCACTACGCGGGCGCCTTTCCGGCTTGGTTGTCGCCGGTCCAGGTGGTCGGCATTCCGGTGGCCGAAGCGTTCGGTGATCACCTTGCCGCCGTGGCCGTCACCGCCAAGGCCAGGGGCATCCGATTCGAGGTCGACCACTCCGACGACCGGATGCAGAAGAAGATCCGCACCCATACCACCGGCAAGGTGCCGTTCCTGCTGCTGGCCGGGGCCACCGACGTGGCGGCGAACGCGGTGTCGTTCCGCTTCCGCGACGGGTCGCAGATCAACGGAGTGCCGGTGCAGGCGGCCGTCGACGCCATCGCCGGCTGGATCGGCCGGCGGGCCAACGAGTCGCCGACCGCGAACAACTTCGCCGCGGAACTGCCGCCCGGTTCGTTCCCCCTGACCGCGGGTCCGGCAACCGCGGGTCCGGCAACCGCGGGTCCGGTAACCGCGGATCCGGATGCCGCACTGTGACCGGTTTCGGTGGTGTCCAGGCGGACCGCTCTGGCCAGGAGCGCCAGGACGGCGTCGGGGTTCCGGACCGTTGGGCACGATTGTGGACTCCGCACCGGATGGCCTATGTCACAGGCGGGGAACACAAACCGGCCGGGGCCGCCGTGGAGTGTCCGTTCTGCCGGATTCCGACGCTTGATGACGTGACCGGATTGATCGTGGCCCGAGGCGCCCTGGTGTACGCAGTGCTCAACCTGTACCCGTACAACCCGGGGCACGTCATGGTGTTGCCCTACCGTCACATCGCCGACTACGCCGACCTCACCCCGCCGGAAATGGTCGAGTTCGGGGAATTCACCGCCCACGCGATGACGGTGCTGCGCAAGGTGTCGGGACCGCACGGATTCAACATCGGCATCAACGCGGGCGAGTCGGCCGGCGCCGGAATCGCGGCGCACCTGCACCAGCACGTCGTGCCGAGGTGGGCCGGCGACGCGAATTTCATGCCGGTGATCGGGGGCACCAAAGTGCTGCCCCAGTTGCTCGGGCAGACACGGGAACTACTGGCCGCCTCCTGGTGATCGAAGACGGCCCAGCGGCAGTTCGACACGTCACGCTCCTTCGTTCCCTGATCTGCCGACTATCGTGAGCAGTTCCTGATCCAGGCCGATTTCTTCCCGAGGGGTACCGACATGCTCAACGCGCTCGCGCGCGGTTCGGTGTCCAAGGTCACCGACCCCGTCGGCCGTGCCTTGCTGCGGATGGGTCTGAGTCCCGATCTGGTGACCGTTCTCGGCACGATAGGAGCGGTGGCCGCTTCGGTCACGCTCTTCCCGACCGACCACTTGTTCTGGGGCACCGTCGCGGTCACCGCATTCGTCTTCTTCGACCTCTTCGACGGAGCGATGGCGAGAGCTCGCGGATTCGGAACCGCCTTCGGCCTGGTCCTGGACGCCTCGTGTGATCGGATCGCCGACGGGGCCCTGTTCGGCGCGCTCGCCTACTACTGCTTCCAGGTCAAGCGCGATCCAGCGCTCGGCGTGGCTTGTCTCATCATACTCGTTGCCGGACAAGTGATCTCGTACGTCAAAGCCAGGGCGGACTCGGTGGATCTGCACGTCGGGGGCGCCATCGCCGAACGGGCCGAGCGTAACGTGCTCGGGCTCGTGGGTGCGGGGCTCTCCGGACTCGGAGTTCCCTTGGCTCTCCCGATCTGTCTGTGGTTGCTCACGGCAGCGTGCCTGGCAACGGTGGTCCAGCGGCTCTGGCAGGTGCGCTCCGCCGCCAGAGCGGCCGATAGCTCCGACCCGGCCGATAGCTCCGACCCGGCCGATAGCTCCGACCCGGCCGGCGGACCGGCCCGGTGAGCAACGCCACCGATACCTTGGTGGCGCTGGGTTACCGGGCGGGCTGGGCGGTGGCCGGCGCGCTTCCCGCCGAAGCCGCCTACCGGGTCGCCGATTTCGCCGCTGATCGCGCGATGGCGCGTCGTGGTGCTGCCGTCCTGCAGTACGCCAAGAATCTCCACCGGGTGCTCGGCCCCGACGCGACCCCGGGCCGGCTGTACTCGGAAACCGCCGCCGGCCTGCGTTCCTACGCGCGGTACTGGCTCGAGACCTTCCGGCTGCCGGCCATGGACCGCGACGAAGTGGTGGCCTCGTCCTGGGCCGCGGCGCACGGCATGGAGCACATCGCCGCCGCCGTGGAATCCGGCCGAGGCGTAGTACTGGCCCTGCCACATTCGGGCAACTGGGATGTCGCCGGTCTGATGCTCGCCGACCGCTACGGATCGTTGACCAGCGTCGCGGAGCGGCTGGAGCCGGAAAGTCTCTATCGCCGATTTCTCTCCTATCGAGAGTCTCTCGGCATGGAAATCCTGCCGCTGACCGGCGGAAAAGTTCCGGTCTCGTCGCTGCTGAAGGACCGGTTGCGCGCTGGTGGCATCGTCTGCCTGCTCGGTGACCGGGATCTGACTGCCAGCGGTGTGCCGGTTCGCTTTTTCGGCCGGTCCACCAGGATGCCGGCCGGTCCCGCCATGCTGGCTGCCCTGACCGGAGCCGATCTGTGCCCCGCTCATCTGATCTTCACCCAGGACGGCGCGGACCGAGGTTGGCGCACCCAGATATTTCCGCCGATTCCGCTGGTCGGTACCCGGCTCACGGAACGGGTACGGCACGGTACCCAGGCTTTGGCCGATCAGTTCGAGCGGAGCATCGCCGGGCGTCCTGCCGACTGGCACATGTTGCAGCCGCTGTGGCTGGCCGATCTGGCGCCGGACGCCCGGCCTCGCGGACAGCTCGTCGAGCGGCCCGGGAGCGCGCCGTCGGCGCAGGTGCCTGGGTGAAGGTCGGACTGGTCTGCCCGTACTCGTTCGACATCCCCGGTGGGGTGCAAGGGCACGTGGCCGACCTGGCGCAGACCTTGATCGGGCTCGGCCACGATGTATCCGTGTTGGCGCCCGGGGATGACGACGGCGACTTTCCGGACTTCGTCGTCCCGGCCGGCCGCAGCGTGGGAATCCCCTACAACGGTTCGGTGGCGAGGCTCTCGTTCGGACCTGTTTCCTACACCCGGGTCCGGAAGTGGATGCGCGCCGGCAGGTTCGACGTCTTGCACCTGCACGAACCGGTGGCTCCGAGCCTTTCCATGCTGGCGCTCATGGTGGCGGACGGCCCGATCGTGGCCACCTTTCACACCTCCAACCCGCGTTCTCGCATGTTGGCAACCTTCCAAGGCATGCTGCAGCCGTTTCTGGAGAAGATCACCGGCCGGATCGCGGTCAGCGAGTTGGCCAGACAGGTGCAGGTCGAACACCTCGGCGGCGACGCCGTGGTGATTCCCAACGGCGTCGACGTTGCGCTGTACGCCGCTGCCCGGCCGCTGGCGGGATACCCCCGTTCCGGTGGCACCATCGGTTTCATCGGCAGGTTCGAGGAGCCGCGCAAAGGTATGGCGACACTGTTGGAAGCGGTCCGGCTGCTGCTTCCGGACCGACCGAATCTGCAATTGCTGGTCGCCGGCACCGGTGAGGTGCGAGATCTGCTGGCGGGAGCGGGCGAGGTCGCCGGCCACATTCGACCCCTCGGTCTGATCTCCACAGCACAGAAGGCGTCGCTGCTGCACTCGATCGACGTGTACTGCGCGCCGAACACCGGCGGCGAGAGTTTCGGAATGGTGCTCACCGAGGCGATGAGTGCCGGTTGCCCCGTCGTAGCCAGCGATCTGGACGCGTTCGCCAGGGTGCTGGATGGCGGGGCGGCCGGCGTTCTGACACCGGTGGACGATCCGGCGGCGCTGGCCGCTGCCATCGGGAATCTCCTCGAAGACCCAGTGCGCCGGGTTGCTCTGGCGCTCGCGGGGCGCCAATCGGTGGCCGCATACGACTGGCCGGTGGTGGCTGCCAGAGTCGTCAAGGTCTACGAGACGGTGATCGCGGCCGATCCGCGTTCGGTCGTCGAGGCCGACTGATCATGAACAGCGTCGTCCTGATCGTCCTGTTGGTAGTACTGCTGGTGGCGGCGCTCCGGCTGTGGCTGACGGCCAACCGGCTCGACCGGCTCCATGTGCGGACCGAAGCTGCGTGGGCCGCCCTGGAAGGAGCGCTGTCCCGCCGGATCGTCGCCACCAGGGCTGCCGCGGGGGCCGGTGCCTACGTGGGCGAAGATGCGAACCTTCTCCGGCAACTCACCAGGCAGGCCGACCACGCGGGGCGCGAACATCGGGCAGACGCAGAGAACGACCTGTCCCGCGCACTGGCCGCCCTGCCACCGGTCGTCGAGCCGAACCTCGCTGCCGAACTGCTGGATGCCGGTGAGCGAGTGGCACTGGCCCGGAGTTTCTACAACGATGCAGTCCGGGACACCAGGGCGCTGCGAGCTGCGTGGTTCACCAGACTGTTCCGTCTCGCCGGTCGAGCGGCGCTGCCGGACTATTTCGAGATCGCCGACCCCCTCGCAACGAAGCAGTCGAGACGGACCGTCGCCAGACTGGTGCTGCTGGACGACCGGCAGCGGGTTCTGTTGTTCTCCTGCATCGATGCGCACGGCGGCCGCGACTGGTTCACGGTCGGTGGCGGGGTCGAGCCGGGGGAGGATCTGCGGACAGCGGCGGCGCGTGAGTTGCGGGAGGAGACCGGCCTCGAGTTGTCACCAGGAGAGCTGGTCGGTCCCATGTGGCGCAGATCAGCGCGATTCGCGTTCGCCGGCGTGCACTACGACCAGATCGAGTTCTATTTCGCTGCCTGCGCTCCGCCCGGATTTCAGGTCGACACCAGCGGTTTCACCCAGGACGAACGCAACAGCATCACCGGGCACCGTTGGTTCTCGGGGTCCGAACTCGCGGTGTTCGCCGAGACGGTCTATCCCATCGAGCTCGCGGGGCGCCTGGAACACGCGCAACAGGCGATGGCGGTTGGCCGGACGTCGACCGTGCTGGTCGAGATCACCTGAGCCGCGGTAGGGCACGAACCGCCGCCGCCCTTCGGCGGGTCGTTCCTCCCGGAGCGGGCAGTCGCCTACGGTGAGTTATGCGACCTGCCCGAATAGTCAGTGCCGTCGTTCTCCCCCTGGTGTTGTTGTCGGCCTGCACCTCCAGCCACCCGACTGCCCAGACGCCCTCCACGACCGCGCCCGCGGTCGGCCAAACCGCTCAGACCCGCGTTCCGACTTCGCAGACCCGCGCCACGTCTTCGCAAACGCCGCCGACGATCATCGCCTCGACGAGCCCGGGAAAGTCGCGGCCGGTGTTGCCGCCGGTGACCAAGAAGCCGTTGGCCAAGCCGGGAACCGGCTTGGATCCGTTGACCGGTGGACGGATGAGCCTCAACCCGGTCATCGCAGTGAAGATCGACAACACCTATTTCGACGTGCCGCAGTTCGGCGTTTCCGCGGCCGACATCGTCTTCGTCGAGCAGGTCGAAGGCGGCCTGACCAGACTCATCGCCGTATTCCACAGCAGCCTGCCGGCCGAGGTGGGACCGGTGCGCAGCGTCCGATCCACCGATGCGCAGCTGCTCCCGGTGTTCGGGATGCCTGGTCTGGTCTTCTCCGGTGGTGCCGGCGGACCCCTCGGAGCGCTCGCCGCCACCCGGGTCGTCGACACCAGTGCCTTGGAAGCTGCCTACTTCCGCTCCAATCTCGCGTCCGGGAGTTACAACCTGCACGCCGACCTGACCAAGATCGCCGGCCAGATCAAGCGGCTCGGCCCGGTCCGGTCGATCGGCTTTGCCTTCGAGGCCCATTCGCCGCTGGTCGCCGCCGGAAAGCCGGTGTCGTCGATCCGGGTCGTCATGCAGGCAGGGGGAATCGACTTTCGCTGGACCAGTGGGCATTTCGTCAGGCTGCGCAACGGCCAACCGGTCGAGGACTACCAGGGGGCGGTCCAAGCCGCCGACAACGTCCTGGTGCTGAAAGTCGTCGATCAACCAGATGGCACGGTGGATTCCATCGGGTCACCGTCGTACCTGAGCAAGACCGTTGGTTCGGGACGGGCGACGCTCTACCGGGACGGACACGCTGTCGAAGGGTCCTGGAAACGGGGGACGAGCACCGACCCGTTCCTGTTCACCGATTCCGCCGGGAAGCCGCTGCCCTTCAAGCCGGGGAAGACCTGGGTGATGCTCGCTCCGCAGACCTCCCAGATCAGCACCGGCTGAAGGCAGCGAAGCCCGCGGCCGCTGCTCGCCGGCCGGTCGGAATTCGGGCTCGATCCTCAGGCCAGCCATCCCGGCAGGTCCGAACGTCGCCGGCCGGCCGGCCGCTCGGCGACGGAGGCAAGCCGCTGTACCGCGGTGATCAACGTGTCCGGCGGCTGGGTGAATGGGAGTCGCAGATACGACTCCATCGTGCCGTCCGGTCCGAATCGCGGCCCTGGTGCGATTCGTACGCCGACTGTGTGGGCCAGCCTGGCCATCTCGGTGGCGAACGGACCGGGCAGAGCCACCCACAGGCTGCCGCCGCCATGGGGATCGCTGGTGCGCCAGCTCGGCAGGCGTTCGGCAAGGGCCCGGGAAAGGACGGCAGCGCCGTCGGAGAGTCGACGGCGCTGATGGTCGAACGCATCCTGCGGATCGGCCAGCAGGTGGACGGCGATGAGCTGTTCGAGCACCGGGCCCGACATGTCGCCCAGCGCCCGTGAGGTGGCCAGCCGGTCGATGATCGCGGACGCCCCTCGGATCCAGCCGATACGGAGACCGCCCCACACCGATTTGGACAACGACCCGAGCGACAGGACCCGCAGACCGTTGTCGAAAGCCGCCATCCGAGGCGGAAGGTGTTCGTGTCCGGGAAACGGCACGTCGCGGAAGGACTCGTCGATCAGCAGCAAGGTGTTGCTGGCCTGTGCGACCCGGACGATCCGCTGCCTGGTTTCTTCGCTCATCAACGCGCCGGTCGGATTCTGAAAATCGGGAATGAGATAGGCCAGCCGCGGTGCGGTCTGCCGCATGGCCGCCGCGATGAGGTCGCAATCCCAGGGCTCGACATGCCCGGAATCCGGTCCCGGCAGCCCGATCGAATCCGGAATTCGTCGGGCGCCGCGCACTGCGTCCAGGGCTACCGGATAGGTCGGGCATTCGACCATGACCCGATCGCCCGGTGCCGAAAGCTCCTGCACTGCAAGGGTGAAGGCGTGCTGCGCACCGCTGGTGACGAGGATCTGCTCTGCTGCGGTCGGTACGCCCGAGGCGCAGTAGTGCTGGGCGATGGCGTGGCGCAGGGCTGGTATGCCGAACGGCGAATAGCCCCTTCCGGCAGCGTGGCGCGGCAGGTCGTCGACGGCCGCGGCCACCGCCCGCTGCAGAGCCGCGATCGGAGCGGGCAGCGACGCGGTGGCGAGATCGATCTCGTCCTCGCGGCCTGGAGCCGGGTGCCCGAACAGTCCGGCCGGTCCGATGCCCCGGCCGGTTTGCTCGGTTGCTGCGGAAGGCAGGCGCAGCCGGCTGCCAGAGCCACGCCGGGACTCGAGCCAGCCCTCCTCCCGCAGCAACGCATAGGCGGCCGCGACGGTGGTGCGCGACACTGCCAGCCCGGTCGCGAGGTCACGTTCGCTGGGCAGCCCCGAGCTGACCGACAGCCGCCCATCGAGAACCGCTCCCCGGATCCGGTCGGCGAGCAGGCGGTAGGCAGGCCCAGGGCCGATTGCCGGCCCGGCACCCAGCCGCCTGGAGAAAGTGGCTGCCGACATCCGCGGCGTGGCTGGCGTCATTCAAGCCACTTTTGCGCGATTGGCTATGGATGTCCAGGCCAATTGGCGAAATGATTGTCAGGTGTCCAATTCGTCGTCATCGTCTTGCTCTTCGCCTTCGTCACCCTCTTCGTCGTCGTCTCGGCAACCGTCCGACCGCCCTGTTCCGCGCGCATCCGGCCGGTTCAATCCGCTGCGGCTGTTGACGCCCATCCCAGTCGATCGTCGCGGCCGTCGATTCGCCCAGCTGATCGTCGGCCTCGTCCTGTACGGCTTCACCATGGGTCTGATGGTTCGGGCGGTGCTCGGACTCGACCCGTGGGACGTCTTCCACCAGGGCATCACCCGACTGTTGGGCCGCTGGATCGACATCTCCTACGGCACGGTCATCACCGCGATCTCGGTTCTGGTCCTGCTGGCCTGGATACCGTTGCGGCAGCGCCCCGGGATCGGAACGGTCCTCAATGCCGCCATCATCGGCTTCACCACCGACGCGACGCTGTTGTTGCTCCCGTTACCCGCAAACCTGACGGTCCGGATCGCCCTGCTCGTGGCTGCGGTGCTCGGCAACGCGGTGGCCGGTGGCCTGTACATCGGCGCGGGCCTCGGTCCCGGTCCGCGTGACGGGCTGATGACAGGCCTGGTCGCCAGGGGCATCGGTTCGGTGCGAGTGGTCCGGACGAGTATCGAAGTGCTGGTTCTCGGGATCGGCTGGTTGCTCGGCGGAACCGTCGGCGTCGGAACCGTGATCTACGCGCTGGCCATCGGGCCGCTGCTGCAACTCCTGTTGCCCCGATTGAGCATCCGGTCTGCTGACCGCTCGGAGTCGGAGTCGGTGCCGGGGTCGGAGTCGGCCGAAGGCCGTTAGCCTTACCCGGTGAACACTTTTCTGACGACATTGCACGTGGTAGCGGCTGTCTTCATCGTCGGGCCGATGGCAATCCTGCCGCAGACGGCGTTGCGGGCAATCCGGGCCAAACAGGGCGGCACGGTTCGGGTACTCGCCCGGTCGACGATGATCTTCAGCCTGATCTCCCTGGTGGTTGCGGTGCTCGGCTTCGGTGCGTTGGCAACGGCGGACAAGAAGGACCATCTCAGCATCACCACCCCCTGGGTGCTCATCTCCTTGATCGCGTACCTGCTGGCGTTCGCGCTGAGCATGGTTGCCGTGGTGCCGGCGCTGCGCAGCGCGTCGGAGCACCTGCAGAATCCCGTCACGCAGGACTTGCAGTCGCCGGACTACAAGCGGATCGCGATGGCATCCGGAGTGGTGTCGTTGCTGCTCGTCGTCGTGGTGGTGCTGATGGTGTGGAAGCCCTGAATCACGCTGTTCGGCGGGATGGCTGCCGGTCGCTTCGGTGGCCTGCCGACCGGACGTAGGATTCTCGGGTTCGGGCTCGCCCTCCCTTGGGCGATTCCGGCGATGGGTTTTCGCGACGGGCTTTTCCGACCAATTCGGGTCGACCGCACTGTGAGGTCGTCCGCACCGATGGGCAAGGGGTACTTCGAAGATGAGCGGCCATTCCAAATGGGCGACCACCAAGCATCAGAAGGCGGCCAAGGACGCCAAACGGAGCAAGGCGTTCGCGAAGCTGATCAAGAACATCGAGGTGGCAGCCAGGATGGGCGGTGGCGACCCGGACGGGAACCCGACCCTCTGGGATGCCATCCAGAAGGCCAAGAAGACGTCGGTGCCCATCGACAACATCAACCGTGCGGTCAAGCGGGGCTCGGGCGCGGAGGCCGGCGGCGCGGATTACCAGTCGATCACCTATGAAGGCTACGGACCCAGCGGTGTGGCGATGATGATCGAGTGCCTGACGGAGAACCGGAATCGCGCCGCGAGCGAGGTTCGGGTCGCGGTGACCCGCAACGGCGGCAACATGGCCGATCCGGGCTCGGTGTCCTACCTGTTCAGCCGGAAGGGCGTCGTGGTGGTTCCGAAGGCCGGCGACCTCAGTGAAGACGAGCTGCTGCTGGCCGTGCTCGACGCGGGGGCCGAAGAAGTGTCCGATTCGGGCGAGGTGTTCGAGGTCGTCTCCGAGGCCACCGACCTCGTCGCGGTGCGGACGGCGGTCCAGAATGCCGGCATCGAATACGACTCCGCCGACCCGACCTTCATCGCGTCGCTCAATGTGCCACTGGATGTCGAGGGGGCGCGCAAGGTGCTCCGATTGATCGACGCCATCGAAGATCTCGACGACGTGCAGAACGTGTACACCAACGCTGAGATATCGGACGAGATCATCGCCGAACTCGACGAGGAGTGACGCGCGAGGGGAGTTGATCCGGGCGAAGCAACTCGTCTGCGCCCGGCGGGTCGGCTACTGCCGAACGGCCCGGCGTGGCGTAGGCGTGCCGTCCGACCCTGCGGGTAGCGTCTGTCGCACAGGTGTTCGGGTTGAGGTGTGCGCTGGGCACGACTCCGGGCCGCCCCGGAAGGTGCGAATCGTGCGAGTGCTGGGCGTCGACCCGGGGTTGACCCGATGCGGTGTCGGCATCGTCGACGGTGGGCCGGGCAGGCAGCCGGTGCTCATCGAGGTGCTGGTGATCCGCACACCGTCCGACGACGACCTCGCCTATCGGCTTCTTGCCGTGGCCAGACGCGTCGAGGCGCTACTCGACGAGCACAAGCCTGACACGGTCGCGATCGAGCGCGTGTTCAGCCAGGCCAATGTCCGGACGGTGATGAGTACGGCTCAGGCGGCCGGCGTGGTGGCGCTCGCTGCGGCTCGACGTGGAATTCCGGTCGCCTGGCACACGCCCAGCGAGGTCAAGGCGGCTGTCTCGGGGAACGGCAACGCGGACAAGGCTCAGGTGACGATGATGGTCACCAGATTGCTACGCCTGGACTCGGCCCCCAAACCCGCCGACGCTGCGGACGCGTTGGCGCTGGCCATCTGTCACCTCTGGCGATCCCCGATGCAGGCGCGCCTCGCTGCTGCACTGAGCAAGCAGGCTCCGGGTAGATCGCAGGCTCCGGGCACGTCGCAGGCTCCGGGCACGTCGCTGGCTTCAGCCGGCCAGCAGGCTCACGGCGCCAGGCCTGCGGGGTCTGAGCCGTCGGCCCGGAAGGGAATGATGAGCCGATGATCGCTTCGGTCCGTGGCACTGTCACCGCCATCGCCCTCGACCACGCCGTTGTCGAGGTCGGTGGCGTCGGTCTGGCGATCAGGACCACACCGTCGACGCTCGCCGGGCTCAAGCGCGGCCAGCAGGCTCGGCTGTCCACCACCCTGGTGGTCCGGGAGGACTCGCTGACGCTGTTCGGATTTTCTTCGGACGAGGCCAAAGAACTTTTCGAGCTGGTCCAGTCCGTTTCGGGCGTCGGGCCGAAGATCGCCTTGGCGCTGATCGCCGTGCTGGAACCGGAAGAGCTCCGGCGCGCACTTGCCTCGGGCGACTACGCCACCTTGACCAGGGCGCCCGGGATCGGCCGAAAAGGAGCCGAGCGGTTGGTGCTCGAGCTGCGCGACAAGGTCGGGATCGCCACCGGCTTTCCCACTCCCAACGGTGGGCCGGCCGCGATCGTCACCTGGCGGCCGAAGTTGTCCGAAGCGCTTGTCGGCCTTGGCTTCACGGGAAAGCAGGCCGACGACGCCATCGCGACGCTGGCCACCGATGCGGATGACCCGGCGGTGTTGAACGGCGACGTCGGTCTGCTGTTGCGGCGGGCCCTGGGGCTGCTGGGACGGCACCGGTGACGGTGGCTGACAGTCCGGACGGCCCGGACGGTCCGGACGCTACCGTGGGGAGTGGCGCGATCCCGGAACCGGAATTCGCGGAGAGCACCGGGAGTTCGGAAGACACCGGAAGGTCAGAACGCACCGGAGGTTCAGAACACACCGCAGGCGCCGCGAGTGCGGAGGGCCAGCTGGACCCGTCGCGACTGCCAGGAGACGCGGAGGTCGAGGCGTCGCTGCGACCACGCACGCTGTCCGAATTCGTCGGACAGGTCCGTGTTCGTGAGCAATTGGAGCTGGTGCTGTCCGCAGCGAAGCTTCGCGGCGCGGTACCGGATCACATCCTCCTGGCCGGGCCCCCCGGCCTTGGGAAGACGTCGTTGGCGATGATCATTGCGGCCGAACTCGGTGCGGCCATTCGGTTGACGTCAGGTCCGGCCCTGGAAAGGGCCGGTGATCTGGCCGCGATGCTCTCCAACCTGGTCGAGGGTGATGTGCTGTTCATCGACGAGATCCACCGCATCGCGCGGCCGGCCGAGGAGATGCTGTACCTGGCCATGGAGGACTTCCGGGTCGACGTGATGGTCGGAAAGGGACCGGGCGCGACGTCCATACCGCTGGAGATCGCACCGTTCACACTGGTGGGCGCCACGACCAGGTCGGGGCAACTCACCTCGCCACTGCGGGATCGGTTCGGGTTCACGGCGCACATGGAGTTCTACTCACCAGCCGAGTTGCTCAAGGTCATCATCCGCAGTGCCGGAATTCTGGGGATCGCCTTGCCGCCGGACGCCGGCGCCGAGATCGCCAAACGTTCCCGCGGCACGCCGCGGATCGCCAACCGGCTGTTGCGGCGGGTTCGTGACTTCGCCGAGGTGCGGGCGGGTGGGGTGGCGAACCTGGCTGTGGCGCGAGCTGCGCTGAAGGTGTACGACGTCGACGAGCTGGGACTGGATCGACTCGACCGCGCCGTGCTGACGGCGTTGTGCAAGTCGTTCGGAGGGGGACCGGTCGGGCTGACGACGTTGGCCGTCGCGGTCGGCGAGGAGCCGACCACCGTCGAAGAGGTGTGCGAGCCGTTCCTCGTCCGGCTGGGTATGTTGGCTCGCACCCCGAGGGGCCGGATAGCGACCCCCCTCGCCTGGTCGCACCTTGGTCTTGACCCGCGATCCGGCGTGGCCTTCACGGGTGTCCTGTTCGACGACGACGAGTAATCACCCGAGGTCAGGCGCCGAGGTCAGCCACCAACTTCAGCCACCGTTCGGACAGCGTCGCTGCGCGCCGGGCGCTCGGAACGACCGGTATCCGGTAGCCTGAGGGCGTCTGTCGCGGGCGTCAGCGGCGAATGGTCGGATCTCCGTCGTCGAGCACGGCGGGGGAGCGGCGCTCCTCGATATCCGCCACCGGTGAGAAATCGCCACCGTGCGGGATGGCGCCGGTCAGACGTCCGTTCCAGCTCGAACAAGTCGGTACTGCGGCCCCACTTTGCGCGGCACCTTTCGCCCGTCATCGTTCGACGAAGTTCTGGCAGCAGCCCACTGAGGCCGATGCCTTCCGCAATCTCTTGCAAGGAGAAGCATGCAGAATCTCGCGCTTCCGATCCTGATGTTCGGCGCAGTCGCCCTCATGATGGTGTTCGGTTCCCGTAACAAGAAGAAGATGGCAGCGAAGGCGGCTGCCTTGCAGGAGGCGATCGTTCCCGGTAGCCGGGTGATGACCACCTCCGGCCTGCACGCCACCGTCACGGCTGTCGACGACGAGACGATCGAGCTGGAGATCGCGGAGGGTGTCTACACCACGTGGATCAGGGCCGCCGTTCGAGAGGTTCTGCCGACCGGAACCGATGACGTGGCATACCCCGAGACCGAGTACGACGAAGCCGACTACGCAGAGCTCTCCGGCCAGGAGATTCCGCCCATCCATGACGATCGCCCGTCGCTGGAGAAGCGCGCCAACGACGTCGGCTAGGCTATTCGCTTGCGCCGGTGCCCAACTGGTACCGGTCTAAACGTCTGGGCTCACTCGCTCGGATGCTCGGCGCCGGCGGCGCATGCTCCCCCCGGGGTCCGACGTACTTCAAGGAGATAGGCGCGACGTGGCAAGCCCTGTTGGTCAGTTCCGACCCTGGCGGTTGATCACCGCATTCGTTCTCGTGACGGCCGTTCTCTACGCGCTTGTCTTCTTCACCAAGGGCTCCAACAGCCCGAAGCTGGGCATCGATCTGCAAGGTGGCACGCAGGTCACCCTGACCGCCCAGACCGCGGATGGCAAAGATCCGTCGACGGCGTCGATGCAGCAGGCGCAGGAAATCATGACCAGGCGGGTCAACGGCTCTGGCTTCGCCGGCGTCCAGGTGCAGATCGACGGTGCCAACCATCTCGTCATCACCGTCCCCGGCAACAAGCCGCTCACCGGCCTCTACGGCAGCGCGAAGATGAACATCCGACCGGACCTCACCAAGGGCCCGGACTACACGGCGCTGCGTGCCGCGGCCGCTTCGGCGTCCACTGCGACCGGCACGGCAGCAACCGGCACCGGCGCTACCCGCCCACCCGGATCGGGACCGGTCGCGTCCGGCGCGGCAACTCCGGGCAGCAAGCCGGGAACAACCCGGTCGAGCGCTCCGGCATCCGGCGCCGCAGCCTCGAGCACGAAGTCGGCGCCGGCTCTGAACGGAAGCAGCGCCGCCACGGGTGCACCGACGACACTTGTTCCCACATCACTTGTTCCCACATCGGTTTCCGGCCAGGGGCTCCGCGCCGTTGCCCGGGCTACCGTTTCCGCAGGCCAGAGTTCGACCGGTGCGACCAGTGCGGCCAAGGTGACGTCGGCGCCGACCCCGACGCCAGCTGCCGCGACGACGCCTTCGCCCGCGCTCATCGGGCCCGTCGTTCCGAGCGCATCCGCGAGTTCCCCGACGTCGGCTACCGGGTCCACGAACGCTCCCGCGTCAGGTGCAGGGACCGCGCCCGGGACCGCCGGTCCCGGAACCGCCGTGTCCGGAACCGCCGCGTCGACAGCTGCGGCATCGGGAACCGCCACGTCCGCGCCATCGGTGAAGAAGTCGGCCTGGCCACTGCCCGGCAGCGACAAGGCCAATCCGAACCAGCCGGCCGCCGCGACCGCCGCTGCCTGGGCAGCATGGGTCACCGCCGCTCGGACAGCGGTCCAGTCAGGTGGAATCAGCTGTTCCGACATCAAACCGACCCAGGGCATCGATGTTTCCGGAAAGCCCCTGCTGGCCTGCGGATCCGGCGTTGCCGGCCCTGATCCCAACCAGTGGTGCGCCGGCGAGATCACCACGAAATGTGTGGTGCTGACCGACACGACCCTGATTCCGGGAGATCAGATCGACAGCGCTGCGGCGGCCTTCGACCCGTCCGGAAGTGCCGGTTGGGTCATCAACGTCAAATTCGACTCGCAAGGCTTCGGGACCTGGTCCAGTTACACGTCCAAGAGCGAAAACCTCCATCAGCAGACGGCTTTCGTCCTGGATGGCGTCGTCATCTCGGATCCGCAGATCAACGGTCCGATCAACACGGTCACCACCCAGATCAGTGGCAATTTCACCCAGCAGACCGCAACCGACCTGTCCAACTCCCTGAATTTCGGCGCGCTGCCGCTGAGCTTCAAACCGGGCACCGCCACCAGCATCAGTGCGGAACTGGGCTTCCAGTACCTGCAGGCCGGGCTGATCGCCGGTGGCATCGGCCTGTTGCTGGTCGTGCTCTACTGCCTGCTCTACTACCGACTGCTGGGCCTGATCACCATCGGATCGCTGATCCTGTCCGGTGGTCTGGTCTACGCGATCATGGTGCTGCTCGGGCGTTGGGTCGGCCTGAGCCTGGATCTGGCCGGCGTCGCCGGTCTGATCGTGGCGATCGGTATCACCGCCGACTCATTCGTCATCTACTTCGAACGGTTGAAGGATGAGGTCCGGGAAGGACGCAGTTTCCGTTCGGCGGTTCCGCGCGGCTGGGAACGTGCGAAGCGGACCATCCTGTCGGCCGACGCGGTCTCGATCCTCTCGGCGGTCATCCTTTATCTGGTCGCGGTCGGTGACGTCAAGGGCTTCGCCTTCACGCTCGGGTTGTCGACAATCCTGGATCTGGTGGTCGTGTACCTGGTCACCCACCCGCTGGTAGCGCTCGCATCCGGCAGCAAGATCTTCAACTCGCCCCGGTTCTCAGGTCTCGGCGCAGTCGCCGTGGCCGGCGCTCGACAGCGAGCCGCGACGTCGCGACTGACCGCAAAGGAGGCCTGAGATGGCCACGAGCACCAGCGCCCAGGAAACCAGTACGCGTACCGACCGCGCCGATGCGGTGCAGATGAGCAGGTCAGTGCACAGTGGCAGTTTCATCTCCCGGCTCACCACCGGGACCGGCGCCTTCGACCTCGTGGGCCGGCGGCGGTACTACTACATGTTCTCCACCCTGCTGGTGGTCGCCTCCATCCTGCTGATCCTGCTGCGCGGGTTCCACCTCGGCACCGCTTTTGCTGGTGGCACGACGTTCTCGTTCGAGCCGGGTACCGGCGCCTCGCAGGTGTCACAGTCCGATGTCACCAGGGTGCTCGACCAGTCGATCGGGCAGGGCAACGTCAGCGCCGTACAGACGCTGGGCGGCAAGACCGTCCAGGCAACGCTGAAGACGTTGAGCGAGACGCAGATCAATGCCGGTCGAGTCGCTCTGGCCAAAGCCTTCTCGCCGGCCGGCGGTGTGACAGGCGTTTCGGCGTCGGACGTCTCGTCCAGTTGGGGTCAACAAATTTCCAACCGCGCAATCCTGGCGGTGATCATCTTCCTGGTCGCGGTCGGACTGTTCATCTGGGTTCGTTACGAGAAACGGGTCGCGATCGGCGCCGTGCTGTCGACGCTGCACGACGTGCTGGTCACGGCGGGCATCTATGCACTGGCCGGATTCGAGGTGACACCGGCGACCGTGATCGGTCTGCTCACCATTCTCGGGTTCTCGCTCTACGACACCGTGGTGGTCTACGACAAGGTGCAGGAGAACAGCAAGGGTCTGACCTCCCTGCTGCGCCGCACCTATCCGGAATCGGCGAATCTGGCCATCAACCAGACGATCATGCGGTCGCTCAATACTTCGCTGATCGCCATGCTGCCCGTCGCGGGACTGCTGGTTGCCGGTATCGCCGTGGTGGGCGGTGGAACACTCAAGGATCTCGCGCTGGTGCTGCTGGTCGGAATGTTGGTCGGCGCCTACTCGTCCCTATTCGTCGCGGTACCGATCGCGGTCGACCTCAAGATCCGCGAGCCGGGAATCAAGAACCACACCGCCCGAGTACTGGCCAAGCGCAGGGCCGACGGCCTGATCGTCGATGCCGACGGGGATCCGGTCGGCCGCAAGACGCTGCCGGGTTCGGAGCCCGCCCGGTTCTCGTCGGGTGCGGTCACCTCGTCCCCGTCCGGGCTGAAAGCCGGAGCACCACCGAAGCCGGGCGTCAAACCCCGACGCCAGGGCCGCGCCGCTCCGAACGCGACGGTGGGCTCGAAGCGCCCACCGTCCGTCGGCAGCACTCCGCTGTCGGCGTCCGGGCGAGGCGCGTCCGGGCTGGGCACGTTCGACTCTGCCCTGTCCGACACTGGCGTGGCCGGCTCTGCCTTGTCCGACACTGGCGTGGCCGGCACTGCCTTGTCCGACACTGGATTCGCCGGCACTGACGTGCCGGCCGTCGGGTCGAGTCGTATCGGGTCGGAGGCCGAAGCGTCGACCACCGGTGCGATACCCACGACCAAGCCGTCCGCCCGACCTCCGCTGGCGGGCAGTACGCCGCAGCCGGTGGAGTCGGCGCAACTATCGCAGCCGGAGCCGACGGTCGCCTCCGGGGCGAAATCGCCCTCGAAGTCGGCAGCGGCCGGCGGAAATCGTCGACCGGCGGCAAAAGTCGCCCGACCGACAGGTAAGCGTGGCCGCTGACGCACCGCAAGCCGCAGACGACCGTCGCGTCGTGCGCGACGTCGTGGCGGCGGCCGCGTCGATCGATCGTCTCACCCGGGTGCAAGCCGACTTCCCCGTGCCGGGCGTGCTGTTCCGCGACCTGACCCCGGTGCTGGCCGACGCCGATGCGCTCCGGTCGATCGGTGCCGCCCTGGTCTCCGGTGTTCCGCAGTTCGACGTCGTCGCGGGCCTGGAGTCACGGGGGTTTCTGCTGGCCACCGCCGCCGCGATGACGATCGGCACCGGGGTGCTTGCCATCCGGAAGCCGGGCAAGCTGCCAGGCGTCGTGTTGAGCGAGCGCTACACGCTGGAGTATGGAACTGCCGCCCTCGAGCTCAATCCGCAGGATGCGCCGCCTGGCATCAGAGTCCTCATCGTGGACGACGTTCTGGCCACCGGTGGAACAGCCGCGGCTGCTTGTCGCCTACTGCAGCGGTCCGGCGCCGTCGTTGTCGGCGTCTCGATAGCGGTGGAACTGTTGGCTCTGGGTGGCCGTGCTCGTCTGGAAGATGTGCCGGTCCTGGCCATCCGCGCGTACTGAGCCCCCCGACCGGAATGGGCCGCTGTCGAACGGCGTGCGGAGCCGGCATTGGCGTACCTACAGCGGTGGGCTATCGATTCGGCCGACTGTCACCGCAGGTAGCGAGGTCGAGTCGAAGGACGGCGTTATGCTCGGAGAAGACGCCGGGTCGAGGTCGGACCGTTCGGAAATTCGAACCTGGTGGAGTTCGAGCCGGTCCGGTCGGGAGCGGGTCCAGTTCCGAGCAAGGTGAAATTGAAGTCGGGGACGAGGCGTGCATGAGAAGTCCGGAGACGGCCGGCGAGGTGGACACCCCCGCTGCTGCCGCGCCAGGCAGTGCCACGGGCGCGCCCCACGACGGCGATCGGGCAGTGGGCGCGCTGGCCGCCGGCACGACGGTGATGCCGCCCCACACTGTCGATCCCACGGCTGACCACAGCTCCCGGGACCTCGGTTTCGCCGTCCAGGCCGATCGGGTCGCCGTGTCCGAACCTGCGCCGGCCGGCACCACGACCGCGGTCGAACCGCCGGTGGCGGATTCGCTCCCGGTCGAGGCCGAGGTGGAATCATCCGCCCCCGTGATGTCCGCGACCAGACGCATGCGGTCGCGCCTGACCAGGCGGATGAGTGGCCAGCGGACACCGACCGCCGCGGGTCGCACCGTGCTCGAGCCGCTTTTCGCGGTGCACCGGGCCCTGCATCCGAAGGCGGATGTCAGACTCCTCCAGCGCGCTTACGAGGTCGCCGAGAACGCCCATCGCGGCCAGTTTCGTAAGTCAGGAGATCCGTACATCACCCATCCATTGGCGGTGGCGACCATTCTCGCCGACCTCGGAATGGACACCACGACGTTGGTGGCGGCGCTGCTGCACGACACGGTGGAGGACACGCCGTACCGGCTGCAGGACGTCCGGGCCGAATTCAGCGAGGAGGTTGCCCACCTCGTCGACGGAGTGACGAAGCTGGACAAGGTCCACTTCGGCGATGCCGCCGAGGCGGAGACCATCCGAAAGATGATCATCGCCATGGCGCAGGATCCACGCGTGCTGGTGATCAAGCTCGCCGACCGCCTGCACAACATGAGAACGATGCGATTCCTGGCGCCGGACAAGCAGGCGCGCAAGGCGAAGGAGACTCTGGAGGTATTGGCCCCGCTGGCCCATCGCCTCGGGATGGCGACGATCAAGTGGGAGTTGGAGGATCTTGCGTTCGCGATCCTGCACTCCAAGCGATACGACGAGATCGTCCGGCTGGTCGCGGACCGCGCTCCGTCCCGCGACACCTACCTGGCGGCGGTGACCGCAGAGCTCGACAGCGAACTGACCGCGGCGAAGATCCCGGCAGAAGTGGTCGGCCGTGGTAAGCACTATTACTCGATCTATCAGAAAATGCAGGTCAGGGGAAGAGAGTTCGACGAGATCCACGACCTGGTCGCTGTCCGGATCCTTGTCGGCACCGTCCGGGAGTGTTATGCGGTGATGGGTGTGGTGCACGCGATGTGGGCGCCCATGCCCGGCCGGTTCAAGGACTACATCGCGCAGCCCCGGTACGGGGTCTACCAATCGCTGCACACGACGGTCATCGGCCCGCAGGGCAAGCCACTCGAGGTGCAGATCCGGACGCACGACATGCATCACACGGCCGAGTACGGCATTGCCTCGCACTGGCGCTACAAGGAAACTAGGGGAACCCACACCGGCAGCGGCGCTTCCGTCGATGAAATGGCCTGGATGCGGCAGCTGTTGGACTGGCAGCGGGAAGCCGGGGACGCCGGCGAATTCCTGGACAACCTGCGGTACGAAATTGCGTCGAACGATATTTTCGTCTTCACGCCGAAGGGGGATATCCAGACCCTTCCGGCGGGCTCGACTCCGGTGGACTTCGCTTATTCCGTGCACACCCAGGTGGGAAACCGGTGTATCGGCGCAAAGGTCGACGGTCGATTGGTCCCCCTGGAACGCACGCTCAACAATGGCCAGATCGTCGAGATCTTCACGTCGAAGGCAGCCGGTGCCGGACCGAGTCGCGACTGGCTGAATTTCGTCATCTCGTCGCGGGCGAAAACGAAGATCCGACAACATTTCGCGAAAGAACGCCGGGAAGAGGCGGTCGATCTGGGCAAGGAGGCGATCACCAAGGCGGCGCGGCGAGAGGGACTTCCGGTCCAACGGCTGATCTCGCACGACGCGCTCGCAGCCGCCGGCCACGACCTGGGTTTCAAGGACATCGCGGCCCTGTACGCGGCGGTCGGTGAGAATCATGTGTCGGCGAAAAACGTGGTGGCGAAAATTGTTTCGGTGCTCGGGGGGGCAGAGGAAGCGGGCGATGCAATCGCCGAGCGGTCGGTGCCCTCTGTCGGGCAGCGAGCGCGAACGATCGCCGATGTCGGGGTTCTGGTCAAGGGTATTTCCGATATCCAGCTCAAGCTCGCCCGTTGCTGCACACCGGTCCCCGGCGACGAAATTCTGGGCTTCATCACCAAAGGCGGCGCGGTCTCGGTGCACCGGGTGGACTGCACGAACGCAGACGCCCTTCGAGAAGAATCCGCGCGGCTGGTCGATGTGAGCTGGGACCCGAACTCTGCCTCGATATTCCTGGTGACGATTCAGGTCGAAGCATTGGATCGGCACCGGTTGTTGTCCGAGATCACCAGAACACTCGCCGACGAAAAGGTGAACATCCTGTCTGCCAATCTGTCGATGTCCAAGGACAGGATGGCGATCTCTCGGTTCTCGTTCGAAATGGCGGATCCGAAACATCTCGGGCACCTACTCCGCGCCGTGCGAGGCGTCGAAGGCGTTTACGACGTCTATCGGGTTACCAGCGCCTGAGCGCCGCCGTTCCCGACCACCGCTACTTCGTGGTCACCGGGGTGCCCGGCACCGAACCACGGCTACTTCGTCGACACCGGCGCGCTCGACGCCCACCGCCGTTACTTCGTCGACACGGGCGTGCTCGACACTTTGCCGACACCGGCGCGCTCGACGCCCACCGCCCTACTTCGTCGACACCGGCGTGCTCGATGCCGGGGCGCTCGATGCGGGCGCGACAGCGGATGAAGCCGTGCCGGTAGCAGGACCGGTGGCAGCACCGGACGGCGCTTTGGTGCCTGCGGGTGGTACGGGCGCACCACTGGCCGGCGCCGATGTGGCGTAGCTGCCCGTCGCGGTCACGGCTTCCCCGGGGACACCGATCGAATCGATGGTCGCCTTCGCGATGGGTTGGCCATCCTGGGAGTTGTTCTTGATGCCTTTGGATGCGATGTCCTCGATGACGGCCATGCCGGCATCGGACACCTTGCCGAACACCGTGTAGTTCGGCGCGAGCGTCGAGTCCTTGTAGACGATGAAGAACTGCGAGCCGTTCGTGTTCTGGCCGGTCGGGCCCGAACTGCCCACTCCAGAGTCGTTCGCCATGGCAACCGTGCCCTTGGGATAGGTCTTGGTCTTGGTGAGCTCGTCGGCGAAGGTGTAACCGGGTCCGCCGTTACCCTTCCCGCTCGGGTCGCCGCATTGCAGAATGTTCAGCGCCGAATTGCCGGTCAGCCGCCAGCAGGGCGACGAGTCGTAGAAGCCCTGGGAAGCCAACGACAGGAACGAGTTGACCGTGCACGGAGCTGCCGCACGGTCAAGGGCGACATCCACCTTCTGCCCGTTCATCGTGATGGTGGCCGTCACAGATCCGGTATTCGCCGGGGACAGATTGGCCGGCGTCTTGACCGGCTTCGCGGGCTTGCCCGACGTTGTGTACGTACACGGCGTCTTCGGCGCAGCGGCACTGGAAGCGGCCGTACCGGAGGCTGCGGCTGTGTTGGTCGACCCAGTTGCGTTCGTGTTGCCGCGGGTTGTGAAGAACCAGATCCCACCGCCGATCACCAGCACCGCCCCGATCACGCCGATCACCGTCAAACGTTGGCGGCGTCCGCGTTCGTGTTCCTGGCGGCGGACGAGTTGACGCTCGAGCTTCCGTTTGGCCGCTTCGCGTCGCTGCTCGTTGCTTGGCACTGTCGTCCTCCTGCGTTTCACCGTGAGCCGGTCGGTACTAGGAAAAAGAGGCCCCGGCGGGTGAGTCTAGGTGACGCGATGGCACGCCTCGGGCGAGGCGAATGGGAAGGACCTGTGTGAAGAGCCGAAACTGCCCGGAAGGCCGGGACACGAGGGACGCGCAGGAGCAGCAAGAAACCCAATGGCGCGGCCGCGTTAGGGTGGCCCGGTGTTGATCGCAGGGTTCCCGGCCGGGTCGTTCCAGGCAAATTGCTACGTGATCGGCGCCGAACCCGGCGGCGAGGCCCTCGTGGTCGACCCCGGGCAAGATGCTTGGGGACACCTGAGCAATGTGCTGGACGAGCACCGCCTACGCCCGGCCGCTGTGCTGTTGACCCACGGTCATCTGGATCACACCGCTTCGGCTGCCCGGGTCTGCGATCAGTTCGGAATTCCGGCGTATCTGCACAGCGCGGACGACTACATGCTCGACGACCCGATGGCGAGCCTGACCCCGCAGCTCCGCGGTGCGCTACGCGGTCTCGACCTGTCCGGCCTGCGACCCACCGAGGTGCGATCGTTGACCGGCGGAACGGAGTTGCAGCTGGCCGGTCTGACCATCGGAGTCGACTCGACGCCCGGTCATACCGGTGGTTCGGTCGTGTACCGGTTCGCCGGCGAAGAGGGTCGTCCGGAGGTGTTGCTGACCGGCGACACTCTGTTTGCCGGTTCGGTGGGGCGAACCGATCTGCCGGGCGGCTCGGCAGACGAGCTGCTGGCTTCCATCGCCCGGCGGTTGCTGACCCGAGCGGACGACGCGGTGGTTCTACCCGGCCATGGCGCCGCGAGCACGATCGGAGCCGAACGCTGCGGTAACCCCTTCCTGGCGGGCCTGGTCCCGAGCCAGAACTGAACGCAGGTGAACCTTCGATCCGCACCTGCTCTGACGAACTACCCGCGGTGGCACGGCCACCGCAGAGACGACGGATGACACCGATGGCCGCTCACACCACGATCAACGCTCCCAAGGGTGTTCCCGACTACGTGCCGCCCCTGTCCAGGACCTTCGCCGCGGTGCGCGACCGGCTCGTGACGGCAGCCGATCGGGCCGGTTATGCACCGATCGAGCTGCCCGTCTTCGAGGACACCGCGCTGTTCACCCGAGGGGTGGGGGAGTCGACGGATGTCGTCAGCAAAGAGATGTACACCTTCACCGATCGCGGCGATCGCTCGGTGACCCTTCGCCCCGAAGGGACCGCGGGTGTCATGCGAGCGGTGATCGAGCACGGACTCGATCGTGGTCCGTTACCGGTCAAGGTGTGCTATTCCGGGCCGTTCTTCCGGTACGAGCGGCCGCAGGCGGGCCGGTACCGGCAACTGCAGCAGGTCGGCATCGAGGCCATCGGGTCGGATGATCCCGCTCTGGACGCGGAGGTCATCGCCGTGGGTCACGAGGCGTTCCGGTCCGTGGGACTCACGGGCTACCGGCTCGAGCTGACGTCGCTGGGTGACGCCGCCGATCGGCCCGCCTATCGCGAGAAGTTGCAGGAGTTCCTCGCCGGCCTGCCGCTGGACGAGGCGACGCGCGAGCGCGCCAGGCTCAATCCGCTGCGGGTGCTGGATGACAAGCGGCCGGATGTGCAGGCGCTGCTGACCGACGCGCCGCTGATGCTGGACCATTTGTCGGCAGAGTCTTCCGAGCACTTCACAGAGGTGCTGGCGATTCTCGACCGGCTCGACGTGCCCTATCTGATCAACCCGCGCATGGTCCGCGGACTGGACTACTACACCCGGACCACGTTCGAATTCGTGCACCCCGGCCTGGGTGCGCAGTCAGGGATGGGCGGCGGCGGTCGGTACGACGGACTGATGGCCGAGCTCGGCGGACAACCGTTGTCCGGCATCGGGTTCGGGCTCGGAGTGGATCGCACGTTACTGGCTGCCGGAGTGGAGGGGACAGCGGTCGGAGATCAGTCCAGGTGCGATGTGTACGGCGTGCCGATGGGCGCCGCTGCTTCCCGGGAACTCGCGGTGATCTGCGGCCGCCTGCGGGCTGCCGGCGTCCGGGTCGACCGTTCGTACGGCGGTCGCGGAGTCAAGGCCGCGATGAAGTCGGCGGACGCCTCCGGAGCCCGGGTGGCGCTCGTTCTCGGGGACCGGGATCTGGCGCAGGGAACGGTCATGGTCAAGAACCTCTCCACCGGTGACCAGCAGGCCGTGGCGCTGGTGGAGGTCGCGACGGCTGTGCGGGTGATTCTGCGGCCGGGTCCCGACTGACGGTTGACCAGGAATCAAACATATGTACTGGGTAGCTGCTTGAGTCAAGTAGTATTTGGGCATGTCAGAGCTGGTTTATGTCCATCCCGCCGGTGGGGTCGACTATCCCAGGACGTTTCAGGAGCTGTTGGAGTGGTTTCCGGACAACGC
>JAABUK010003566.1_pt1 | contig 26226 bp, 33 predicted proteins | sample 5559141 | NCBI WGS metagenome assembly JAABUK01 (sample SAMN10711869, study PRJNA513367) | rock metagenome | isolation source: Antarctica rocks | place: Antarctica: Victoria Land, Pudding Butte nord | collected 2016-01-03 | reverse complement strand
TTTTTCGTGAGTGTTCAGATGACCAATTTTGCTGCCAGTTTGGCCAGTGTCTATCTGTGTACTATAAGTATGTTTGGTTTGAACATGTATTGCGTAGGGATTGACGCTGGACATGACTATTGCACTCAAAATAAACTTTGTAGGCATTCGAAACATGCTGTCAATGCTGTTGGGAAGTACTGCATGAGGCAAACCATCTGCTTTTCACTGATTACTGCACGTCAGTACCTATCTGAAGTCTTGTGTCAGGGCCTTACCCTCGAGCAAATGACTTGTCACAAAGGCATTCAGACAAACACACTACAGTGATATGCACGGCAAGCTCTTTGCATTTGTACTTGATATGATATGCAAGGCAAGAAATGTGCAAAAGACTTCCAAGCGTGAATCGAGAATGCCTTTCTGAACCTAGACAATGTTCTCAAATCACACATTATTCAAGCTATCTAATTTAACAAAACATGACTCCTAAACTGCAGCATTTCAGTCTTTCTTCACAAGCTTGTAAGCGCCCTGAGTAGCACCCCCTTCGTTCCCCCTCTTTTGGCCCCTGCCACGACCTCCCCTTGGGGATCTACCACGGCCTCCCCTGCCTCTGAACCCACCTCTACCTCCTCGGCCACCTCTGCCCCCATCACGACCCCCTCTGAACCCTCCTCCATTTGCATCCCTCTGCTGTGCTGCCTTAATTTGCTCATTTGCCTGTAGAACCACAGCCAATGAAAGCCAGTGCCATTGCATGACAAAGCCAGTCTTGTTCAAAGGTTGTAAACATACGCTTCATCTGTTGCAGTTGGTGATTTAGGCAGGAGCCACTGTCACATACAATGGTATGAGTGGCTGCCTTGAAGCACTAATGCGCTCACTTCTGCTTTCACATTGATGACTGCCAAAGTGACTGCTTGCTCTCACCTTCTTGAAGTACTCTTCCTCCTCCTGCCCTTCCAGCAGCTTCACCACGGCAGAGCACTCACATATGGACAGCTTGCCATCATCAGCCCGGGCCAAGCCAGCTGCCGCTTGCTCTGGTGTTACAAAGCGTATATACCCAGTTGTTGATCCCTGCCAGCACATGCAACATGAGTGTATGCCGTTGGCTAGTTGCAAGAGCCGCGAGCTGATCTGATGTACATCAGATGGCCAAGATAGTACACCCAAGGGGTGACAGTGTACTAGCACTGTGAGGGTACAATTGTATAGACAAGGTTTGGTCAGTGCAATGCAGTGTTCCACAATGAGCTCAGACCCACAAGTCGGCTGATCATCAATTGCGAAGCAAGCACACTGCAGCAGGCACACTGCTGCAGGCACAGTGCAGCAGGCACAACCACTGCTTGCAGATGAAACTCACCGGTTTGTATTCACAGTGTCTGATGCCTCCCTCCTTGCCTCCAAAGGCAGGCCGGATGCCTGTGAAGTGCAAGTTGCTGCTGTTTCTGACATCCTCAGGATCAAGATCAAACTGGACCACAGTCCCTGGGATGAAGTCCACGTCAGCAGCATCAACCATGTCTTCCTGTGAAGGCTGCTCTGCATCGGCCTCAGCCTCAGCATCACCATTGGCTTGCTGCTGATCAGATGACCCTTCTGCTGCTGTCTGTTCTGGTGCTGCTGGTGCCGCAGCTGCAGGCACAGCTGCTGGTGCAGCAGCTGGTGCTGCATTTGATGTGGAGGGTTGGCCTGCTGCTCCAGGGGGTGGCCCAGGGGGGGCAGCACCATCTTCGTTTGGAGGGGGTGAAGATTCTATGTCCATCTGCAGCCAACAGTGCGCTTAGATGAATCTGGGGTTGTTGCTGTTGGCATATGCTGAGGATACCAGCAAGCATGACTGTTCCCAAATCAGAATGCAAATCAAGCTGACAAACGTGGACAGACAACATCAATGATCATTGGAAGTACTTGTATGTGTATAAACAATGCCCATCAGGGTTTCCAAAGCCTGATTTGCTGCAGCAAGGAGGGGCCTGGTGACCATGTGGGTCTGCCTTGTGACACATCGGACAGACAGTGTAAAGGTGAGTTGAAGCACATGTTCTGCGAGTCAAGGCTTGCGACTGGGGCCAACAGAAAGGTGAGTTGAAGCACACCTGCTCACCACCATTCTGGATTGAATTTGGTGCCAAGCCTCTCTCATCAATCTTGCGCTGCATGTATGGGTTCTTGGCTTCTAGTTTCAGTGGAGCACCTGCATGCTCTATGCTGTTCCCTAAGACCTGCAGACAATTGTCAGCTCAGATTGAACTTGGCACACTGACAACAGCACCACCACGACTAAAATGCACCGATGCCATGCTACAAATCTACAGCTGTGCTGTAGCAGATGCAAAGAACTGCAAGTGAGATCTTGACCGTCGGCGACCCAGTGATGTATGTCAAGGAACAAAACGCATCCTGTTGTCTCCAGGTACAACGCATCATTATGCCATGGACATTTGCTTGTGTCTAATGACTCATAGCCAGCAGCCATCAGCTCAGATCTAGCATCGGACTCAGCATGGCACAGACAGGCTTCACAGCTCAGGAGTGAGTCCACGCTCTACGCGTAAAGGCTTGCGGCTGGGGACGAAAGAAAGACACAAAACGCAAGCATTTGGGAGACCTTCAGGCAGATGTGCCGCATCACAGCATGCTGCGATGTGACATACCCTTTCTGCAGTCTCTTGATTCTCAAATTCGACAAAGATCGAGCCTTTGAAGTCTTTGCTGGTCATATGCCGCCTCATGCGAACGCTGTTGACCTGTGAACAAAGTTGCTGGCTATCATTTGGCACTAGTGACTCAAAGAACTTGACCAGCGTTTAGCAATAGAGGACAACTCATTGCTACAGAAATGAAACAGCAGGTGATATAAAAGACTGTGAAACAGCCTACCTTGCCATACTTTTCAAAGAAGGCTGTCAGTTCCTCCAATGTCACATTGTAAGGAAAGGGACTGGCATATAAGCTGCGTGCATTCACATCCTTCACTAGCTGTTCTGGTGATGTCAAAGCCTGCAGCAATACAGATTGTTCAATGATTGAAACCAGGTCACTTCATACTCATACAGAGCTTCATACAGAGCAGCAGTAATTCAGAAAGTGAAGACCAAAGGCAGACGTACTGCTTTGCGCTTGACTTTGTTGCCATCATCACTCACGGTCAAAGATTCACAGTTTGACAGTGCCTCTGCTACCTACAGACACAGAATCTTAAATGTAGGTCAGGAGAAGGCAAGCAGTGTAAGGTGCCCGTGAAGGAAGTGCTGGTGACAGTTGATGCAGTGCTGGCCAGACTAGCGCACACCTTGGATATGAGCTCAGCAGGGATCTCTGCAGCCGATGTGCCATGATTGAGCTTCAATGTATTGCTCATACGCTTGAAGGAGCAAAGTAGGGGTATCGAAACATAGCCCTGAACACCAGAACAGGTTAGCTCCTTAGGAACGCGGTATGGTCCAATCACTTTGCGCACGTTTGCAGACCTCCGGGTCTTCCTCAATCTTCTCCCGCAGAAACTTGTCTCTGGGAAGGTTGCTGTCGCTAAAATAAAACTCGACCTGCAGGTGAACGACAGAAGTATGTGTCATGAAGGCAAGTCATTTCCGGGATAAGCAAGGCAGAGTGTAATTTGTACTCGCCTGTCGCTGCACCGATTGGCGAACATCGTCCGACAGTGCCATCCGAAAGCTTTGGAAACTGTATCGCAGTCGGTCCTGCTTCACAGAAGGCTACACACCGTCAGGGAGGCGCACACAGTCACTTTCGCCCGCACGGTACGAGTGATGAGATGAACGTGTGTCTATGTAAGCAGGCTGGATGCCGGGATTGACTGCAGAGTCAGTAAGAGTCAACTGCGTCAGTTTTGACGGCAGACTTGTCGGCGATCATTGCCACGCTGAGCGGATCACACGTACCGCGTGCCTTTAGCAAATCATCCAGAGAGATTTTGAGCTGGCAAAACATGAGTAATGGGATGCAAAAAAGGCCTTCAGGAGGTTGTACCCTTTCGTGTCGCACCACTCTCGTTTGCAGCGCGATATCTACTGCCTGAGCTTTCATATCTCATACTGTCGCTTGATACATCATCGTTGTTCACCCACTTGACCTTGCACTAATTGACACGCAAGGCAGTCTTGCTGACCTTAAACGTATACATTGTCAAAACGTACGTAAGGCGTGACAACACATTTTCGGCACAGAGCACGCACGGACTGCTGGTTGAGAGGCTGTATTTCACCGCCAGGTGCGCATCGCAGCATCATTCCGATAAGCGCTGCTTGGCGTGTTGCGTACGAGCAGTCTAGCAGCTTCTGTCTCAGATCTCAGTCAAGCGGCTCAGACCATACAGGCTGGTTATTTAGCCAGCTTGTCGGCTGTTCCATGTCACGTCGCCAAATCTGTCGGTACTACCTCATGCACGTATCGAAATACAAGTCGATATCCAGCAAAGCTGTTCTGCCCTGCATGCAGGTCCTTCTATACATGACGCTGTGACGCCCAAGCATTGGTACTCTGTCACGTCATATTGGTACGTTATTCAACATGCTAAGTCATGACAGCATCGGGTATTTCTTATGCTGCTGTGTAACTCACGTTGTCAACCTACAGCAGCACTTCATAGCTCAGCTGTAAGCACGCTCAATGCAACGGACAGACATGAACGACTCAGCTCATTCAGCCAAGAACTTCAGCCTCGACCCAGAGGCAAATAGGAAGTATGAGCCTGAAACAGTGTCCAAAGCAACTGTTCACGCTGTGGGTCAAGGTATGCCACATGCAGTTGTTTGATACCTGATACGCTTTTCAATGATGCAATGTAGAACACACAGGCACTATGTGATGACTGCAACTGTTCCTTCCATGCATCAGGCTTGTTTGTACTGCAATCCAGCTCTACAGATCTTGGCTTGACGGCAACTGAGCATCGATGGCAGCATACATCTCAACTGCATGATATGCCTTGGCATTCGTCAAAGACCAAATCCTGATGTGATGCAGATTCCCCATGGGAGGTTGGTGCGCACATGATTGCTGCCCTGGACAATGCCTTCATCCTGGGGTACCCATATCTGATCATGGCATTCCTGGGATGGGGTGCTGGCTCAACCCTCTTCATCCTGTTTGGTTTCTTGTCCTTCTACTGCAACTGCTGCCTCTGTCGCCTTCATGGTTATGGAGGGCACAGGAACATCAGGTTCAGGGATTTGGCTGGAAGTGTTTTTGGTGAGGCTCTGAGCTGATGCCTGTGTTCTGCGCTGTGCTGTGCTGTGCTGTGCTGTGCTGTGCTGTGCTGTGCTGTGCTGTGCTGTGCTGTGCTGTGCTGTGCTGTGCTGTGCTGTGCTGTGCTGTGCTGTAGCTGCACATCAGCTCTTGTACTCCAAAGCGCTCTGTCATGTCAAGCAGTCTCAGTCATTGCTTAAGCATGTATGAGTCCATCAGAAGCTGTGTTGGCGTTGAATGCCTGGTCTTTGCTGCTGTGCCTGCACCATTGACATTTCATGTCTGTGGCAAACAGCTTCTGTTGTGCCATGCAGGCAAGTTTGGCTACTATCTAACATTCATCCTCCAATGGCTCAACCTACTCTGTGCCAATGTCGGACTAGTGGTCCTCGCTGGTCAGTCTCTCAAGGTGATTTTCCTGGCAGGCCATAAACATGTCACTCCAGACTATGCACACCTTTTCCCTTTTCAGCGCGGAACTGCGGCGGTCCCTAGCTCAGCTGAGTTTAGTGACTGAAGTCACGTTCGTTTATCTGCACATCAAGCACGTATCTTCCCATTCGGGACAGGCACTTTCAAGGCACATGCATGGCAAAATTTGTATGAGCCAGCTTGAATGCCGCACTGACCCGTCTTCTGTTTGCCTGGTTCACTTTGATGTACTTGTTGAAAACAGCACGTTTGGCACAGTGCCAACAGGCAGCTACCACTTTTTAACACATCTCTGTACTTGATGTCGTTGATGTCATTGAACATGCATCGCATGTGGTGCAGGGGGTGTTTGAGCTGTACGACTCTGAAAAGTACTTCTCCCTGGCAGAATGGATTGTAGTGGCTGGTGCTATCATTGGCCTCTTTGCTGTCAGTGTGCCCAACCTGCATCTGTTGCGCGTCTGGTCCTCCCTCAGCTGTCTCCTGGTCCTCATTTTCAGCATCATCACCATCGCGATATCATGTCATGACGGTACGTTGCTTTCTTAGCCCCCACAAGTTAATCACAGCAGTGCTGCACTGTGTCTCACTTACAGTTTCTGCATGTCCTATCAGGATTGCGGTCTATGGCTGATGTTTTTGGAGTATATATGTATGTATATACATACGTAACATAACATATAATAGAACTTCATAAGTTTGGTTTACAAGACTTTTGCATTTGGTTGGCCTGGCTGAAACTACTTGTGCTCCTAATGCAGTCGTTGCTGTCTTGGCAAATTTGCTTTTTGACTTTGTGTACGCTGGCAAGGCTAAAACACAAGATCGCGCAGCAATGTCGCAAGACAGCAGCGACTGCATCAGGACACAAGTCGTGTCAGCAACATTTGTGTACCTACTGTACCATCTGAGCCAAGCAGAGTTTGATGCACAGTATATGTCACATACAAGTTGCTATGGCCACGTTTCTGCAATTTACATATACAAAAAAAATATTGTGCAGGGCGCAACAACTACAATGCAGAGACTATGGAGACAGGGCCGAAAGATTATGGCATTTCGGGGACCAGTGCTGACAAAGCTTTCAATGCTTTGGGATCCCTGGGAACCATGGCCTTTGCCTACAACACTGTCATCCTGCCAGAAATCCAGGTAAGCACAACACAGCACACCTTGCTCTGCAAATGTTGAAGTCAGACTTGTGCCTGAAGCCTTTGGAGTGTACACTGTGGTGGTGTTTGTACTTTGGAGCAACGCTGTGATTTGCAGGATGTCATATGTTGATGTATTCAACAAACATTCACCCTTGCAATGCATGGCATGAGAGAGGGCACATCTTATTGCATGCTCTTTTGATCTGCTTTTCTGCCTGCTGATAATGAACAGCAAATGCTCATCTTGGACTCCCATGGCCTCTTTTGTGCTGTCTCATAATGCCCTGGTTTCACGTTCCTTGCCACAAGTTTTCATCACCAAGGTTCTCAGTAGACAAGTCAAAGTCCTCACCTGAATTCTTTGAGGCATGTCTGGACACCTTTGGAGAAGAGAAACGACTAAAAACTTGCCCAAGAGCCAAGCACCAAAAACAATCATACTCACATGTGATGTCGTGCGATTTGGAAAGGAGAACTGGTTCAAAATGGGGATTAGTAATGTGCTGAGTAATGTGCTGACAAGGGACATGTGTGCAGGCAACAGTGAGGGCACCTGCCTCACGCAACATGATCACCAAGACCCTGCCCATGATGTATCTCATCGGCACCTTGCCCTTCCTGCTCATCAGTTTCATTGGCTACTGGGCTTACGGTAATGAAGTGGGATACAACATCCTGTACAGCAACAGCGGACCCACGTGGGCGATTGCCCTGGCATACGTCGCCGCAGCTGCTCAGATTGTTGTCTCCTTCCATGTAAGTCCCTTACCTGAAGCATAGGCCCTCGTATTGCATTGCATGGCCTGGTGTTACAGTATAAGCCTTGGTGTTACAGTGTATGCCCTAGTCTTACGGTGTATAATCTGGTGTTTAAGCATTGCATGTCTGTCCATTTTGCCTGCAGCAGCATTGTCACAAAAATGCATTGTATTCAAATGTTAATGGGGATCATAATTATTGTTGGTGTTGTTTGTTGTGATGAGTATTGTGATGATTATTGTTGTTGTTATTATTATTATTATTATTTGTATTATTAGTATTATTGGGGTGCTGCTGCAGATCTATGCCTGCCCCATTTATGAGACCATGGACACAGCCTGGGGCCGCAAGCAGGAGGGCACCTGGTCCATCTTCAACTTTTTAGAGCGCTTTGTCACCAGAGTCTGCTACCTGGCCTTGACCACCTTTGTGGCTGCTCTCCTCCCATTCTTCGTAAGTGCAACTGTATACATAGCGTATTCTGTGAGCAGCCTCCCTCACCCCTCCCCCCCCCCCTACTCTCCCACCCTCACGCAACACATTTCAGTTGCTCGGTGTACCTGGTGTTGATGTAAGCAGTGCAGGTGTGGCTGGCACACACATTGATCTCTGTTCTCTCATGTATAGTAGATGCAGCAGATGTTCAGCCTTGCACTCAGTAGTCTTAGTGTCGCTACACTCCTTGCTGCCACTGCGTAAAGGCAAGGAGATGGTGCCTGCTCTTGTTCTCAGATGATTATTAATGAGATGCAAAGAACAGGTTGCTCTGGAGAGGCAAAACTTGTCTCGTGTACCTAGCTCATAATGAGGCTGACAGCGGTCAAGTTGTTATTGTTACTCATGCAAAACTCAATTGAAATACTGCTTTGCAGGGCGACTTCATTGCACTGACTGGCTCCCTGAGTGCCCTGCCTCTGGACTTTGTGCTGGTCCTGGCCATGACCTTGAAGGTAACTTCTGCCTTTCGCTGCTGCACTCTGCTCCTGCCTCTTGCCATTGCCTTGACTACTTGCCTCTTGCTGTTGCCTTTCACTTTCTTCTGTTTCTCATCCCCTGTGGCATTGTGGGAGTGGTGTCAAGGTGCACAACACCTGTCTTTGCAGTCTCAGAACAGCCTATTGTCTACTCACTCGTACATCATTTTGTAGTCTCACAGTCTCACAGCAGCCCGTTGTCCACTCACTCGTACATCATTTTGCCGTGCAGGTGTATGGAAAGTCCACTCCCATGTGGCTCAACATCATCAACGGCACACTGTGTGTGCTCTTGTTCTTTGTCACATGCGTCTCATCCATCTCCTCAGTGCGTTACATTGTCGTGGACTCTGTCAATTACCACGTCTTTGCCAATCTGTGAGTCATTGCATCTGGCAAGCTTTGGACTCGCCCTACTGAACATCAAGGACGTGTGACTGGATGCCTCATCGATGGTTGACTGCACCGTAATACACTCATCCATGAGTGCTCTGCCAACGTGTTAGCAGCATGCACAAAGGGCAGTACTATGCCATGGGTATTTTGCCTGTTGTGGTCTTTTTGGGTCATCAGATGCTCTTGAGTGCTTTGCCAGTGCGCTTCATTGCTTACAAAGGGTAATACTATGCCAAGGGTTGTACACACTTACAGAATTTCTGTAATGTCTTAAGATCCCTTTCCGAGCTCTGCCAGAGCGCCATAAGTGTGCCCAGAGGGTAGCAGTATGCCAAGAGGTTGATACTTGCTGCATGGGTCTCTTTGTGATATCCACGTGCTCTGCTACACTGTCATAAGTGTGCTCAGAAAGCGGCACTAGACTAAGGCATCAGTAGTAGTAATGCACTGGCGCTGACGTCCAGGGTCTGGCTCTACAAGTTGAGTTTGTTTTTGGTTCTGCTTTGGCATGGTACGTAGGTGGTGTACAGGGTGAAGGCTAGTTGCCAAGTTGATGTACATCAGTGGCACAGAGGCACAGTGGTGGATCGTCAAATGCTGTTGTATCATTGCCAGCTTAGTGCAAAGTTGTATCAGCCTATGCAGGGTGCTGTGCTGTTTAGTGACATGCCCTGGTTAGACAGCATTGATGCCTGTTGGATCATGTCTGGTTCTGTTGTATGAGGGGGGGAACCCAGTTGCTACAGCTCTTAGACCTCGCCGCATATGCCAGATCAGGCAGCATTGAAATCAGGAGCACCTGTGTAAAGTGGAAGTGGTGGCAGCCTTTGCTTGTTGGATTGATTGTACATGTTTGCTGTGCGTGTTTCGAACGTTCCTGTGATGTACGATCTTCATCCAGGTGCTGTGAAAGCCAGTACAACATGCATCGCATTCAAAGAAGCAATGGCGTACAAATGACCAACCGCAACTTGCACAGTGGGATTGCAGCTGTACCATCTGTTTTGTGCGTTGGTCCGCCAATCTCACATGTGGTGTCAGTGGCAGCCTTGCTGCACCTTCACTGCTGCTGTGCAAGGTCAAGGCTGGGGATGAGTAAGATGACAAGAAGTAGCTTGATGAGACTGCAGCGCTCGGTGGCAGCAGGTACCAATGCAAAAGGCAACATCATGGGCGCGTTGCTTTAGGGAAGGTCCTTGACTTGATGTGCAAATTTTCCAGAGACCGCATAAGGATTGTGCAGTGGGTGGCTTCACCATATTGTATGCTAAGCGAGCTAAATGCCTTTTCTCCCAAAATCCATCAGAGTTGACGCTGAGTGCAGGAACCACCATCTATCGGCTAGTGAAGGTGCCCTATGACTAAGTTTTCCAGTTACTGACACTGATGTAACACTACAACAAAGCTGCAGGAACCACCATCTATCGGCTAGTGAAGGTGCCCTATGACTAAGTTTTCCAGTTACTGACACTGATGTAACACTACAACAAAGCAGCGGATTGAGCTGCATTGTTGGAGTGCTGCATTCATCAAATTTGACATACAAGGCAGTGTCTAGGCAGTAACGCCTTGTCTACAAAAGGTTGTCCACAATGTTTCTCCACACAGTCCAGCGAGGTTGTGAGCGCGTCAGTTGTCTGTGTGGGTCTCTTTGTTACCTCTACTTTGGCGTGCAAACTTTGCAGCGTTTTCTCAACAGATCTTGCTGCTCGTGCAACGAGGGTAGAGGGCGTAGCTATACTGTTCCGCCCTATGCCCCAATTCTCCGCAAGCAACAAGGCCACCCTTCTTGGTGTCGACAGTAGACTCGATAAGCCTGCTTAGCAGGCGCGGTCGGTCGATGAGAAGTAGATGACGTGCTGACACAAAGGCACCCAACGTGGGTGCTCGACTCGAAGCGTGATCACTAAGTCTGCAGAGATGGTCGTATCTCCGCGAGCGGATGTGGGACATCGGGACGCTCACAGAACAGCCGAGAACCTTTTCGAGACGCAATCCGTGGTACAGATCAGGGAGGTGCGCCGTCTGGAATCTGCTGAGCTAGGTCAAAGTGCGTGCATGCATCCATGCTTGCTTCTGACACCGACAGGTTGAGACGAAGGCCAGAAATGACATCGAGGACAAAAAGCACCAGCTGCGTCAATTGGTCGGCGGCAGCTACAGGTGTTTGGAGATCATCTCGTGCGTCGCTGTTTCGCTACTGTGTGCTTTGCCTGAGTGGTCTGTGAAACTGGTGTAGGGACCTCATTGACAGTGCAGATACCATCTTATCAATGACAACATGCTGCGAGGCTGCTGTAGCTCAGGTTGTTGGTATTCAGGTAATGCACTGATTGCAATGACCTTTTACCAGGGCTTGTGTACATGTGTAGTTTGAAGATTGCCTTCTTTGCAGAGTGACTTTGCAAAGCTGACAAATTCCGTTAGCAAAGTGCCTCACAGCAAGAGCCGGCGCAATCAGTCTGGCACCCATAGGGAGCAGCTGTTTGGTAGGCAGTCTGCTTTCCAACAAACACCAGCATAGTATTTGTCTCTCTTTTTCAAACGACATATATGACCAGTCATGAACTGCAGCGGTGGGCAGCCGTGTCAAATACCTTGTAGACACGTCAGAGCTGCTCTGGGGTTGTCTGGACACACAAGACTACTTTGATGCCGCACACAGGTACTGCTTCTTGCCTTTCCTCCAGGTGCCATGATCATATCATCCAACTGTTCTCACCGCACACTCAACACTCACCGTACAATGCAGCACATCATCCTGTACACACTCCCTGCGCAAGGAAGACCATGCATCCACAACTGCATTCAAAACATGCATTCACAAGTGCATTCCGATCACAATCATGACTGCATTTCAACCATGCATGTTGATCATGCATTCACGATTGCAACATGCATCAAATATGTGATGTATGTAACAGGTATCTGCGAGCATCAGAAGTCCACAGGCTGCTTGTGGGTACAGCATCCGCCTCAATGGCACGCTTCCCATTACTACGGCATCAGTGGCCATCTATAGAGGCCCTCAAGTAAGCTACCTTCAAACTTTTGAATCCAAATCAGGCTCTGCTGAAGCACACTATCCAGATTGCAGCAAGCATGGCCGCCCTTTTGCATGGTCTTCTCAGCAGAGCTGCCTTGCATTCACATGTGGACCAAGAACAACCCCGGCCTGATGTTGGAACAAGCTAGCAAGCAGGCTCAAGGCTGTTGTATGAAACTTCACAGGGGTCAGATTTTGGAAGGGGCGCAGCAGAGGCTGAAGGCACAAACACACTTGTCTGCACAGGATGCTGCAGCTGCTCTGGCAGCTGCTAGCTTCCTAGACCAGCTCACCTCTTCACAGGTGAGTCTAGTGCCTCGCGGTGCTGCGTCCACTGCCTATCTGCCTCAGTATGAGCATGCTCTCAGGCACTTTCCAAACCCAAAACACATCATCATGAACATCTAAAGCGCAACAGTCTATGCATAGACTGTGTGACTGCTGCTGCAATGACCACAGCTTGCTGATGAAATGGATGCAGACAAACGCCGGCTTGCGAAGCATCAAGTGTCGTCTCAGTGTGATGCATGTGTCTAGACGGTTCCATTGCATGCTGAGGTGCTGGTGACACACAAGACCCTACTGACTGTGCAGGCACTGGAGTTGTTTCTAGACTGCTGCCGGCAGCGAGCTGTACAGCCGCTAGCAGAAGCTGCAAAGGGGGGGCTATCTGCTTCTGATCTCCAAGACCTACTGGCCAAACTGGCCGCAACTGTCCAGGTGATCTGCCAGCACTGCACAAGCCGATGCCACAGACCAGTTGTCACAAGATGTGCTTGTGATGAGTTGACAGTTGTGGCTGGACAGTTGTGCTGGGTTCATTGCTGACTCACTGTGAGGCTCTATGTCAAGCCAAAGCATGCAAGTCAGGGCAGGCTGGCAGTGTTGGATGAGTGTGCATGTGTAAAGATCTGTGTGTAGCACAGTCATATGATGTAAGTCACGGTTTACCTTCTGCATACCCTGCTGTCAACCACTGCTGATAGTCAGATCGAGCTATACGACGCCTCTGCTTGCGCTTTGGTATACCGACAGTCACAGCTCAGAGATGGGTTGGACACCTGCCGTGAGCCATGCACAGAAGTGAGTTCGCAACACCCAGTGCAAGCATGGCACCATCAAGAGGTGGTGGTGCAGGAAGTGGTGACTCAGGTGGGGCAGCTCTTCCTTCAGCCAGTTGCTTCAGCAGCAGCTCCACTGCTGGTGCAGCAAGCCTGTGAGGACATGAGCAGCGGTGAGCTTATGTTCAGCCCCTTGCCTGGTCAGGAGCGCAGCCAAGAGGCTGAGGCTTGGCAGGTAATGCTGCTGACTCTGCTGGTGCTGGGCATGCTGGCATCTATGCAAAACATGTAATCCTCAAGCTCACATCACCTCTGACAATGTAAGGCCACCATTGCCAAGAGGCTGAGGCTTGGCAGGTACAATTGCTGACTCTGCTGGTGTTGGCATGCTGGCATCTGTGCAAAACATTTGACTGTTAGGCACACATCATCTCTGACAATGCAAAGCCGCCATTGTCTGATCACTGGGAAGTATGTGAATCTGTGCAAAGCATCTATTTGCTCAGGCACATACCACCACTGCCAATGCAAAGCCACCGTTGTCTACTCATTTGGGAGTATGTGAATTTGTGCGACAGCATCTATTTCTCAGGCAAATTCACTCTGCCAATGCAAAGCCACCATTGTCTACTCACTAGGAAGCATGTGGATTTGTATGGCAGCATACATTGATCTACAGATCCACATGTTTCCCAGTGAGTAGACCATGGTGGCTTTGCATTGGCAGAGTGATGTGTGCCTGAGAAATAGATGCTTGTGCTGCATGGCTGTGGACTCTGTTGTGATGTGCTGTTCTGCAACGTTGCAGCCTCAAGACACCAGAAAAGGCAATCTGAGCAATCAGACTTCATCAGGCATGGAGCCTTACTTGTTTGACTTTGAGCTTGTAGCTTATTTGTCAGCTGCTGTCTGCTGACCTGAAGGATGAAGATCTTACTGCAAGTACCACAACTACCACACTAAAGACATGCCATGCACTGACTGCAGGAAGTGAGAAAGGCCACCATGAAGCGTTTGGCACCCATGCCTCAAGCCACCGCCAGCTCAGCTTGCCAATCTTGGCTGGGGCACTTGGCCAAGGACATTGTCAAGCACTGCCCTGCCCCCATGGCAGCCTGCACCACACCAGCAGAATTTGCCCTTTTGGAAGGGTATCTGCAAGCAGCCATCAACCAATGGCAACCCCCTCCAGCACCACCTGCTGCAGGTTTGACTGGTCGCCAGCTGCTTGTGATGTAGTGCCTTGTAATGCTGCCATGTAGCTGCCGTGTAGCTGCCATGTAGGTGCCATGTAGGCGCCACGTAGCTGCTTTTGCAGATTCTATCTTGTTTGATGCTGCCTCAGCTGCCTCTTTGCAGTCATCAACACATGCCTTGCTCTGGGTAGATGTGCTTGAACTCCAGCGGTGTGTGTGGCGCATAATGCAAGCTTTTGTTGTCAGCAAATGTTGTCAGCAAATCTGCTTCAGCTGACCTAGGTCTGCACTCAATGCTGTTGTGTTGCTTGCAGAGCCCATGACCCTGGCTGCAACCCCAAGGCCGAGTCCGCTGACCCCCCTCAGGCAGAGCCCCTTTGAGCCTGCAGAGGCTCAGGGCAGTGGTGTGCCAGAGTCCTGGGAGGGTGTCTGTGACTGGGTCCTGGGCAAACGCCTTGACCTATGGCAGGAGCTGTTTGAGCAGCCATTCCTCCAGGTGACAGGTTGCTGTTAATGCAATGCATCATCTCAGGTTGCAGGGCGCTAGTGCACCTCATAACCATCAAGCCTTGTCTCGTCTTTGAGAGCGCCTTTCAGCATGTGATTTTACACACACAGCACAGTCAGTTTGCCCTGCAACGCTGTAGATTTGTTTCAAACACACCTGGCAGCTTCTGGTTGGGCAATTTGTGATCCTGCACAGGCTTTGCCATTGCGGCAGCATCACCAGCGTGCCCACATCAATATATATTGCAGTGTACAGAGTTGACATGTTGATGTATGTATGCAGCGTGCTCAAGACCTTATCAAGGCCTCCTTCCAAGGCATCAGCAAAGACTTCACCACACCACTGCAAGATTGCCTCAAGGCAGCCCAGCAGGCACCCCCTGCCGCCCCTGGGGGCTACTATGCGCCCCAGTGGCCAGAGCACACAGAGCTTGGTGTGTTGGCTAACCAGCTTGGTGCCGTCTCAAGGACTGCTGGTGCTAACAGCCGTAGCTATCGACTCAGGAAGCGGCCTCGGCATGGCAGGGTGAGTGCAGGCCTGAACACTCAGCTCTGTCCTGCCTCATGTCCTACCTCATGTCTCGTTTTCTGAGTTTCACTACATTTCACCCCTTTTTGTGGTGAGAAAGCCTTTGTTCCCACTTGTGTTCCTGCACATGAATCTGCCTGGCAGATCAGTCTTTCTAATATGTGGTCTGAAGCCGCCCCAGACCATCCATTCAATTGTCTGAATCTAAATACTTTGCTCATTTTTGGCGAGAAAATCGTTAGCATGTGAAGTTGCAGCTTTGGGCATTTACAGATGCGGCAACAGCAGCACCAAACATGGCCACACATGACAACATGTTTGCCCATAATGGTAGACTCTGTGGACAGTCTGTTCTCTGGTAAGTGCTCCTATAACAGCAAGTAGATAAAGGTTTGATCTCAAAGCGGCAAAACAAAAGAAAAGCTTTACTACAAAAGTGAAGTGTCATGACGAAATTGCGCGCAAGTTAACACAGTGGTCATGCACAGCAGGGAGATATGGAGGGAAGCAGCAGACTTCTTGATGGGTGGAGGGGCCTTTTGAAGGGGGTTGGCCGTCAGGTCAATGACCAGCTCAAGGAAGCTCTTCGTGGCTCGCAGCTGCTTCTGGGCAAGCAAGACCAGGTGACACTCCCCCTCCTGATGCTGCTGCTCTGAAGAACCTGCTCTGAAGAGGCTGCTCTGAAGAGGCTGCTCTGGACAGACTGCTCTGAAGAGACTGCTCTGTAGAGACAAGAATTGCACCCTGCATGTACCTAGCTCATCATGAGTCAGAAAGCCTAGACAGTATTGTTGGATCGTCCTAACTACCATGCTGCTGCTGCTTCGCATGATTTGCTTTGCATTTATGTGATGGTATCAACAGACCTTACATCTTAACATCAAATCAGCTCAACATGTTGTCATCTCCTCTGAGATCACAGTGTGCGTGGCCTCTACTTTGTCTGCACAACAAGTCACATCCTATGATAGATCTAAGCATGCATTAGAATAATCAATCCAATGTCATTAACCATGTCAGGCCCTGTAAAAATTGGGCATGCTGATGTACGCGTGATCGTCCACGGTCCAATATCTCAGTATGTCCTGCACACACAGGGCAAAGCGTCTGCAGTCAGGGATGACTACATAAGCAGCAGCCCATCTTTCCGCCAGGAGAACACCAACCAGAGAGCCTTACAGTTGCAGCCCTTCATCCAGCAGCAGTGCTCAGCCGCAGTGCAGAGGATGGGACAGGAGCTGGATGCACAGCTGAAGCAGCTGGGGCAGCCTGGCATGGACCTGGATGGAGCTAAGCTTGTGGAGCAGGCGCTGCTCTTAGGTCTGTCTCAGGCCTCAGGATAGGCAATGCCATGCCATGAGTATTGTTTTATGCTCATCATGCTCATCAGAATACAGACTATTCACCAGCTTTTAGTGATGCCTATTTGAAAGTGGATTCTAAACTCAGAAGTGTCTAGACTTGTATCAGGCATTTTCTGCTCACTGGAGATACCTCAGCACTTCAGGGTCGTGAGATATATTTTTTGGGAACATGGGGGTTTGATCACAGGGACACATGGCTGTTTAGACTCCTGCATCATGTCTGACAAAGTAGCACCTGCCCATGCAACCTGTTGCAATTGCCTATGTCACTGCTAACCACCCCAGAGTCCCCTGTCACAAATACATCACAGCCTGAGACATCATGTCACACATAAGTGAACAGCATGATGACCCAACTCACGCTGTTTGCAGCACCTTGAATTGGGAGTCCTCTTGAACTGGGAGTCAGCAATGGAGATGCCACAAGCATGATTTAGGTCATATTGCTGGTCATAGTGCTGTTCACGGATTGTCACTTCCGCAGGCCCAGCTGCAGAACTTGCTTAACATGAGCTGCAGCTGATCTCCAGGGTGATGTGGTGGCACCTGCTCTGGTAAACTCACGCTACAGGTTGGGATGCACTTGTGAAAGGGTGAAGTGTAACAATCAGTATTTCCACCCTGTACGAACTCAAAATAAACAGATGCAGGGTTGTTTTGTTGCAGGCAGGCTGAGTCATAGTCTAGGCAGCAAGAACACAGCATTGAGCCTTATCATGGGTCCACCAGAGGTCTGGCAAGCACCTGAGGGCCCTACCCTGGCACCCCAAAGGGCTGGACAGCGCCAAAGCGCCCTTGATAGCAGGGCAGCTAACAAGAGCCCTGGTGCTGCACTGCATGAGGCCCTGCAACAGCAGCTCAGGTCCGGCAAGGTTATGCAGTATGTATGCAACGCATCATGTTGTATGATGGTGCTTCAAGTTCTGGACAACCTCTCAGTTGGCTTATGCATCATGTACTTGGAAACTTTCTGACTTCTGAAGGCTGTACACCAGCAGCTGGCTGCTGAGACAGCCAAAGCATCCTCAAACCGTACATAAAGTGCTGCAGCAACTCATTCAATGTGTTACTCCCCTACTTAGTCTGACTATCCCTTGTCAAGGACGTTATGAATATCTGAAGGCTGCTGGAAGCCTTACCTGTTGCGCTGTCACACAGGAATGTAACACTGAAGGCGTATCAAGTATGGGCAGATTGGGCGGCCAGGGGCCTTTGCATGGAGCTGCAAGCTGCCCTAGAGAGTGATGCAGCCCTTACATCCCCAGTGCCCCTTCAGGCCTGGGAGGAAACAGTCATAGCACAGGTATGATTTTCAAGCCTCAGTCATAGCACAGGTATGATATTCAAGCCTTCACCTGAATCTGTCTTTTTCCACAGCTTCTCTGCTGCAAGCAAGCTGCTGGCAGTTGCTGAAACATTTATGGGTACCAAGCTGAGCTGCCTTCTGACAAGGCTCAGGCTGCATTACAGCCTGGATTGACCTGACACGCACCTGCTGCATGAACAAGCTGATGGGCAGCTTTGCCTGGTGAAGCGCCACACAGCCTGCCCTGTTCAGGCATCACCTGATTGTGCAACACAAGTTTTCAGTCATTCAAGGTTCTCTTGCCTGTTGGCAGGAAGACAGCATGGATGAGGGAGGGGGTGAGATGCGGTTCAGCCTTCCTGCAGCGCCCTCCCCCGGCCCCTTGCTCTTCCTGCTGGCTGCCTGCCGGGAGCTGGCTAGGGCTGGGGGCCACACCACTGGAGCTGTTGCAGTGCAGCTACTGCAGTGGGAGTTGGGCAATGCTGTCCTGCAGGCCTTCAGGTGCTGCCCCATGTGTCTGCTGCTTCAGGACACATGTGCTGTTGCATACAGACTTATAACAATGAATGGATGGGTCCTGAAAATCCCTCCTGCCATGACTCGGTCACTTCCTGTAGGGCATATTGTGTCTTTTGCAATTTTAGCGTTTGTTTACTGGCTGGGCAGCATGCATTGGGGGAGAATGGTTCCTGTGGCATGTACAGCTTGGACAGTAGTGCGCTGTTACTCGGGCTTACTTGCCCTGAACATGTAGACAAAGCAAACAAAAAGACTAATGTTCTCCACCCAAAACCACCCTCCAGCCCTCCCCCTCACTGTCACCCCCAGTATTGCATGCCACAGCAAGCAGTGCTGGGGGTGAGACTGAGGGGGAGGGCTGGAGGGTGGGCAAGTCCTCAAAAAAGCATGATAGGAAGACCACTGGCTCATCTGCCAATTTTTCCAGTGTGCATGTGATCATGTGTGGCCAGCAGCCCTTTGTAAAGTCATACTGCTCTGCAATGGCTCACACTGGCCTCACGCTGACCCAAGTCAATGCTTACATATATATCATTATATATTATCATATAATTATATATTATTTATCATTGGTGTTATCATTATTGTTATCATTATTGTTATCATTATTGTTATCATTATTATTATTATTATTATTATTATTATTATTATTATTATATACATTGTCACTTCAAGCTGTGTGCCATGCAATGCAGTGAGGTATTGCAGAGCTCCAGCAGCCTCAGCAGCAGCCTCTCAGAGAAAGGCCTGCTGCAGCTGCTCTTTGATGTGCGCTTCCTGTCAGACGCTCTGGCTGGAGGCAAGCCTCTGAACGATACCCCTGGCCCCACACAACCCTCCAGGTACTGAATCTTGAATTTAGACACAGTACTCAGAACCTCTGCAATGCAATTTGAGTGTTGCCACCCGACCTTCTAGATGTCGAACCATGCACATAGGTACCTACAATCTCCGCAACGTCAAGGCTTCTGACTGCTGCCACACGCTTTTGTAAATACTGAGCCATGCACTTCATTTATAGACGCCTGCAATGTGATGGGGTCTGAGTGCTGAAAACCAACCTTCCAAGGTGTAGGACCATGTACCTGGAGACTCAGAAGCCTTGCACCAGAATGACAACTGTGTATGTGTTTATTGCCCGCCCTGTTTTTTCCTTTTACATGCACCCTTTTAGGCTGCCGCACCAAATTTACAGTTGTAAGCTTCTTCCCTCCACACCCACACATTGTGTATGTTGTCCAAGCCATGCTGTACTCAGCAGCTGGGTCAGCTGCACCGTGCAACATGCTGACAACACAGACATTGCTGCAATCACCAATGGTGATAGACCATGACACATTGCAGCTGGTCAAAGTTGCATCGCAATGACAGGCAACACAGTCTCGTCGCCTATGCAGGGCGCAGAGGGGGCAAGACAAGGCACAAAGCCCTGCAGTACAGGAGCGCCAAAGGGCTTTTCAAAGCTTGGAAGGCTCCCTCAGCAATCAGCTGGACCCCATCGATTGGGCCACATACGAGCCCTACCTCTGGGCGAACGAGGCCACCTACTACCAAAGGGCTGCCACTCTATTTGGTGCATTGCTCCAGACGCGCCGCTTGCACAGTCAGGTGTGGCGGCCACTTTTGTTGCTTGCCTCCTGTTGCTGTCTTTTCCATCAACCTTCGCTGCCATGTTTTGCTGCAAAGCCAAGGTTGCTGTGCAAATGAGGGGTCGTCAGCCAGCTGTGCCACGGTTTGAGATCCACACCAAAAGTGCCTAGTACCTGACACGTTTTGACCCTGTCTCAGCGTCTCTTCTAGCAACTGCGGCACTCTTCCTGCTGCCTGTGTGCATCTGTGACCAGGTGGAATCGAATCCGGGTTTTGCAGACTGCCACCCGGGCAGCCTGGTAAAATACTTGGCTTCTCAAATAACTGACGCCGCAAGGAGTAGTCTATTCTTTTCCTGTTCTTGTTCTTTACTTTGCAGATTGCCAAGCAGGTGTGTCTGCTGCACAGGTGACACCAAAGCCGGCAACTTCATTCGATGCAAACATCCTGAGCGTTGCTCTCACTGCCCCCAGATTCTCCTACCTGCCCATCTCTACACCATCCCTCACCTCCTCAGCCCTTCGTAACCACCCAACCAGTACTTCAAGCCCCATGGCGGCTGGCATGGGGCTTGTTCCCACAGGCCCTGCTGCATTGGCTCGGCCCTCAGACATGCTGGACCAGACTGGGGACTACTCATTTGCCAATATCAATGTTGGCAGAGCTGTGAGTGCAGTGAGTGCTGAGCAGCAGCGAGCTGTCGAGTCTGCATCTGGCACCACCCTTGAGGTGAGCCTGCTTGTTGCATTCTTGTTCCTGCGCTGTTAGGCTGCTACTCAAATGCACATGTGCTGAGCTCTTATCCACTGTGGCAAATATGTCATCATCTTCTTGCTCTAAGCTTGTTAGCTGGCGGTCATTGCTGAAGGTCATTATGGCTCAATTGTGATCGGCATGAGCACCAGTACAAGAGCTAGGCAATCATTGTGCGAGCTCCATTTCTGTGGTGCAGAATCTACAGAGCAAGTTCTCTGCTGGGACAACAGGCACCAGCCAGCGCCTGGGCGCTTTTGGATCCCTGCTGGGTGACAAAGCAGCTGAGGTGACTGCAATGGCACAGCAGTCTCTTGGGGACTACGTTCCCACTGCCTTCCCATCAGGCCTGGCATCAAGCAGCCTTTCAGGATTCACATCTGGCGCATCTGGGTTGTTTGCTGGGTTCAAGGGCTTGCGAGGCTCGAATGGCTGATCTGATCAGCTCAAGAGATTGGCAAACTGGTCCTCTGCAGAGCCTTCACCATCATTGCCACTGTCAAAGAGCACACCAAAGAGCTGCTTGGCATTGCAGTGCACATGCTGGCTCACTCAACAAAGCACATGCTGCAGTGCAAGTGCCCCACCAAATGCCCATTCTGGATGCCCGGCATGAAAGACTTGGAATTACAGCAAGGAGATGCATGATACAGCATGCATCAACGCCACGAGTGTCACAGCTGCCTTCTTTTGTACGCAGAACGTACACAAACAATATGCTGCTCTGCGTTGACATACTGCAGAGTTGCTAGTGTTGATCACTTTCACCACTGATACCACCATCATGTTCGTTCTTCTGGCAACTCCTGGCTGAAACTCACTCTGCTGCCCAAAGTGAATCTGCAAAATTATCTGGTTGGTGGTGCTTTGACTGATACCAAGCAATTGCTTCAGAACTTTTTTCAGCTTTTCCCCGACCTTGGGATCCACAAGACCAGCTTCAAAACGGGTCAAACCAAAACGACTATCTAATCACCCGGGAGTCGACAGGCCAGGTTCGTTGACGCAGGCTCATGCGATTCCTGCAGTCAGTGATGGATTCGGCTTGCGTTCATGCCTTCCCTGCTAGTGTTATATAGATTTACTTTTTCAGGCAGGTGCGGGTATGGGTCAGCCCTGAGACTGCATGCCCTGCATGCCCAACTATCAAGCGACAATGCGAGGCACACCCGAAAGCTTGCGTGCACCTTTGCTTGCCTCTTCGTGTCTACAAAACAATGGCTGAGTCAGTAAAGCACCAGCGCAATCTATCAGCAGTCCTTCGGCGAGCTTCATACGGATGGCTGCATCTCAAACTGATCAAGGAGTGTTTAGGAAAGGTTGCAGTGATTTGCCTTCTCGATATCAGATAGACCTGCTTTGAGCGATCATCGACAGCGACAGAGCATCGCTATTTGCGAAGTCTGCGACATCAATACAGGGGATGTGCTGTCTTTCGAGAGGCTGGACAAGGTCACGCTGCGTAGACCACAGGCGATGCTCAGGCTGCAGAAGTTCTGGCAGACACTGCTGATGCAGTGTCAGATAATCTGAGCAAGAGTTTGCGCCACAATACTTCCTTGACTTTTACCAAATTGCAGGCACTTGCAGCCCGTGCAAAGGTCAGCAAGTATCCTAACATTCTAAACCTTGTTGCCACATACAAGGATCAGGAATCCATTTACATTGTCTGTGAGCTTTGCCATGGCACCCGCCTGTTCTCAACAGCAGAAGTCCAAGATGGTCATGCGGAATCTGGAAGCAGCAAGCACTTGAGTTGCTGTCTGCAATACTCTTTTGCCACAAGCAAAGTACACTGCTTTTCTATTTCTGAGGTCAGCCTCACTTGCGGCCATGCTACCAAAACAGGGGCTTAGCAGCAGGAACTTGCCATTGCAACATCATTGGTGACATTGTCTGGCTCAGGGATAGCGCTAGTGGTTTTGAGATCAGGCTGGAAAACAGTGAGATTTGCAAGACTGGCAAGCACCATGACCAAGATATTATATGAATGGCGTGACTAAAATACACCGCAAACTGACGGTTTCAAGTGCGCTGCTAAAAAAGCAGCACTAGGCCAAGGCATCAGTAGTACAGAGGCACTGGCGCTGCTGTCACTGGTCCAATGAACAATACAACGCCAGACGTCTAGCAGCGCCACATCTGCAAGTTGTTTTGAAAGCAGATGGCTGGTCCTTCGGGCGTGGCTGTCATTGGACTGTCCACATGGTATCTCCCAGATGTGTCCTGCCAAGGGTGCAGGTTGGAAGAAAATGGTTGCAGCACCCAACAGGTGCAATCGACTAAGCGCATGGCAATGATATCGGAACTTGGCATGCATCTTTTGCAGGTGATCAATAGCGGGCATATATCTTCATGTCAAGTGGTATCGAGCCAGTTGAAGCATTGCGTGACTACGCCTCACCTAAGCAGCTGCGCTTCCTTCAGTCTCTCCCTTGAGTTTCAGTTTGAAGGCAATGGTTCAAACAAACAATATGTTCGTCAATGGGCATGCGAATGACATGTTCCGCTGAAGCAACTGCTGGTGTTGTTCTGTGAGGCACTAACAGGCGTACAACCTTTCTTGCCAGCCGATAATTGTCAAGGCTGTGCACTTGACAGCGCTTTATCCGGTTTGACAGAGGTGTGGGAGGACTATGAGTCAGTGCTGAGGTCTAGCTAAGTCTGAGTCAGCATCATGATATCAGGACTGCTGTAGGACTGCGTATCATTAAGTCTGGGTGAGTATCAGAACTGCTCGTTGCTTTTCAGACCTTGTTGGCAAGCGATCATGATTGTGCTGATGGAAAGTCTCCCAAGCAAAGCATTGTCATTGGCTGCATGCCTCTGTTGCAAACAGGTCTTGGTTTGATGCTTATACTGTAGGTTTGTCTAACAAGATGTAATCTCAGCAGCGCTGAAGTCAGATGAGTATGTGGAGTATCCCAAACTGGAGCAGGTCAAGGAGTGCAGCAAAGGTCCTGCTGACTTCCTCCTGCACATCCTTCATGTGCTTCCACAAAAGCAGAACAGCATTGAGGCACTACTGCATCCATATGCATCACAGATCTTGAGGGAGATGGAAGCATGTTGCGAGAGACTAAATGAGCAGCAGTTCATAATCTAAATGAGCAGCAATCCATCAAGCAATGCCTGATGATACCCATTCCCCGGATGCTGTTATCGTCCTCCAAAAAGCGACATATTTGAAAGGAAGACATGTTTCTTTGAATGTCACATCGTGCTACAACAGGTCATTGATTCTGGTCAGCTGTTCAGCACTCAGCCATTAGCACATGGCATGATTTGCTTTTCTGCATAACACTCTGCTCTGCAACTGGCTCTGCCACTGTTCTTACAGCTGACTCAAGCTACTGCCTCAGCCTGCAATGTCTGCCTCTGGTTTCTTCGGTGACCATAAAAGGCTTTTGGAGCAGATTTGCAGACAATGGACTTGACCCATAGGCGACCTGTTCTGGAACCCACTCAACCAAAGTTGTATCTATCACAGCCACAAGTTTTACCTGAATGCTGCATGAGCTACGCAAGCTGCTAGCATTCCGAAATTGTGAAATGAAGAAAGGGTAGAATACCGCACTTATCTATAAAGGATCTGGCACCAATCCTCCTCTGTCTCTCAGATACCGGTCTCTTGCGTCACGGGCTTCGTTCCACTGCGACAGTCTTTCAGCCGCTTGGTCTGTGACTTTCAACAATTGTTCATCAGTGACCAAATCTTCGAGCGTCATCTCGTCCTCACCCCAAGACAACACTTTGACGCCAAGCGGATTCTGCCCGATTTGCTGCAACACGTCTTTCACAGTGGGGTGGGCGGCAAACTCAAGCGTCAATAATTGACACGTATTTAGGTGAGCGTTGTCCAGCGTGTGCACAAACACTTTCATTGCGCCCCTAAGACGCAAGCTTGCAAGATACGCTCCTGCAACTTGCTGACCTGACTGAAGCACATGCAGCACATGTGGGGAATCGTCCTCCCCATGCATGTGCATGCCTGCATGCACTCATTCATTCATTCATTCATTCATTCGTTCGTTCGTTCGTTCGTTCATTCATTCATTCATTCATTCATTCATTCATTCATTTCTGATTTTGTGAGAAACTGCACTGCGGAACAGGAGCAGTTTGTCTGTCGGTCTCAGCACCAAAGCACAGTCACTCACAGCAAAAAGGTGAGCAACTGCAAACAAAAGACAAATGCGGATCAGACAAGAAAGGAACATCAAGCACCAAAGAAAGGAAAAGTCTGGATAGCAAATGAGGCACTCATGACAAAGCCGCCACAATCTGATGCATGGGCTGCCAGTCACACCCTTCTTTCATACTTTGATTGTGATACAGTGCGTGTAACTCTATACTGCCGCTGAGATGCTCTCAGCTCAGCTGTGTGAAGGCTGTCTGTTCACTGCTTGGCCATCTTCCTGCAAACACAAAGCCCAAGCTCAAAGTGTGACCTACCAAAGCATCCTGTGTCTGCAACTCAAATGCACTGCAAAACGCAATGTTTCTGTGCATGTTGACTTGATTGTGGTGAACTAGTGTGCTATTGGTAGGCAGGCACGGTCATACAGATTCAGATAAGAAACACGGCTGCTAAAATACATGGCAAAGCTTTTTGCAACACCAATCACATTCACATAAACAGGTGTACTTGTGTTGAGCCCTGAGATGGGCGCTGAGTCATGCTATGGCCCTACATGGGGTGGTTGCTTGTTGATGCGGTGATAAGAGCATTTGTGCGACGAAAGCAGCCTTGCAGTTACATGTGGAGTTCAGCAGCAAAAGCAACGTCTGGGAACAACTCACCTCAGATTTGATGGAGGTTTGATGAAAATTGTATAGGCACCCTCATCCGGGTGTGCATGATAGTCTGAAATCAAGATGCCCTCAGCCTTCAGCCTTGCCAACTCAGCACCAACTGCCTTGAAGGTCCTGGCTCCAGTTCTTGCCCCCCTGCCCGTCACAGCAGTCACACCTTCTGCTGGCAGGAAATGACCTGCAACATCACCCATATCTTCATCACCAGCATGAAGCATGCGTCATCTGAGCAGCTGTGAAGTGCAGCACAGAAGTCGGCTTTGCTTTTCTGAAAATCTGGTGCTTCTTGACTGCAGTCTGATGCAGCCCTGAGCAAATGAGCAAATGTACATGTTGCTGGCAAGCTTGGCAAGCCTGCGCAGTGTAAATGGCACAATGCATGGCACGATGCATGACAAGATGAACTATCAAGATGCATCTTGATGCCTGAAAATGTTGGATCAGCTTGGACTTGGGTTTGATGACAGGCAACACCAGCACAAATCAAAGGCAACAACGGCTCTGATGAAAGGCAACTCCAGCTGCGCTGAAAGGCAACAAACGCATTGACAAAAGGCAACACCAGCTGTAGTGAACTACATGGCAATGTAGCAAGAAGTAAGACTCACCCACAATCCGGTGCAGAA
>JAABUK010003565.1_pt1 | contig 26227 bp, 27 predicted proteins | sample 5559141 | NCBI WGS metagenome assembly JAABUK01 (sample SAMN10711869, study PRJNA513367) | rock metagenome | isolation source: Antarctica rocks | place: Antarctica: Victoria Land, Pudding Butte nord | collected 2016-01-03 | reverse complement strand
AAGCTGAGCTGAGATGTCAAGCAAATGCCGAGAGTAGCTCGAAAGAGTACGAAATGCTTTGTATAGAATCGAATGGAATTGACAGAATCAACTGCCTAGTTAGTTAGAATCTATCTGGAATGTCTCCTGGGTTGGAGCTATATATGAAGAAACTGGAGCTTAGAATGGGCCGGAGATTGGCTCAAAATAGGCCGGTGGAATGGGGCCGAAGGTTGGAGAGCCTGAGGCGCAGGCTGTCTGACATGAGATCTCCTATGCCTTTTCTCAGCCGAAGTGTGAAGCTCAAACCAGGCTTTCGCAGGCATGTGTGTGTGTGTGTGTGTGTGTGTGTGTGTCTGCGTGTCTATACAGTGGGTGCTGGAGACTGAGAGGAGGCCTGTGACCTGACCGAGAGCAGCAAAAAAAGAAAAAGAAAAAGAAGGAAGTGAGAGGGGGGAGTAGGGGGGGAAAGGAACGCGAGTAACACCACCCGTGATTCCGGAGTAGAGTCACTTGGTGTTTTCTACAGCGATCCCTGTCTACGATCCGCGCAAGGGCAGAGGGCGTCAAAAGCACCGTCAGAGAGCCTCCAGATTCGGCATACCGCCTACTTCTCCTGCCTTTGGAGTTTGAGGAAAACTTTGATTTGATATTTTCGGTGACCGGGGTCTAAAATTTCGAAAAGGGGACAGTGATGGTGGGCATGTATGCTACAACGGGGCGTCTCTGAGGGCAAGCCTCCATCCGACCAAGACTGGGTTATTCTACGTCGGCTTGAGCGAGGTGGGTGGAGAGCCTTTTCTTTTGCTTTCGCTCCTTGCCAGATTTGGAAAGCAGTTTAGATGGGAAGATGGCGTGAGTCGATTTCATCGTACTTTTCACTGAGCAATCAGGGCCAACTTCGAGTTCGATTGCCCAATTGGCAGGGAGAGATGCTTAGAATGAGGGAATATTTAGTCACGGCTCTGGTATACTCAGGATAGGGCCGATCTATGCCTTAGTCTTCTGCTATAGGAACAGGCCAGCGAGAAGCGCGAGCTATCTCGTCCCCGGACTTTAACAAAGCCTATCTGGGTTTGGCAGAGTCCTTTCCCCTCTTCTCTGGCCTTTCTGGCTGGGCCCATGGCTGGGGGTGTGAAGTACAGAGAGCACGTCTAGCCCATTGATTATATGGCGACCATAAATCTCAAGTTCTTCAGCTTCTGTTGCTGATAGTCCGTCTACCAATGCACTTGGCCCAAGGATGCCCAAGGACTATGGCCTCTTGGGCCACCCAGACAACCATTATCCTGTCCGTAGGCGCCAGCCAGGCGCGAGGCTATCATGGGCTGATCGTGCTATATTGCGGGTGAATTGTTTGAGTGCGCTTCCTCGATGGAAGAGGTCAACAATCAGCTTTCCCAAACGTTCTTGGAAATGGCACCGCGTCTCTGAGATTTTGAACCCCCGTCAAATAAGCAATAAGTCGATCCCATCCAATACCAAACCCTCCATGGGGCATTGTCCCATATCGTCGTAGGTCAGCGTACCACTTCAGAGACCCGAGTGATTCGCCAGGTCTCAGAAAGGGATAAGCATCATCACCGCCCTTTCCCACATCAGAGACATCATTTGCCTGATTTTTTGATGGCTGACCAGTTTTCGGCTTCAGCAGACCATCTTCCCGCATGTTCTGAATCAAATTCTCCAGCCGGTGTTCTCTGAGACTTCCTCCTGCGATCTCGCTCGCGCCAAATGGCATCAAGAGATCAAAACAGGCGACAGTATCTTCGCCGGTCTCTAAACCTTCGAAATATTCCCGAGCATACATTGTGGGTTGGTACTCTGGGTGACTCACGTAGTCCCTTGCGAGGAGTGAGGGAGCCATATAGAACGGCTTGATCGCCCTGGGATAATGAGATACAAAGACCGGCTTGCCTTGTCCAATATTCTCGACGACCCACCTTTCGTGCTCCAATTGCAAGCCTGATCCATGTTCGGGATGTCGTTCGAACAGTTTCGTATCAACCTTGGCTGCTTCGCTAAGTTGTTTCACGCAGTAGGCATAGCTTGCGGTTGTCCAGCGTTCGCCGCGAATTGCTTCGAAGCGACGTTCAATCTCCTTCGTCTTTTCCTCACCCGGTTTGTCGTTCGAAGCACGCGTTGCAAGCAAAATGTCTTGATAGTATGGTCCTGTCATGAGGTGGTCGACCAGGGATCGGATGAGATGTTCGACTGAGCCCATCAAAGAGCGAAGGGTGGTCACATAGCTCATTTCCATTTCCAGCATATAGAACTCTGCTAGATGGCGTGGCGTATCACTTTTTTCGGCTCGGAAAGTTGGCGACAGTGCCCATACATTACGGAGTTCAGCTGCATATGCCTCGAGATGGAGTTGGGACGAAACAGTGAGATATTTTGGTGTCCGAAAAAACGGGGCAGAGTTGGCTGTCCCGCCTTGCTCCTGAGCCTCTCCTGATCTTGACGCCTCTGCGTTTGATATAACGGTGAAGACCTCACCTGCTCCCTCGCAATCGGACGAGGTGAGGATTGGGGGCTGTACCTGGATGAACAATCCTCCCTTCTGATCCAATTCTGACAAGTAGTTGTTTACAAACGAAAGGCAAGACGATCTGAAGCGGGCAAGGGCGGAATTGAAAGGCGTCCTGATGCGGAGATGAGGGAGCGTTCGAAGAAACTCAGGACTTTGGTATTTCTTCTGGATTGGGTACTTCTGCACACCGATCGGAACGCTTCAGTCAGCCACATAGTAAAAGAGGTTTAGGCAGGGTCAGTCGTCGTGTGCTAGCACAATGCGCGACGAACACTTGCCTCTGTATCTAAAATACCAAAGATTTCAATTCTCTTCGCTCTCAATTCATGCGACTGCCCCTTGGCCGGAGAAACTCTCCACGTGCCGAAAACTCGCAGAACTGTACCGTTGTTCAGTCTGGGATTGGCATATCAGCGGCGCCACGAAGAAAGCTCGAATCTCAGGAAAACCTTACGGCGCAGCAAGTTCAGGGTTAAGGACCACCTGAATAGGTTGCGAGCAAGAACCATCGGTAAAGTGGGCGAATGCACCCTGCTTCTGTTTTCGAATGGTCTTGATTGTTCCGCTCACGCTGACCATCTGGTTCGTGAAGCCCTTGGATCCATGAGTCCATGATAATTTTCTGTCTGGACTCAATAATTCCGCACACCGTATGTAGAACACTTTTGCCTGAGGCTCTTCGGCGGGAAATGCTTCCACGCCAGTCTGTCCTCTGGGTGCAAGATCCCCTCTTCTGATTTTCCAACTGTATTCAGTGCTCGTGTCATCTCCGGCTTGCGCTACTTGGAAAGGTCGAGAAGTAGTGATGCAGCGATGATTGCGTGGTGAGCATCTGGCGGTCCTTCTTGCTGACTGTAGCGCAAATGAGACATTTGAATCGTTCATCACCCATAATGGCGAGACCCGCCATGACATAGCTGGGGGCGTAGCAGCTGGTAAAGAAGGCGCACATTCCTGTGAGCAGATGAGCTCCAGGTCAGCTCCAATTCCTGTTGTCCTGGTGGCGAGCGGCCAAGCAATATGCGTTAGCAAAAGGGATGGCCGGCTCGAAGGCAAAGGCCGGGCGTTGTCGTTGCCCAAGCTTTGCTACGGCATTCCCCCTTTTAGATACGTGTCCAATGGAAAATAATAATCATGTTCTCATTACTTGCTCGTAGAAGCTTCGATCTCCGTTTTGGCTTTGTTGGTACACGTGAATACAGCTATTAACCCGTGCGCTATCTGATGACCACTTTGCCCAGATCAAGAGCACATCTCCAATCGCCACGTCCAGAGGAGACGTTCCATTCAATGTACAATCAAAACGTAGATATCTTGTCCTTCATTTCGTCGTTGACTGTGGCCGCACGGCGGCGTCCTCGCTACTCTTCGCGCTGCAGAGCAGGCTTCCAAGGCAGAGGTCCTCGAACAAAAATATGAACAATCTCCGGGTAGGCACTCTGACCCGCCATCTCACCAATGTTACTCAGTCGGCCCTATCAGGGTTAATGCTGAACAAGACCTGCAACCACTTCATATCCCTTCGCCTCAAGTAGCTTCCTTGCCTTTCTCAAGTTTGGCTAGAACAACAAAGCATTGAGTACTCTGAAGTTTTCCACCCAAAACGGTAGGGATCGAATCGGAAAGTTCAGGCGTCGTGTGCGATTCCTCCGAAAAGACAGCTCGAAAGTTGGGGCCAAAAAGCACTTCTGGCCCCCCTGGGATCAGCTCAACGTTGTTGCTTCTGACCAGAGCAAGGAGAATAATTGACGATGTGGCGATAGCTCGCAAATCAAACCATAGCCCGTGATGACGAGGAGTAGACTGCGAGCATCGAGAATCTGAAGGTTGCACTCCACACCAGAGACAAGCATTTTGTGTAAGACGTTGGTATCCTGTGGATGCAGGTTCGGTCTCCGATCATTCAAAGATTGTAAATGTTGCTACTATGCTGTTCGTAGCTGTGAGAAGGGCCCGATCCTTCCGGGGTAGGAGTTGTTGATTGGCCAGTGAGATAGCCAATAGGGATTGCATAGTATAGAAATAGCTGATACAGCCAAGAGCGCATCTCTAAGAGCCTATTTTCTGTCGCCTAGCTGAGCTCTTTGGATGCCGAGCTGTGCTGGCCGTTTGTAGGGGAACCAAATCGCGGCGCTCGTATCGAAGAGGATATTTCGTAACGCTGCATGTCAGGTGGTAGGTTGGCGGATCAGGCGGAGACTTGTGCATTAGATTCGAGAGCGATGGAAATCAAAGGATTGATATCTATCCACGTACAATGATCTTGTCGGTAGAAAGTATTGATAATCCGGTTGCCAATTCTTCGCAAGGCAATCTCAGTGAGGTAGTAGTACCAGCTTTTCTCCTCGTTGCAGAGGCACTCGCTATGATGACGGATATCTATGCTATCAGTATTAAGAATGGGACTGCCTCCTACCGTCTCTGAAGGCCCCAGCACATGGCTGAAGTCAAGGTCACCAGTCTGGTGCAGGCCTGAGGGCGGTGTGGCTCGACGGCTAATTTCTGAGGCTGCCGGAGAGGGAGGAGAGGGAAATGGATTGGGATATTCGAACTCGGCGATCTCTGATTGGGGCAGTGGCAGTTCCACTCGAAATTCGCATTCTGACTTGAAGCAAGACCAGTATAAGCTCTGCTCGATTCGCCTCTCAACTTTTGTCTTCAGCGAAAGATGGTGAAAAGTCGGAGAGAATGTATCCCCATCATTAGGACCACAAGTAAGCTTTAGGTACAGTTGATATGTAGTGGAGGCTTGGTGAGAGTGATTTCACCACGCGATCGGCCTCAGAGTGTGCATGAGGAAGACTAGGCAATGGAGGCGTGAGCGTCGTGATAATCTCCGGGGCGGTAAGAGCAGCTACATACCTCCTGCAAAAAAATGGCATTGTGCACCCAGAATGGTGATTTGGGGCAAACCGAGCTTTCTGCATGCAAGGACGTAGCACTGCTCTGCTTGCTAGAGGTCTTTTGCAAATACTGTTGCAGAAGAGGCAGGTTCAGGGCTCCGGCGTCTTGATGGGGGACCGGGTTTGCTTATCGTCTCCATTGTGGTTAGACACTGATCGAAGGGTCGAGCGACCGAGCCGAGGGCGCACGCAAGGAGGACAAGACAGGACTGCACATCCCATCCTAGCCCGTTCTCCGCTGCCTTGCGCCCGTATCTGACAAGAGCTTCAACATCGAGGATAGGATCCTTTGTGTGTACATTCTGCAGAAAGTTATCGATGAGAGATGGGATCCTCTTATCTGGGAGGGATTGAAGGCCTCCGGGAACTACAACGAGGTCCCTGGCTGTCAGGTCTTCGCCTGTGGCAGAGCTAGAACTGGTGACATTTGGAGAACGAAAAGAGGCTCTATCAGTGAATTTGGCTCATATCGGCCCCCAAAAATTGGCTAGGTTAGGACAGTGTCTGCTGTTGTCCTATGGGCCGGGATCTGAAGATAGTCTCTCGACGGCTCAATAGTAAATGTATGCTGGCTCACTGGCGAGATATTGCTTTGAAGACTTGTTTGCCGGTGAACGGTGCTGGGTTCTCTGGTTCCGTCAGTGATTGTCTGAAATGCCGTCCCAGGACCTAATACCACAGCCCGGGGCCACACTGAACTACCGTGTAGAATTTTGCAACGGGAACACCTGCCTCTGTGGGATATCGAAGCATTGATGCCTTCAATGCTGTGAGCAATTTGATCCAGGCGTTTGACTAGAGATCGACTTGCGGGATCGAGCCTTTCTTTGTAAAAAGTGTGCGATAGAATGAGAGGATAGCAAATAGTCCTTACATCAATTTGTCGGTTGCATTGTTGAGATAGACACACTCACTCCCACTGGATTTTCAGAAGCCGCATGCATTCAGCTGATCGCATTTGACTTTGCGAACCCCGCAAGATCGGCAAGCTGTTCGTCTGCGAGATGTGGGTAGCTTAGGATCACAGGTAGAATATCTCCTCCTTCGTTTTGTGCAGTGCCTGTGACCAATGTTTTGCGGCATGGCCTGACTATGGCAGTAGTCTGGCGGACTTTCATCCTCGGGAGATGACATGGACCTTATTGATATTTGATGATGTTGCGATTGTTGTTACCTCTCCCAGCTGGAGAGGGTTCGAGGCTGGTTTCATATAAACCGCAAATATGTGCATGACAGCCGATACACATTGGGCCGGGGAAGGGACTTAAGGTCGACTGGCTGAACCTGTCATGAGACGGTACTCCTGACCTTTCTGGCAATAGAGAGTGCTTGCCTTGGGGTCTGAACTCTCCTTTAGACATTGACAGCGGCGCAATGGTTTGATCAAGCTATGGTGAGGAGAGAACCCCAAAGTCTGGGGCCGAAGGGCATTCGATGAGACCCTGCAGATCAACCCCAGGGGGGCAGAAGGACTGCGCTTTACGATCAGCTACTTGGTAACAAATTGGTCATCCTGGCTGTGTATCAATCCATGAACACGCGAGATTCTGTTGCATGATGCCGTGAAAATACAGCATCACCAGATCGATATCTAACGAGAGTACGTGATTGGGTGGGGATAGGGGACAAACGTGGCTGCCAGGCACACGCCGTCTCCTGTCAAACACTGGCCTCTGCTCAACCTCTATGGCAAGCTTGATCACTATCTTCAGCTGTACAAGATAGTATTCGCTGAACACTTCCCGAATCATTTATGTCTCAACCTACGACGTGTGCCTCACCATCTACTTTGGCCAAGCCGATTGTAAATTGGAAGGGTTTCTATGCCTCAACCTATGAAGTGTGTCTCTCCATCTACTTAAGCCCAGCCAATTTTGAATTGAAGGCGCTTCTATGCCTCGACCTACGAAATGTGCCTCTCCATCTACTGTGGCTCAGCCGCTTGTGAATTAAAAGGGCTTCTATGCCTCAACCTACGGAGTGCTCTTCTCTCACAGCGGTCACGTCTTGGAAGAGCACGAGCTCCGTTGGCTGCCCCTTCAGGACTCGGAGTAGGAACACTCCTCGCTCTCGGAACCAAAGCAGAGGCTATTGACATGTTCACAACGGCCCCCCATATCTTTTGACTTCTCCACGACACCATTGGTGGCCGAACCCTTCTCAATGCTCTCAGTCTGTGCGGGGGCGTAGACATTGCCGTAACTGGCCTTGCGACTCCTGGAAACGCCTATTTCGGGATCTACCATAGACTGGCCTCTTTGAGCTGCTTGCACGAGATGAGGGTTCTCTTCGCACAACTTTTTGAAGTTACGCTCTGCATCCCAAACCCGGGGAGTATCTGCAGCGAACAAAAGATCCATCTCTTCCAACGTGCGTTGGTTTGACTCAGGGTAAAGAGCCCAGACCATTGGTATGCTGAGGGCATTGCAGACGCCAAAAATATAAAGCGTTTTTTCGCTGAATTTCGCAAACATAATTGGACACAAGAGGGTCTGTTCCGATTAGTCATTGTGTTAATAAAGTAGACGCAGGAATGCGCGACTTACCAACCACCCATTTCCAATGCTCCAGCCCAATACACCCCAGGCGTTGCCTTTTGCTCGAACAGCGAGTGGGAAGATCTCTGCAGGGTAAAGCCGTGGCACCGCCAACCAATCAGCTCCGAAGATAGCCGTGTAGATGAAGATCATAGATGCAGCTGCTATTCCATACGAGGTGGCCTTCGCGCTGTCGTTGTTTAGAACAGCATCGGCACTTAGGCGACTGAATCCTCTGGCAAGGAACATTGCAATTCCTTGGCCGACGGAACCCCAGTATAAGGTCCAACGTCTTCCAATGCGATCAAGGGTGAAGACGCAGATTCTGAAGAGTCGCAATCTGTTGAAATCACATTAGTGAAAAGACACGTCGTTTCAGGATGAAATGGCGGCCCACCATGTAGTGATATTGTTCAGACCACTCAGCCATTGGCTCTTATTAGTGTCGAAAGCGGCGATTCGGAAAACGGTTGGTGCTTCTATCATGAAATTATAAGCGTCACGTCCATCTCTTAATATTTAGAGAAAACGAACAGGTCGTAACGCCTACTATGCCCACCCTCTCTTCCACGATCTAAAGCCAGATGGCCAGTTGGACGCGTCTTCCAGTGTGAAGTCTGCCGGACCCTTTGCCCGTAAGCATTGCCCTGTAAGACGAGCTATGTGCGGAAGCTTTCTCCAGTTCAGCGATGTTTCGGATATCCTCAAATTCCGCCTCCGCTCTGCCTGCATCTGCCGGATCTGTACCATCACCCCGCAGTCTCTTCAAAACATAGAAAGCTTTGTCTTCTCGACCGACTTTCGTCAGCCATCTTGGTGACTCGGGGATGAACCAGACGATTCCGAAAAGAAACAGAAGAGGGATGATTTGGAAGGCGACTGGGAACCTCCATCGGAACGCCGTCACACCGTCATTGACATATGTAAGTCCATTGTAAAAGCGAATCGTGAGCGAGGGTCCCCATCAGCACCAATTTATATGCTTACTATTCCAGCCAATATGCCACAACCACACCAAAAATATTCAGAGTGAATTCGATGGCAATGAACTGGCCACGTGAAGTATGTTCAGCGGTCTCGGTAGCCCAGACTGGTACAATGATATTCAAGATGCTGGGTACCCCAGCCATTGAAAAGCACGAGCTGGGACCTTTGTCAGTGGTTCATACGCTCGTAGTCGAAGGTGAATACTGACCACATATCATCCATTGGTGATTCTGAGCAGAGGCTTGCAAGGATTCTCCGATAAAAGTCCAGGCTGCTCCGACTGCGATAATCTTGATTCGACCAACCTTATCGCCGATCCAGCCCTCAAAGAGAGCACCAAAGAGACATCCCAAATAGTAAGAGGCGACAATACCACCTTGCAAGAGGGAGTTCGTGATGACTGGGACGTTTTTATCTGCGCCTTTGTCAAACAGCCTAGGTCTCAGGGCGTCCATTGGTCAGGGTTTCAGCTAGCCTGCGCCCTGTCCAACGCCCTGTCCAACAAGGCTATTTTGAGCGCATTTCTTGAGTATATAACACTCATTCAATGCCCTATTCTACATAGATTTAGACAGTCAATTCCATCAATTCAACAGACATTCTACTAGCTTTCTAAGCGAATTTGTCTGACAGTTATGAGCCCGGCGCAGCTACCCTGCAACCAACACTGAGTACCCACTTTTTCTATCTAATTAACTCACAAATTAACCCATAAGCTATCAAAAATGACGTTCACTACCGTCCCTATATCTAAGATAACCGTCATCCTCGATTCTCCACAAGATTGGGATAAATGGCTATTTCTTGTTAAAAGCAGGGCTCGAGAAAGCGACATTCTACCCTATATTAATATAGATTCTACTCACGAGCCCTCAATTCTTCTAGAACCCTCAGATCTAGAGCTAAAAGATATTAATAATACTGTTACATCTATAATCAGCCTAAATCAAGATAAGAGAGAGATATATAGACTTCTTCAAGATGAATATCGGGTTAAATAAACAAAATATAAGAAGAAACATGCCGCTCTTAATAATCTATAGAGATTCATCACCAAAATCATCACTCGAACAAATTTAGCCTTTATTATAGATCTCGAAATAGTATACGAAATTCTTCACGCTCTTAAAAAGAGACTAGTATCAATAGACAGAGCTTAATAATTAGAGCTATCTTAATAGTATCAGATACTTAAAAAGACTCTAAAGAGTTAACAGCTCAAGAATTAATTATAATTATAAGAAAAAATATATACAGCCGCGCTAAAAATAGTTCTGTCAGAAATATAAAATGAGAATCTTCTCTATGATTTTATAACAGCTGTTAAGAGCCTTAACTCTATATTTATATACTCTTATAAGATTGCTCTGAAAGAGAAAATCAGTAGAAATACTAATATATTATTTATTTTTAATTTAATTAAGATATTTCATAATCATATCTAAATTAATAGAACAGTATCTAAAGCTTTCTTATATACTGCTTTTACCATACTTTAAGAATAACTATTAACTGAATTATTTATAGAATCTTCTTCAAAATCAACGTCTTTATCTCCTAAAGAATATCTTTATTCTGAGATTCACTTCTTCTCTAACTACCCCTACATAATTAAATAGAAAAGATTAGCTGAGTGAGTCTTAAATATAGAGATATAGAAGATTATAGATAAGAAAATCACTTAGAATGAGAAAATCAGAATAAAAATAGAATATTTATGAAGAAGAGCTTAATTTAAGAATCAGAAAAATTATAATTTCATGTTAGAATTCACGTTAGAAGTTTAAGAAGAGAAAAAACCCTTAAATCAAGAGATATTTACGAAAATAACTATTTTTATAATAGATCAATAGAGCTATTATCTATAAAATATGTGAATTCTTAATTCAGGCGCGAATTATCATGTCTGTAATAATTTATCTAGATTTAAATTCGAGCGCTCAGCTACTAAGAAAGACACGCTTAAAGCAGGCAAATCAGTCCACTCTATTAAGATGTTTAAGAGTGTAAATATCTCTGTTTTAATGCCTATAAACTTAAAATAGATAACCCTCCTTAATATTACTTTCATATCTAACTTTTTCACGAATATAATCTCTTTACATAAATTTACGTCTAAAAACATTTACTGAGATACTGAGAATCAACATCTCTACTATAAAGGGAAGATATTCTGTAATATACAGAAAATTAGGATGTATTAGATACTTGAATATAATTCTCTCCCGAAATCTGAGTCTTCTGTGTTGAATACAGCGAATTCTGCGTCTAAGACATCTCCTCTCCCGAAATCTGAGTCTTCTGCGCTGAATACAGCGAATTCTGCGCCTAAGACATCTTCTGACTCGGAATTTAAGCTTCCTGCGCTCAATTCTGCGAATACCCTCTTAACTAACTCGAAATCCACAGTAAATCGGCCTTTTACAGTCTTAACACCACTGAAATTAATGTTAAAACAGTCTTCTACGATCTTAACACTCTTAACGCATTTAATCAACTCGAAATCTACGTTAAATCAATTATTAACATCTGAATCACCTCCTATCTTGAATTTCGAGCTATCTGAACTATCTTCTACCTCAAATTTTGAGCTATCTAAACCGCCTTCTATCTTAAATTTTAAGCTGCCTGCGCCTTCTGTGAATTCTCAGCTTATAGCTAAATTTAATAATCAAAGAGCTATTTAACGCGCAGCCTGCGTTATAGCTCTTACTCAAAGCTCAAAGCTCATTATCTTCACCTTCTTAATCTATACCTTCTCTATTTACACCTTCTCGGCCTCTATATAAGAACAATTTAATAAAAGAGAAGGACTAAATAGAGAAATACTACCTGCAAGATAAAGAATATATAAATGAAGAGATAAAGATTCTGAGAAAGATGAATAGCCTGCGTTTAACAGACTGTTATCCTGTTTCAAGCGTTTTCTACGCGTTTTCAATCCTTTAAGATCTGATCTACATATATGATGCTATTTCGCGTTATTTTGACCCATTTTCAGCTTCAATTTCGCCCGAAATAAAAGCTGAGGGGGTGTGTTAAACAGCCTAGGTCTCAGGGCGTCCATTGGTCAGGGTTTCAGCTAGCCTGCGCCCTGTCTAACGCCCTATCCAACAAGGCTATTTTGAGCGCATTTCTTAAGTATATAACACTCATTCAATGCCCCATTCTACATAGATTTAGACAGTCAATTCCATCAATTCAACAGACATTCTACTAGCTTTCTAAGCGAATTTGTCTGACAGCCTTTGTCTTCGGTGTGACCAACACCCATAAGATCGATGTAGTCTTCGGCGTTGTTCACACCACCCATCAAGCCCTGGTCGTATCCGAAGAAGAAAATCGATAGACCTGTGACGCAATTGATGGCAATGAGAAGCGACAGCTTCTGCAGCTTGTGAGAAACATTCCAGCCGTTGATTTGATGTAAGCTCAACATGATGAAGGATGGGGAGGGGATGAAGTGAGAGGGCGATCTGTGTAACTCAACACGGAGCGAGGAATACACCAGATATATACTAATGTTGATCACTTTTAAACGACCAAATATGAAGATTCCTGTTCGGGGCTAGTCAGGTGAATTCCTGCTATTGTCGACAGTCACATTTGATATTGAAATGGCTTTGCAAAGGTAGATCTGGTCTAACTACTCGGCGTTGGAAGAAAGTCGCTCATGCGAATGTGTGCATCATGCCATGCGCGATTGACAGTACCAGGGTAGGATCTTTGGTGTAGATCTGGGGTAGTGATTGACAAGTGCTACTGGTACTGACGAGCAGGAGAATGAAGGCGGTGAATGGCTCCATTCTCCGCGTGCTCCTTGTTCAAAATTCAAGTGATGATTATGACGGTGGAGGCTTGCGCTGGATTAGTTGATATTCGTCACTCCACGGATCGCTGATACATGAGCCAAGAGGAACCCCCTTTCTATGCCAAGCGCAGCAAGCCATGGAACTTGGTTTGGACTTAGGCTCAAAAGGGTAATCTACTAGAAGCCGGCGCCAAGGGCATCATGGAGCGAGGTCTGGTCTCATTAACTTTGACTAATATACTCCGTGCCTGCGCATATCATTCATCGATCGTGATCATTGACTGGCCTCGGGGCGGTGCAGTGTGTCTGGCTCTTTACACCCTGCAGGAGATTACAGGTAGGAGCAGGTTCTCAACCAATTCACTAGCCTCACCTGAACAGGCTCTCAAGCACCAGAACCTGCCTCCACCTCCTCGGTATTGAGTTGTATTTCGAAACCCATTTGCATCGTTCAGTGTGTACACCCTTCACCTAAACAAGCGACCAACCTTATCTAGGGAAGGCCAGGATGAAGATTCTCAACCCAGAGGAGATACTTCAAATGGCACCAGACAAGCTGTTGCCTCAATATGCCACGCCCTCTGTCTCTGAATGTCTGTCACCCGGTTCCGACGCATTTACGACCCCTCTCAAGAATATGTCCGCGTTGATCGAAAAACTCTTGCCGCGGCCACCAATGTTTCCAGCCGAGAAATGCCTGACGCCAGGTGCCGATGTCTTGCTTCCTCAATTTGATCAGCCAACTATCGATGAAGTCCTCTATCCAACGGCGGAAGACCTTCTACCGCTCGTTGAGAAGCTCCTCCCTCCGAGCGAGGAATTGATGCCTCGGCCGGATATCAAACGAGAAGGCGCATCGAAATAGCTCTGGCGATGCTGATCTGCGAGCGATGTGTATGCTTCAAAAGATTGTAAACATATCTGAGCAAGGAATGGCGGGGTCATCCCGTCTACACTGCACAGATTCAGAGGGCTGTCCAGGATACTTCCGGGGAGCGCGATGGCAATGGAATCTCGCTGTTGATCGGCACCACGGGTCGATACTACAGTGCTAGGTCGAAAGGGAAAGTTGTGAAAATTAAAATATCAAGACTGAGTGTTTTTCGTGTACGGTGAAGAGCTAGTGAATTCACCCTCATTTTCCCAGTGGTCACGTCTGACGTTCCAGATCTTGGAATCTGGTAACCATTTCCAAGCAGAGAAAGGAGTCACGGGCTCGTCAAGCACTCGTCCTCAAGCAAGCCACTGCCAACTGTCAGCCTATCTTAGTGCTGTAGATAGAGACTTGAGAAGAAAAACCCTGGATCTTTTTCGTCAGAGTGATGATACTGTCCTGGGGGGTATGAAAATGTACCGAAACCTTTCTTTATCAATTTTGGTTTGGCTTTGGCCTTTTCAGTGTACTCCCAGGCACCTTTTCGCGAGGGCAATAGCTCGAGAGCATCCCCAAACATGGCGCGTGTGGTTGGATTCAAGATTCTGGGTATCTGCAGCTACGCAGCATATGAGAAGCAAACTGCAGGAACGATTTAAGAGTAGCTCTTCCTGGAACGGAAATGACCAGATAACGAACTGGTAGACATATTAACAGCCGTCGTCCTGTCTGACAGCAATCTCAGCACGTCTGTCTCCTGAAAATTGCATCTTCACATTGCCATCTGTGAGGGCCTGGATCACGAGACACGGACAACAAGGACCAAACACCGTCAAATCAGACTCCAGTACAGGAAACGGCTTGGGCAAATGCTCAATGTGTCACCTCACTTGTTTGCTTGCAGCAATGTAAAGCACGCTTCCACGGCCACGAGACGTAGAGCAGCAACGATATGAGACGGAACTTGCCACGGAACACTCCCACGTAAGGTCCCGCATGACCACACGCGACAAACAAACAGAAGTCATCAGGCTGTTTTTTGCGCTGGTCTACATCCGCGATCCATGTGCGCGCTCTACAAGACTCAGTAATTGGGGAAGCCGACTTTCGCTGAAGCAAAACCTGGCTTGATCCTCTCTTTTGGTGAGCTGCACTCTGTTGCGCACCATGAGGTCAATTTCCTGCGCCTCTGCATTCTTCTTCTTCACTTTCTTTCAGCTTCTGAATCATGCGCAAGCCTTTGCCGTCACCGGGATTGCAGCAGAGGTCCACAATATAACAGGCGAGCGGCCTTTCAGACACGATATCAATCAGTTCTACATGTCTGGCCCTTCCTGGGACTTGTTCATTCTTGCTCTTCGCGAGTTTCAACAAATGAACCAAGACGATCCCTTCTCGTACTATCAAGTGGCAGGTAAAGACATCCCGTATGGTTCTACAAAGTCGGGAATCTAACCTTTAAGGAATACATGGCCTCCCACAGATTCCATGGGATGGTGCCGTAGGCCACGGAGAGCCTTCCGGATATTGTTCACATGGTGCAGTAACGTTTCCTACGTGGCATCGTCCTTATGTGGCACTTTTTGAGGTCAGCCACAATCTAACGTCGATCTGCGGATTTGGCACTCAAGCGCAAGCCAGCTAACGAATGCCGGTCGATTTCAGCAAATCCTCTGGAAGCACGCTCAAAGCATTGCACTGAGCTACCCTCCTCAGCAGCAAGATTCGTACCTGGCAGCCGCCCGTACTCTACGAATGCCATACTGGGATGCCTTTGCCAACCCGACCTTTCCTTCTGCTGCTTCTGTACCCACCGTCACCGTGAATACTCCCAATGGAACCCTGACAGTTGACAACCCACTTTACAACTATACATTCCATGAGAACGAGGGAGGTAATCGCTTCCCATCTAACAATTGGGTATGGAGGACTCGAAGACAGCTTGTATCATTACTGGGCTGATAGGTGCTTTAGTTATCGGAATTTCCCTGGACAGTCCGACACTGGGATTCCGTGACGCAACAAAGCAATCTTACCGACGTAAATGCGGCGCTGGAGCACCAATTTGAGGCGGTGCTGCCACTTACGTATAAGCTCTTTGCTTCGGAATCAGACTACACCAATATGTCATGCACTACATCACGTGCGAACAGTGTTGAAAACATCCACAATTTGGTGCACAATGCTGTGGGTGGGCACGGACACATGAGTGACATTGCAACATCTGCGTTTGATCCCATATTCTGGCTTCATCATACCAACATAGATCGGCTGTTCGCGATGTGGCAAGCCATCAATCCTCAGTCCTACGTCGCTCCAACCCTAAATGCAGTTGGAAGCTATGCAGAGCCAAGGGGCTTTGTCGACACTGGAGACAGTAGTTTGCTGCCTTTCCATTCCGATAATGGAACCATGTTCTGGACGTCCAATGGGGTTCGCTTCACGCGAACCTTTGGCTATGCCTACCAAGAAATTGTCGACTGGAATATTACACAAGCGACGCTTGCCAGAAACGTCCGAGCAAACGTCAATAGACTGTACAATCCTACCTTGGTCATAGCCACCAATGAGCAACGGAGGCTCGTCTACCCAAGAAGTCCAGGACTCACAGGGCTCCAATCTGACACGTTCCACGCGGCAAGCTCATTGCACAGCCATGAGTTGGAACGACAGTGGATCATCACAGTCCAACTACAGAGGCTTGCTCATCGAGGTCCGTTCCTCATTGACTTCTTTGTTGGATCCCCTCCCATCAGTCCCTCAGTATGGCCAACAGCCTCGAATCTAGTTGGGTCTCATGCTCAATTCATTGCAACAAATTCTGACTTGATGCACCCGGGCGGCCTTCCGGACGCCATAAGTCATGGTGAAGTGTCATTGACTCATTATCTCACTGGGTGTGCTCAGACAGGCACACTACCGAACCTCGAACCACACTCCGTCATACCATTTTTGATAAAGTCTCTAAGCTGGCGCGCAAGAGACATGGAAGGATGCGAGCTGGAACTTGGCTCCTTGGCAGCATTGTCGATCGGGGTGGGCAGTCAAATTGTGCGGCCTGCGAAGATAGTCAATCAGTTCCCTATATATAGTGAGCTGACGATATATGCAAACATCACAGCTGGCAAGCCTGGAGGCATGCGGCAAGAGCAAAATTCAGATGACGGCTGCGAGTAGATGACTTCTATGACTCTGTCGTGGGAAAGGATCTCGCACACTGCTCAGTGTATAAGCTATGTCTGAGCGTTGTCGCCCGTTGCGCGGTGCTGCTCATGAAGGTCAGAAGAAGAAGTGTCAATTCTCGTCAAGTTCTAATCATGATTTGTTGTCTAAACAAGTCAAGGGCGTGGGCGTTGTGACTTTGCAGATTTCCCTCTGTCGATGTCAGGTGCCATTGTCGTGCCATTCCACGCCAGTTTGCTTTATATCCAACTTGCCCACCTGAGGGAACCAAATCCTTTTGGCAGGATAGCTATCAGGCGTAAAATCGAGTGAATGCAGTAGAATCGAACCAATTGACTGTCGAAAATCGATTGTAGAATTCCTCCTGAGAGGGAGCTAAACAGCTAAACATGAATGAAAAGAGGCTCAAAGGTGTGATAATCCCACTAGACCAAAAGGGGAATTCCAAACCTCAAGTTCAGACTCGGATCTCATCTCTGGAATCACAAAAGGGCCGGAAATTAGCTAGAAATCGACCGATGAAAGGCCCAAGGCGCAGGCAGCTTGACAGGCAGCTTTTGCCCGAGTCAATACGGAGTAATTACGGAGTAGTTGGTAATTATTAAAGGAGGCACCGCCCCTTGGCCGCTGCGGTAACGGCACGTCAATCTACCCCTGCGTGTTGTCTAGTTTAACTGAATCGAGGTTCGCAATTTTATTCTGCGGCAAAATGTGGAATGCCCGCGTCCAGCTCGCATCTTCCCACCTCTTCACCATTCCTCCTCTCCAACCGCCAGACATCGTTTTCCCATCACCACATTCGTTCAAGTCTTATTCTTCTGTATCACTGTATCTGTTGCCTCTGAACCTATTAATTCCCTTTCCATCAATATCATACCTCAGCTGCTCTTCACACAAAGATGAAATTCCTCGCCACTCTTGTCGCAGGCGCCGCCTACGTCGCCTCTGCCGTTGCTCAAGTCAACATTGCCTTTACCTCAGTCCCAGTAGCCGTCGTCGCCGGCCAGCCGACCAATATCACCTGGGGTGGTGGAGATGGTGTCACTGTAAGAAATGCCGTTGTGTTTCTGAAAGGACCAAAGTCTGACGGTTTGAATTACAGCCTGTGACGATCACTCTCAGGAAAGGCAATCCCCAGGACCTGCAAACCGTGTCCACTCTCACGAGTAAGCAGCACAATTGTAGGAAGCGTTGAAAACATGCTGACGTTGATCTAGGCACTGGCTCAAAAGGATACTTCCTCTGGACACCCGATTCGTCCCTTGCTACTGCTAGCGACTATGCTCTTCAGATCACCCAAGGCCAATCCTACATCAACTACTCCGGCCCATTTGCGGTCATCGGAGGAACTGGCTCTTCCAGCATCTCCTACTCTGGGACATCGACCCTGACTGCATCTATGAACTCAACCATGACATCCATGGGCGTCACCTCTGTGGGCCCTGGAGCTTCGATGGGTACAGGCGTGCCAGTGTCGCGCAATACCACATTCAGCTCGCAGACTCTTGCATCGACCACTTCAGCCTCTCGAACCACCAGCGGTTCAGCCACGACCTCCGCAAGTGCTTCCGGCACTACTTCTGCCACCAGTGCTCCCACTGGCGGAGCCTCTCAAATGGCGAGCTCTCTTGCCTTGATCCTGGGCGTTGTCGGTGCGATCATCTCGTTGAATTGAGAGGCACTTGGAAAAATGGTTCGACATCCGACCATCTCGACACGCTTTCACCCGCGCCATCAGATGGAGCTAGCCACTTGGATGTGAATGTGGCAATTCCATTCTCCTTTCTCTGACCATATTGATCGACTTGAAATATCCGTAGTACGGGTCTTGTCCATTGCATAGTTGCGGACTTCATGTATTTAATCTACAGCCTAATTCTGGTTCGAATGGAAATAAATATCCTGCAACCATAGGGCTGCCCACTACAATTCCAACTCACATGTTGCTTTCCACATCTTCTTTGGGTTCTCATGGACGCCTGTTGGCCATACTACCGCCCGAATGATGCTACCTGGCCTCTAAGTTGGTGACCTATTGCACTAGAAGTCATTAAACTACCAAGGCTGGTCCAATCACAGACGTCTCGATTGCGACCCAACTTCCATCGTGGTTTTTTGCGTTACGAAATTATAGGTGTGCCATCCCAGAGTCCAACTTTTCATGCCTGACGCAGGGAAGGATTGGCCCGTAAGTAAACAGCGAACGGTGGCGAGCCAGTTGGTGGTTACTAGTAATTAGTTATCTGCCGCCGCTGTCTCCAGCAGCCACAACGCGTACGTTAGCCAACTAGCCAGTTGCTCAATAGATGTTGTTCCTGCATCGTTCTCCAACACCTCTACCTCGGAGCATCATCGACAGCTGGTGTCCTTCTGAGCCCAGAGGATTAATCCTCTCCATACCGGTCGCCCCTTCCGCTGCTGTCGGCGCAAGACCGAACCTTTTCTGACCCACTTGTCCTCTGTGTCGGCCCCCTCTCTCACATTGCCCACGAACCTCCTTAAGCACACTGCTCTCCAAAAGTCTAGGCGGAGTCATCACGATCACTAAGCCAAAACATCTGACCTTCTTGACTACCGTTCAATCACGATCCCCCAATGTGGACATGAAAAGTTGTTCCATTACCAAATCTGGGTCGCCGAGAGACTTGGTGCGTGTGCGCGCCTGGCGGCTTGATACGTTGAATGGTACGCCCGCAGCTCTTTCGGATTCGTCACAACAGTCATGCACATTAACGAACGTGTTAAGAGATTTTTCGTTGGACAGAAGGAACCTCAGCTCACGTGTATTTCATCCGCAGAAGCCCCCAGACTCGGCCTAGAGGATGTGGAGACAAGAATGAACATGGGCGGCCTCTTTAAAGACCATACCTCGCCCGACAGATTAGCAAACGGATTGCAGAAAACACACAGTTCTCCGGTGCTTCCATCAGGTCGGTGGATAGTTTTTGCTCTGGAGAAAGTGGAGCATGGATGTTGGAACCGAGTTAAGACTTTCTTTAGGCCTCATGTCACCACCACCAGCTTCTCCTTCCCCCGAGCCAGCACCTTGGTCATCTGCAGTTGGCCACGCAAGCACTGGGAAATCGGGCCGTGTTATTGAGCGATTACAAGGAGAAATCGACCGCCTGAACCGAGATCTTCAGCTCCTCAAGGCGCGACTAGACGACTCAGAGAAGGCGAGGGAGACATTGACTACGCACAACTCATACCTTCAAGACCGCAGCAGCAACTATGAGCAGTCACAGGAAGCAAGTTCCCGCCAATTGCAAAGAAAGGACAGGATGATCGAGGAATTGAGGGAGAATCTTCTCAGGGAGAAACTAAAAGGGGCCGCTGCAGAGCAAACTGCCGCAGAAGCCGTTGCAAATGAGGAAGAGTGGAAAAATGAGGCGAGTCAATCGCGCTTTCTAGCTAATCAGAAGGAGACTGAATATGCCACGATCGTGGCATGCCGGAATTTGGAGAATGAGCGCCATGAAGGATTGTTGAAGCAGCTGCAAAACAGCTTCAGAGCTTTGCTGAGGGAACGCAAGGAAGATCAAGGAAAATGCGACAGACTTCAATTGATCGCCGAGCAGCAGAATCAGACCATCGCACAATTGCATGAGCTGAACAATAAGACTAACGCCAATTTCAAAGCTTACAGATCAGAAGTTGATGGAGCGATTGCTAGCTTGAGTCAGCATGTCGGCTCGAATGATGACACCGTGCTTGCGAAGCTTGAGGAGATGACTGAGGTGACTGGTCAAATGAAGTGGGTCATGGCGGTGGATCGCAATCTCAAGCATCCACCATCCAGCAGTGCGAAAACGACTACTACTTGACAGCTCGATGGTTTATGGCGATGTATAGATGACTGTACGAGCTCACGAAGTCAGCATAGCGATATGGCGTCGGTCGAGGGAGGACGCAGGCGAATATCAGGCGCTTTACTTGCACATATCTGCACATGACTTTTCCGAGCTCTCCATCCATGTCGTCCTTTCGTTTTACAGCCTCTGCAAACTATCTGGTGTTGAGGTGATAGACCCGTGCATATAAGACTGTTCGCTCTAACTAGTACCATCACTCCCTACTTCCTACTGAGTACGTGAAATCAGACTACCCGAAGCTGAAGGCCGCGGCCGGAGCCCATCACTTCGGCTCTTGGCAGAACGAAGCTCATCTGAAAACTATACAGGACAATTTCACTTTCGAAGTCCTTTGGGACGAGACCCAATCGAAGCTATCCGCCGTGCTGTCCTGTGGCTCTCAAAGCGGTTGATCAATGTAGGAATTTGCCGATTACGACGATTCAGAAAGTCGCATGCAGCCTGGGATGCTTCTGAGATGAGCAGCCTGCGACGACCAGCATTTGCCCTTCGTGAGCTATTAGTAGCCAGAGTGTTCTTCTACATAACACCTTCTCAGACCTTTTCTTTTATCTTAAGCATTCACTGCGTGTGAGTTCTTTTTGTCAAGCAAAGAGTTCAGGCTCAGATGTTTGATTTCTCTCATTGCCCGCGTGCCCAAGTCAGGGACAATCTCGATACTGCGAGTTACCAATATGCAAAGTTGATTCAACTTCTCAAATTGACCCAGGCTATAACAGTGTCCCGGTGTCTGGATGCCGAAGAAGTCTGCCTGTGAAGTATTAGGGTGAAGAGTCGCTTCATCAATTCACGTTCTTCCACGGTGGTTACCGAAAGCGCTCCGTCCCTCCCAAACCAACAAAATACAGCCACTCACGAATCTCCCTACAAAGCATGGTCTTGGGCTGCACACAGGATGAATACATACAAGCTCATGCATCCTAAACAACTGGTATTGTCTCTGTGATTACTGAAGGCATCGTTCTCCGTCAAGGGCACTGGATGCGCGCACGCAAGCCCACGCTATGACTTCCATGAAGAAGTGCTTCTTTGGCTCACTATTTACCTTTCAGCCCGTTGCAGTGAGTTGATTTGTAAGCCAGTATCTAGCTGGGCTGACAAGGTTTGCACAGGTCGAGGAAGTGCGAAATGGATTTCAAGAGGCATTCAAACGGTATGCATTATTGACCTATCGCTGCCGGCCAGAACTGATCGTTGCAAAGCAACCAACTTGCTGGTCATCCTCCTCTCGTCAGCTATGATCAAAAGACTTCTGTCAGTGTCGTTGCTCTCGTCCCTCCTTGTTCTGCCATGCTGATCAGGAGTTTGACAGTCGTTCTCTTTCCACTGTGATCAGAGCCAAACCCAATTTGTCCAGCTTTTCAGAAAGCTCTTGAAGGACTACATTTACGATCACCAGGCGGAAGTAGATCTTCTCGAGGTATGCAAAATTGCTCCTCGCAAGTCCAAAATCGCTAAGGTGTGCAGAATCAACGAATCGTGCCTGTGCACGGAACCGTGATTGATGATCCTATCGTATCCAATGATCTATTCTCTTTTGACAATGACGAGGGGCTAGTCCCTTTCTCAGACGAGGAAGATAGTGAGGAAGAAGACAACACGCCTCAGCCCGTCGGCTACCAGACCGAGGCGTGGAAACCGGCAAAGGGCAATGTAGGATTGTTGACCTTCGATGTCGTCAAGGCTTTGTCAGACCACACAGGATGCACATTCTCCATAAATGCTCACCGCAATGAGGTTCGACTCTATGGTGGGAACCTGTCAGACGCGCTGTCCAGGCTGAGTGCTATGGAAGCAATCTTGGTTAGTCCGTATGATAGTTCCTTGTTGAGCACTATCACTGACCTTTCCTATCTAGTCCTACATTTACCATCCTGCAAATGCTCATGTCCTAATGCTCTATACGGCCACGGACAATACTCGTATCGACTTCACGATACCTTCCGATAGCGCTCTTCGTCGAATAATAGTTGATCCCGACCTCAAGTCTGTTGGTGTCTGGCTAGGTAACAAACAAATCGAACAGCTGGCCACTTACATTAAGGGGGCGAAGGTAGAACAAGCATTCGCGACGCCTAGCAATCTGACGACGGTACTTCAGTGCAGCTCCAGCATCGAAACGTCAAGCATATGGTCAGATTTCACTTTCGCTCAAGTCGGCGATTCAAAGAATCAGGCCCAAGTGGGCAAACTGTCTGGCTTTGAGAAGGTCGAAAAGCTTGATCCTCTCCCTGTTAGTTATTACATGACTGATACGGAATCTCACATGATCGAGCAATGGGCTGGACGTGTCGTCGAGACAGCGGATCCGAACGAAATCATTCCCGATTCGCCCGTTGATAGTGAAGGACAGAGAAAGGTTGGTCGAACGAGGAGAGTGAAGCGGGTGGAAGACGAAGAGGACGAAGAAGATGTTGATCAAGATCCGCCGGTAGTGGTTCCTTTGACCGCACGGAGGTCGATGAATGATGCTTTGAATTCACAATTCAACGCAGAGAGAGCGAAGGTGGGCCGAACAAGGATCAAGAAGATAGACGAGGACGAAGAGGAAGACGAGTTTGGAGATGACCAGTCAATAGGAGATACCCAAGAGGACATTACTTGGACGTATCCACCAGTGGCCGAACCCAATGGCCGTCGTCCACCTAGCATGCCGTTGAGGAAAAGACAGGGCAGGCAGCGAATGGTCAAAGTGGACAGCGATGAGGAGGCCGAAGACAATGGTTTCGCATCATCCGTTCGCGACGAACCACAATCTCTCGAATGGGGATATTCTTCACCAATTCCTCCTTCAACGAACCTGGATAGAGATGAGGTAAGCAGTCTTTGGGATGAGACTGTCTATCCCGGAATTTCGTCTTTTGGTGCCATCAACGCTTCTTCTGAACAGATGCAGAAAACGGTCGATCTCCTCGACCGAAAAGCGTCGGATAAGGTTTCTGCTCTAGATAAGCGCTCGGACAGAAAGCCTGTTTTGTCAGCGAAGAAGTGGGGCAGTGTTGCTGACGAAAAGTCGAAGAGCAGTCCCGGAGAGGAGTGTCAAGGAAAAGGGCGAGGACGAGGACGAGGTAGGGGTAGCAGAGGACAGGGCCAGGGACTTCCTCGAAGCGCGTCAAATACACAAAACGCTTCACAGCACGGCCGTGATCGAGGCCGAGGCACTGACACACCCACTCCGCAAGCGTCTAATGAGCAATATCGGTGGCAATCAAATACTTGCGTCGCTCGAGCTTACCGGGCCTCTACGCTATCTGGCCAAAGCAGTGGCAGAGGCAATCAGTCGGGGCGGGCTGCCAACAAGTTTGGAGCGCTAGCTACAGATACCCTTGTTGACTTTGCTGAATCGGATGTCGTCAACCTGCAGACCATACCCTCTCCTCCTGGATTTGAACCCAGGCGACAGACGCAGCTTGGAAGTATACAAGCTCTGCCATCACAGGCTGATATCACTGAGACGACACCAAACGCAGATCTGATCGATGTAACGACGCCCGAAAGCGCTAAGACCACACCTATTGCTCCGCCTCCCGGTTTTGAGTCTTTGAGTAGTGCTGGAGGAAAAGCCACGACCAACAATCAGCGCAAATGCTTGTCTGTAGAACCCCGTCATGGGGGCTCTTCGGCTAGCGTTATTTCCCAGAATGTGTCATCCATGCCGAATACTGGGGCACTCTACGTCAATACCTCAAACCCAGGTATGAATTTGGTGGAGATGTCACGCCGACGTGTAGACCAACTGCACAGGGCTTGTGGAGAAGCCGAGTCGCGCGACACCTCGAGTGAGAAGATCCAAGATGTTGATGAATCGAGCACTCGAACCTACCATACGACGATGAACCAGCAGGCCAAGAAGCCTGCACAGAAGAAGAAGGAGGTAGAGCAAAAGAGAGCAGAGGTGCTGCAGAGAGCTTGGGGTGACGGTGTTTCATCAAGCCAAGCGAGAGCCAGCGGCTCTGTTGCCGCTGCTTCCGCTCGCCAGCCCGAGGGTTTTGAGATGTCTACGGCAAAGAAGAAGCTGCTTCGGGGCAAAGAGTCAATGGCCAACAGCCATCCTGAGGCTGCCAACGAAGAACAAACTGTGCAACAAAACGACCGATTTGTTGCCGCTTTGACACCACTTTTCACAGCAGCGAGGGCTTTCCCCGGTGCTCTGAATTTTGAGGTTCAACTTGGTCAATTCCTATCTCCCAGTCCGGAAGGGCCGTATCAACCAAGATGCGTGACCGTCAATCAATGGCATAAGCTTTACGATTCTGCACAAGGTAGGTTGGCCAGTGCAGCGACCTTCACGAACATCTTGACGCGCAACGGTGCAGATATCGACCATATTCTCAAGCTGAAGATTCCTAAAGGTGGCGGATCAAGACTATTCCACCCCGACAATCCAGGTCGCTTTGGTATCCGCTTTGAATTTCATTGTCAGGGGAAGAATAACGACGAATTCAAGTTAGTCTTTAATTCCAGAGGCGAGTATGAGATTGAGCGCCCTTTCCGAAAGATAGGCCAAGTCAACCTCCATGTTCCTGGTCAGATCTGGGATGCTGCTGCAATGCTTACGGGCTCTACTCGATTTTCTGAAGAACAGGCACTCAAGGATGCCGCCGAGGAATTGTCAAGATCAATCTACATCCCTGAAGGGCGCAAAGAAATTGAGGTATCATACCGCTTACCCTCCAGCAACGAATTCGCTGTCAAGAAAGTGGTCATGAGACGCATCTCCCGGCACGCCTGCGCCATCATGGACAAGCACGATGTTCAGCTTCAGATCACAGAAGTGCAAAGACTTTTTGTCGAGCGCCGATCTGACGGCATCTATCTTGCCTATGTCTCCAAATACGAGAAGATGGTCGACCAGATGATGATCCATTTCGAAATCTCTCTCATCTCCGAAAGCGTCGAGCGCGCCATGTCTGTCAACGCCAACCTTGCCGTTGGAGACGTCACCACTGCATGGACAGAAGAATCCCTCCTCCAGAAATGGAGAACCAAAACCCTCCTAGAACTGACCCATCTAGTCCTCAGCAAAACCGACGGTGTCGGCTTCCACAACGTTGGCTCTGCCGTCTTCTTCCTCAATCAGGATAGCGTCCTCGCCGGTGGTTCGGCGGTCGCGATAGGCAGTCACGTGCCCAATCAGTCCATGACTAAGGCGGCGACGCAGAATGCTCACGCAGCTATCAATGTTCCCGGTGTCAGGGGAGGTTTGGCGCAGCCGGCTAATCATGGTTATGCGCTGGGGTATGGAGGTGCGAGGATACCGATTCCCGGGTTGGGAGGGCCGGAGGCGGTGAATCCGGATGACAGTGCGAGTCAGGCTCCGGAGAGGGGGGAGGGAATGGGGCAGGGACAGGTCATTGAGGGGTTTTGGTGAGGCGCGGTTGTTTTGGTAAATCGGAGGTTGATGTATTCGCTGCGAGAACTGAGGCAGGAGGACGATTAGAGGATGAGCCGAGTGCTTGAAAAATCCCTGTCAAGAGTTCCTGAAGCGTTGAACTGAGCTCGACACTGAGGGTTGAAAGGGAGATCCGGCTATCATCTCAGTTGTGCT
>JAABUK010003564.1_pt1 | contig 26228 bp, 27 predicted proteins | sample 5559141 | NCBI WGS metagenome assembly JAABUK01 (sample SAMN10711869, study PRJNA513367) | rock metagenome | isolation source: Antarctica rocks | place: Antarctica: Victoria Land, Pudding Butte nord | collected 2016-01-03 | reverse complement strand
CCTGGTCTTCCCAGACTGGGCCACCCTCATGCAAACCCTGATCGACTCGAAACCCCCACCCGACATCGAAGCCCAGGTCGCCAGGTGATGATCTCACCGTCCGTAGCCGACTTAGAACTGCTGCTGGCACCAACGAGGAATGGAACCGGCGCATCCCAAGGTGTATTGTCCCGTCATGGTCGCCATGAATTTTCAGGAGCAGCTGTCGGCTTCCTATCGCTTTGAAACGGAGGCCGAGCGCGCTGGCCGCGTTCAGCGTGAAGCGGCGGTTATCGCGCGAGCCGAGGCCGACATTGATGCCGGGCTTGGCATTGACGACGAGGACCTTGAAGTCTGGCTCGACGACCTCGACCGCGACGAAGCTGCCCCGCTCACCGCTCCGCGCAGCAACGGCCCGGTTTCCCGCTAGCACTCCGCATGGCTCGCAAGGTGACGACGGCTCCGCAAGCCGCGGAGGCGCTTAGGCGGGCACGGGGATGGCTCACGCAAACAGGGGCCGGCCTGAACGGCCAGGCGAGATGGGACGCCCTCCGCACAGCCCGTTCCCGTCTCCGGGACCATCCCTACCTCGGGGCGCCCAGCGCCGAGCAGCCCGGCCTCCGGCAGTTCGTGGTGTCGGAGCACCGGATCATCTACCGCGTGGACCCAGATACCGGGGAGTGCGCCACGGCTGGCGATATTCGCATCCTGGCGGTGTTCGGCCCCGGCCAGCCCTGACGCTGCGGACGCTTGAGGCAACCGCACGTTGCGAGGGAAGCCAGGACAGCAAGAAACCTTTATAGAAACTGGCATGACGCCACGGCCGGACTCACCCATCCCAGGGTAGGCTGCATCTTACGTTTCCGTCCTGCACGCAACCATGAGAGTGGGAGCCACGTCATAGCACTCATCTGCCAGGAGCAAGGCGGCATCTCTGGCCTATCAATGGGGTGCCTGTTGGTCAGGACTTCCAAGTTTCCACGCAATACCTTGATCTATGGGCATTCTCCTGAAGCTGGCAGAGTAGAGTCTGGCAGAGTAGAGATAGGGTCGGTGTTGAAAGGCCACATCCGGGCAAGAGGGCGGCAGTGACCAGCCCCACCGCCGCATCCGTCCTTGAAATTGACCTCGGCGCCGTCGTCGCCAACTGGCGTGCGCTGTGCGCCCGTCATGCCGGGCCGGTCGCGGGCGTGCTCAAGGCGGATGCCTACGGCCTCGGCGCGCGGCAGGTCGCGGCGGCGCTGCACGCTGCGGGGTGCCGCCATTTCTTCGTCGCCCACCTGATCGAGGCCCTGGCGATCCACGACCTCCTGCCCGGCGCCATGCTCGCCGTCCTGAACGGCCTCTGGCCCGGCGACGCCCCCGCCTACGCCGCCACCGGCATCGTCCCCGTGCTGGGGTCCCTCGCCGAGGTTGACGCCCTTGCCGCCCAGGCCCGCGCCGCCGGGCGCCCCCTGCCCGCGCTGCTGCATGTGGACACCGGGATGAACCGCCTCGGCCTGCCGCCGGACGAGGTGGACGCCCTGGCCGCGGACCCCGCCCGGCTGGGCGGCATCCAGGTGCTGTTCGTGATGACGCACCTTGCCTCGGCCGAACTGCCGGGCGACCCCATGAACGCCCGGCAGCAAGCCGCCTTCGCCGCCGCCTGCGACCGCCTGCCTCCGGCGCCGCGCAGCCTTTCCAACTCCTCCGGCATCTTCCTGCAAGGCTTCGGCTCGGACCTCGCGCGGCCCGGCGCGGCGCTGTATGGCGTGAACCCGACGCCGGGCCAGCCCAACCCGATGCGCCCCGCCGTGCGCCTGCGCGCTCAAATCCTGCAAGTCCGCGACATCCCCGCCGGCGCCGGCGTCGGCTACAACGCCACCTGGACGGCACGGCGGCCCAGCCGCATCGCCACCGTCCCCGTGGGCTACGCCGACGGCTACCCCCGCAGCCTGACCAACCGCGCAGAGGCGTGCTTTGACGGCGCACCCGTCCCGCTGGTAGGGCGTGTGAGCATGGACCTCGCCACCTTCGACGTGACCGATCTGCTCGCCGTCCGGCCCGGCGCCTGGCTGGACCTCATCGGCCCGGGGATGCCCGTGGACGAGGTCGCCGGCCGCGCCGGCACCAACGCCTATGAAATCTTGACCCAGCTCGGCCCGCGGTATCGCCGGACCTACCTGCCGGCATGATGCACCCCCTGGATGCTGTGGCGGTCGTCGGGCGCGGCACGCTGGGCGGCGTGCGCCATGCCGGAGCCATCGCTCTGTTCGGCGCGGCCGGGCTGTCGCACCTGCTGCGCCCGCCGTTCTATGGCCGCATCTTCCTGGGCGTGTTCCTGGAGTTCGCCTATTTCAGCCTGCCGGTCGTGGCGCTGACGGCGGTGTTCTCCGGCGCGGTGATCGCGCTGCAGAGCTTCACCGGCTTCTCCCGCTTCAACGCCGAGAGCGCCATTGCCGGCGTCGTTGTGCTGTCCGTGGTGCGGGAGCTTGGCCCGGTGCTGGCCGGGCTGATGGTGGCGGGCCGCATGGGCGCGGCGATGGCGGCGGAGATCGGCACCATGCGCGTCACCGACCAGATTGATGCGCTGGGCACCCTGTCCACAAACCCGATGAAGTACCTGGTCGCGCCGCGGCTGCTGGCCGGCGTGCTGGCGCTGCCGCTGCTGGTGGTGGTGGCGGACATCCTGGGCGTGTTCGGCGGCTTCCTGGTCAGCACGGCCAAGCTGGGGTTCAGCCCGGCGTCCTACCTGGCCAACACGCTGCAAATCCTCACCACGAACGACATCGTGGCCGGGCTTGCGAAGGCGGCGGTGTTCGGCTTCCTGGTGGCCTTGATGGGCTGCTACCACGGCTACAACAGCCGGGGCGGCGCGCAGGGCGTGGGATCGGCCACGACCGGCGCGGTGGTGTCGGCCAGCATCCTGATCCTGATGTTCGACTACGTGCTGACCGAGCTGTTCTTCGCGCGATGACCGGGCCAGCCATGCTTGAAGCAACCCCGCTTGAACCGATCATGCCCGAACCAGCCATGCCAGAACCGAAGATCAGGATACGCGGCCTGTGCAAGGCGTTCGGCGACAAGCAGGTGTTGGACGGCATAGACCTCGACGTGATGCCCGGCACCAGCTTCGTCGTCATCGGCGGCAGCGGCAGCGGTAAGTCCGTATTGCTGAAGTGCATCCTGGGCCTGATCGAGCCGGACCGCGGCAGCATCCAGTTGGACGGCAAGGAGGTGCTGGGCCTGCCCCGCAGCGCGCGTGAAGCGGTGAACGCCCGCATCGGGATGCTGTTCCAGGCCGGCGCGCTGTTCGACAGCCTGCCGGTCTGGGAGAACGTCGCCTTCGGCCTGCTAGCGCAGAACCGCCTGGCCCGCGCCGACGCCCGCGCCCGTGCCGGGGAGGTGCTGAAGCAGGTGGGCCTGGACCCCAGCGTCGGCGACATGTCCCCGGCCGAGCTGTCCGGCGGGATGCAGAAGCGCGTCGGCCTGGCCCGTGCCATCGCAGCGCAACCGGACGTGCTGTTCTTCGACGAGCCGACCACGGGCCTGGACCCGATCATGGGCGCGGTGATTGACGGCCTGATCGTGGACTGCGTGAAGCGCCTGGGCAGCACCGCCATCGCCATCACCCATGACATGGCGAGCGCGACCCGCATCGGCGACCGGGCGGCGATGCTGTTCCGCGGCAAGCTGGTGTGGCAAGGCGCGGCGGCGGAGCTGCTCGACAGCGGCAACGCCATGGTGGACCAGTTCACCCACGGGCGGCGCGAAGGCCCGATCCAGATGGAGTTGCGGCGGTAGGATGGGGTATGCTGGCGGCATGAAGCAGGATCAGATCAAGGAACGCGCCCGCGCCGTGGTGGAGCGGCACAGCCTGCCGGATTTCATTGTCGGCTATGAGGTCCGGCTGGGCGAGTTCGACGGCGACCCGGCGATGTGGATCGCGTTCAAGAGGACTCCAGGCCCTAGCCGGATGACCCCGGAAGTTGACCGCCGCATAAAAGCGGTGAACGCGTTGGAGGATGCGCTGCTGCCGGAGCTGCTTGCGGAGTTCGACGACATGTCCGTTTACTTCCGGTATGAGACGGACCTCACCCAGGCGTCGGCTGCTGAGTGATCGCCGCTTCGGACTGGGTGGCGCACGCGCAGGATCTGCTGGCGATCCATTCAGATGCAGGCTCCACGCCGCCGTCGCAGGTTGAGCTGCGCCGCGCCGTCTCGGCCGCTTACTACGGACTGTTCCACGCGCTGACGTTCGCTGGCTCGACCGTGTTCGCCAGCGGCGGCGAAAGCTTACGCTCGCAAGCAGCACGCGCGTTCAGCCACATGGCCATGCGCAAGGTGTGCGGCACTTACGTCCGCTCACCCTTGAAGCCGTTCCCTGCGGGCTACGAGCACCTGAATGAACATCTGCCAAGCCCTGAGCTGATCGTGGTCGCACGGACGTTTGAGCTATTGCAGGAGAACCGGTTCATCGCCGATTACGACCTGCTTGCAATGTTCGACTTCCAGGACGCGAAACGTCTGGTGAACCTTTCCGAAGAAGCCCTGATGGCGCTTGAGACGGTGCGGACCCGTCCTGGCACCACCGTTTTCCTCACCGCCCTCCTCCTCACCGACCGCTGGACCCGCCGTGGCTAAGCCCACCGCCCGCTACGTCTGCCAGAACTGCGGTGCCGCCTACCCCAAATGGGCCGGCCGCTGCGACGCCTGCGGCGAGTGGAACACCCTCGTCGAGGAGGTCGCCGAGGTCCGGCCCGGCCCGGCAGGACGCGCCAGCACCGGCCGGCGCGTCGCCTTCGTCGGCCTGGAGGGCAGCACCGCCCCGCCGCCCCGCGCCGAGACCGGCATCGCCGAGCTGGACCGCGTGCTGGGCGGCGGCCTGGTGCCGGCCAGCGTCGTGCTGGTCGGCGGCGACCCCGGCATCGGCAAGAGCACCCTGATGCTGCAAGCCGCCGCCACCCTGGCCCGCGCCGGCAAGCGCGTCATGTATATCAGCGGCGAGGAGAGCATAGACCAGGTCCGCCTGCGCGCCCGCCGCCTGGACCTGGCCGACGCCCCGCTGGAGCTGGCCGCCGCCATCAACGTCCGCGACATCGCCGCGTCCCTGGAGGCCGAGAAAGACCTGGGCCTGGTCGTCATAGACTCCATCCAGACCATGTGGCTCGACACCATCGAGAGCGCGCCGGGCACCGTCGCCCAGGTCCGCGCCTGCAGCTTCGAGCTGATACGCCTGGCGAAGTCCCGCGGCTTCTCGCTGGTGCTGGTCGGGCACGTCACCAAGGAAGGCGCCCTCGCCGGCCCGCGCGTCCTGGAGCACATGGTTGACGCCGTGCTGTATTTCGAAGGCGACCGCGGCCACCAGTTCCGCATCCTGCGCGGCGTCAAGAACCGCTTCGGCGCCACCGACGAGATCGGCGTGTTCGAGATGACCGACCGCGGCCTGGCGGAGGTGCCCAACCCCAGCGCCCTGTTCCTGGCGGAGCGCCGCGGCAACATCGCAGGGTCCGCGGTGTTCGCCGGGCTGGAGGGCACGCGGCCCGTGCTGGTAGAGGTGCAGGCGCTGCTGGCGCCGAACCAGGGCGGATCGCCGCGCCGCGCCGTGGTCGGCTGGGACAGCGGGCGGTTGTCCATGCTCCTGGCGGTGCTGGAAACCCGCGCCGGGCTGCGTATGGGCAGCACGGACGTTTATCTCAATATCGCGGGGGGCCTGCGCGTGCAGGAGCCTGCCGCCGACCTGGCCGTGGCCGCGGCGCTTGCGTCGGCGGCCACCGACACGCCGACCAACGCCGGCATGGTTTACTTCGGCGAGGTCGGCCTGTCCGGCGAGGTGCGCCAGGTCGCGCAGGCCGAGTCGCGGCTGAAGGAGGCGCACAAGCTGGGCTTCGAGGGCGCCTGCCTTCCCCGCCGGGTCGCCCGCGGCGGGCGCAAGATGGCGGTGCCGGACGGGCTGAAGCTGGACGAGGTCGGGCACCTGACGGACCTTGTCGCGGTGTTCACCGGCAAGAAGCCCAGCCAGGACTGACCCGGCCATGCACCAGTGCAGCCTGGCGCCCGCCGCGCCAGCCGGTAAGCTGCCTGGCGGAGGTTCCCTGTGCCCGATCCCGGTCCATATGTCCTGTTCTTCGCCGCTGCCCTGCTGCTCGCCGTCACGCCCGGGCCGGGCATCCTCTATGTTGCCGCCCGGACGCTCGCCGGCGGCCGTGCCGAGGGCATCGCATCCAGCTTCGGCACCGGCCTGGGCGGCATGGTCCACGTCCTCGCGGGCAGCGTGGGCGTGTCGGCCCTGGTGCTGGCGAGCGCCGAGCTGTTCACCGCGCTCAAGCTGGCCGGCGCGGCCTACCTCGTTTGGCTCGGCCTCCGCACGGTCCGCGCCGCCCGCAGGGACGCCATCGCCGCGGCGGCCGGGCTGGACGCGGCCTTCCCGGCCGGCACCTGGCGCGCGTTCCGGGAAGGCGTGCTGGTGGAGGCGCTGAACCCCAAGACCGCCGCCTTCTTCCTCGCCTTCGTGCCGCAGTTCGTGGACCCGGCCGCGGGCGGCGTTGCCGTGCAGTTCGCGGCGCTGGGCGTCGTCTCGGTCGCGCTCAACACGGGGGCGGACGGGGCTGTCGCCTTTGCCGCAGGCGGCGTGCGCGCGGGCATGGCGCGGCGCCCCGGCCTGGTCCGCCGGCTGCGCGAGGCGTCGGGCGCGGCCATGGTCGCGCTTGGCCTGGGGCTGCTGTTCGCCCGCCGGCCGGCGTCGTAGGGACGCCGGGCAGGTGATCCTCGACGCCATCGCGATCTACCCGGTGAAGGGCCTGCGCGGCATCGCCGTCCAGGAGGCGGTGGTCGAGCCATGGGGCCTGCAGGGCGACCGCCGCTGGATGGTGGTGGACACCGGCGGGCGCTACCTGACGCAGCGCGATCTTCCCGGCATGGCCCGCATCGCCGCCAAGCCGGACGGCGCCGGCATCACCCTGTCGGCGGACGGCATGGCCCCGCTGCACGTTCCCATGCCCCGCACCCCAGCCGAAGTCCTGGTCTGGCGGGACCAGGTGCAGGCGCAAGAAGCTGGGCCGGACTCCGCCGCCTGGCTGTCCCGCGCGCTGAGCCACCCCTGCCGCCTGGTCCACATGGGCGACCCGGCGGCAGCCCGTCCGGTGGACCCCGCCTATGCCCGGCCCACGGACCGCGTCAGCTTCGCCGATGGCTTCCCGGTGCTGGCCGTCAACGCGGCGTCGCTGGACGACCTGAACGCCCGCCTGGCGCAGCCCGTGCCGATGGACCGCTTCCGCACCAACCTGGTCGTGTCCGGCGCCCCGGCCTGGGCGGAGGACGGCTGGCGCACGTTGCACGCTGGCCCCGTCCCGTTCCGCGCGCCCAAGACCTGCGCCCGCTGCGTCGTCGTCACGACCGACCAGGCCACCGGCGCCCGCCCGCGCGACCGCGAGCCGCTACGGACCTTGACGGCCTTCCGGCGAGACACTGCCGGGCGGGTGATCTTCGGTCAGAACCTGATTCCGGACGGCACCGGGCGGATCGCCGTCGGCATGGCCGTCAGGGCTGCCCCGGACGCTTGATGCCAGCAGCCACGCTTGCAGCCACGCCGCTGCAAGCCGCCTGCGGCGCGGCACAGGGCAATTGGCCGAACGACTCGTGCCGCCGCCATGCGCCGCTGCTGTGCTCCGCACGTTCGCGTGAAAGGCTGAACCGCCCAGTCCACCAAAGGAACACGCACCGGACTGGCCGAACAAGCGGGACAGGCGTGTCGCGGCGTAGCTGGGGGCCGATTGGAGCAACACCGGCTGCAAATCAGTATCCGCCCGGGTGTCACGGCATAGTCATCATTTGCCCCACTCCTAGCAGGCCGTTATACCCCCGGCATCATGTCCCGGGCGGTCAGATGAACTGGGTGGACCTCGTTGTCCTGGCCGTCGTGCTCGTGTCCGGCCTGGTCGGCGTGCTACGCGGCATGGTGCGCGAAGTGCTGGGCATCGCCGCCTGGGTCGCCGCGGCGTATATCGCCAGCCCCTATGGCGTGTTCCCCTACGTGGCCCCCTGGGCGCGCAAGCAGGTGTCCGATCCCGGAGTCGGCGACATCCTCGCCTTCGGCGGCGTGTTCGTGGTGGCGCTCATCATTCTGTGGATCGTCGTCGGCACCATCAGCAGCCGGGTGCGCGGCTCGGCGCTAGGCGGCCTCGACCGGACGTTCGGGCTGGTGTTCGGCCTGGGCCGGGGTGCGGTGCTGCTCGCCGCCGCCTATATCCTGGGCGGCTTCCTCAGCCCGTCCGGGGGCTGGCCGCCGCCGGTCCAGCAGGCGCGGCTCCTCACCCCGGTCCACCAGGGCGCCGAGTGGCTCGCCGGCCAGGTGCCCCCGCCCTACCGGCCCGCCGTTGCCAAGCCCCCCGCGGGGCGGTCCACCGCGGCAGCGGACCTGCTGCATGCCAACCCTGCCGGCCGGGCCATATCCGCCCGCCCGGCGCGGGAGTAGGAGTAACCCGATGTTCCTCACCCAGACTGAGATGGACGACGACAAGCTGCACGAGGAATGCGGCGTGTTCGGCGTCTGGAACGTGACGGACGCCGCCGCCGTCACCGCCCTGGGCCTGCACGCCCTGCAGCACCGCGGCCAGGAGGCGACCGGCATCGTCAGCTACGACGGCGCCCGCTTCCACAGCCATCGCGGCCTGGGCCTGGTGGGTGACAACTTCGGCCAGGCCAAGGTGATCGCCGGTCTGCCCGGCGCCAACGCCATCGGCCACAACCGCTACGCCACCACCGGCGACACCGTGCTGCGGAACGTGCAGCCCTTGTATGCGGACTTCGAGTTCGGCGGCTTCGCCGTCGCGCACAACGGCAACCTCACCAACGCCCACATCCTGCACCGCGCCCTGGTCCGCCGCGGCTGCCTGTTCCAGAGCACGACGGACAGCGAGGTGTTCGTACACCTGATCGCCATCAGCCTGTACTCCACCGTGGTGGACCGGCTGATAGACGCGCTGAAGCAGGTCGTCGGCGCCTACTCCTTGGTCGCGCTGTCCAACGCCGCCATGATGGGCGTGCGCGACCCGCTGGGCGTCCGCCCCTTAATCCTGGGCCGCATCGGCAACGAGGGCACCGGCGGCTGGGTGCTGGCCAGCGAGACCTGCGCGCTGGACATCGTCGGCGCCGAGTTCATCCGCGACGTGGAACCCGGCGAGATCGTCGTCATCAACGACCAGGGCGTCCACAGCATCAAGCCGTTCGGCGCCGGCAAGAGTCGGTTCTGCGTGTTCGAGTACATCTACTTCGCCCGGCCCGACTCGGTGATGGAGGGCACCCCCGTCTATGACGCCCGCAAGGCCATCGGCGCCGAGCTTGCGCGCGAGAGCCGGGTGGACGCCGACGTGATCGTGCCGGTGCCCGACAGCGGCGTGCCGTCCGCGATGGGCTTCAGCGCGGAGGCAGGCATCCCGTTCGAACTGGGGATCATACGCAACCACTACGTCGGCCGCACCTTCATCGAGCCGACCGACAGCATACGCAACCTGGGCGTGAAGCTGAAGCACTCCGCCAACCACTCGGTCCTGCGCGGCAAGCGGGTGGTGCTGGTGGACGACAGCATCGTGCGCGGCACCACCAGCCGCAAGATCGTGGAGATGGTGCGCGCGGCGGGCGCCGCCGAGGTACACATGCGGATATCCTCGCCGCCCACCACGCACTCCTGCTTCTACGGCATAGACACGCCCGAGCGCGGCAAGCTGCTCGCCGCCCGGCACAGCGTTGATGAGATGGCGCACCTGATCGGCGCCGACAGCCTGGCCTTCGTGTCGCTGGACGGGCTGTATCGCGCGCTGGGCAAGGCCAACCGGGACTCGGCCAAGCCGCACTTCTGCGACGCCTGCTTCACCGGGGAGTATCCCATCCCGCTGCCGGACATGATGGAGAGCACCGACCGGCAACTGAGCCTGCTGACCGAGATAAGCTAGTGGGCAGCCTTTCCGGGCTGGTCGCCCTGGTGACGGGCGCCAGCCGCGGCATCGGCGCCGCGGCGGCGGTCGAGCTGGGCCGGCGCGGCGCGCATGTCGTGCTGGTGGCGCGCACCCAGGGCGGCCTGGAGGAAACGGACGACGCCGTTCGCGCCGTGGGCGGCACGGCGACGCTGCTGCCGCTCGATTTGCAGGACGGCGCCGGGCTGGACCCGGTTGGCCCCACCGTGTTCGACCGCTTCGGCCGGCTGGACATCCTGGTCCACAACGCCGGGTCGCTGGGCAAGCTGACGCCGGTGCCGCATATCCAGCCCAGGGACTGGGACGCCGTGGTGGGGGTGAACCTGGCGGCGGCCTGGCGCCTGATACGCACCTGCGCGCCCGTGCTGCAAGCGGCGCCCGCTGGCCGCGCCGTGTTCGTGACCACCGGCGTTGCGGCGGCGCCCCGCGCCTATTGGGGCGCCTATGGCGCGACCAAGGCGGGGATGGAGCATCTCGTGCTGAGCTGGGCCGCGGAGGTCGCCACCACCCCGCTGCGCGTCAACCTGTTCGATCCCGGCGTGGTCGCCACCCGGATGCGCGCCGACGCCATGCCCGGCGAGAAGGCCGCGCTGCTGGCCAAGCCCGCCGATGTCGCCCCTGCCCTGGCAGACCTGTGCGAGCCAGGCGAGGCACGGCATGGCCAGAAAGTAGACGCTTCTGCTTCTGCCCCCTCTCCCTCCGGGAGAGGGAGCAGAAGCAAGCCCCTACTCCGCGGCGGCCCGCAGCGGCTCCGTTTCCCGCTCCGCCGCGGCCTGCTCCAGCTTCGCCTCGTGCGGCAGCGACAGCGCGACCAGCATCGCCAGGAACACCGTCCCGGCCACCGCCAGCAGCCCCACGGCATAGGACCCCGTCGCGTCCTTCATCTTCCCCATCACGAACGGCCCGGCGAAGCCCGACAGGTTGCCGATGGAGTTGATGATCGCAATCCCGCCCGCCGCCGCCGTGCCGCTCAGGAACGTCGTCGGCAGCGTCCAGAACACCGGCAGCACCGCGAACACGCCAAACCCCGCGATGGTGAAGGCGATCATCTTGCCCGTCGGGCTGTCCACCAGGGTGGACGCTACGATCCCCGCGCCGGCCACCAGCGCCGCCAGGGCCACATGCTCCCGCCGCTCCCCGGTGCGGTCGGAGTGCCAGCCCCAATAGACCATGCCCACGACCCCCGCGACGTAGGGGATGGCCGAGACCACGCCGGTCCAGCCGAAGCTCAGCCCGAAGTCGCGCACGATCTGCGGCAGGAAGAAGCCCAGGCTGTAGTTCGCCGCGACGGCGCCGAAATAGACGAAGGCCAGCAGCAGCACCCGCGTGTCGCCCAGCGCCTGAAGCACCGAGAAGTGCCTGGCCGCGGTGCGTACCTCATGCTCGTCGCTCAGCCGCCGGGTCAGCCAGGCCCGCTGGTCCGGCGCCAGCCACCGCGCATCGGCCGGGCGGTCCGTCAGGTAGAAGAACACCACGAACGCCAGGACCAGCGCTGGCACCGACTCGATGACGAACAGCCACTGCCAGCCGGCCAGGCCCGCATATCCGCCCAGGTTCAGCAACTGCCCCGAGATGGGTGAGCCGATCACGCTGCTGAGCGGGATGGCGGCCATGAAGTAGCCGATGATGCGCCCGCGATACGCCGAAGGGAACCACAGCGTCAGGTAGAAGATGATCCCCGGGAAGAACCCGGCCTCGGCGATGCCGAGCAGGATGCGTATGGCGTAGAACACGTTTGTCGTGGACTGCCCGGTGATGTCCGAAATCTGCGGGATGAACGCCATCAGCCCCGACAGCAGGCCCCAGGAGAACATGATGCGCGCGATCCACTTGCGCGCGCCGAACCGCTCCAGGAACAGGTTGGACGGCACCTCGAACAGGAAGTAGCTGAGGAAGAAGATGCCGGCGCCGATGCCGTAGGCTTCCGAGGTCAACCCGAGGTCCTTGTTCATCGTCAGCGCCGCGAAGCTGACGTTCACGCGGTCGAGGTAGGCGACGAAGTAGCAGACGATCAGGAACGGCACGAGCCGCACCGTCACGCGGGCGATCGTGCGGGCTTCAAGGTCCATGGACCGGGTCCTCCCAGGATGACCCGCGTTGGGCGGGCTTGCGATTCGGCCCCGTTGCGGGGCTGCCTGGATGGGAAAGAAGACGGTTTAACGATCAAAGCGCAAGCTGGAATCGCCGACGCCGCCAAAAGGCTTCCTGCCCCCTCTCCCTCCGGGAGAGGGCCGGGGTGAGGGGGTCTTGAGGCGCGGTCCCAGCCGACGCAGAGCTGCGTGCTGCCGGAACCGGCGGTGCCCCGCTCCGCGAGCAAGACTCCCTCACCCCGGCCCTCTCCCGAAGGGATAGGGAGAAGCAGGCCGTTCAACCCCCTGGTGCAACAGCCTCGGCAGCGCCGGCCTGGCTACCCGTGGTGGCCCAGCGCCTGCACAAGCTCGCTCTTCCGCATACGCAACCGGCCAGGGATGCCGTGCTTGGCGGCCTGCTTCAGCAGCTCCGACCGCGGCAGCAGGCTCAGCCGCGCGTCGGCCGTCTTGGCGGCGACATCGGCGGGCTGGGCGGAGAACTGGTGCCCGGCCGCGGTGTCCGCGCGCTTCTTCTCGGTCGTGCGGGCGTATTCCTCATCGGTCAGCGAGTCCCGCGCCGCCTTGGGCAAGTAGCGCTCGCCGCTGTCCTTGCTCTTACCGCCGGACTTCGTGCCCCACTCCTCATGGGTCCATTCGGCCAAGTGGTTGTGCGGGTCCTTGCGTCCCTCGTAGCCGCCGCCCTCCGCCTTGTAGCGCTGCACGCACATCTGCGCCTTGCGGGCGGACCACTCCCCGGCGTCCCCGCCCTTGTCGCCCGCCGTGACCTCGGCCTTGATGCGGTCCCACAGGGCCGGGTCGGTGCGCTGCGCCGTTGCTGCCATGATGCGTCTCCTGCGCCCGGCAACGCCGCGTTGCGGCACAGGTTGCGCGCAAGGCCAGGCCGGCGTGTGATGCGGGAATGACCACACTCGTGACCGGCGCGGCCGGCTTCGTCGGCCTGAACGTCGTCGAGCACCTGCTGCGCGCCGGGCGCGGCGTCGTCGGACTGGACCGCATAGACCTGCCGGCCCGTGCGCGGGCGTGCTTCGCCGTCCTGCCGGGGCGCCTGACCTGGATCGGCGGCAGCATCCTGTCCGCCGCCGACCTGTCCCGCGCGCTGACGATCGCACCCGTCCGCATGGTCATCCACTGCGCGGTCATCACCGCAGGCTCTGCGCGGGAGCGGCGGGACCCCGAGGGCATCATCGCCGTCAACGTCCAGGGCGCCGTCGCCGCCCTGGCCGCGGCGGCCCGGCGCGGCGCCGCGCGCTTCATCTATCCCAGCTCCGTCGCGGTCTATGGCACCGCCGCCCGCGGCGTGCCCCTGGTGCGGGAGGACGAGGTGCCGGCCCGCCCGGCCATGCTGTACGGCCTGACCAAGCTGGCCTGCGAGACCCTGCTGCCGCGCATGGCGGAAGTCGGCGGCATCGGGTTCGCCGCCGCCCGCCTGGCCAGCGTCTATGGCCCCTGGGAGTATGCGACCGGCGCCCGCGACACCCTGTCCCCGATGCTGTCCGCCTTGCGGCACGCCCGCGACGGGACGGAGGCGGTGCTGGGCACTCCCGGCTTGGGCGACTTCATCTATGCCCCTGACGCCGCCGCAGGGCTGGTGGCCCTGGCGGACGCCCCGGCGCCCCGGCACGGCATCTACAACCTCGGCAGCGGCCAGGTCGCCTCCGCCGCGCACTGGTGCCGGGCGCTGGCGGAAGCGGTGCCGAACTTCCGCTGGCGCCTGGCCGCCGAAGGGGAAGCTGCGAACACCGTCAGCCACGTCGCCTGGGACCGCGGGGCGCTGGACATCGCGCGCCTGGCGGCGGACGCCGGATGGGCGCCGCGCCTCACGATGGCGCAGGCGGCGGCGGACTACCTGGCCTGGGACAGAGGGGGACAGGAGGCAGCAAGGGATTAGCGGCTTGGCGTTGCCGGGCTGCTGTGGCAGTCAGGCGCCCTTAACGCCGCCCAGGAGCTGCCCCTTGTCCCTCAAACTGATCGCGCCCCTTGCGGCCGTCCTCGCCGTGTCTGCCTGCGCCAACACGACGCCTCCTGTGCTGGCCGACAACGACCCGCGCAACGACGGCATCGCCAAGACCTGCACGCCCACCAACCCCGACATGACCAAGCCCGGCCCCTACACCGGCAGCATCGCCATGACCAACGACGGCTGGTGCGGCGTATTCGCGGTGGAGAAAGACGGCAAGCCGTTCAGCCTCGGCCTGCTCCGCACGCGGCCCGCCAACGGCCGGGTGTTCATCCAGAAGGTCGCGAACGCGACGCGGGTGGAATACACGCCGAACACCGGCTTCACCGGCACGGACAGCTTCACCGTGGCCCTGCGGTCCAACCAGTCCGGCGTGGAGGACACCCCGCTGGCCGTCACCGTGGACGTGTCGCAGGGCGAGCGCCCGGCCGTGGCGCCACCCACGACCAGCAGCCGCCCGGAGGCGGCGCCCAGCACCAACCGCCGCCGCGGCAGCACCAGCAGCACGACGCGCAAGCCGGCCGCAACGCGGCGCTGACGGCAAGCCGCCCTGGCTGGCGACGCAGCGGCGTTGCCGGCCAGGGCGGCCGGCTACTCCGCCGGCTGCACCACGGCCGGCGGCTTGGCCCGCGCAGCCGGACGCGCCGCCGGCACCGGCGCGTCCCGCGGCGTCAGCACCCGGCCGAACAGCCGCCCCGCCAGCCGCGAGGCGTCGTCCATCAGCGTGTAGAACGACGGCACGAACACCAGCGACAGCACGGTCGAGACCAGCAGCCCGCCGATGACGCCGATGGCCATCGGCGAGCGGAACTCGCCGCCCTCGCCCAGCCCCAGCGCGCTCGGCACCATGCCGGCCACCATCGCAATCGTCGTCATCACGATGGGCCGTGCCCGCTTGCGCCCGGCGTCTATGATCGCCTCCGACCGCTCCATCCCCGCCGCCCGCCGCTCGATGGCGAAGTCCACCAGCATGATCGCGTTCTTGGTGACGATGCCCATCAGCATCAGCACGCCGATCACCACCGGCATGGAGATCGGGTTGCCCGTCAGCAGCAGCGCCAGGATCACGCCGCCCAGGCTGAGCGGCAGGGACAGCAGGATCGTGATCGGCTGGAACACGTTCTGGAACAGCAGCACCAGCACGCCCAGCACGATGGTGAGGCCAGCGCCCATCGCCAGGCCGAACGACGAGAACACCTCCGCCATCACCTCGGCGTCCCCGCCGTTCTGGATGCGTACGCCCGGCGGCAGGTCCTGCGCCGCCGGCAGGGCGTAGATCGCCTTCAGGGCCGCGCCCAGCGCCACGCCGGGCTGCAGGTCGGCGCCCAGAGCCACGCGGCGCACGCGGTCGAACCGCTCCACGCTCGACGGCCCCTGCCCCAGCGCCACGTCGGCGACCGCCAGCAGCGGCACGGCCAGGCCGGTATTGCCCTGGACCTGCAAGGTCTCGATGGCGGCGATGTCGCCGCGCAGCGCCGTGTCCACCTGCACGCGGATCGGGATCAGCCGGTCCCCGGCGCGGAACTTCGCCAGGTTGGCCGGCACGTCGCCGATGGTGGCGATGCGGACGGCCTCGCTGATCGCCTCGGTCGTCACGCCGAACCGCGCGGCCTCGTCGCCCCGCGGCGTCACCCGTATCTCCGGCCGGTCCGACCCGGCGCTGGGCGCTACGTTGCCGAACCCAGGCAGCCGGCGCATCGCGCCCTCCATCGCCGCCACGGTGCGGTCGAGCGCGGCAGGGTCCTCCCCGAGTATGGTCACGGTCAGCTCGCGTTCCCCGCGGTCGTTCACGTACCAGCCGCGCACGTCGGGCAGCGCCGCCAGGCGCCGGGTCAGCTCGGCCTCGACCTGCTTTTGCGTGCGGTCGCGGGCGTCCTTGCCGACCAGGTTCACGATCATCTTGGCCCGGCGTATCTCCGCACCCGCCCCGGTCGGCGTCGTGCCGCCCACGACGAACACGGTCGTCACCTCGGGGATGCGCCGGAACTCGGCGGCGATCCGGTCCGTGCCGGCGCGCGTGTCGGCCAGGGTGGACCCCGGCGGCAGCTCGATGGACATCACCACCCGGCTCTCGTCCGGCGGCGGTATGAAGCCGGTCGGCAGCAGGGTCGTCGAGTAGATGGACGCGCCGAACGCCGCCAGCCCCGCCAGCAGCGTCAGCCCGCGCCAGCGCAAGGTGCCCGCCAGGAAGCGGGTGTAGGCCCGCATCACCCAGCCGTCCCGCTCGTCGTGCGCCGCCACCGGGCGCATCAGGTAGGCCGCCATCAAGGGCGTGATCAGCCGCGCCACCAGCAGCGACGCCAGCACCGCGGCTGCCACCGTCAGGCCGAACTGCTTGAAGAACTGCCCGGCGATCCCGCCCATGAAGCTGACCGGCGAGAACACCGCGATGATGGTCAGCGTGATGGCGATCACCGCAAGACCGATCTCGTCCGCCGCCTCCACCGCCGCCTCGAACGGGCGCTTGCCCATCCGCATGTGGCGGACGATGTTCTCGATCTCCACGATGGCGTCGTCCACCAGGATGCCGGTCACGAGCGTGATCGCCAGCAGGCTCACGAAGTTGAGCGAGAAGCCCATGATCTGCATCGCCGCGAACGCCGGCAGCACGGACAACGGCAGGGCGGCGGCCACCAGCAGGGTCGCGCGCCAGTTCCGCAGGAACACCAGCACGACGATGGTCGCCAGGATCGCGCCCTCGATCAGGCCGTGCATCGCGGAAAGGTAGTTGCCGCGGGTGGCGCGCACGCCGTCGTCTATCAGCGAGTACGTCACCTCCGGGTGCGCCTTCTGCAGCGCCTGCAGGCGGACGGCGACGGCGTCCGCCACGCTCACGTCGCTGGCGCCCTTGGCGCGGAACACCGCGAACGACACGACGGGCGTCTCGCCGTTCAGCCGGGCGAAGTCGCGCGGCTCCTCGTAGCTGTCCTCGACGCGGGCCAGGTCGGACAGCCGCACCTCGCGCCCGCCGGGCAGCACCAGGCGGGTGGCGGCCAGGGCGTCCAAGGTTCGTGCGCCGGCCAGGGTGCGTATCGCCTGCTCCTGGCTGCCGACCTCGCCGCGCCCGCCGGACAGGTCGGCGCTGGTGGCGCGGAGCTGACGGTTCACGTCGCCGGCGGTGATGCCCAGCGACGCCAGGCGGTCCGGGTCCAGGCTGACGCGGACCTCGCGCGTGACGCCGCCGATCCGCTCCACCCGGCCGATGCCGCGCACACCTTGCAGGTCGCGCAGCACGGTGTCGTCTATGAACCAGGACAGCCCCTCCAGGGTCTTGCCCGGCGCCGTCGCGGCGAAGGTCTGGATGCTCTGGCCCACGATGTCCACGCGCTGGATCACCGGCTCGTCTATGCCGCGCGGCAGGTCGGAGCGTATCTTGCTCACCGCGTCGCGCACGTCGTTCAGGGCGCGGTCGCTGCTGACTTCCAGGCGCAACTCTATGACGGTCTGGCTCAGCCCGTCGGTCACGCTGCTTTGCAGGTGCTTCACGCCGGACACGTTGGCCACGGCGTCCTCGACCTTCTTCGTGACCTGGCTTTCCAGCTCGCCCGGGGCGGCGCCGGGCTGCGTCACGACGACGCTGACGATGGGCACGTCTATGTTCGGCGTGCGGGTGATCGGCAGCATGTTGAAGCCGACCACGCCCAGCAAGGTCAGCACGGCGAACAGCACGATGGGCGGGATCGGGTTGCGTATCGCCGCGCCGGAGATGTTGAAGGCCAAACCCTGCTACTCCATCTCTCCAGAGGGCTTTCCAGCGGGCTTGCTCACCGGCGCAGATATGGGCGTCACCCGGTCCCCGCCACGTATGAATGTGCCGGACACGGACACCACGGCGTCGCCTTCCTGCAACCCCCTGGTGATCTCGGCCCGGCCGCCGCCGCGCAGGCCGACCTGGACCTGCCGCGTCTCGACGACGCCGTCCCGCACTACCTGGATCACCGCGCCGCCGGGCTGGAACAGCACGGCGGACAGCGGGGCCAGGACGCCCTCGTGCCGCGCGATCTCGACGCTGGCGCGGGCGAAGCTGCCGATGACCAGGCCGCCATCGCCCGACACCGCCACGCGGACGCGGCCCAGGCGCGTGGTGCGGCTGACCTCCGGCGACACCAGGCGGACCTGGCCGGTGCGGGCACCGCCCACCGTCTCGATCTGCGCGGGCTGGCCCGGCCGCAGCTTGGCGAGCGACACCTCCGGCACGTCCGCCTCCAGCTCCACGGTGTCGTCCCGGATGATGCGGAACAGCGGGTCGCCCGCGCCCGTGACCACGGCCCCCTGGCGCGCAACGCGCTGGCTGATGCGGCCGGCGACCGGGGCGCGCAGCTCCGTGCGGGCCAGGCGGACCAGCAGCTCGCGCCGCTGCGCCTCCGCCAGCGCGCGGTCGGCCTCGGCGGCACGCTGCGCGCCGGCGCCCGCGTCCACCCGTGCGGCTGCGGTGGCGGAGGCGGCCTGGCGCTGCTCATAGACCTCGCGCGATGCGTTGCCGCCGCTCAGCAGGTCGCGCGTGCGGGCCAAGGCGAGGTCCACCTGGGTGCGGGTCGCCTGCGCCTCGGTCACGCCGCTGCGGGCCTGGGCGACGGCGGCGTCGGCGCGGGCGGCTTGCGCGGCGTTCTGGGCGATGCTGGCCTCCAGCACGTCACGCGACAGCCGGGCCAGCACCTGGCCGGCGGCAACTAGGTCGCCCTCTTCGGCACGTATCTCGGTGATGGCCAGGCCCTCGACCTGCGGGCTGACCAGCACTTCCTCCCGCGGGACCAGGGTGCCGGTCAGCACGGCCGTTTCCTGGATGGCGCCGCGTTCGGCGCGCACGACCGTGACCGCGGGCGGGGTCGGGTCCGCAACGGGCGGCGCGGCGGCCCAGGCCGGTGCGGGGAGCAGCGGGGCGGCAAGCAGCAGGGCGGCGAGGGCAAGGCGCATCATGCTGGTCCCCCAGAGCGCAAGGATCGGGGCCGCAGGAAGCGGCGCAGCAGCAGTTGCAGCACCGGGCGGAACCGGGCGGCGGTCAGGGTCGGGTCCAGCGACTGATGCACCATCAGCCCGTCGCCCATCGCCATGATGAGCTGGACGGCGGTTTCCACGTCCAGCGACGGGTCCACCGTGCCGCGCGCCTGGCCCCGTTGCAGGGCGGACACCACGCCGGCCCGCGCCTCGCGTATGTTGCGGTCGAACATCGCCCGCACGTCGGGGTTGCGGACCGCCTCCGCCATCGTCTCGGCGGCCAGGGCAGCCTGCGGCCCGGCCAGCAACTGCTCCAGCGCGTCTATGCCGATGCCGGCCAGCGCCTCCACCGGGTCATCGGCTTCTGCCATGCGCTCGAAGAACGCGGCGTGGTTGGCCCGCTCCGTCTCGGCGATGGCGGCGATGATGCTGACCTTGCTCGGGAAGTAGCGATACAGCGCCCCTGGACTCATGCCCGCCTCCGCGCAGATTTCCTGCATGGACGCGCCGTGGAACCCGGAGCGGGCAAAGCAGGCCATCGCGGCGCCAAGGACGCGCTGGCGGGGCGGGGCGAGCACGTCGGACATCAGGCGGCCTTGGATGCGAATGAACATTCACTTGCGCTTGCGCCGCCCATTGTCAAGCAGGCGGCAACGCCTGCACGATGGGTACGGAACCATAGGGCCTGCCCCATGCCGGACGACGCCGACCTGATTGCCGCCGCCGCGGTGCTGGGCATCCCGCTCGATCCCGCCTGGCACGACGCCATACGCTTCCACCTGGAGCTGAGCCTGCGGGCCGCGGACCTGGTGGCGGAGTTCCCCCTGCCGGACGAGATGGACCCGGCGCCGGTGTTCACGGCATGACCGCTTGGATGACGGCCGGCGAGGTCGCCGGCGGCGTGCGGGACGGCAGCCTGTCGGCGCACGGGGCGGTCACGGACGCCCTGGACCGCATTCACCGGGCGCAGCCGATCAACGCCTTCACGGACGTGCTGGCGGAGCGGGCGCTGTCCCTCGCCAAGGCGCACGACACGAACGGCCCGCAGGGTCCGCTGGCCGGGGTGCCCTTTGCGGTCAAGAACCTGTTCGACGTGCGGGGCCTGCCGACCCGCGCCGGCTCCCGGATCAACCGGGAACGCCCCCCGGCCACCGCGGACGCAACCGCCGTACAGCGCCTGGAACGTGCGGGCGCCATCCTGGTCGGCACGCTCAACATGGGTGAATACGCCTATGACTTCACCGGCGAGAACGCGCATGACGGCGCCTGCCGCAACCCGCACGACCCCGCACGGATGACCGGCGGGTCGTCCAGCGGCTCCGGCGCCGCGGTCGCGGCCGGGGTGGTGCCGTTTGCCCTGGGGTCGGACACCAACGGCTCCATCCGCGTGCCGGCGTCGCTGTGCGGGGTGTTCGGGCTGAAGCCGACCTATGGCCGGCTGTCCCGCGCCGGCACGTTCCCCTTCGTGTCCAGCCTGGACCACATCGGGCCGTTGGCGCGCACGGTGGGCGACCTGCAACTGGCGTATGACGCCATGCTCGGCCCGGACCCGGCCGATCCCGTCTGCACGGACCGCCCAGGCGGCCCGCCCGCGCCGGATGGGGTCGAAGGGTTGCGGATCGCCGTCGCGGGCGGCCACTTCCTGGCCAACTCCGGGCCGGACGCGCTTGCCGCGCTGGACCGGGCCGCATCCGCCCTGGGCGCCACCGCGCAGGTCGAGTTGCCGGAGGCCGCCCGCGCCCGCGCCGCCGCCTACGTTATCACGACGGTGGAGGGCGCGGCCCTGCACCTGGACCGGTTGCGGACCCGGCCCGCGGACTTCGATCCCGACGTGCGGGACCGGCTGATCGCCGGCGCCATGGTGCCCGGCGCCTTCTACGTCCGCGCGCAGCGGTTCCGCCGCTGGTACCGGGAGCAGGTGCTGGCGCTGTTCGGGCAGTGGGACGCCATCCTGGCCCCGGCCACGCCCTGCACCGCGCCGCTGGTCGGGCAGAAGACGATGGAGCTGGCCGGGGACACGGTGCCGGTCCGCGCCATGCTGGGCGTGCTGACGCAGCCGGTGTCGTTCATCGGGTTGCCGGTGGTGGCCGTGCCGGTGCCCCTGCCGGGGCTGCCGATTGGCGTGCAGGTCATCGCGGCGCCGTGGCAGGAGGCGACGGCGCTGCGGATCGCGCGCCACCTGGAGGCGGAGGGCGTCGTCCGCGCCCGAGGGCCGGACCTGTCCGCATGACGCCGTGCCGCTTCCTTCTCCCTCTCCCTCCGGGAGAGGGCCGGGGTGAGGGAAGCGGCAAGCACTGTCCTATCCCACACGAGAACCGTGCTCCTCCGGGCCGGGGTTTGCGCTGGCGGCCTCCCTCACCCCGGCCCTCTCCCGAAGGGAGAGGGAGAAGAAAGCCGCGTGCGGCGGCGCTGGGCCGGGCAGCCTTGGCGTGACCGAAATCAACCTGCCGGACGTGCTGGCCGAAGTATCGGCCGCCTTCGCCCGCTACGAAGCCGCGCTGCTCTCCAACGACGTGGCGACGCTGGACGCGCTGTTCTGGGACAGCCCGCACACCATACGCTATGGGGTGGAGGAGGTCCTGCACGGCGCCGATGAGATCAGGGCCTTCCGCGCCGGCCGTCCCGCTGCGGGACTGGCCCGCACGCTGGAGCGGACGGTGATCACCACCTTCGGCCGGGACTTCGCAACCGCCTCCACCCTGTTCCGCCGCGCGCCGGGCCTGCTGGGCCGGCAGATGCAGACCTGGGTGCGCCTGCCGGAGGGATGGCGCGTCGTCGCCGCCCACGTCAGCCTGATGGCGGAACCAGCACCCGCGCCCTGACCCGGCTCGCCACAGCCAGCACCGCAAGCCCAGCCAGCGCGGACATCAAGGAGCCTGCGAACACCGCAAGCTTCACCTCGTCGCCGCGCGGCAGGCCGCGGAAGGCGAGGTCGCCGATGAACAGGCTCATGGTGAAGCCGATGCCGCACAGCACGGCGCCGCCGTAGAGCTGCATCGTGGTGACGCCCGCCGGCAGCCGCGCCAGGCCCAGCCGGGACGCCGCCATCACCGCGCCGAACACGCCGAGCTGCTTGCCCAGGAACAGCCCCAGCGCCGTGCCGATGGCCAGCCGGTCCGTCCAGGCGCCCGGCGGCAGCGTGTCGAAGCGCAGCCCGGCGTTGGCCAGGCCGAACAGCGGCAGGATGCCGTAGGCGACCCAGGACCCCAGCCGGCGCTCCAGCACCTGCGCGGGCGCCTGGCCCTCGCCGGGCCGCTCCTTCATGGGGACCACGAAGGCCAGCGCTACGCCGGACAGCGTGGCGTGGACCCCGGACGCGAACACCAGCAGCCACAGCGCGGCGCCGCCGACCAGGTAGGGCCACAGCCGGCGCACCCCCGCCCGGTTCAGCCCCAGCAGCCCCAGCCACACCAGCGCGGCGGCGCCCAGGTCCCAGAAGTTCAGCCCCTGGCTGTAGAACAGCGCGATCACCAAGATGGCGCCGAGGTCGTCAATGATCGCCAGCGCCGTCAGGAACACCTTGAGGCCCACCGGCACCCGCCGCCCCAGTATGGCCAGCACCGCCAGCGTGAAGGCGATGTCGGTCGCCACCGGCACCGCCCAGCCGCGCAGCGCCGCTCGGTCCCCCCAGTTGAACGCCACCAGGATCAGCGCCGGCACCACCATGCCGCCCAGCGCCGCCAGGCCCGGCGCCGCCATGCGCGCGGGGGACTTCAGCTCGCCCTGGGTGATCTCCCGCCGCAGCTCCAGCCCGACCAGCAGGAAGAACACCGCCATCAGCCCGTCGTTGATCCAGATCAGCGGAGTCTCGTGCAGCAGCGGCGCGTCCAGCAGGGCGCGGTAGAGGCCGCCCGCCGGCGAGTTGGCCCAGACCAGCGCGGCGGCGGCGGACAGCATCAGCACGGCGCCGCCCGCGGCCTCGCTTTGCAGGAAGCCTTGCAACGCGGCAAAGCGCAGGCGCGTCGGGAACACCCGGACTGGTGGCATGGAGTCTCCTGGAATGGCTCGGGCAACGCGGCCCCGGCTGCCGCGTTGCAGCGCGATGATCGGGGACCCTATGCCGCGACCCTTTCTGGCTCAACGACCGCCGCAACACGACACCGGGAGCCAGGACGGAGGCGGAACAGCGGACCCGGCAGGACGCTGGCTGGCCGCCATGCGTGCCGGAGACTTCGCCGCGGCCTGGACCATCAGCGACGAGGTGATGGCAGCACGCGACCCGGCGGCCCGCGACGATCCACGCCTGCCCTATCACCTGCGCTGGGTCTGGGACGGACGGGACCCTGCGGACCGGCACGTCCTGGTCCGCTGCTACCACGGGCTGGGTGACACCTTGCAGTTCTGCCGGTTCCTGCCGCTGCTGCGCCCGCGCGTCGCCTCGCTGACGCTGGAGGTGCAGCCGGAGCTGATCGGCCTGCTGCGTGACCTGCCCGGCCCGGACCGCCTGGTGCCGTTCCGCCCGGATGCGCCGCTGCCGCCGTCCGAGTGCGACGTGGAGATCATGGAACTGCCGCACCTGCTGCGGCACGCGCCCGGTCCGGCGTCCTACCTGCGCGCCGCATCCGGCCCGCGCTCCGGGCCGGGGCTGCTGGTCGGCGTATGCTGGCAGGCCGGCGGCTGGGACCCCGGGCGGTCCGTGCCGCTGCCGCTGCTGGCGCCGCTGGCGGAGGTACCAGGCGTGCAACTCGTCAGCCTGCAACGCGGCCCCGGCGCGGACGACGCCGTCCGGTCCGGCGCACCGCCGCTGCTGCTCGCCGGGGAGCGCGGGATGGACGCGGCCGACACCGCCGGGCTGCTGGCGTCGCTGGACTTGGTGGTGACGGTGGACACCATGGTCGCGCACCTGGCCGGGGCGCTGGGCCGCCCGGCCTGGGTGCTGCTGCAGGCGGAGGCGGACTGGCGCTGGATGGCCGGACGGGCGGACAGCCCGTGGTATCCCAGCCTGCGGCTGCACCGCCAGGATGCGCCGGGACGCTGGGACGGGGCGATGGCGCGGCTGCACGGCAGCCTTGCCGAGTGGGCCGTGAACATGGCAGGAAAACCCTGCACCCCCACAGGGGTTTGAACGAATCGCTGCCCGCCCCGCTTAGGAACCCCATTTGCGGATCGTCATCCTCGGCCTGACCATCACATCGTCCTGGGGCAACGGCCATGCCACGACCTACCGCGGCCTGGTGCGCGGCCTGGAGCGGCGGGGCCACCAGGTGCTGTTCCTGGAGCGGGACAAGCCCTGGTACGCCGACCACCGGGACATGCCGGCGCCGCCCTGGGGCGAGACGCGGCTGTATGCCGGGCTGGACGAGCTTGCGGGCCGCTGGTCCGCCGCCATCGCCGCAGCGGACCTGGTCATCGTCGGCTCCTACGTCCCGGACGGCATCGCCGTGGGCGCGCTGGTGCAGCGCCTGGCAGGCGGGACGGCGGCGTTCTACGACATAGACACCCCGGTCACGCTGGCGGCGCTGGCAGCGGGGACGTGCGACTATCTGACGCCGGAGCTGCTGCGCGGCTTCGACCTGTATCTGTCGTTCACCGGCGGGCCGACGCTGCAATACCTGGAAGCCACCCTGGGCGCCCGGATGGCGCGGGCGCTGTACTGCTCGGCGGACCCGGAGGTTTATCACCCCGACCCCGCCGTGCGGCCCGGCCTGGACCTCGGCTACCTCGGCACCTACAGCCCGGACCGGCAGCCCACCGTGGACGCCATGCTGTGCCAGCCCGCACGGGCCTGGCCGGACGGGCGCTTCGGGGTGGCGGGTCCGCTGTATCCCGCGGACCTGTCCTGGCCCGCGAACGTGGAGCGGGTGGAGCACCTGGCGCCGGACCGGCACCGCGCCTTCTACGCCGGGCAGCGCTTCACGCTGAACGTGACGCGGGCCGACATGATCCAGCGCGGCTACAGTCCCAGCGTCCGGCTGTTCGAGGCCGCATGCTGCGGCGTGCCGATCATCAGCGACTGGTGGGCGGGGCTGGACGCCTTCTTTACGCCGAACGAGGAAATCCTGATCGCCCGGGACGCGGACGACGTGCTGCTGGTGCTGCGCTCCATGCCGGAGGGGCGCCGCCGGGCCATCGCGGAGGCCGCGCGCGCCCGGGTGCTGGGCGCGCACACCGGGGACCACCGCGCGGCGGAGCTGGAAGCCTACGTGGCGGAAGCCAAGCAGGGCGCCCGCCGGGCGGCGCACGCATGAACATCGTGATCTTCGGGCTGTCCGTCAGCTCGTCCTGGGGCAACGGGCACGCCTCCTTGTGGCGCGGGCTGATCGGGGCGCTGCTGGACGCCGGGCACCGGGTCACGTTCTGGGAGCGCGACGTGCCGTACTACCGGGAGCACCGGGACCTGCACGCCCTGCCGCCCGGCGGCACGCTGGAGCTGTATGCCGATTGGGACGGCGCCCTGCCGCGGATGCGCCGCTCCCTGGCGGAGGCCGACGTGGGCATGGTCACGTCCTACTGCCCGGACGGGCTGGCCGCGACCGCCCTGGTGCAGGACAGCCGCGCCGCGGTGCGCTGCTTCTACGACCTGGACACCCCGGTGACGCTGGCGCGGCTGGAGGCCGGGGAAGGCGTGGACTACATCGGCCCCGATGGGCTGCGCGGCTTCGACCTGGTGCTCAGCTACACCGGCGGCGCGGCGCTGGACGCGCTGCGGGACCGGCTGGGCGCGCGCCGCGTCGTGCCGATCTACGGCTCCGTTGACCCGGCGCTGCACCGCCCCGCGCCGCCGCGGGCGGAGTACCAGGCGGCGCTGTCGTATCTCGGCACCTACGCCGCCGACCGGCAGGCGGCGCTGGAGCGGCTGTTCGTGGAACCCGCCCGCGCCCTGCCCGGCGAGCGGTTCGTGATCGGCGGCGCGCAGTATCCCGACGGCTTTCCCTGGACGCCCAACACCTGGTTCGTCCGCCACCTGCCGCCGCCGGAGCATCCGGCGTTCTACTGCTCGTCCCGCCTGACCCTGAACGTGACGCGGGAGGCGATGGCGCGCATGGGCTGGTGCCCGTCCGGCCGGCTGTTCGAGGCCGCGGCCTGCGGCGTGCCGATCCTCTCCGACGCCTGGGCCGGGCTGGACGGCTTCTTCACGCCCGGCGCGGAAATCCTGGTCGCCGGCACCACCGCCGAGGCCCTGGACGCGCTGCGCCTGCCCGCGGGCGAGCTTGCCGCCATCGCCCGCCGCGCCCGCGAGCGCACCCTGGACGAGCACAGCGCCGCCCGCCGCGCCGCCGGGATGGTGCAGGCGTTCGAAGGCGCCAGCACCCCGGTGTCCGCCTGATGCGGGGGTTAGCTGCGCTGCACTGCTCCCTCTCCCTGCGGGAGAGGGCC